>Ga0272448_1002870_pt1 | contig 21062 bp, 18 predicted proteins | sample YNPCB0191_FD_202220 | JGI IMG/M metagenome (GOLD analysis project Ga0272448, IMG submission 202220) | Hot spring sediment microbial communities from Yellowstone National Park, WY, United States - YNP-CB-019-1 | ecosystem: Environmental > Aquatic > Thermal springs > Hot (42-90C) > Sediment... | reverse complement strand
TTCTCTTTAATGTCAAAAATGCGAGAGGCGATGTGTTGCATCGCCTCCGTAGAAATTCATTTGCGCGTTCGCGATTTCTTCGCGAGTGCCTTCCTGACTGATTTCTTCGCTCGCCGCTGCGGTCGTTTGGTCGAGGACTTGTTCGCGCGTGGTCTTGCTTTCACGGCTTGCCTTTGTTTTGCGGGTTCCGCGATCACGCGTCCCGCCAGCCCCGCGAGCTGCGCCTCGAGTTTGGCGACGCGTTCGCGGTTTGCGGCGAGCGTAGCGCGCGTCTTTTGCACCACGTCCTTGGGCGCGCGCTTGGCGAACTCACCGGCGAGCAGATTCTCCGCGCGCGCGATCTCGCCATTCACTTTGGCGATTTCGTTCGCGAGCCGCGCCTTTTCCTTTTCCAGATCGATCATGCCCGCCAACGGCAGATAGATTTCGGCTTTGCCGGCGATGAGCGCGAGCGCCTGCGCCGGCTTGTCCGCGTGTTTTTCGATGCGAAACTCACCGGGCTCGAGCCGCGCCAAGAGCGCGATCGTGTCGCGCTGCGATTCGAGGAGCGCGTGCGCGCTGCCCGCCGAGATGATCGCCGGGATGCGTTTGCTCGGCTCGACGCTGTATTCCGCGCGCGCGTTACGGATCGCGCGGACGATATCCATGACTGCCGCCAAGTCCTTCTCCGCGCGCGCATCGATGCGTTTCTTGTCGGCTTGGGGCCACGCCGCGACGATGAGCGCTTCATCGGTCATTCGTCCTCCGTCGTTTGTCTGCGCTTTTCGCAGATGCTGCCATGCCTCCTCGGTCACGAAAGGCATCGTGGGATGCAAGAGGCGCAGCGCCTGATCGAGCACGTGCACCAGAATTGCGCGCGTGCGCGCCTGCGCGGCGGCGTCGCCGCGATTGAGTACGCTCTTCGACGTTTCGATATACCAGTCGGCGAACTCGCTCCACAGAAATTCGTAGATCGCGCGCGAGCCCTCCCCAAACTGCCAGTGCTCATAGTTGCGTGTCACATCGGCGATGAGACGATTCAGGCGCGAGAGAATCCAGCGGTCGGGGAGAGAAAGAGCCTGGTCATTGGTAAGGGGGGGGAGGGCGGCGCCCACTTCCAAGTTACCCATTACGAATCTGGTCACGTTCCAGATCTTGTTCGCGAAATTGCGCGCGCTCTCCACTTTTTCGAGATCGAGCTTGGTGTCGTTGCCGGGCGCCGACGACGTGACGATGGTATAGCGCAGTGCGTCCGCGCTGTAATCGCGGATCACGTCGAGCGGGTTGTCGCCCGGCTGCGGATTCGATTTGCTGATCTTGCTGCCATCCTTGTGACGAATCAAGCCGTGCAGATAGACGGTGTGGAACGGCGGCTTGCCCGTGAATTCCAAGCCGTCCATGATCATCCGCGCCACCCAGAAGAACAGGATGTCGTAGCCCGTTTCGAGCACCGAAGTCGGATAGAAATATTTATAGTCTTCCGTCTCGTCGGGCCAGCCGAGCGTGGAAAAGGGCCACAAACCGGACGAGAACCACGTGTCGAGCACGTCTTCGTCTTGGCGGATGTGGGTCGAGCCGCACACCGCGCATTGGGTTGGATCGGTGCGCGCACAAGTCTCGTGTCCGTTCTCGCAGTACCACACCGGGATGCGATGCCCCCACCACAGTTGGCGGCTGATGCACCAATCGCGGATGTTTTCCATCCACTGGAAATAGATCCTGTTAAAGCGCGGCGGCACGATTTTGATTTTGCCTTTTTTCACGACCTCGATGGCCGGCTTGGCGAGCGGTTTGGTCTTGACGAACCACTGCGTTGAAATCAGCGGCTCGATCACCGCGTCGCAACGCTGGCAGCGACCGATCGACATCATGTGGTCTTCGATGTGATCGAGCAAGCCGTCGCGTTGCAAATCTTCGACAAGTTTCTTGCGCGCGTCGTAACGGTCCAGCCCCGCGTACGGTCCGCCATTCTCGTTGATCGTCGCGTCCTTGTTCATGATGTTGATGATCGGCAGATTGTGCCGCTGCCCGATCTCGTAATCGGTCGGGTCGTGCCCTGGCGTCACCTTCACCGCGCCGGTGCCGAAATCCATGGCCACTGCGTCGTCCGCGAGGATCGGAATCTTGCGACCGAGCGCGGGCAGAATCGCCATCCGCCCCACGAGTTTCTTGTACCGCTTGTCGCGCGGATGCACCGCCACCGCGGTGTCGCCGAGGATGGTTTCCGGGCGCGTGGTCGCCACCGTGATGAACGCGCCGTCGGATCCGTCCAGCCGGTATTTCACATAGTACAGCTTGCCCTGTTCTTCCGCGTGTTCCACTTCGAGGTCGCTGATCGCCGACTCGTCGCGCGGGCACCAGTTCACGAGGTACGTGCCGCGATAGATGAGCCCTTTCTCGTACAAGCGCACGAATGCTTCGCGCACCGCGCGCGACAAACCCTCGTCGAGTGTAAAGCGCTCGCGCGTCCAGTCGCACGACGCGCCCATGCGCCGAATCTGGTTCGTGATGATGCTGCCGTACTCGGCTTTCCATTGCCACACGCGTTTTACAAATTCTTCGCGCCCGAGGTCGCGGCGCTTGATGCCTTGCTTCTCCAACGATTTCTCCACCACGTTTTGCGTCGCGATGCCGGCGTGATCGGAGCCAGGCACCCACAGCGTGGGGTCGCCCATCATGCGATGCCAGCGGATCATCAGGTCTTCGAACGTGAGGAACATCGCGTGCCCGTGATGCAATTCGCCGGTGATGTTCGGCGGCGGAATCGAGATGACGAACGGTTTCTTTTTCGGATCGATGCGCGGCTGGAAATAGCCGCGCTGCTCCCACCAGTCGTACAGCCGCTCTTCCACGGAATGTGGATCGTACGCTTTGGGCATTTCGATTGAATCAGGCATTGGAAATGACTCCTTGTATTTGGAGGATCGAAGTTGGAGACTGAAGATTGGCGCTTGGGTTTTGCCTCTCGCCATATTCCGTGCTAAAATTTCTCGCACAACATCCGTTCAGGTGGAGACGTGTCAATGAAGAAACTTGGCGTTTTGACTTTCCTGCTTGTGCTGCTCACCGCTTGTGCCGGGACGCCGACCATCATCGATCTAGATTCTGCCAACAACGGCGTGACGCTGGAGACGACGGTCGGTCAGACGATCAACATCACGCTCGACTCGAACATCACGACCGGTTTCCAGTGGAACCTGGTCAGTGAGCCAAACGCCAGCGTGCTCAAGCTGCTCTCGTCGCAGTATGTCGAGCCGGCGGCAGGCAACCCGCCCGTCGTTGGCGCAGGCGGCAGGGAAGTGTGGAAGTTTCAAACGATTGGCAGAGGAACCGCCACAATCAAACTCGCTTACTTTCGTCCCTTTGAAAAGAATACGCCGCCCGCGAAAGAATTCTCTGCCACTCTGGTGGTTCGTTAAGCCCTCGCAACTCCCATCGCAAATTTGAAATCAAAAGCCCCTCTCGCTTCAAGGGCGAAAGGGGCGAATCCTCACGCGGTACCACCTCGTTTGGGTGTTGGGCGGTTCGGTTGTTGGGTGGTTGGGGTGCTCTTCCCCAACGACCCAACCATCTAACTACCTAACTCCCGTCTCTTCTGCGTTAACGGGCGTTCCCGGAATCGATTCAGCGGCGCATTGCACCATTCATCGATTCGACTCCCCGGCGACATTCGAGCGCCTTGGCTGCGAAGGGCTTGCACCCGGTGACCCTTCTTCTCTATCAGTCTCAGACGTCCTACTCCTCCGGTTCGGCGTCTTGGCGATTCGGTTATGGCAAGATTCTAACACGATTGTTGCGCGGTGTCAAACACCGTTCACGCTTTCAAGGTTCCTCTCAGCCGTTCCGCCCGCTGCTTCAACTGCTCGTACGGCGCGTCGATCAACTTGGCATCCGCGCGCGCCAGCGCCTGCGACGCCGCGGCGCGTTCGCCGCGCTGCAAGTAGAGTTCCGCCAGCCACAGCTCGATCTGCGTTTGCAGGAACGGCGCGTTGACCTGGCTCGCCGATTCGCGCGCGGACTCGAGCAGCATCAGCGCGCTGTCCAAGTCGCTGCGCCCGCGCGCCACGCGAGCCAGGTTGGCATTCAAGCTCGCGCTCTGTTCGATATTTCCGTTCGCCTCGGCTTCCGCCAGGGCGCGCTGGAACCAGGACTCTGCTTCGTCCCACTGCTTTTCCGCGAGCGCGATCTCGCCGCGGGTGCTGTAGAGGTATTGCCGCGGCAGGCGAATCGCGCGCGCGTCCGCGAGCGCCAGCCCCTTGTCGATATTTGCGCGCGCCGCCGCGAGGTCGCCGGCGAGCAGCGCGTGGTAAGCGGTGTTGTTATAGCCGAGGATTTCCTGGTATTCATCTCCCGCGGCTTGCGCGAAGCGAATCGATTCCTGGAACGCCTTGATCGCGTTTTGCAGATCGCCGCGTTCCGCGAGCCGGTTGCCCAAGACGAATTGACTGCGCGCGGCAATGTCCGGCAAACCGCTTGCGATCGCGTGCGCGGTCGCCTCGCGCAAATGCTTTTCCGCGTCCTGCCCATAGCCCAAGAGCAGGTGTGCCATCGCGTGCGACTCGGAATCGCCTTCGTCCTCCATGAGCGCGATCCCTTTCTCGATCCACTGCCGACCTTCATCAAAGCGTCCCTGCGGGAAAAAGGTTTCCGAAATGTTCAGCGCGGCGCGCGCCGCCCCCTTGCGATCGCGCGCGGCTTCGTACTCGCGCAGCGCCGATTCGAACGCGGCGCGCGCATCTGCCGCGTCGCCTTGACGCAGCCGCACGCGACCCAGCCCCATCTGCCGCGCCGGCGTGTCTTCCAGCGCAATCGCCTGTCGATAAAAACCCTCTGCCTCGTTCGCCGCCGCGAGCGCGAGCGCGTGCTCCGCCGCCATCTCCGCAAAACGCGCCGCGCGCGCCGCATCGCCGGCGGCGGCGTAATGCGCGGCGAGCCGCCCGGCAATCTGGGGCAATCGCCCCGCGTGGGTGGTTTCCAGCGCCTCCGCCGCGCGGCGATGGAGGAAGGCGCGGCGCGCGCCGCTCAAGTCGTCCTGTACGACGATCGCCACCAGCGGATGCGCGAACTCGTAATGCGAGTTCTTTTCGTGCAGCACCGCCGCGCTCAGCAGAGTATCGAGCGCCTGGAGCGTTTCCTCTTCGTCGCGCCCGCTCGTGCGGCGCAGCGTGCCAAAATCGAATTCGGGCGCGAGCACCGCCGCGGCTTGCAACACCTGTTGAGCAGATTCAGGCAATCGATTTAACCGCGCCCGAATCAGCTCGGTCAGCTGCGGCGGCACCTGCTCTGTGCCCGCGCGCAAGAGTTCGATCAAAAAGTACGGATTGCCGGCGGTCTGCGCATGCACGCGTTCGGCGATGGCTGGGTCGCCGCCCAACGCCACGATGAGCGATGCCGATTCCGCGTTGGTCAGCCGCGCGAGCGGCACGCGCCGCGCGATGCCTTCGCGTCCCCAGCCCGCCGCGAGGCGGACGAGCGAGGCGGGCGCATCCTCGGGACGGTACGCCACGATGAGCAGTAGGGCTTGGTCGCGCATCGCGTGCGCGAGATAACCCAGCCAGTCGAGCGTCGCCTGGTCCGCCCAATGCGCGTCATCGATGAAGAGCACGATGGGGCGCGGAAGCGCGAGCAGGACTTGGCGGAACGCTTCAAAGACACGGCGACGTTCTTCGTCCGGCGGAAGCGCCGCGGGCGCCGGCAAATCGGGAAAGCGCTGGCGAATTTCCGGCAACAGACGTGCGATCTCGGCAAGCCAGATCGGCGAAAGCGGCGATGGCGGAGTGAACACCCTTTGACATCGCCCGAACAATTCGGTGAGCGGCGCGAAGGGCAGCGCCTGCGTCGAGGCGAGGCAGCGCGTGGACAGCGCCGTTAGTTCCGGCGCGAGCGTCGCCGACCATTCCTGCCAGAGCCGCGATTTGCCGATGCCGATTTCGCCGGTCAGCACGACGACGCGGACGGTGCCGCGCGACGCCATGTCCAGTTCCTCGTCGAGCGCGGCGCGTTCGGCGCGCCGTCCGATGTACGGCGCGGCGGTTTTATCGATCGGTGCTGTTGGACGTTTGAGCGGCGGCGATAGGGGCGCCACGCTAGACGTGCCGACGAGTTCGCCATTCACAATGGCGGCGCGTAGCGTTTCCGTTTCCGGCAATGGCGCGACGCCCAGTTCGCGTTCGAGCGTCGCGCGCAGCGTCTCGTACTGCCGCAGTGCCTCCGGGCGTTCACCGAGGCGCGCGTGCGCTTCCATCAGCGCGCGGTGCATCGGTTCTTGCAGCGGATCGTGCGCGAGCGCGCGCTGCGCGGCTTGGATCACCGCGCGCCAATCGCCGGCGCGCTGGTACGCGTCGACGAGCGCGGCGAGCGCGCGCAAATGCAATTGCGCCAACCGTTCGCGTTCGGCAGTGAGCCAGATTTCGAATTCGGGCGCGTCGCTGAGGACGAGGCCGTCGAGGAAGGGCGCGCGATAGAGCGCGATGGCAGATTGCAGATGGCGGATGGCAGACGGACGAGCGGGTTGTGCTGCATCTGAAATCTGCAATTTGAAATCTGCCATCTTCTCAAACTCGCGCACATCGGTCCAGATGTTCTCGTTGATCGCGAGCCGGTCATCGTCGGCAACCACCGCGTCCTCGCCCAGCGCTTTGCGGATCGCCCAAAGTGTGTTGCGCAAGTTTTTGCGCGCGGCATCGTCCGCGCTTTCCGCCCACAGCAGACCGAGCAGGTGCTCGCGCGTTTGCGGCGCGTGCGTCGCCGTGAGATAGCCGAGCAGCGCGATCCCTTTGGCGGCTGTCAGCTCGACCCGTTGTCTGCCGAGCTCAAAGCGCGGCGCGCCGAGAAAAAATAGACGAGGCGTTCTCACGCCTCGTATTATAATGAAATCGCCGCGTCTGTCGAATGGTCGCTCATGACGATTAAAAATCGTCCTGCGTGAGCCTTCGGCTGGTCACCCGCCTCCGCCAGTCCGCGTCTGTGTAGACGGACGCCCGGCGATGCGCCCCCCCGGCGGGGCGATTTGAATCGCCAGATCGCTGAGGCATCACTGGCGCACGAACAACTCGCTACCCACTCATCGCCGAATACATCTCACGCAGGAAATGACTGGGCTTGGTCGTCAAGAGCCGCGTGTAGGCAAACCCGCAGCGGCGAGCGAGCGCTTCCCAGGTTGTGTACGAAAGCGGATACGGAACCCACAGGTTCCCCCGGTCGACGTTGTATTCGACCAGGATCAAGTGCCCGCCGGGGCGCAAGTATTTTCTGATCGTCTGCACGGCGCGCGCTTGGTCGCGCTGAAAGTGCAAAGCGTTGGCGATCACCGCGCCATCGAGCGGAGGCAGGTTAAGCGGCGCGGTGAAATCCGCGGCACAGTAGTGAACGACCGCATTCGGAAAACGCGCGCGCATTGTGCGCTCCTGCTCGCGCAGCGCCGCGGCATCTTTATCGATGGCGAAGATTTCGCCGCCCGCGCCGAGCAGTTCCGCGAGTGCGAGCGTGAACGCGCCGGTGCCGGCGCCGAAATCCGCCCACACGCCGCCGGTCGACGGCACACCGCCGCGCAGCAAGTCAACATGATCTGGATGATTCATGGCTGAGGCGGATTATGCTTGATGCGCGGCGGTCAGCACCACCGCGTTCTGTGATGGATCGCGCACGAGCAAGCCCTCATGGGTTTCTTCGATCGCGACGCCCGCCGCGCGCACGCGGTCGAGCACGCGACCGAGTTCGTCCAGATTTGGCAAGCGCGTGACGAAATAACGCAAGCCAATCGATTCGGGCGGCGGCGGCGGCGCGCCCGCGCTGTTCCACGTGTTCATGCCAATGTGATGGTGATAGCCGCCGGCGGACACGAATGCCGCGCTGGGTCCGTACATCATGATGAGATCGAAACCGAGGACGTTGCTGTAAAATGCCTGCGCCGGTCGGACGTTCGCGACTTGCAAGTGCATGTGTCCCAGTTTCGTCCCGGCGTCCAGCCCGCGCCACGCGGCATCCTGCCCGTCGAGTTCCGCCAGCACGCCGCGCACATCGAGCGGATCGGTCGCCATCTTGATTTTGCCCTGCGCATCGTACCATTCGCTGCGTGGGCGGTCACGGTAAATCTCGATGCCGTTGCCGTCCGGATCGGCGAGATAGACTGCTTCGCTGACCAGGTGATCGGCGAAACCTTGCAGTGGATATTCCGTTTCGGCGAGGCGGTGCAGCGAGCGCGCGAGTGCCGCGCGCGAAGGGACGAGCACCGCAAAATGGTACAAACCGGTCGCGAACCGCGGATGCGCCGCGCCGTGACGTTCCGTCAGCGCGACAATGTCCGCGCCGCCCGCACCGAGGTACGCTGTGTCGCCTTCGCGGCGATGCACTTGAAAGCCGAGCACGTCCTGATAGAACGGCAGCGACTTGGTCAGGTCGGAGATATTCAGATGGACGGAGCCGAGCGTCGTGTCTGGATGGATGGAACGTTCAGTGTTCTTCTCGTTTTTGGTTTCGGACATTTCTCCCCCCCAAGAAATCTTGCGCTGCAAAGAGGCGAAGGAAAAATCGTCGTGCTGAGAAGCATCTCGCTTGTCGATCTAATTGGCAAGACGAAAAGCGAGACTTGTCGCTCGCTCAGGCTGACAGCCCTCCGCGTCTTCGTGGTGGATGTCTTTCTCAATTGCGCGCTGCTTTCGCCTGCTGAACGATCTTGCGGATTTGTTCCAGATGCGCGTCGTCGTGCTGCAAGCCCATCACAAAACGCATCACCGCGTTGATCTCATCGGGATAGCGTTCGCTCGAATACGTATTGTCCAAATGCGGCAGGTCGGGCCACAGGTCGAGACTTGCCAGCCGCATCCGCCGGCTTTCCTCGAGGCGCGCGCGGCATTGTGCGATCGTCGTGATGCTTTGCCAAGGCACTTCATAACGCGAGCGCACGCCGCGATACGGCACGCCGCGCGCGAGTTCCGCCGCGAGGAACGCGGCTTCTTCTGCCGAAGCGGTCGCGTGAACGATCACGTGCCCCAGCGTCCACGCCAAACCAACCTCGCTCGGATTCGCCGCGAACCGGTCGTCCGCTTCCGGGTCGAGCGGGACGAAGGTCGCATCCTGATCGACGCAATCGGCGATCAAGGCGAGCATTTGATCGATCATCTGGTTCGTGGATTGACGCAAGTCTTCCCGCGTCAGATTTTGGGTGAACTGACTCAGGGTCAGGGTCTTTTCGCGCACCGGCGTAAAATCAAGCAAGTTAAACATTCCCACCTCGGATGAGCCGAGATCCAACCGGCTCGACGGCAAAGGTCCAGGATTTGTTCTTCGCGTTCTTGGCGCCCTTGGCGGTTCAATTTTTTGTATTTTGGTCCAACGGTTCCGCTGGAACAGGTACTATTCGGCTTTCTGCGGCGCGGTGTTGAGAACGAGCGCCGCCATCATTCCGCGCACAAAAGCGATTTCATCGCGGTTGATCGTGTGCCCCATTCTCGGATAGAGCCGGGTTGTGACCTGCGCGCCCAAGCGCTCGAGCACCTGCGCGGTCAACTCCACGCGCACTTTCGGAATGTGGCCATCGGCATCGCTGCAGCCGAGAAAAACCGGCGTGCCCGCGAGCGAGCCGGTGTAGTCGCGCGGCGCGTCGTCGGGACCGATCAGCCCGCCGGTCAGCCCCGCGACGCCGCCGTACCGCCGCGCGCGGCGTGCAGCAAATTCGAGCGCGAGGCACGCGCCTTGCGAAAAGCCGAGCAGCAGCGTGCGCTCCGGCGGGATGCCCGCCGCGGCGACTCGGGCGAGTGCGTCCGTGACCGCCTGCAGCGCAGACGAAAGCCACGGCTCGTTGCTTTCCAGCGGCGACATGAACGGGTGCGGATACCAGGTGCCATTCGCGGCTTGCGGCGCGAGGTACGCAAAACCGGGTTGGTCGATTTCCGGCACGAGCGTCAAAATATCTTCCGCCGACGCGCCGCGCCCGTGTAGCAGAATCATCGCCGCCGGCGCGCGGTTCAGCGGCTCGCCGGCGGCGAGAACGGGTTGACCTTGGTGCAATGGCGTTGTCATCTCACTCATCTCGCGCCCGCAAATCCTCACGAAAATATTTGCAGAGCTTACAGATTACCCCAGCGCCGGAATCGGCTGAAGCGTCGGCTCGATCTCATCGCGGTACTTTTCCAGCCACGGCGGGAGTTTCAAACAGCCGCCGAGATGTTCGACCTCTTCGTCCACTGCAAAGCCGGGACCCAGCGTCGCGAGTTCCACGATGTGCCCGTCGGGATCGTTCGTGTAGATGCTCTTGAAGTAAACGCGATCCATTACCGGCGACACGCGCAAGCCCGCGCGGACGATCTTCTCGCGCCATGCCAATTGCGTTTCCGCGTCCGGCACGGCGAGCGCAAAATGATGCGTCTGTCCCACGCCGTACCGCGCCCGCGACACCTCGCGTGGATCGCGCTGAATGTACGATACGAGCGTGCCGGGACGACCGTCGCCCGCGCCCCAGTACCAGTGCGCCGCGCGTACGTCGTCGAGATCGGTCACCGCCTTGACGCGCGGCATCCCGAGCAAGTCGGAATAGAACGCTTCGGTGCGCTCCAGGTTCGACGAGATCGCGGTGATGTGATGCATTCCGCCGTGCAGCGACATCTCCGGCGTGATGTCGTCCACCGGCGCATCCCAGGTCTCGGATTGCAGGCGCGCCTGATCGGCGACCAGCGTCTGTTCGTCGCGTGTCCAGCCCGGACCGCGCGTCGCGATCTGGATGAACGCGCCGTCAGGATCGCGGAACTGAATCGCGTTGAAATAGCGTTGATCGATCGGCACCTCGACTTGCAGCCCCAAGTCGGTCAGCCGCCGTTTCCATTTCAGCAAGCCGGCATAGTCGGCGACTTGGAGCGCGAAATGATGCGTGCCACCGACGCCGGGATGACCGCGCGGCGCGTCGCGCCATTCGAAGAATGTGATCGCGGTGCCGGGGCTGCCGACGTGATCGCCAAAGTACAAGTGGTAGCTGCCGGGGTCGTCAAAGTTCACCGTCTTTTTGATGAGACGCAGCCCGAGCACGCGCGTGTAAAAATCGACGGTGCGGCGCGCGTCGGAACAGACCAGCGTGATATGATGCAGCCCTTGAATCGACATGGTTCTTCTCTCCCTGAATAGATGCATCTCTGAAACCGACCGTGGTTTCAGAGATGCACTTGTCAGTGTTACGAACCGGACGGAAACCTGGCGTATTGTAAGTGAAATGGTGGCACTGTGTCAACCGCCCGATGTGCGGCGGGTTAGCTCTTCTGCGGCTGCGTTTGCGCGGTTTGCACCGGCTTGGGCGCCTCGCTCAGCAAAGCGGCGACCATACCCAGCACAACGACGATCAAACCAACGATCAGCGTCAGCGGCTCGGGCAGCGCGATGCCCAGAATGCTATCGACCGAGAACGCGCCCGCGCCAATGAGACCGATGGCGAGCGCCGCAGTAAGATTCATCAACGGAAATTCATACCCGCCCTTGGCGTTCCAGAATCCCTTCGTCCAGTGCACCTTGGCAATCGCCATCAGCATTGCCGCGATGATGCCGAGCGATCCGATGGGGTTCAAGAAACCGAGCAGGAGCAGTACACCGCCGCCGAATTCGCTAAGAGATGCCATCAGCGCCCAGAATCCCGCAGGGCGTAACCCCATGCTGCTCATCCAGCCGGTCGTGCCTTTCAATCCGCTTCCGCCAAACCAGCCGAACAACTTTTGCGCGCCGTGACCGATGAATACAACTCCCAGTACGATCCGAAGAATCAACAATCCCGTATCAAGTAACATGGTGACCTCCATTCCCTTTCTTGATTTGACTGCATGATACGGCAGCCGCGTCCCTTCGACTGTCCCTTGCAGCGTCCTTATCGAAATGACCACAGGCAGAAATTGACTTTTTGAGCCGTCCGCATATAATCTCGACTGACCGAACGTTCGGTCAGTTTTTCTTGTACACTTGGGGCGCGAGGGGAGGATGTCTCAGGTGAGCGATAAGAACACTGCGAGCGATGGTCGCCGCCGGATTTTGGAATCCGCCAGCGTCCTATTCGCCGAACGCGGTTTTCGCGGCGTTTCGATTAGCGACGTAGCCGAAGCCGCGGGGCTGGTCAAATCGGCGATCTATCATCACTTTGAAAACAAAGAGGCGCTGTACCTCGCCGTCTTGACCGAAATGGCGCGGCAGAGCCGCGAGCAGATGCAAGTCGGCGCGCAGGGCGACACTTGGCGCGAGCGGTTGCGCGGCGCGGTGCGCGTGCTCGCAAAATTGATCGCGCCGCGCAGTCACGTCCTAAGTCTGATGCTGGGCGGAATGACGCAGATGCCGGCGAGCAGTGGCAGCCACACGGTCGATGCGCTCGCGCCGCTGCGCCGCGAGTTCGCGGCAGTACTCAAACGCGAGATCGAAAACGGCATCGCGGCGGGTGAACTGCGCGCGCTCGATCCTGAGTTGGCGGCGATCTGCTTGATCGGTCTCGTCTCGGCGGCGATGCAATCGCTTGCTGAGGCGACCGAGTCCACGCGCGTCGATTTTGCCTTCGACCTTTTCCTGCACGGCGCGGTGAAATGAAATTCAACCGCCCAGCCACAAAGAACGCCAAGCTGCACAATGATTTTCCCGCGCGCCTTGGCGGCTGGGTAGAAGTTGGGGCAACCCTGTAAATGTCGATTTATCGTCTTTGGGCGATCCTGAAAAAAGAATTCCGCCATATCTGGCGTGACAAGCGCACCTTGTTCCTGGTGACGCTTTCACCGGCATTGATGCTCGTCACTTTCTCGTACCTCTTTGCGATGCAGGTGACGCGCGTGCGCCTGGGCGTCTGGGACCAGGATCAGTCCGCGCTGTCGCGGCGGCTCATTGCCAGTCTCACCGCCGATGACAAGTTCGTCGTGCTCGCAACCCCCGGCGATTACGATGCCCTGCGGCAAGCGATGATGCGCGGCGACATCAATCTGGGCATGGTCATCCCGCCCGGCTTTCAAGCCCAATTGATCGCGGGCGAGCGCGCTCCACTGCAAGCCATCGCAGACGGCAGCGACGCGATCTCGCTCAGTCGTGTGCTCGCGAGCTTTCGCGAGCGCATTGCCGAGTTCAATCCGCAAGTCGCGCCGGAGGTCGCTCCGCTCAACGCGCCGATCACGCTGAACATTCAGGCATGGTACAACCGCGATCTCGATTCGATGATCGCGATGGTGCCGGGGTTGATCCCGGTTGTGCTCATTCTGCATTCGCTGGCGATCGCGCTGGCGATCGCGCGCGAGAAAGAGTTGGGCAGCTTTGAAACGCTCGTCGCCACGCCGATCCGCGCCCTCGAGTACCTCATCGGCAAGCTGCTGCCGTACATCGCCTACGGACTGCTCAGCGCGCTGATCGCGATTCTGCTGGCGCTGGTGTGGTTCGGCGTCCCGCTGCGCGGTTCGATCTTGACGCTGATCGGATATACGCTTCTCTATTTATTCGCGTCGTTATGCGAGAGTCTGTTCATCTCCGGTTTCTTGACCAGCCAGGGCACGGCGATGCGCATCATCCTGCTGCTCTTTTTCATTCCCAGTTTCTTCCTCACGGGCATCATCTTGCCGGTGGACACGCGCTCGTTCATGAGTCGGACGGCATCGGCGCTACTGCCGGCGACGTATTTTGTCACCGTGACGCGCGGGATTTTCCTCAAAGCCGCCGGTGTCGGTCAGCTGGTGGAGCCGGGTGTTGCGCTCTTCGTGCTGGGCGTCGTCCCCTTTGCGCTGAGTCTGCTCACTTTCCGCAAGCAAGTCGATTGATATGCTCAAGAGCATCCTGAATCTCGCTTGGAAAGAAATCCTGCAACTGGTGCGCGATCGCGTGCTCTTGTTGTTTCTGATCTTGATCCCCGGATCGCTCCTCTTTCTGATTGCGGAATCGACGGGCGGCGGCATTCGCGGCATCAAGTTCGCCGTCTGGGACCAGGAGCGCAGCGCGTTCAGCCAGGAGCTCATCACCGCGATCACCAACACGTCCGATTTCCAACTGACGGACCGGGCGCAGAGCTACGCGGAACTGCAAGACCTGTTCAACGAAGGACGGGTCGGCGCGGCGCTGATCATTCCGCCAACCTTTTCGCGTGACGCGTTCCGACCGGGTTCGACGGCATCGCTGGGTGTGATCGTGGACGGCAGCAATGAGGTCGTCGCCAGCAGCGTGATCGGCGCGCTGCAAGGCGTGGTCAATGATCTGACCCTGGCGCAGTGGGCGGGTCAGGGCGGCGCGCGTCCCACGGGAATCGATTTGAAAATCGACGTCGCGTTCAACCCGACGCTGAACATTCGCTGGTCGACGCTCACCGGGCAGATCGCTATCATCACGTATCTCATCGTGCTCGTGGTCGCGGCGGTCTCGTTCGTCCGTGAGCGCGAACTGGGCACGATGGAGCAGTTGGTCGTCACGCCGATCAGCCGCCTGGAGCTTTTGTTCGGCAAGGGGCTGATGGCGGCGCTGATCGGTCTCTTCAATCTCGTCGTGCTCTACCTGGCGCTGCACGAGATATTTCAAATCCCGATGCACGGCAGTCTGGCGCTCTTGCTCACACTCGGGATGTTGTTCGTTGTCACCGAGATTGGCGTCGGCATGTTGATTTCGCTGGTCACCGCGAGCCAGCAGCAAGCGATCCTCGTCGTCTTTTTACTGGCGATCCTCGAAATCACCTTCTCCGGCTATTTGGTGCCGACGGAAAACATGCCGGCGTTTATGCAAGTCTTTGCCGCGATTTCGCCGCTGCAACATTTCACGACGATCTCGCGCGCGATCTTTCTGAAAGGGGCGACGTTCACGATGCTGCTCAGCCACGTCATTCCACTCCTTCTGCTCGCGACCGGGACGATCGGCGCGGCGTGGGTGCTCTTTGCCAAAGCGGCGGACTGATTCAAGATGGATCACCGGGGACGCATAGAAGCCAAGCAGCTGACCAAACGCTTCAACCGCAAGGTCGAAGCGGTGCGCGGGATCGATCTCGACATCGCGCCGGGCGAGATCTACGGACTCATCGGTCCGGACGGCGCGGGCAAGACGACGACCATTCGCATGCTCGCCGGCGTAATGAAGCCAACCGCCGGCGTCGCGCGCGTCAACGGTTTCGACACGAGCCGCGACGCCGAACGCCTGCGGCACGACGTCGGCTACATGGCGCAGCGTTTTACGCTGTACGGCGATCTCTCAGTGCGCGAGAACATCGAGTTTTACGCGGACATCTTTGGCGTGCGCGGCGCCGAGCGCGAGCCGCAGATCGCGCGCTCGCTCCGCTTTGCGCGCCTGGAGCAATTCCAGGATCGCGCTGCCGACGTCCTGTCCGGCGGGATGAAAAAGAAACTTGGTCTCGCGTGCGCGCTGATCCATCGCCCCAAAGTCCTGTTCCTCGACGAGCCGACCAACGGCGTCGATCCCATCTCGCGCCGCGAGTTCTGGGACATTCTGAGCGAACTGCACATTCGCGGCGTGACGATCTTCGTCAGCACGGCGTATATGGATGAAGCGGAACGCTGCTCGCGCGTCGGGCTGATGTATCAGGGCAAAATCATCAGCGAAGGCCCGCCCGCGTCGCTGCGAAAAATGGTGCAAGGCGATTTGCTCGCCGTCCAGGCGTCTGATCTGCCGGCGGCGGAGGCGATCATCAAGCGGATCGATCAGGTGCACGAAGTTCAGATTTATGGCGACCGCTTGCACGTCTTTGTAAACGATTGCCCTGAATGCCGAGCGCAGATCGAGGCGGCGCTGAAAGCCGGCGGCATCGACCACATTCAAATCCAGGCGGCGATCCCGCGTCTGGAAGAAGCGTTCATTTCATTGGTCACTCATCAAGGATGATGCGGGAAGTAGGAATGAACTTTTTTCATTCTTCTTTGCCAATGTCAGATTCCCCATTCTTTGCCACAGAAACACACAGAATTTCACAGAAAAATCCTTTTCCGTATGTTTCCGTGTGATTCGGTGGCGAATCTGGCTTGTCAAGCCGTCCTACTTGGACAGAAATGGCATTATCACAAACAGAAGTAATCGCAGTTGAAGATTTGACCCGCCAGTTCGGCAAGTTCGTCGCGGTGGACCACATTTCGTTTCAGGTGACGCGCGGCGAGATCTTTGGTTTTCTCGGTCCTAATGGCTCGGGTAAGACGACGACGATCCGGATGCTGCTTGGCTTGCTGCGTCCCACCAGCGGGCGGGCGTCTGTGCTCGGCAACGATGTCGTGCACCACGCGGACGCGATTCGCCGGAACGTGGGTTATATGTCGCAGCGCTTTAGTTTGTATTCCGATTTGACCGTGCGCGAGAATCTGAATTTCTACGGTCGCGCGTACCGCGTGTGGGGCAAGGAATTGATCCAGCGGCAGCGCGCCGCGATGGAGTTGACCGGCTTGAGCGGGATGGAACGCGAATTGACCGCGAACCTCGCCGGCGGATTCAAGCAGCGGCTCGCGCTTGCCGCGGCGATCCTGCACGACCCCCCGCTGCTCTTTCTCGATGAGCCGACCGCGGGCGTGGACCCGGTGCATCGCCGCGATTTCTGGCATTTGCTCTACCGCCTGACCGCACAAGGGACGACGATTTTCGTCACGACGCATTACATGGACGAGGCGGAACAATGCCACCGGCTCGCGTTTATCCACGAGGGCAGAATCGTCGCGAGCGGAACACCGTCCGACATCAAGGAGCGCCAGATGCGCGGACACGTCATCGAGATCGATTGCGAACCGTCCGCCAAAGCGCTCGCCGTCCTGCGCCAGTTGGACCATCTGGACCAAGTCGCACTCTATGGTCGGCTGATTCACGTGGTGGTCGAGGATCCGACGGCGCAACAGCCCCAGATCGAAGCCGCATTGCGCGCTGCCGATGTCAGCCTCCATCGCATGTCGGTCATCGCGCCGACGTTGGAAGACGTTTTCATCGCGCGCGCCAAGGGATGAAGGATTACGAGGGAATGAAATCAGCAAAACGATTCTTGGAAAATGTTTGGACGCGGATCAACGCGGACAAGCGCGGCAAAGACTTGTCCGCGTGTGCCCGCGCTCATCCGCGTCCCATCATTTTGATCGCGGCGGTCATTGTCCTGCTCATCGTCGCACTCATCGGCTGCCAGGCAGTGTCCGGCGGTTCGTCGAACGACGTGTGGACCGGTTTCCTCGAAGGCACCACGGTCGATGTGTCCGCGCAAGTTGGCGGTCGTGTGACAAACGTCGCCGTCGAAGAAGGCGATTCCGTGCACGCGGGTCAGCTCCTCGCGACCATCGCCGATGACCTGGCGCGCCAGCAGTGGGACGCCGCCGATGCAAACGTCGCGGCGGCGCAAGCGCAGTTGGCGCTCCTCGAAGCCGGCGCGCGCCCGGAAGACCTCCAGCGCGCGCAAGCGCGAGTCGATCAAGCGCGCGCCGCGCTCGTCGCGGCGACGCAAGCCGTGACCGACACGGAAGCGATCCGCGCGAATCCGCAGGCACTGTTGATCGCCCAGGCAGATGCCGCGGCGCGCGTACAGGCGGCGCAAGCGGCGCTGACCGCGGCGGCGCTGCAAGCGCAAGCGGCTGACCTGCCGCACCAGTTCTGGCAGGATCAGGTTCAATCGCTGCAGGAAGGCATCGACATCCGATTGCCCGGCGGCGGCAAACTGCATTTCGACATTCCCTCATCGCGCATCGATGCGGCGCGGACGCAGTGGGACCAAGCTGGCAACAACGCGTGGCAAGCCTGGATCGCCGTCGCGCAGGCGCAAGCAAATCTGGACACCGCGCAGGCTGCGTTGAAAAGCGTGTCCGATCAATTGACGAATCCCATCGCGCTGGACTCGCGCGTCGATCAGGCGCGTGCGGCGCGCGACCGCGCTGCGGCGGACTTGCAAGCGGCGGAGGCGGCGCTGCAAGCGCTGCGCGAGGGCGCCAGCCCCGCGCAAGTTCAAGCCGCGCGCGCCGCGCTCGATCAAGCGCGCGCGGCACGCGCGGTCGCGGCGGAGGAATTGACGCATTACCGAATCATCGCGCCGCAGGAGGGTACCGTCTCGCAGGTCTTTTATCGCGCCGGCGAAGTGGTCGCGCCGAACGTGCCGCTGGTGCGCCTGAGTGTCGATGGCGAACTCACGCTGCGCGTGTTCGTGCCCACCTCGACGCTGCCGAAAATTCACATCGGTCAGACTGTCCCGGTTTGGGTCGCCGAGCTGAACAACAAATCGGTCGAAGGCCAAGTCGCGCGCATCGCGGACACCGCCGAGTTCACTTCGCGCCAAGCGCAGACGGACAGTGAACGCAATGCTCTGCTGATTGCCGTCCAAGTCACCGTCCGATCGCCGGACGGTCAGCTGAAACCGGGGATGCCGGCGAGCGTCTCGTTCACTCAGCCGGCACCGTCGCCCAATCCGAGTTTCGAGATTTTGTCATCGAGCAATTCACTGACTCTTTCCGGCACGTTGGAGGCAAAACAGACTCGCATCTCTTCCGAAGTGGACGGCCTGGTGAAAGCAGTCCATGTCGACAAAGGCGACAGCATCGACGCGGGCGCTCCGTTGATCGAAATCGACAACACGCAAATTCAAACGAGTTTGCAGCAAGCCGCTGCCGCGGTGCAGGCGGCGCAAGCGAATCTGGACCAAGTGACCGAGCCCGCGCGCCCCGGGCAAGTGGCAGTCGCGGAGGCGGCGGTGGCGCAGGCGAACGCGGAACTCCAAGCCGCGAAGGCGGCTCTGGACGACGCGAACCGCGCTCTCGCCGCGAAGCAAGACCCATCCAGTCAGGCGCAAATTTGGGAAGGCAAGGCGCGTGCGGCGCAGGCAGATGTTTCGCGCGCAGACGCGGCGCTCGCGCTGCTCAACGATCAAATCGCCGTGGCTCAGAGAGACCTGTCGCAAGCTGGCAAGATACAGCTGGGGGTGCTGCAACGGCAGCAGCAAGCGGCGCAAGCCACCCGCGATGCCGCGCAGGCGACCCTGGAAGGCAGCCAGCGCGTCGTGGCGCTGTATGGGCAGATACTGAACAACCCATTGGAGCTGATCGCGGCGCAGCATGCGGCGGAGGGACAGGTGCAGACGGCGCAAGCCGGGCTGAAGGTCGCGCAGGCGGAACTCGAAATCGTTCGCCGCGCGCCGCAGGCGGAGGCGGTCGCGCTGGCGCAGGCGCGTCTGCGCGCCGCCCAAGCGAACCTGGGGCTGGTTCAGGCGCAAGCCAATCGATTCGCGATCGCGAGTCCGGCGAGCGGCACGATCGTCGATCGCAGTGTGGAGGTTGGCGAGACGGTGCGCCCGGGGAGTCCACTCTTGACGCTCGCCGATACGCGCGAGCTCGAACTGACGGTGTTCGTTCCGTTGCACAGTCTGGGCGCGCTGCACGTCGGTCAAGCGGTCGTCGTCCGGCTGCCGAGTTTGCCCGGCAAGACGTTCACCGGCAAGGTGACCTTCATCGCTCCCGAAAGTGAGTTCAAGCCGGCGAACCTCTACAACAGCCAGGAACGTTCGGAGTTGGTGTTCCAAGCTCGCGTGAGCGTACCGAACCCGACCGGCGAACTCAAAGCCGGTTTGCCGGCGGATGCCATTCCAAATCCGTAGGTGCGAGGCTGTGCATGGTCTATCGATCGGAGCGATTTTGTTGCCCCTTCGGACGGTTCCCGAAGGGGCTTTTGTTTGTTTTCGGCTCGCAACAAGTTATCATATTTTGACCTATTTTGCTATTGAATTTTTACCTAATTTGTGGCAGAATGGATGTAATGGACGACCTTCTCACCACCAAGCAGCTTCAGGCATTGCTTCAAGTCGATCGCACCACGATTTACCGCATGCTCAGTGATGGGCGGCTGAGTGGTATTCGCGTAGGGGGACAATGGCGTTTTCCCCGCAACGCCATCGAACAATGTCTGGTTGGTCCGAAAGAGGTCAAGCCGCTCGCGGCGGGCGGAACGCTAACGCCCACGGCGGACGTGTTGCCCCTCGATTGTCTTCAGCCGATCCAGGAAGTCTTTGCGACGGCGGCGGATATCGGCGCGGTGACGACCGCGCTGGATGGCAGACCGCTCACTCCTTTGAGCAACTCGTGTGCGTTCTGCGATTTGGTTCTCGCGTCGCCGGAAGGGCGCCGGCGCTGTCAAGCCTCCTGGGCGCGCCTCGCCAACTCTGCCTCGCCGCGCGTCGAACGCTGCCACGCCGGTCTCTCGTACGCCCGGGGACGTATCGAAGTCGGGCGCGAGTTCGTCGGGATGCTCTTCGCGGGTCAGTTTGTGTCGAGCGTCTCCGCGCGCAAATCGGTGAAACTCCATGAGCTTGCCCGCGCGTGCGACATCGACGAAAGAGAACTGGCTCGGGCGGCGCAGCGCATTCGCATCGTCGATGCCGCGCGTGCGGAATGGTTGTTGGGGCTCCTGCAAAAAGTTGCAGACACGTTTTCGCACATCGGTGAGGAACGGCTGGACTTGCTCCAGCGCTTGCGCCAGGTCGCACAGCTCGCCCAGGTCTGATCGTTCGCTCACGTCGGGCGAACTGTAGAATTCGAGTGTAGGGGGCAAGGTGAGGGTTGCCTTGCGCGAACGGATACTTTTCGTCGCGCAAGGCGTTTTCATTTCCAGCGAGGTGAAGCATGTCGGACAAAGCAGTGATCATCATGACCAGCGGTCCCGAAGAACCACGGCGTTGCGCGTCGCCTTTTTTCCTTGCGACCATTGGCACGGTAATGGACAGTGAGGTCGCTATGGTCTTTACTACGGATGGGACGCTGTTGCTCAAGAAGGGCGTCGCAGAGACAGTCTATCCGCGCGCGGGCGGCAAATCCGTCGCGGCGTTTTTGCAAGATGCGGTCGATGCCGGCGTCAAACTCTACGCGTGCACGCCGTCGTTCGAACTTCACAATCTCCAGGCGAGCGACCTCATCGAGGGAGTCGAAGTGATTGGCGGCGCGGCGCTGTGGGAAATGATGGACGACGCAAAGATCGTGCTGACATTCTGAAAACCAGTCATCAGTCGCCAGTTGCCCGACAGCCGACTGGACGGGCGACGGGTTCTAAGGAGAAAGTATGGCAACGGTTCGCGGGTGCAATTTGCCAGAAGACTTGTACTATCTGATCGAAAAGCACGTGTGGGCAAAACCGATGGACGGCGGCGCGGTGCGCGTCGGCATGAC
>Ga0272448_1002869_pt1 | contig 21062 bp, 17 predicted proteins | sample YNPCB0191_FD_202220 | JGI IMG/M metagenome (GOLD analysis project Ga0272448, IMG submission 202220) | Hot spring sediment microbial communities from Yellowstone National Park, WY, United States - YNP-CB-019-1 | ecosystem: Environmental > Aquatic > Thermal springs > Hot (42-90C) > Sediment... | reverse complement strand
CGCCTTTGTCAATTGCATCTCGAAGGGCTTGCGGGTGTCAGGCACGACCGCATCACCGGACACCGGCATTTGCCGGGCTGGACGCCCAACTGCTCTCAGCGCGGCGCAGCCGCAACCAAACGCTCGAAGCGCAAAAACTGCCCCTGGTTGCAAGCATGGCGCTGTGTCGCGCCGCGCTGAAAAGGGCGACTTCGTCGCTCACGGGGGAGATGCGAGTGAAATCCAGCGGACGAACAGTTCGGAGGCAAAAGGCTCGAATGCCACGCTAATCTTCGATTTCTCAGTACAACTATCCAGCGCGACAGAGTGCCATCGAGCGACGGATCTACTTCCTTTCGATTACCGACTGAAGCCCCGACCAGAGACGATGCGCAGTCTCAACGTAGGCTTTCTGGGCCGCATCCTCGGAAGGCGGCGCCAGTTTGGTAACCCTGCCTTCGGCGGCCAGAATTCGCCGTTGTCGCGCGACATCGACGCACTGCATCGCCAGACGCGCATGCGCAGCCTCGTAGCTGCGTCCACGGCCTTGGCGTTCAAGTGCGCGCAGCGCCTGTTCGCATTCCCGGCGCATCACGGCGAGGTCATCGTTTTCACCAATGGCGGGACCGGCATGCTGCGCGTCGGAAGCCGGGAGGACAGTTTTGTGCACTGGCTCGGGATTTGCACCGCCCATCAGGATCAATACAAGCGCCTCATCTGGCGTCGCAGAATATGGCAAGAAAACCCCGTGCTTGTCGTGCTTGGGCCATGCTTTGCCGTTCAGGCGCACGCCCGTAACGGGACCGCGCCCGCGAGTCGCGAGGTAAACCCGTTTCGTGCCAAATCTGATTGGAAAGCTCTGGTCCAGCTCGTCGATCTCGGGCGGGATGTGGGGCAGAATTGTCAGACCATCAGCCCGGTACAAGTACTCGAACAACCCGCGCACGAATGCAGCCGGCGGCCCGAACGCGTCGTAGGTGAGATTGATCGGTTGATTGGGCTGGTAAACATCGCTGCCACATCGAGTCAGCGGATTATCCATGCGGAAGGTGTCGGCAAGCTTGAGCAAACGCCGCATCGACCTGCGGGCGTCCTCGTATTTGCCAAGCCGGTAATAAGCCAGGATCATCCGCGCTTCGCATGTTGACCAATGCCCGCCATTAACCCACGTCCCATAAGCCCAAAGCCCTTCAGGCCGTTCGTACATGTCGTCGTACGAAGGATGGTTCGGCAAAACAAAATCGTGCGGGCGCAATCCGGGGATCGAGGCCATCACTTCAAAAATGCGGTTTGCTTCTGCATCTCCGACGATACGAAACGCTATGGCGTCGTGATTTGGCGAAGCCTCGAAGTAACCATGCTTTTCTGCGCCGTACACGCCGTGTTTCGTCCCGTCCGGATCGAGAGACCTGATAAAGTATCCCCCGGGCGCAACCAAATGTTCCAGTCCCCGGCGAGCCCGGTCACGACAGTGGCTGAACCTCGCCGCTTCCGTTGTCCGGCCCGCGAGTTTTTCCAATTCAATCAATCTGTCCAACGCAGCGATATACGTCACGGACAGTCCTGCGAGGTACGCGGGTCCATAAGTGCCGTCGGCCCGCTTGTGGCCCGCGTAACTCGGGGCAAGCAAATTTCCTGCGGGGCCGGCGAGGAAAAGGTCGTTTGCAGGGTCACGCCTTGTTTCGATGAAAAGAGCTGCCCGTTCGAGCTTCGGGAGGTATCGGTCGATTGCATTGCGATCCCGGCTGATGAGCAGCAACTCGCTTTGCATGACGATGCCGGCGGCGGTGAACTCCATGCCCCAGTCGTGGATTGCAGTTCGACCGTCACCCTGTTTGTAAACGATCCATCCCGGTCTTGCTGCGTCGCACAGCGCGCCATCGGGCGCGATCCAATCGAAGGGTGGCGGTGCGCCGACGCGTCGTCCGTCGCCCATTTGGTCAAACCACAAATCCTGAGAGTTCTGCAGAAATGTCAGAAACGGTTCCTCCAGAAACGGCAGTGCGGAATAGGTTGTTCCATAACTGTTTTGAATCCACCACGCATCCCACGTCGGGCCCTCGACAAGCCCGTTCCAGTTCGTCGTGTACAGCATTGCAAGGTTCGGGCGGAGCGGCGTGGGTTCAAAAAGGCTCCGCGCTGATTCGAGCAGCTCGAGATGTTCGGGCCCGCCTCTGCCCCTGAAAAAGCGGCCTTCGAACACTGCACCTGCAGCAGGTGTCTCTGCGCTGGTTGCGCAGCACATGCAAAGCCACAAAACAATCGCACGCAATGAAGTTGTCACGACACCAAACTCACGACCTTTCATACAACAAATCAAGCACCTGTTCGCCAGACACCATGCGACGCAGTGACTGCTGCAACAATTTGCCCGGACCGATGCGTCAACTGCTCACTTCATCTTTTGCGCGGCAAGGTCGGGGCCGTTAACGACCCGCCACCAACTCAGTGCCCGCAATGCCTGCCATTGCCGCACAGCCGCGCTTTCCGCGGGCGTCGCCGGACGATCGCGCATGTCTTGGAGTCCCAACACACTGTCCGGTTCGGTCGGGTCCAAGAACCAATCCGGTGTCACGATTGCCTGTGAACCAAATCCGATCTGCGGCCCCGCCAGATCGAACATGTTACGGCCAAAAGCGTGGTACTCGAAACCGCGTTGTGCGACCAGTTCAATCATCGTGGGCAGGATGTCCGTGTGCGAGCCGGCAAGCCTGTTCGCATTCAGCCCCCCGGGCAACACTCCCCGCCCGCGCCATAGCATGAGGACGGCTGTTCGTTCATACGCGTTTGGACGTTCATTGACAAACCGACGCGACCAATGATCGCCGGTTGCGGCGAACAGTGTCGAGCCAAGCCGCTTTTCTGCCTCGAGAACAAAGCTGCTGAAGGAATGGTCGGCAAACCACAAATGCCCCAGAACCTTGAAATCGAGATTCCTTGAACAAATCGGCTTCAAATCTGGCGGCGGTTGTCGGACCCCGTAACCGCGGCCAAATACATCCGTCGAATAAGGCGGATGATAACCCGCAGAGAGTATCAGGTTGAAGCTGGGTGGATCGTCCGACACTTTTCCAAGAACATAGTTGAACAACTTGTCGTCTTCGACGCCCCACTCGCGCTTCAGAAGGCCGCTCTCGTCAATGTCGCCCCCGCCGTGCACTTCGTCGAAACCTTGTTCGAGGCAGAAATCTCCGAACCGCTGCCAGCTCAGGTACCCCGCATAGAACGCACGTGTTCGGTAGCCCAGCCGTTTGAAAACCGGGGCAATGCTTGTAGGAAGCGGTGTTCGGCACGTAGGCTCGTAGTTGACAACCAACCCCGAGTAAGGAAGTCCGGTAATCAACGCACTGACCGAAATCATCGTCCCCGCCCCCGCCGGTACAAAAGCCGGGATCAACACCCCCTCCCGCGCCAGCGACCGGACGCCCTCGGTGAGCTCGAGCGATCTGTACCTGTCCAGCAAAGGCCATGCGTCGTAGCTTTCCAACACTACAAGGAACACATGTTTTGGCCGTTTCCCCGGCGGCCCGTGCGCAACGCGCATCGTCATGCTGTCCAAATCAACCCCGTCCGCCGCTGAGGGAAACGCGGCCTTCGCCGCATCCCGGATATCACCGCTCGGCCACAGAACCTGCAGGTTCCTGCCGCGTATCACCTCGAGTTGCTGGCTGATCGCGTATTTCAGGGCTGAGTACGGATTAAGAACCAGCTTGTTCAGAACGCGATCCTTTGTAACAGCCGCATCCTTCAACTGCACCGGGCGTCTCCCGACGGACCCCCGGACAGCCACCACCACGATTGCCACCATGGACAGCACCAGAATCCCACGCCCTGAAACCGATCTGACCAAACCCGCTGCGCGTTCCGGACCAATACGTCCAATCTCACACAACCATTTCCACAACCTCACAAGAGCCACGCAAACAACCGCCATTCCAAACACCGCAGGAATCACAGGATAACCCTTCCACACGGTGCGCAAAACAGCCCGCATGTCGTCAAAAACAACACCGAGAATCCAGTGATTGAAGTGGTCCTTGTATTCCGCGAAAAAACCTATCGCAACCGCCCCAATCAGCGTGGTCGCGACCACGAACAGCGTTGCCACTACAGCCCGCGTTGTTTCAGCAAGGGACCGTTTTCGTGTCGCCACCGCCAACAATGTCCCGACAAAACATGGCAGCGCCCAATACATCGCAACGCTCGCGTCGAACCTCGCCCCTGTAGATAGGCACTTCAGGACCTCCCACCAGTCCGCCCTTGGGCCGATGCCCCCTGCAAAAATCAGCAAAATCAGCACCCGCAACAACGCCAACAGACCAAAAGCAAACAACCAGAACTTCCAATCCTTGAGTGATTGCTCGACGAACAACCCCCATCGCAACTCGTGGTCTTCGGCGCCGCGCACTGTTGGCGCGCTTCCCCCTTCCCGTTGGCCTGATGCAATCGGTTCTCCGCTCACACGCCGTTAGAGTACCAAGTCGCAGAACGCGGTCAAACAGTGAGATCATTTCACAAATCCGGGGCCGTGAATCGGGAGCGGGGCAACTGGACCAAAATACCGTGCCTGTCCCCTTGTTTGGGCGGAAATATCGTGTCTGTCCCCTTATTTTGGCGCAATCCGCCACACCACGCTCCGACAGTCAAACCGCGGGCAGAAACGCTCTCGGTCAAGAGCTTTGGGCCGCGATTTGCCTCGCCACGTTTTGACCGCACAGGATGACCATTGGCATACCACCCCCCGGGTTTACTGACCCGCCAACAAAAAAGAGGTTCGAGTATTTGACGCTCTGTTTTGGGGCTTTGAAGGCGAGGTTTTTCCAGCGGTCGCTGACCACACCATAGATTGAACCTCTGTTCGAGTAATACCGGGCCTGGATGTCAATGGGTGTCCAAACATGCTCGAAGGCGACGTGCTTGCGAAGGTCTCTGAGCCCCATCCGCTCGAGTTTTTCAAGGACAACCTCCTTGTATTTCAAATAATCGTCACGCGTTAGCGGGCGTTGGTCATCCAAGTACGGTATGTGCGGCAGTATTTTCAGACAATCGCAGCCGGCGGGTGCAACCGTGGGATCGGTCCGCGACGCCGTGACGAGGTAGATCGTCGGATCGTGCGGCAGACGGTGTTCTTCGAACACGGCGCGGAAATGGTCGCGTTGATCGCCGCTGAAGAAGAAGTTGTGATGAGCGAGCTGAGGGTACTGGCAGTCAAGGCCGAGATCGATCACCAATCCCGAACAGGCCGGCTCGAATCGTTTTTGCAGGGCATCAACAAACGGTTTGCTTTCTTTCAGCAGTTTTTCGTAAGCGGGTATTACTTCCATGTTTGAAACGACAATGTCGGCGGGGTGAAAGCTGCCGTTTGCGACGATGCCTGTGACCTTGCTGCCATCATTGCGGATTTCGGTCACTTCAGAGTTGAGGTGGACGGTTATGCCGAGTTCGTCCATGAAGCGTTGGAAGCCGATGGCGATGTTGTACAATCCGCCGTCAACGTACCACAGGTCATAGCGGAACTGGATGGTGGGCATGCAGTTCATGAATGCGGGCGCGCGATAAGCGGACGAGCCGACGTACTTGATAAAGTAGTCAAATATGTCGCAGAAATATCGGGTCTTGAAACTTGCAGCCACAGCCTGATGCATGCTCCGGAAAAGGTCGAACTTGAGGAATTGCCACAGCCCGTAATGGCGTGCGAACTGCCGCCAGTTGTCGAGTCCCTGCTGGAAATAACCACTATTGACGAGGTCGAACAGGTTTCCGGAGTACTCGAGAAACCGCTGAACATTCTCCGGGGGTTCACCGACCTTCCGCGCCTCGGCAGCCATCCGGTCCTGCTCCGGGTAAAGGTCAACCACGGTCCCGTCCTCGAAAAAGTTCCGCCAGTGTGGCCGCAATGGTCTGATGTGGATGTAATCGGCCATTTGTCTGCCGCTGCGCTGGAACAGCCGGTCGAAGAATTCGGGGAGGGTCAGGATCGATGGGCCGAGATCAAACGAGTAACCGCGTTCTTTGAGCACGTTGAGTTTGCCCCCGATTTTCGGGTTTTTTTCGAACACTGCGACTTCATATCCGGATTGGCGGAGAGAAATGGCTGCGGACAACCCCCCGAGTCCGGCGCCGATCACGATTACTTTTTTCGTGCTCATGGGACTATTTGTTTATTGTTGTTACTCGCTTGAGGCCTTCTTTGGCCAGATGATCCGCCGGGTGAACAGCCAGGGCCTTCCGGTAGAACTGTTCGGCGTCGCTCGGCTGGCCCAGCAATTCGTGGCAGCGCCCGGTGAAAGTCAGGCAGGTCGCATAGCCCCATCGAGGTTCCAATGCCCCCCCGGTGGTTCGAGCTTCGGCTTCGAAAAGTCTCAATGCATCGAGGAGAGTATCAAGCGCGTTGCGGAGAGCGGTTTGGTTTTTGGCGGTATGAAGTTTGCAGACACCAAGCAGGTACTGGACACGCGGGTTTTTTGAGCCGAGAACGATTGCAGCTTCGCGGTGTTTTTCGACGGTGGGACCATACCTGATGGCCTTGAGAATGTTGCCGTCGATTTTCATTCCGTAGAGCGTGCCGAGGAGCGCATGGCTTTCGGCGTGGTAACTGTCGATCTTGAGGGCAGTGCTGAAGGCGCTTATTGCTGCATCGCGTGCTTGATCTGCAGCGCGCCTGTCAACTTTGCGATCGGGCCTGTTTTCAATCTGGAGCAGACGATGGAACTCTGCGACTCCGAGCCAGTAGTAGTTGGTGAGCGCGGGCGGCGAATTGGTGGCTGCACGGCGCAAGGTGTCACATGCCCTCTCGAAACGGGTGCCGTCCCATGTTTGGTATGCTGCATTGAACTCGGCGATGCCCGCCTCGAGCAGGTCTAGGGCGGCAGACTCGGCACGGGCTGGCAAAGCAGCCAAGATCAAGATTGCATATATCCTGCGCAGACGAAACATCACTTGACGGAGTATTGACCATGACGAGACTCAGGCAAGTAGATTATGGAAATCTCTGCCATGGTGCGTCAGCACCGTCGGTTTTTTCAAACCGGCGCAACCCGGCCCCTCGAGTTTCGACTGTCCCAACTCGAAAAGCTCTCCGCAGCTCTCCACAAATTTGAGTCGAAGCTGTTGGATGCATTGCAACTGGACCTGCGAAAGTCACCTTTTCAGGGCTATGCGACCGAGCTTGGGCTTGTTCACGCTGAACTGCGGCATGCGCGCAAGCACCTGCGGCGCTGGGCAGCCCCGAGCCGACGGAAGACGCCGTGGTTTGCCGCGCCCTCAAGCGGCTGGGTGCAGTGCGAACCGCTCGGGGTTGCGTTGATCATGGGGCCGTGGAACTACCCGGCGTCACTGATGCTGACACCGCTCGTGAGCGCAATCGCCGCCGGGAATTGTGTCGTACTGAAACCGTCCGAGCTGGCGCCACACACCGCCGGGACAATCGCTGCAATGGTGGCAGATGCATTCCCGGAAGATTACATCTCGGCCGTGGCCGGCGGACCGGACGTGGCCGAGCTGTTGTTGCGCGAGCGGTTTGACAAGATTTTCTTCACAGGGAGCACGCGGATTGGGCGATTGGTCATGGCCGCAGCAGCACAGCATCTGACCCCGGTTACATTGGAACTCGGCGGGAAATGCCCGGCGATCGTTTGCGCGGATGCTGCGATTGAACTTGCTGCGCGGCGGATCGCGTGGGGGAAATTCATGAATGCGGGCCAGACATGCGTGGCGCCCGATTTTGTTTTCGTCCAACAAGGAGTGGCGCGGGCTTTTCTTGGTGCCATGGAACGTTCACTGCATGAATTTTACGGCGACAACCCGGCCACGAGCCCCGATTACGGGCGGATCGTCAACAAACAGCACTTCGAAAGGCTGGTGGGCTATTTGCGTGAAGGCAAAGTTGTATGCGGAGGAACGCATGAGGCATCGGCCCTGTACATTGCGCCGACGGTCTTGACAGATGTGAGTCCGGACTCGGCGGTGATGCAGGAGGAAATTTTCGGCCCGATTCTGCCCGTGCTCGAGTTCGGCGAGCTGGACGAGCCGCTCGCTGCACTGAGGGATCGACCGACGCCCCTGGCTTTGTACGTCTTTACGCGCAGCCGCCAAACAGAAACGCGTGTGATAAACGAGGTCCGTTCAGCAGGCGTGTGCGTGAATGATGTGGTGATGCAGATCGTGGGGTTCGACCTTCCATTTGGCGGGCTTGGGGACAGCGGCATCGGCGCTTACCACGGTCGTACGGGGTTTAACACGTTTTCACATCAACGATCGATCGTACGGCGTGGGACATGGTTTGACGCGCCGGTGCGGTATCCACCTGCGCGAATGTCTCTCGGGTGGTTGAAACGGGCGATGAGGTTTTTGCTGGCCGGCTGAGCTTGCCACGGATTGCTCGATGCATTAGAACTCTGACATGTCCGAGCGCATTATCATCATAGGAGCTGGACCGGGCGGATTGGCGACAGCAATCTTGTTGGCAAAGGCGGGGTTGGAAGTCACGGTTCTCGAGAAGCAAGCAACGGTTGGCGGGCGCACATCTTCCATTGAAAGTGACGGCTACATTTTTGATTTGGGGCCGACATTCTTCCTCTATCCGCAAATCCTTGCCGAGATTTTTGCCGAGGCGGGGCGCGATCTTTACAAGGAATTGCCGATGACAAAGCTGGACCCCCAGTACCGCCTCGTCTTCGGTGCAGGCAGTGAGTTGTACGCCACTCCGGACGTGGAACGCATGGTCAAGGAAATCGAAAAGTTATCGCCAACCGACGCGCCCAAGTTCCGTGAGTTCATGGATTATAATAGAAGAAAGTTTGTGAAGTTTGCGCCATGTCTGCAGATGCCGTTCCTCGGTTGGGAAAGCGTCCTGAGTCTGCGGCTGCTCATGGTTCTGCCATATCTCAAGCCTTGGAAGTCGCTCCACGCGGAATTGTCCGAGTTTTTCCACGATCCACGTCTTCAACTGGCGTTTACATTTCAGTCAAAGTATCTGGGAATGTCCCCGTTCCAGTGTCCGAGCTTGTTCTCGATTCTTTCATTTCTTGAATACGAACACGGCATTTGGCACCCGACAGGCGGGTGCAACAGAATCACGCAGACCATGGCCCGTGTTGCCCGGGAACTGGGCGCAGAAATCCGTCTTAATACGCCGGTCGAACAAATCCTGTTCCGTGGCCGGCGCGCGGTCGGAGTTCGAACCCCCGAAGGCGACTTGCAGGCCGAAGCGGTGGTTGTAAACGCTGACTTTGCGCACGCAATGACGACTCTTGTGCCCGACAACTTGCGCCGGCGTTGGTCCAACCAGAACATCGCGCGAAAGAGATTCTCGTGCTCGACGTTCATGATGTATCTGGGCGTGGAAGGGCGGTTCGACCAGCTTGCCCACCACAACATCTACATCGCCAGAGATTACCGACGGAATCTCACCGAGATAGAAGAACAGCATGTGTTGTCAGAAGATCCGTCGTTCTATGTCGAGAACCCTGTTATGACGGATCCGACGATGGCGCCGCCCGGGCACAGCGCATTGTATGTGCTGGTTCCTGTGACGCATCTGCACCCAAACGTGGATTGGTCAAAGGAGAAAGCGCGGTTCCGCGAACTCGTGTTCAGGCAGCTCCCGAAAATTGGCCTGCCGTCGGACCTGCCCAACAGGGTTCGCTTCGAGCGTGTTGTGACGCCGGTGGATTGGGAAGGCAAACTGAACATTTACCTCGGCGCAACCTTCAACCTCGCGCACAGTTTCAGCCAAATGCTCCATCTTCGACCGCGAAACAGGTTCGAAGATTTGGAGCGAGTGTACCTTGTCGGAGGCGGGACGCATCCCGGCAGCGGCCTTCCGGTGATCTTCGAATCCGCCCGTATCAGCTCGAGGTTGCTGATCAACGACCTGACTATTTCAACTTCCTGAGGACTTCCTGAAGGCCGCCTTCGACCGGCTCGATTTCTATCGGCTGTTTCGGTGCTTTGGGAGTGTCAGGAGCAGTTGGAGCCGGGCTCGCGGGCGCGCTCTTGGGCCCAACAGCGGCAATTGCCAGGCTCGGGGATTGACCGGCGGGGATTGATTCCACGGGCTCGGTGTCAGGGCTTTCATCGGCCTGGCTTGGGATATGCCAATGTTTTTGCTTGGCCATCCACTTCTGGTAGCGGTCGAACGTCCACATGTCATGCTCAGCGCCCGTCTCGAGCGCCTGCGGGATTCGGAAAAACTCGCGGTTTCGGATAAAGGCTTTGACGGACATTGTGGGGCGCAGGATTTCGCACTCGGGGAGGCGAATCCCCAAATCCGCACGGAAACGCAACCGTTGACAGACAACCGCCACAAGGCAATCGGCAAGCTGGGCGCAAATGTTGTTTTGGATTTCGGCCGGGAAAGCCAGCACGATGCGTTGAAGTGCCTCGGCACAACTGCCCGAATGCACAGTTGCGAACACAAGGTGGCCGGTCTCGGCAACGTTCAGCGTCAGCCGCATCGTCTCCGGGTCGCGCATCTCACCCACCATCAGAACGTCCGGGTCCTCCCGCATGGCGTCCAGCAGGGCTTGCTCGAAGCTGGGCGTGTCGCGGCCCACCTCGCGTTGCCGAATAAACGCACGTCGTGGCCGGAAGGTGTACTCGATGGGGCTTTCAATTGTGACGACGTGCCTTGCCTCGGTCACATTGATTTCATGAATCAGAGCCGCAAGAGTCGAGGATTTGCCAGACCCGGTCGGGCCGCTTATCAGGACAAGGCCGTGCGTCGGAACGACAAGTTTCTTGAGATCCGGGTGGAGATTTAGCCGTTCGATTGTCGCCTGAAACGAGGCGAGCAATCGAATTGCCAGCCCTACGCCTCGAGCGCTGTGCAATATGTTGAGCCTGCATCTGACGCCGGCAATCGTCCGCGAACAATCAAACGAACGTTTTTGCTCGAAAACAGACCAGTGTTCGGTCCCGACAACCTCCATGGCCATCGCTTCCAGGGCTGCCGCGGGGAGCGGCTCTCCGGCAACCCGCAGCGCTCCGCGCACACGAAATGCGGGCGGCAAACCGGGTTCCAAATGCAGATCACTGGCGCCCTGTTGTCGGGCGATCGTGACCAATGATTCAAGGCTTTCCGTGTTCATGGTTCAAATCACGGGGCCGCGTTCAAGGCCTGATCAGAGCGGTTCACCGATGCCAGTCAAAAGCGCCCTGTTTGATCGCATACACGTACGCGGCGGAAAGAACAACCACGAAACCCAGCATCCCAAAAGCCGCCAACGAGGCCGTCTCGGGATTCGCCAGCATCTTCCGGTACACAACGGCCCACGGGTACAGGAACACCACGGCAACATCAAACAACAGAAACAGCACCGCAACAATGTGGAAGCGAATTGACGTCCGCGGCGTGCCTGCGCCGACAGGGACCATGCCGCATTCGTACGGAAGGTTCTTGGTTTTCGAACGTCGTCCTGCCTGGCCCAAAAGAGCCGAACTGACAAGCATGCCGGCGGTGAATAACACCGCAGCCGCAAGAAGAATCAGAACAGCAAGGTACTGGTTCAATTGTGAGTCCACACGCGCAAACTAGAAACCGATGCGCCCATTTACAAGCGGAAACATTTGACCCGGCCCAGCCTCGAGCCAATCACCTGTGCAGTGCAACGCCGCTCGAAAAGTTCTTGCCAGCCCCGGTGCATTGCCCGCACCGCCAGAATGTGTCTGTCACCTTGTGTCTGTCACCTGCAGTCACCTGCACGCTTCTTTTGTTGGTGCAACACGCCACTTCGCTCTGGCATTTGTACAAACCGCGCGACAGAATCCGCTCATGGCGTTGATGTTACCGCGTACAAGGTCCTGCTTCGTCTGTGGCGTCAACAACCCGCTCGGGTTGAACCTCGGATTCGAGATCGAAGGCGACACAGTTGTTTCACGGTTCAGATTCTTGCCGCAACACGCCGGGTTTCGAACCGCCGTGCACGGCGGATTGATCGCAACGGTGCTGGATGAAGCAATGGTTTGGGCCTGCGGCGTCCGCAGCAGACAGTTCACCTATTCTGCGGAAATGACAATCAGATATCGCCACACGATCGCGCCGGGCCAGGAAGTCAAAGTGGTCGGAGCCATGACCGCAAACCGCAAAAACAGGTTGTTCGAAGCAAAAGCCGAAATCGTCAGCGCCACTGGCGAAATCCTTGCTTCTGGGACGGGCAAATACCTGCCTGTCCCTCGGAATCTCGTGGGTGAAATGCTCAGCGATTTCGTGGGTGATATCGGCAAATTCATTGATTAACCCGGAAACCTTTTGTTGGTTCCTCGACACTGTCAGTGGACATTTTGTTGGAAGCGGCGGTCAGTCGCACCGCGCGCGGCGGCTGGTGGATGATGCGCGTTTGCCTCGGTTGGGGAAACGAGTGCCGTGTGAATTGTCAATTTTCGCGATACGACCCCGAGTGAGCCACCACCCCAAGTGAACCCGTGCGACCTCTGATTATACGGCCCGTGGCAGAAAGACGGGGGTGGTGTGGCTGTTTGGGCGATGGCCACCGGTGGTTTGTTTGATCGACCATTTTTCTGCAAGAATATCGTGTCTGTCCCCATTTTTGGGCGCGGGATGCCACATCTGCAAATCGCGCGCTCGGTAACCGCAAAGGTCACAGTTTGTACCCAATGTCGCGCAGGAATTTCTTGCGCCATTGACGGTCGCTTTCCTCTTCAACGCCTTTTGGCGAAGCGCCATCCACCACGCCAAGGATGCCTCTGCCCTGATCCGTTTGGGCCAAAACGACTTCGACCGGGTTTGCAGTTGCACAGAAGACACGACAAACTTCCGGCACAGCCTTGATGGCGTTGAGGACGTTGACCGGATAAAATCCCTCACCAAGGAAAATCACGAAACTGTGGCCCGCGCCAATGGCGAGCGCGTTCTTGCGCGCAAGGTCGGTCATGACCGGGTCCGTTCCGCTCAACCGCACAAGGCATTTCCCGGAAGCCTCGCAAAACGCAAGGCCAAATTTGATCCCCGGAACGGCTCCAACCAACGCTTCATGGATATCCTCGACGGACTTGATGAAGTGGGTTTGGCCAAGGATCACATTTATCGGGTCCGGCTTCTCGATCTTCACTATGAGGATTCTGACGTCCATATGACAGGCATGTTGCCGCCACGCTCGCCGAATGTCAAATTGCACTCTGTCCTCGCGGCCAATTCTGCTCGACCGGCAATATCAAGGCCGGTTCTCGATCGCCAGGTTGTCGATGTAAAAAACCGCGTTGTTGGTGGCGTGACTCAGGAACCCAAGCCACTGCAAATCACGCCAATTCGGTGAACGCGGAGGAAGATTCGAGAAAACCATCGGCGCTTTGCCCGGCATCGTGATCGTGAGATTCCATGTGTTCGTTCCGCGCTCTCGCAATGGGCTTTGCATCGCGACATGGACCCACACATTGGTTGGCAGAACAAGCAAATCACGCCCGGCCGCTTGCAGCCGGCCATCTCTTATGGTGAAGCTCGGTCCAGTCAGATAGGGTGTTGAAGCGTCGCGCCATTCGTGCGCGAAGAATGCTCCGGCACCGAGCCGCAGATCGAATTCGACTCGCGTTGTTCCCGAGCGATGGTTCGGGGTGTAAAAAAACACCGGGTTATACGCCTTTTCGAGGCCCGGGACATCAGTGATTTTCAGACATTGAGTGCCGGTCGCCGCCAACTCGTTGGTAACAGCAACAGATTCACCTCTGAACTCCATATAAACCGTCGCATCTTCGGGACGCGATCCAACGGGCGTGTCTTCGAATCCATCTTTCAGGTCCAACGGAGGCGGCGGGGGCGGGGGCGGGGCCACGGCAGGCGGTTGAGGAGCACGCACGGCGAGCCGGCGCCACGATCTTGTGCCTTGCACTCCAGCGAGCGATGGATCGAACGGAACAAATCCAATTTGTCGGGCCGGTGAATCCGGCCGCAAACGAAAATCGTCGCGGTCCGGCGCCAGAAACCCCGGATCAGCAATCAACGAGTTGCGGTCGCGACCGCGTTTTTGCCACTCCTTCAAATTCATGTCGGCGAAAAAGGTGACTTCGGCGCCGCTGGCGTTCCAATACAGGTTTTCGTCCTGGTCAATCTTGCCTTCTTTCCATGCGCCCTGAATGAGCCTGCCTTCGCGCCAGTAAACAATGTTATGCTTGAAAGTGAGCGAGTGCTGAGGATCTACAACCGACAGCCGGAGCTGATCTTGTTGGGCGAGAGCGAAGATGTTGTTAACAGCGACGTTGTCCCGACCGAAGTTGAGGTGAAACCCACTGTGTTTTGTTCGGTATGTGAGATTGTTTTCGACGCGGATACCGCTGCTGGCGGCGTCGAGGTAAATCCCAAACCCACCTGCTCCGTACAGATCGTAAGGCTCGATATCGTGGATGACGTTGTTCCGAATGACCGTGCCGGTGCACACGCCAAGTGTGTAAATACCGCCAAGGTCGCTTAACACCCGCTTGCCAAGGTGATGAATATGGTTGAACTCGACCCGGTTGCTCACTGCCAGGCTTCTGCCGTAATCCCACATCCAACCAACCGAGACACCCGAGTAGAAAAGGTCGCTGATTTCATTGTGTGAAACGGTGTTGCCGCCGGATTGTCCAACCCATACCCCCACAGCCCCCGCGTGCACAAGACCGCCGTCGCGAATGATGTTGTTTTCGACCGTAATGCGCGTGCTATGTCCTGTCGGGTCCCTGCGCGCAAACTGTTCTCCGATCTTCACACCGCCGGCGCCAAGGTCGCTCATCAGCATCCGGCTCACCTGACAATCAAGGCAGCCTTCCCGGAACCAAACTGCGTAAGTGCCGACGTGCTGTATCGTGCCGTTCCTTATCGCCACATTCCGGGCGCCATCAAGCATGATCGCAGCCGGCACCCAAAGAGCCGCCTGTGGATCCGAGTTGCCCGTCGGCGGCAACACGTATTGGTTGTGACAAAAGGAGAGCCCGTCCAACACAATGTTCTCAACAAACCGGCCTTTCGATGGTTCACCCTTGAAACGCACAAGATCAAACAGCACCGGCGCAATCACCTTGGCCTTCTCCATTTGCTCGCCCGGCATGGGACGGTAATAAATGGTCCCATCCGGGTCCAGATACCATTCGCCGGGCGAATCAAGCGCTTGCGGAAAGCCTTCGATGTAGTACCTCTGCCCGTTCCCCCATCTGGCAAAAGGCCAATACGCAGGCCCGGTGAAGTAAATCGTCGCCGCCTCGACGTCCACACGGGCGACACGGTGCCTCGAAATCTCCCATGAATGGTACACGACAACCGTCACATTCGACAGTTGACGCGGACTCAGGCGCAAAAGAGGCTCGATATCCTCTTTTCTTGCCTTGAACGCCTGTTTTCGCCAGTCGATCCGTTGGCCTGACCCGGTTTCCGACCGCTCTTTTACCCGGCTCTGAACGTAGTAGTAAAAGTTGTTCGGCGACCGCGCCGGTTGCGCGCGTCGGTCGTTGACCCAAAGTTGCTCGAAATACCAGTTCGTGCCCCCGTCCAAAGGCAGCTTTGCTTTCCAAACGCCTTCACTTGCAGGCTGCCAACCGGTAATAAGCCGGCCACCACTGAAAACCGGCTTCGCCCCGGGCGCAGCCTCATAGACAATCGGGCTGTCAGCACCGCCGCTGTCTTCCGGAGTGAGCTCGAATGTCTCTTTCATCCAATATTCTCCTCCGGCAATTGTGACACGCACAGGAGATGCAAGCGCCCCTCGAGATTTCAATCGCCGCACGGCATCGCGCGCACCGGTCAACGAGGCCAGTGGCCCGTCTGTGCTGGACCTGTTTGGTTTCGCCAAACGGCCCGACCACGCATCGTTGCCGTTGGGCGCCACGTAGAGTTGCGTGTCAGAAACTCGTGGCCGTGCAAATGCAACCGATGCCAGGAAAACAGCAGCCGCAAATACAACCAAGATTCGCGTCGGCATACGACACTACCATCGCACCGCTCTGTACATACTCAAGCCGAGAGTTTGAAGAATGTTGGTGCGCCCTGCACCTCAAGGCCCGCTGCGCGTGTGCTGTCACGACGCCCAATGCCTCTTTCCAGCGTCAACAGGCCGGATTTGACACCCAGCGCGCATCATGTATAGTCCCCGGCTCTCATGAACCGTAATTTGCACGTTGCCGTTGTCGGCGCAACAGGCGCCGTTGGTATCGAGATGATCCGGACATTGGAGAAACGCCAGTTCCCGGTCAGCAAACTTACATTGCTGGCCTCGGCCCGGTCCGTCGGCAAGCCTCTCCAGTTCCGCGGCCAGACAATACTCGTCGAGGAGTTGAAAGAAGACTCGTTCAAGGGCATCGACCTGGCCCTGTTCAGCGCCGGAAGCGGAATCTCGAAACGGTTCGCTCCAATCGCAGCAAAGAACGGCTGCGTCGTCGTGGACAACTCGAGTGCGTTTCGCATGGACGACAACGTTCCACTCGTGATCCCGGAAATCAATGCCGCTGATGTCAGACTTCACAAGGGAATCATCGCCAATCCCAACTGCACAACGGCGATTGCACTGATGGCTCTGTATCCGTTACACGCCGCCTTCGGCTGCACACGCATCTTCGCCTCGAGTTACCAGGCCGTCTCGGGCACCGGCGCCCGCGCCATAGCTGAGCTGGAACGACAGGTCAAACAGATCGTCAACGGCAAAGAAGTCACTCGGGAGGTTTACCCACACCAAATAGCGTTCAACGTCCTGCCTCACATCGACTCTTTCCTCGACAACGGCTACACCCGTGAGGAAATGAAAATGGAAAACGAAGGGCGCAAAATCATGCATCACCCAACCTTCAGGGCGAGTGTCACCTGCGTGCGTGTCCCCGTCTATCGCGCCCATTCAGTCGCCATCAGCGCCGAGTTCGAGAAACCGGTCACTGTCGCCGCCGCACTTGAAGTGCTGCGCCGTGCCCCAGGCCTCGACGTGATAGACAACCCCGCCAACTGCGAGTACCCAATGCCGCTTTACCAGGCCGGCAAAGACAACTGCGCCGTCGGTCGGGTAAGAAAAGACTGCGCCCTCGAGAACGGCCTCTGTTTTTGGGTGTCTGGCGACCAGCTCCTGAAAGGTGCCGCGCTCAATGCAGTGCAAATCGCTGAAGAGCTGCTCAAGCTTTAGCCCAAGTCCCAATCGCGTCGATTCGGCAACTGCTCTTCCCCCCCCGCCCAAAGGCGTGACCACAAACCGCCACGGTTTGGCGTGCGCGCTTTGGCCCGCTCCCGAATCCCGCGTTCTTCACCTTCAGTGGCGATTGAGAATCATTCGCAGCGCGGGTCCATCAAACCCGGCACGATATACTCTGCGCGGCCCAGCCGCATCCGAATGATTGCCTGTTGACAACTGCCCTGGTCGCAGTAATACCGCTGGCTCACCCCTCGCATAACCCGAGGCAACAGCCCCGGAACCACGTCAATCTGCCGGCCGCCAACGCCGCGGCGCACCACGCATAAAGTCGTCAAACAGCGGCCCCACAACAGCACTTACGTCTCCTGATACCAACTCAAGTCGCGTTCGCGTCGTTGCAGAGCGACCCGCCTCAATGTCACGACCCCACAAAGACAGATACATCGAATAATGTCCTTCCGACTCATGCGGAGTCGCTATCGCAAAACAATCCACAGGCGTCCCTATCAAAACCATGCTCAATCCGAGGCTCTCGGCACGTCGCACACCAACCGGCTTCGCCAACACCGGATAAATCGCCCAGTCCACAGGGTTGGGCGGCAACTTCCACCGGCCGTCCATTATCACCTCGCGTGCCAGCTCATCCCGCGCAAACATCTGCCAGTCGCCACCCGCCTTTAAAGCATGTTTCAACACGGGCACTGCGCCAGCATCCCCGCCTTCCTTCGCCAAGACCATCGAGTTGGTGAAAGCCGGCGAACAATACGACGCAAGAAATGCCTCGAACACTTCAAGCCGCGCCGATGGGACCACGGTTGTTCTGAGCTCGATACGCGTCGGCGACAGCCACTCATACCGTGCGCGCATCTCGAAAGGCCTTTCAGGTTCCGCCGGCCAAACGATCTCGACGACAGTGTCGGAAAGCTGCTGAACTTTGCAGGGCCAGTCCCATGCGCCCCCACCGTAGCGTTTCCCCTTGGTGAACACACGGTAGTGACTCAACAACCCGTTGCTGCCGTCCAAACGCGAGCCGGACTGAACATGGACCACATCGGTCAACCCCAGCGGTTTCGCCCCCTTTGCAAGTCTTCCGCGCAACACCCCCGTGTCGAACTCGAACCCGCCATCTGCGGCAGCGCGGAACACCCGCCCCGCCAAAACCGCATCGCCCGCCTGTGCTCGAGCGCAACCCGCCCAAAAAACCGCACACGCGATCATCACTCCACAAAACAGCTCGCAACACGTTTCCCGGGCCCGGCGCCGGGTTTGGTTCCTCACGAAGGTTTTCATACTCTGATCTTAAAAGTCTTGACAGAATTTTATGGACATCGCAACGGCCACAGCATGCACTTCATCCGGCGCCCGACGCAAGCGCTCTTGTTTTTTCTGGGCAATCACTTAAATTGCTCCCATGAAAAGTGAAGTGCTACCCGTTGAAATCCGCGGTATCATCCCGGCTGCCGGAGGATGTGCGATATTCATCGGGAATGATGAAAAGGTCTTTGTCATCCAGGTCGAAAACAACATGGGGGCCGTCATCAACATGTTTTTGCGCGACACCCCAAAAGAACGTCCCCTCACACACGACCTCATGAACAACATGTTCCACGCTTTTGGTATCACCGTCGAACGAGTCGTAATCACAGAACTGAAAAACTCTACTTACTACGCCCGGCTCATCCTCCAACAGGAAAACGAACTTGGCCGAAAAATCGTCGAGCTGGATGCCCGCCCCAGCGATTGTCTCGCTCTGGCCACCGCCGCAAAAAAACCGGTCTATGTCACAAAAGAGCTGTTCGACCAGGTTGAAGACATGTCCAAATACCTCACTCAACTCAGTGAAGGGTCCAGCGATTCGGACGAGACCTGAGCTCCCAGAACGTGCCCCGAAGTTCAGCAAAAGAACGTTCAATAACCCGCAGCCCAACCGCAATCCAACAATGCCCGCAAGTAACTCGCATCCGTTGCGGGGAAAGCGCTCTGCCATCGCGCGCTGCCAACGGCGGCTTCCGCAACCAGAGAGGAGGAAGAATTCGATAGGTGACTGAACCCGTTAAGAGCAGGAGTTCCGAGGGATCGGATAATCTGCGCCGAACGCGCAAATCGTCCGGGCCGGCATCCGAGCTCGCCCCGCCCGTTGTTCTCGTCGCCGGCGCCGACGAATTCAGCGTCAAACGCCGCGCACGACAGTTGTTCGACGAATGGCAGAAAACCACCGGCGGCATCGACAATGAAATCATCGACGCCGACACCCGCACCATCGGCGACGCGCTCAAAGCCATCTCACGCACCACTGAAGCACTCCAAACTTTGCCACTTTTCACAGGCGCCAAAGTCGTCTGGATGCGCAATTGCTCGTTCCTTTTCACTGAAAAGCCCAGCCGGCCAAACGCAGTCTCACCACTCGAACAACCCCTCGCCAATTTCGCCGCATTCCTCAGCTCATTCCAATGGACCAACGTCCGCCTGCTCATCAGCGGTGGGCCGATCGATCCCAAAGCGCCACTCGCATCCGCCATCAGAGAAATCGGCAAAGTCGAAATCCTCGATGGTCTCTCGGCAGCCGATCGCAATTGGGCCGAACAAGCCGAACAATTCGTGCGCGCTGAGTTGGAAGCGCGCAAGCAACAAATAGACGACGATGCCCTCGGCGCTCTGGTCGCAGCCGTCGGACCCAACCTCCGCCAGCTCGCCACTGAAACCGAAAAAGTCTCACTCCACGCAGGCAACCGATCCAGAATCACCAGCGCCGACGTCGCCGCTGTCGTAAGCCGACAAAAGCAAACCCAGGCTTTCGGCCTCGCAGAAGCTTTGGGCGACCGTGACCTCCCCGCCGCTCTTCGCCATCTCGATGACGAGCTATGGCAAACCCAAATCAATTCCGATCACAGTTCTCTGTCCATCCTCTACAGCCTCGTTGCCAAACTCCGGGCCATGCTCCTCATGAAGGACCTGCAAAAAGCCGGTTTCATAACCCGCAGCACAAACTACCAGCAGTTCAAGTCCCGTCTCGAACAACTCCCCGCCAATCTCCTTGCCGAGAACCCGAAGTTCAACCCCCTTAAGGCGCATCCTTACACGCTCTTCAAAGCTTCCCTCCAAACTGCCAACTACACACTCGACGAACTCGTAAACGGCCTTCAGATCCTCCTCGACTGCAACCGGAAACTCGTCGGAAGCCAGCTCGACGAAGCCGCTGTTCTCCAAAGCGCGCTTGTAAAGATAATCGGCGTGCAAAAACTCAATGCCGGACGCAGGACCAGCATGTGACCGACAAATCTCCCAGCCCGGCGTAACCGGAACCAAAGTTCCCTGACGCGCAAAGACGCAGTGCTTCCGCCCGTTGATCAGAAATCTCTGCGCCGCCGGGCTGGATAGTTATACTGAGAAATCGATCATATTTGCGAAGATTTTCAAACTGCCGGTTTGCTCAGTTTGTCAGTATCTGCTTCTCTGCCAGCGAGTAGTGCAGTCACCACAGTGCAGCCTTTGGAGTATAATATTGGATAATCTGCTCGGAAATCGCATATCAGCGCGTGGTTCGAGACTTTTGCCTTCGAACTGTTCGTTCACTGATCCACCTCGCAAATCCCCCCGTGGGCGACGAAGTCGCCCTTTTCAGCGCGGCGCGACGCAGTGCCAAGCCTGGAACGAACGCATTTAGCTCGGCGCGATCGTTTGGTTGCGGCTGCGCCGCGCTGAGAAATATCTGCTTCGACTTCGTCCCCTGCCACCGGCTCACGCCTCCTCAAAAAAAATACAGGCACTGCAGATACCGACTCCACAGTACCGTCATGAAAAGCCCAGTGATACGTATCACCGTAACTCCGTGTCTGTCCCCATATCCCGCCCACCATGCGCCCTTTCGGTCACCCCGTTAAAAGTTGAGAGTTGAACGTTTCACGTTGAACGTTCCTGACCGGTATATCGGACATCGTGTCTGTCCCCATATTTGGTTCCGGGCAGACTATCCAATGTAACACTTCG
>Ga0272448_1002867_pt1 | contig 21071 bp, 16 predicted proteins | sample YNPCB0191_FD_202220 | JGI IMG/M metagenome (GOLD analysis project Ga0272448, IMG submission 202220) | Hot spring sediment microbial communities from Yellowstone National Park, WY, United States - YNP-CB-019-1 | ecosystem: Environmental > Aquatic > Thermal springs > Hot (42-90C) > Sediment... | reverse complement strand
CAGCGATGGGTCTGTTGGTGGAGTGTCCGGAGTGCAAGCGGCGGAATAGCGGCAAGGAGAAGGCCTGCAAGAAGTGTGGCTTTGCCCTGGCGAAGTTTTCCGGCCGGGTCTGGTGGATTGAGTATTATGACCACCTGCGCCGGGAACGCATCGGCCCCAACAAACAAGCGGCGGAGGTAAGACTTTGGGAAATTAAAAAGGCTTTGGTGGAGGGGCGCTACCTCCGCAAAAACCCTGAGGTGCGCACCACCTTCCAGGAGCTGGCCGCTTGGTATCTTAACCTGGCGGAGGTTAAGGCCAAGCGGAGCTACCGGCGGGACCAGCAGTTGGTGGCCAACCTGATCAGCTTTTTCGGCCCTCGGCTCCTGAGGGACATCACTCCCGCCTTGGTGGAAGCCTACCGGCAGAAGAGATTACAGGAACCCTCGGCCCGCACCGGGAAGACCCGGGGGGACCTGACCACCCCTGCCACGGTCAACCGGGAGGTGGCCTGCTTCAAGGCCATCTTCAACAAGGCCATCAAAAACGGCAAGGCGGAGCGCAACCCGGCCCAGGGGGTGAAGATGCTCAAAGAAAACAATGAGCGGGACCGGGTGCTGTCTCCGGAAGGGTATGCCCGGCTTTTAGCCGCCTGTCCGCCCCACTTAAAGCCAGTGGTGCAGCTGGCCTACCACACCGGCATGCGCCAGGGCGAAATCCTCAACCTCACCTGGGGCCAGGTGGATCTGAAAGAAGGGTTCATCCGCCTGACGCACCGTGACACCAAAACCGATGACGGCCGGTTGGTGCCTCTAAATAAAGAGATTCTCAAAATGCTCCAAGATATGCCCCGGGGCTTGCCGGGGGCGAGGGTCTTTACCTACCAGGGGCGGGGAGTGGCGGAGATGAAGCGGAGTTTCGTGAGCGCGGTGAGGTGGGCCGGCATCGAGGATTTCACCTTCCATGATTTTCGCCACACCTTCAACACCAACGCTTATCGGAACGGGGTGCCCATCCCCACCATCATGGCCATCACCGGGCACAAGAGTTTAAGCATGTTCAAGCGCTATACCACCATTTCTCCCCAAGACCTGAAGGAGGCGGTGAGCAAGATCAGCCACCGGTAAGGAAAGGAATAAATATTCACCGATATATTCACTAAAGGGATAGAAGGGGAGTGGATCATTCCTTAACTTATTGAAATTATTGGCGCGCCCGGCAGGATTCGAACCTGCGACCCACGGATTAGAAGTCCGTTGCTCTGTCCGGCTGAGCTACAGGCGCTCGGGTTAGCGATCTTCAATTTTTTTTATAAAGTTTTTCCAGAGCTTGCAATTTTTGCCTGTTGCCAGGGCCTTTATAGTTATTTGCAGCTAATAGGAGTATCGAGACTTTTTATGGCCGCTTAGCTGCCATTATACGAAAGTAGTCTTGACCCTGCAATCGCCCGTTGCTTAGGGGTGAGACAGGAATGGTTGAATCCCGGCCCTTCTGCCGGCCGCAGCCAGGAAGATAAGACAGAGGAAAGGCCGGCGCGGGGCAAGAAGGGGGGTGATCGGGGAAAGGGGTAGCTTGCGGCATCTGGCTATCGTTAGATTTATTAGGATTTAAAAAACCTATTACCCTTTTAGGTTGCCGGGCCCGGGAAAGAAAGAAAAAAATTGACATACCCGGGTCTTTGCGGCTATAAGGAAAAACATCCGGGTACCGAATAGGTTTAAAAGGGAAGACGGAAGAGCCGTCGCGGTCCCGCCGCTGTGACCGGGGACGAACCCTGCAAGGGCCACTGTTCTGTCAAAGCAGGATGGGAAGGCGCAGGTAGTAGAATGATCCGGAAGCCAGAAGACCTGCCCGGAGCGCTCTGAGCCCTGCGCGTGACAGGAAGCTCAGAAGGAGCTGCAAAAGGCAAGCGGTTCCTGAAACCTTAGGGACGAAGAAAGCAGGGTATATCCCTAAGTCCTTGGCGGACTTAGGGTTTTTTTTCGGATTGGCAAGCCCCATCGGAATTTCGGGGCCGGGCTGCGGTCCTGGCCGTGGAAAAATGGAGGCAATTCCTTCGGTCCCAGACTTAGGATTGGCGGGGAAGACTTTAACGGTTCCCCGCGGCCTGGTGATCGCCGGCCCGCAAAGCGGGGTGGGCAAAACCACCATCGCCTTGGGGCTTCTGGCAGCTTACCGCCGTCGGGGCTTTAAAGTGCAGTCCTTCAAGGTGGGGCCGGACTTCATCGACCCAGGCCACCATACCCGGGCCGCCGGGCGGGTCTGTCGCAATCTGGACGGCTGGATGCTGACCAAAGGAGCCAATATGGAGTCCTTTCAGTGCCAGGCCCAGGGGGCCGACTTGGTGGTGGTGGAAGGGGTAATGGGGCTGTTCGACGGCCATGACGGCATAGAGGAAGCCGGTTCCACGGCCCAGATGGCCAAATGGCTCGGGCTTCCGGTGGTGCTGGTGGTGGATGCCCGATCCATGGCCCGGAGCGCGGCGGCCTTGGTTCATGGCTTTGCCACCTTTGATTCGGCCCTGCGTCTGATCGGGGTGATTTTCAACCGGGTGGGCAGCCCGACCCATTTGGATTATCTCCGGGAGGCCGTGGAACAGGCGGGAGAAGTGCGATATTTCGGAGGCCTCCCCCGGGAGGAAGACCTGGCCATCCCGGAGCGCCACCTGGGTCTGGTCACCTCGGAGGATTATCCTCTGGGGGGAGATTATCTCCGGCGTCTGGCCGACCTGGTGGAGAGGCACCTGGACCTGGACGGCCTGTTGGATGCTCTTCCACCCATTACCGCGAAGGGAGAGCCGGCGGCAGCGGCGCATGCTCCCGCCGTGGTGCGCTTGGGAGTGGCCCGGGACAGGGCATTTTGTTTTTATTATCCCGAGAACCTGGAGTGGCTGGCCCGGTTCGGCGCGGAAATCGTGCCCGTTTCACCCCTGGACCACCGGGACCTGCCCGAAGTGCACGGCCTTTACCTGGGAGGGGGCTACCCGGAGCTTTTTGCCCGGGAGTTGAGCGCCAACCGGTCCATGCGCCGGGCCATCCGGGAGCAGGCCGCCGCGGGCTTGCCGATATATGCGGAGTGTGGCGGGCTGATGTATTTATCCCGGGAAATATGCGACCTGGAAGGGCGGCGGCACGCCATGGCCGGGGTCTTGCCCTTCGCGGTCAGAATGCTCCCTCGGTTCAAGACCCTGGGCTACCGGGAAGTCACCCTGACGGTTGATTGTCTCCTGGGTCCGGCGGGGACGTATGCCCGGGGGCATGAATTTCATTATTCCGAAATCATCGTCGAACCGGCGGATCTTCCCAGGGTTTATCAAGTGGCGGGCCGCCGGGGCGCGCCCCCTCATCGGGAGGGGTACGCCGTCAACCGGGTGTTGGCCAGCTATATACATTTGCACTTCGGCAGCAACCCGGAGATTGCCGGTCATATGGTGGCCTGCTGCCGCATGTTCAAGGAGAACCGGTGAACTGGTGCCCCCGTCTTCCTCAGGAAATCGAAGCGGAGAGTTTCCGCCGCATCGAGGCGCAAATAGGCAATCACGGTCTGCCGCCCCGGGAATGGGCCGTGGTGCGCCGGATGATTCACGCCACCGGCGATTTTGAATATCTGCATAATGTGCGGTTTCATCACCGGGCCGTTGACGCCGGTCTTACTGCGCTGCGCCAGGGTCGCCCGGTGGTCACCGACTCCCGCATGCTTCGGGCGGGAATCAGTACCGGGCCATTGGCCCGCCTGGGGGTGGAAGTTTTCTGTCTGATGGGTGATCCCGAGGTGGCGGAGGAAGCGGGGCGCGGGGGGATCACCCGGGCCGCGGTGGCCATGGCCCGAGCCCTGCCGCTTGCGGCCGGAGGCATTGTAGCCATCGGCAATGCCCCCACTGCGCTTTTAAGCCTGTTGGAGCAGCTGGCCAACGGAGCGTCGCCCCCGGCTCTGGTGGTGGCCGTGCCGGTGGGCTTTGTCAACGCCGCAGAGTCCAAAGAGGTTCTTATCTGCCAGGATTGTCCCTATATCACTTCCTTGGGCCCCAAGGGCGGCTCGGCGGTGGCCGCCAGCATCATCAATGCTCTGGCGATCATGGCGCTTGCGGAGACGCCGTCATGACCCGAGCAACCGGAACTTTTTATGGAATCGGGGTGGGTCCCGGCGATCCCGAGCTCATCACCTTGAAGGCCCTGAAGGTGCTGGCGCGCGGGCCCCACATTTTTGCCTCCACCTCCAGCAAAAACACTTACAGCCTGGCCCAGAACATCGTCCGGGCCCACTTGCATGGGGCAAAGGTGGAGCATCTGCCTTTTCCCATGACCCGCGAGCCGGGAATCCTGCAGGAAGCCTGGGAGAAGAATGCCCGCCGGGTCCTGGAGGTCCTGGCTTCGGGGACGGACGCCGCCTTTGTCACCCTGGGCGACCCCCTGACTTACTCCACTTTCGGCTATCTGCTAAAGACCGTCAAGCGTCTGGACCCGTCGGTGCGGGTCATCACCATCCCGGGGATTACCTCCTATCATGCGGCTGCCGCCCTTATCCACACTCCTTTGAGCGAAGGAGAGGATTCTTTCTTTGTAATTTCAGGGGCCATGGGGGCCGCCAGGCTCCGGGAAGTCCTGGACAAATCTGACACCATTGTCCTGCTCAAAACTTATCGCCATATGGAGGAGATCCTGGCAACTCTGGAAGAGACCGGCCTCCTGGAGCATTCCGTATGCATCAGCCGCTGCGGCCTGGAGGGCGAAACCGTGGTGGAGGACTTGCGCACCTTGAAGGGTCGGCCCTTGCCTTATCTATCCATGATCATCATCAAGAAAAAGGGAAGGGGTTTCTGAAAAGGACGCAGGTGCAGGGCGGCCAGCAGGGAAGAGGGGCATATCCGCCGCGCAAGGGGGCTAGCCCGGATTTTCCGGGGTGAGAATCCTTATGGATAGAGGGTTTTGTCTAAAGCAGTATGTCTTCCCCAGCCCCTTTTATCAAAAAGGGCGAAGTCCCCTTGGCGCGACGGCGGCGGCGACTTAGGCCGGGCTTTTCTACCGGCTCCGCGGCGGCCGCGGCGGCCCAGGGCGCCTTGCGGGAGCTTTTGGGACTGCCCTGCCCGGAGAGGGTGCAAGTAAGCCTCCCTGGGGGCGGGTGCCTGAACTTGCCTTTGCTGAGACACGGGCGCTGCGGGTCCCAAGGTGAAGCCTTGGTGGTCAAGGACGCGGGCAATGATCCGGATGTCACCCATGGGGCGGAAATCGGGGCCCGGGTCCGGCTCCTAGGTCCGGGATCAGGAGAAACGCTGATATTGCGGGGTGGAGAAGGGGTGGGCCGGGTGACCAAACCCGGGCTGCCGGTAGCCGTCGGTGAACCGGCTATCAACCCGGTACCCCGCCGTATTTTGCACCAGGACCTGGCCACCGTCTGGCAGATGTCCGGCTCCGGTCTACCCATGCGGCTCGAAGTGGAAATTTTCGTCCGGCGCGGGGAGGAAATCGCCCGCCGGACCCTCAATGCCCGGCTGGGCATCCTGGGAGGCATCTCCATTTTGGGCACCACCGGCCTAGTCCGCCCCTTTTCCCACCAGGCCTATCGGGCCACCATGGTGGCCGGTCTCAAGGTGGCCCGGGCAACGGGTCTTACCCATGGGGTTTTCAGCACCGGAGGGAAAAGCGAGGAGCATCTCCGGAAGCTGCTGCCCCATATGAGGGAGGAGGGCTTCGTGCAGATGGGGGACTATGTGCGTTTTGCCCTGAAAGCCGCAGTCAGCCTGGGATTTACTCAACTTACGGTGGGCGCTTTTCTCGGCAAGGCGTTGAAAATGGCCCAGGGTTTCGGCCAAACCCATGCCTCCCGGGGGTCGATCAACCTGCGGGAACTGGGCCGCTGGACTGAAAAACAAACCAGGGATCCGCTTCTGGCCCAAGCCGTGGCCCGGGCCAACACTGCCCGAGAGGCCCTGGAAATCCTAGGAGCCGTGGGCCGTCCGGGGGTTATTGAGGAGGTGGGGCGCCGGATGCTGGCAGCCCTTAGGGGGCATGCCGGGCCAAGCCCAAGGCTGGTGGCGGTGATCCTGGATTTTGACGGCCACCCCCTCTTTTGGGGGAGGGATCCGAAAGGTGTCGCATGATTCCGGTCCAGGTGGTGGGCCTGGGGATGTCCCGGGCGGATCTCTCCGGCCGGGCTTTGGACATCATCCGGAAAGCTCAGGTGCTGGCGGGAGGGCGACGCCATCTGGCCTATTTCCCGGAGCATCCCGGAGTTAAAATTGTCTTGGGAAAAGACCCGGAGAAGGCCATCCGCCAACTGGCGGAGGCAGCCCGGAACCAGCGGGTGGTAATCCTTACTTCCGGCGACCCCAACTTCTACGGCCTGGGGCCCCTGGCGGTGCGGATTCTGGGACCCGAGAATTTGGTGATTCACCCCAATATCACCGCGGTCCAGGCAGCGGCCGCCCGCCTGCGAATAACTTGGGATACAGCCCGGGTGATAAGCCTGCACGGCCGAGGCTGGGAGCTTCTGGACGCGGCCCTGAGCAACCCCGGCCGGCTGTTCATCTATACCGATCCGGAACACACGCCGGGGGCCATCGCCCGGCGACTTCTGGCATCGGGCCGCCGAACCTGCGTCCGGCTTTGCATTCTGGAGGACTTGGGAGAGGAAAGCGAACGGGTCACCTGGCTGGGCCTGGAAGAGGCAGCCCACCGCACTTTTTCCCCCCTCAATGTGGTGGTGCTGGAGCAAGCTGCGGATCCCGGCCCGGATGGTCGGGAAAGCGCCGCCCCGCCAACCCCGTGCTTGCACCTGGGAATGCCGGAGGAGGCTTATTGCCCGGCAGGGGGCCTGATCACCAAAAGCGAAGTGCGGGCCGTGGCCTTGGCCAAGCTGAGGCTTTTTCCTGGCCAGGTGCTTTGGGATGTGGGGGCCGGCTGCGGCTCCGTGGGGCTGGAAGCCAGCCTACTTCTGGGCCGGGGCCGCGTTTGGGCCGTGGAAAAAAACCCGGAGCGTGCCGCCCGGATTGCGGCCAATCGCGACAAGTTCCGGGTGGCGAACCTGGAAGTGATCTGTGGTCAAGCCCCGGAATGTCTGGCCGCCCTGCCTTCCCCCCACCGGGTCTTTGTCGGCGGTGGCGGCGATGCCGTCGGCGACATTGTCAAGGAAGTCCTGAGGAGCTTAAGCCCGGAGGGCATTGTGGTGCTTACCGCCACTCGCCTGGAAACCCTGGACCGGGCCCGCAGGGTTCTAAAAGAGGCGAACCGGAGGGTGGAGGTGGTGCAGCTCCAGGTAAGCCGTGCCCGACCTTTGTCAGGCGGCAGTTACTTGCAGGCCTTGAACCCGGTGTGGATTGTCACCGGCACGATGGGGACGGGGTAGGATGAAAGCGCGATATCCCGTGATTTTTCTGGGCGCCGGTCCCGGGGACCCGGAGCTCATAACCGTGAGAGGCATGAAAGCCTTGTCCGCCGCGGAAACGGTGCTTTACGCCGGTTCCCTGGTTTCGCCCGCGGTTTTGGCCTGGGCGCCTCCGGACGCTGACTTGGTGGACACGGCACCTCTGACCCTGGAGGAAATTGTTGCCCGTTTGGCCGCGGCGCATCGGGCCGGCAAGCGGGTAGTGCGGGTGCATTCCGGGGACCCCAGCTTGTTCAGCGCCATGCAGGAGCAGCTGGCGCTTCTGGAGAAAGAGGGGATTCCCTGCCGGGTGATCCCCGGGGTCACCGCGGCAAGCGCGGCCGCGGCGGCCCTGGCCCAGGAGCTGACCCTGCCGGAAGTGACCCAGACGGTCATTTTTACCCGTACAGCAGGGCGCACGCCGGTGCCCCGGCGGGAAAGCCTCCGGTCCCTAGCGGCACCCGGTGCCACTATGATATTGTATCTCAGTATTCAGTATCTGGAGCAGGTGGCGGCGGAACTGGCCGAAGTTTACGGACCAGGGGCCCCGGTGGTGGTGGCCTACCGGGTGAGCTGGCCGCAGGAGCAGCTTATCCGGGGCACGCTGGCGGACATTGCCGCCAAAGTCCGGCAAGCCGGAATTACCCGGCAGGCCCTGATCCTGGTGGGACCGGCTTTGGCGGTCCGCAGAGGGTCTCTTAAGGCTCGATCCCGCCTCTATAACGGAACCTTTTCCCATGGGTGGCGGGACGCGACCGATTAAGGTACTGGCCCTGACGCCTGCAGGAAGTCGTCTGGCCCGACGCCTTTGTCAGAGCCTGGAAGGGGTGGAATGCTGGCTGCCAGCTTCCCGGGCCGCTCCAGGGGTGCAAACCTTTGACAGCTTGGCCGCGGTTTTTGCGGAGGCTTTTGCCAGGGGCCACCACCTTGTGTGCATCATGGCCGCGGGCATTGTAGTGCGCGGCATAGCCCCTTACCTGCGAAGCAAGGAGACGGATCCGGCCGTGGTGGTGGTGGATGAGGAGGGCAGGTTTGCGGTGAGTCTCCTCTGCGGCCATCTGGGGGGCGCCAACGAATTGGCCCGGCGGGTGGCCGCCGCTTTGGGCGGCATGCCGGTGATCACCACCGCTACTGACGTTCAAGGGCTCCCGGCGCTGGAGGTGGTGGCGGCTCAAGCCGGACTGGTCATTGAAAACCTTAGCGGGGTGAAGGAAGTGTCCATGGCCTTACTGTCCGGCCGGTCCGTGCGGCTGGTGGACCCGGAGGGCTTTTTGCTGCCGTTCCTGGAAGATAAGCAGGGCCTTTTTCACCGGGAAGATAACCTGGAGGCCTGTTTGGCCGCGCCGGCCGGACCCGCGGTGTATGTGGGGATTCTGGAGCGGCCCTGGCCGTCGGGCTGGCTGCGTCTCCGGCCCCGGACTCTGATAGCCGGGGTTGGCTGCCATCGGGGCACAACTGCTGAGGAAATACTGGATTTTTTGCGGGAAAATTTTCAGCAAGCCGGACTTTCGCTCCTTTCTCTGAAGGCCCTGGCCACCGTCGCCGTCAAAAAGGACGAACCGGGTCTGCAGGAGGCAGCCCGCCGGCTGAAGGTGGAATTGCTATGGTTCGCGGCCGAAGAACTGGAACAGGTGTCGGTGCCGCATCCGTCGGGATCGGTGGCCCGCCATGTGGGGGCGAAAAGCGTCTGCGAAGCCGCTGCCCTGAAAGCAGCCCAGGGGGATCTGCTGGTTCCCAAACGCAAGGGTGTCAATGTCACCGTGGCGGTGGCACGGGTCGCCTCACGGTCGTAAGTTTGGGTCCGGGTGCGCCGGAGTACTTGGCTCCGGAGGCCCGAGCGGCTTTGGCTGCCTCCCAGGTGGTGGTGGGCTACCGGACTTACCTGGACTTGGTGGCTCCCCTGCTCATCCATCAGGAAGTGGTGGCCACCGGGATGAAGGCCGAGATGGAGCGCTGTCAGGCGGCCATTGCGCAGACCTTGGCCGGCCGGCAGGTGGCCTTGGTGTCCGGCGGTGATGCCGGGATATATGGGATGGCCGGCCTGGTTCTGGAAATCTGCGCGGCTCGGGGGCTCAGGGTGGGGCGCCCGGGCATGGCCGGCGAAGTGGACTTTTATCTGGAGGTGATTCCCGGCATACCGGCCCTGGCCGCAGGGGCCGCCCTTTTGGGGGCGCCGTTGATGCATGACTTTGCCGCCATTTCCCTCAGTGACCTCCTCACCCCCTGGGAAGTCATCGAAAAGCGGGTGGAGGCCGCCGCCCGGGGTGATTTCGTTATCGTTTTTTACAATCCCAAGAGCAAAAAGCGGGATTGGCAGTTGCCGGCAGCGGTGGAAATAATCCTTCGGCACCGCCCCCCCGATACCCCGGTGGGTCTGGTGCACCGGGCCATGCGGGTCGGAGAGGAAATTGCCGTGTCCACCCTGAAAGACCTGCCGTTGCAGCCGGTGGACATGCAGACCATTGTGTTTGTGGGCAATTCCCGGACGTTTCGGTATGGCCCTTATTTAGTCACGCCCAGAGGCTATCTGACGAAATATCCCTGGGGTGAGTCCCAGGTGGCTTCTCCAACGGAGGATCGATGAAGTACCGGCCGCTGATGATCTTGGGCTCCGGCTCCGACGTGGGCAAAAGTCTGATAGTGGCGGGTCTTTGCCGGCTCTTCCGCCAGGACGGCCTCCGGGTAGCCCCCTTCAAGGCTCAAAACATGGCCTTGAACAGTTTTATCACCCCGGAGGGCGGCGAAATGGGCCGGGCCCAGGTGGTTCAGGCCCTGGCGGCGGGTCTGGCCCCCCACGTGGACATGAACCCCATCCTGCTCAAGCCCGCCACCCAGGTAGGTTCTCAGGTGATTGTCCACGGGAAGGTTTACGGTAATTTCCAGGCCCGGGATTATTACCGGGAAAGGCCCCGTTTGGTCCGGAAAGTGATGGAAAGTTTCCGCCGCCTGTCCCAGGCCCATGAGCTGGTCATTCTGGAAGGGGCCGGCAGCGCCGTCGAACTGAATCTCAAAAAAAGCGACCTGGTGAACTTCGCCATGGCCCGGCGAGCCGGGGCCGCCGTCCTGCTGGTGGCGGACATTGACCGGGGCGGGGTGTTCGCCGCCACCATCGGCTCCTGCCATTTGCTGAGCCGGGCGGAGCGCCGCCTGCTTTCCGGTTTTATCATCAACAAGTTCCGGGGTGACCCGGAGCTCTTCCGGGACGGGGTTGGGATTATTGAAAAGCGCACCCGCCGTCCGGTCCTGGGCGTTGTGCCTTATTTTGCCGACCTGGCTTTGCCCGAAGAAGACAGCGTGGCCTTGGAGCGCAAGCCCGGCGGCGACCCCCGCTCCCACCCCGCCAACCTGCGGCTCGGGGTGTTGCGTCTTCCCCACATCTCCAACTACACGGATTTCGATCCTCTGGAGCACGAACCGGGGGTGTCCCTTCGCTACCTGAACCATCAGGATGTTCTGGGCGACCTTGACCTGCTCATCCTGCCGGGCACCAAAAATACCATAGGTGATTTGAGATACTTGAAGGAAACCGGGCTGGCTGCCGCAATTCAGGCCTATGTCCGGGGGGGCGGCCGCCTGCTGGGGATTTGTGGCGGCTACCAGATGCTGGGACTGGAAGTGCGGGATCCTCTGGGGGTGGAAGGACCGCCCCGGGCCGAAGCCGGGTTGGGGCTGCTGCCGGTGGTGACCACTATGGCCGGAGAAAAGACCACGGCTCAGGTGAAGGCCAAGCCTCTGAAGACTTGGGGCAGGGGAGGGGAGGAGATTCTGAAAGCTTATGAAATTCACATGGGGGAAACCGAACCCCAGGGGCCGGGCAATCCGGCCTTCGTCATCCTGGAGCGTTGCGGTCGCCGAGTCGAAGTGGCCGACGGCTGGGTCAGCCCGGATGGCCGCGTTTTCGGCACCTATCTCCATGGGTTGTTTGAAAACGACGGGTTTCGCCGGCGATTTCTCAATACCTTCGTCCCGGAAAGGATGCCCCGTTTTTCCGGCGGCCTTTCTTTCCGGTCCTTTCTGGAGACCCAGCTGGACAAGCTGGCCGAGGAGCTTAGAAAATGCCTGGATGTCCACCGGCTCAAGGAGCTGATCCGGCCCTGAACCTGAATAATCCCGGGGAGGACGCCTGCCCGCCCCACGGAGGGGAAGTCTATCACCTGGCTCGCACCTTGGGGGTAAAGGTGGCAGACCTGCTGGATTTTTCCGCCAACATCAACCCCTTGGGCTTTCCCGCGGGGGTGCCCGCAGCGGTGCAGGGGGCCCTGGCGGACCTGGTCCATTACCCGGATTGCCACTGCCTGGAACTGCGCCAGGATCTGGCCGAGTACCACGGTCTTTCTCCTGAGGAGGTGCTGGTGGGCAATGGCTCCACCGACCTGATTTATTTGGTGGTCCGGGCGCTGCAACCGGCCCGGGCTCTTATTGTGGCCCCGGCCTTCGGAGAATACCAGAAAGCCCTGGAAACCGCCCGGGTTCCTTATGAATTCCACCTGACCCGGGAAGCCCACAACTTCACGTTGGCGCACCTGCCCGATGTTTCGGGGGGGGAGTTGATCTTTCTGGCCAATCCCGCCAGCCCCAGCGGGGCTCTCCTTAATCCGGCGCGCTTGTGCTCCTGGCTGGCAACCTGGGGGGAGGCCGGCGTGTGCGTGGTTCTGGATGAGGCCTTTGTTGACTTTGTGGAGGAAGCTTCCATGAAGACCCGCCTGCGGGAATTCCCGCATCTGATTATTTTGCGCTCCTTCACCAAGTTTTTTGCCATTCCCGGGTTGCGCCTCGGATATCTGCTGGCGGCCCCGGACCTCATTGCCCGGCTGACTGCGGTGCAGGAACCGTGGTCAGTGAACACCCTGGCCCAAGCCGCCGGCCGGGCCTGCCTCCGGGATCGGGACTTTATGGCTCGGACCCGGATCCTGGTGGCGGAAGAGCGGCGGCACCTCTTCGCCAGGTTGCAAGCTTTGCCGGGGGTGAAGCCTTTTCCCGGAGCGGCCAACTACCTGCTGGCCAAACTTAGTCTCTCCGGCTGGACGGCCAGGCGGCTGCGGCACCGGCTTATGGCTCAGGGCATCATCATCCGGGATGCCAGCAACTTTCCGGGTCTGGATGAGCGCTATTTCCGCGTGGCCGTACGCGGTCGGGAGGAAAACGACCGACTGCTGGCGGCGATGGCTGCCTGCCTGACGACCGGGGTATGACCATGAAACTGGCCCTGCCGTTTCTGGTGGGATATCTTCTGGATCTTTGTCTGGGCGATCCCCCCGGATGGCCTCACCCGATCAGAGGGTTGGGCCGCCTCATCGCCTTTTGGGAAAGACGCCTTTACCAGGACCGGTTGGTTTCCGGTCTACTGTTTTGGCTGACCGTGTCCGGGATCTCCCTAATGGGGGTCTTATTGGTGCTGGCCTTGGCAGCCGGCATCGGCTTTCCGGCCCCGGAGGTGGTGGTCGCCTACCTGGTGTACACCGGGCTGGCCACCCGCAGTCTGCATTGGGAAAGCCGTAAGGTGGAGACGGCTTTGGCCCGGGGTGATCTCCTGGGAGCCCGGAAAAGCCTGGCCTTGATCGTCGGGCGGGAAACCAGGCACCTGGAGGCGCCGGAAATTAGACGGGCGACCCTGGAAACGGTGGCGGAAAACCTAAGTGACGGCGTGGTCGCCCCCATGGTTTATCTCCTGCTAGCCGGGGTGCCAGGTCTGGCTTTATATAAAGCGGTCAATACGATGGATAGCATGGTAGGCTACCGAACTGATCGCTACAAGCGGTTCGGCAAGGTGGCCGCCCGGGCCGACGATGTGCTGAATTTTCTGCCGGCCCGCCTTACTGCCGGCCTGATCTGCCTTGTTTCCATCCCGGCGGGTCTGAACCCCCGGCAAGCCTGGAGGGTGCTCCGCCGGGATGGAAACAAAACCCTAAGCCCCAATGCCGGTCGGCCGGAGGCAGCCTTGGCCGGAGCCTTGGGAGTGCTGTTGGGGGGGCCCGGTATTTACTTCGGCCGCCGGGTGGAAAAGCCTTTTATCGGCGACCCGGGGCCGCCTCTCAACGCCCGCCACTACCGCCAAGCCGTGGTGCTGCTCTACGGCGTTTCGGGCCTTATGGCCTGTTTCACCTTCCTTGCCCTGTTGGCCACCGGCGCCGGCTTGGGGGGACTGCTGGGCCTTTTATGGTAAGACCCTTTACCACTCAATGCCCGCTCGGGCCCGCACCCCGGCCTGGAAGTAATGCTTGCGGGGCCGCATCTCCGTGACCAAGTCCGCCAACTCCAGCAGTTCGGGAGGGGCCTGGCGGCCGGTAATAACTACCTCTACCTGGGGCGGTCGTTGGCGCAAAACCTCCAGGACTTCGGCCAGGGGAACCAGCCCGTGGGCCAGGGCCAGATTGATTTCATCCAGAATCACCAGGGGGTGTTCGCCGGCCGCGATGATCTGGCGGGCCAAGTCCCAGGCTTCCCGGGCCAGCCGGAGATCATCCGCAGTCGGTGAGCTCAGTCTCCCGAAGCCCGGCCGCCCGAAGGTGCGCAGGGTCAGTTCCGGGGCCAATCGGGCCGCCACCCGGCTCTCGCCCGTGTCCCGCCCTTTGATGAACTGGATTATGTAAACCTTAAGACCGTGACCCACGGCCCGGAAACCCAGCCCCAGGGCGCAGGTGGTTTTGCCTTTGCCCTCTCCGGAGTATACCTGTACGTAACCTTTGGAATAAGGGGGAGTGGACATGTCAAACAAACCGGGAAATTCCCATTTTTGAGATAACCCCGGCATGAAGCGATGCCAGCTTTTCAAAGATTCTTCGTTGAGCCTTCACTTGCCTCGCCAGACCGGCGGTCGTTTGGACAGGAAGGCCTCTATTCCCTCCTGCGCGTCTTCCGAGGTGCACAGTCGGGCAAATACCTCACTGCTGTAGGTAAAGCGTTGCCGGAAAGGCATATCCAGCATCTGATAATAAAATTGTTTACCCATCTTCACTGCCAAAGGGCTTTTGCTGATGATTTTCTGGGCCAGGGCCAGGGTTTCCGCTTCGAGTTTGTCCGGGGGCACTAACTTGTTGACTAACCCCAAGCGGTAGGCCTCCGCGGCATCTATCATGTCGCCGCTCAAAAGCATCTCCAAGGCTTTTTGCTTTCCCAGGGCGTAAGACACCGGAATGATGGGGCCGGTACAAAGCAGGCCCACATTGATGGCGGTGGTGCCGATTTTGGTGCCTTCCGCCACCACGGAGAAATCGGCGGCGAACATCAATCCGGCGCCGTTGGCCACCGCATAGCCGTGCACCATGGCAATGACGGGCTTGGCCATGTCCGCAATGGTGAGGTGCATTTCATCCATCAGGGAAATCCATTCCTGGTATTCCTGGGCGGTTTTTCCGGCGAATTCAGAGATGTCGATACCCGTGGAAAAGGCCTTGCCCGCCCCTTTGACCACCACCACCCGTACTTCGCCATCCCCGTCCATCTGGCGCAAGGCCTCGTTCAATTCCCGGGCTAGGGCGCTGCTGAAGGTGTTCAGCTTCTCCGGGCGGTTAAGAGTGATGGTGCCTATCAGGTCCTTTTTCTCCGTGACAATGGTGGCGAATTCCATCCCGGACCTCCTTTGTTTTTATTTCGCCTCGGGGAAACTTCCTCTCCCCGGACTGGTCAAGACTGATTTTGACTCAAAAGCCTGATTTGGTGCCTTTCTCCAGGTGAAACCGGACCAGCCGGTTGAATTCCTCCGGATTTTCCTGATGGGCCAGGTGCCCGGCCCGGGGCACCAGGTGAAGAGCGGAATTTTTGCTCATGTGGTGGAGGTATCGGGCGTAACTCCAGGGGGTGGCTTGATCGTCCTCGCCCACCACAATCAGGGTGGGCGAGTCAAGCAAAGGAAGAAGCCAGCGGTAATCCGCCTGAAATGCGGCAATCAGGCCCTGGCGGTATGCAGCCCGGGAGGTGGCGCTGATGGTCTCCACCACTTCTTCTACCAAGGCAGCCGGCGCTCCCCGCCTCAGAAGCCGAGGGGCCATAAACCTGGCCCAAGCCGGCATGTCCAGTTGGTCGAAGTGGTTCAGAAATTCTTCCAGATTCTGCGGCGGCGGGAAAAAGGCGGTGGTGTTGGCGAGAATCAGGGACTTCACCAGAAAGCCGCGGCGGGCGAAAATTTCCAGGGCGATCATACCGCCCAAAGAATGGCCGCAAAGATGAGCTTCATTAATGGCAAGCCCCCGCATCAAAGCCAGGATATCCTCCGCAAGGGCCCGGATTGTCAGGGTTTCTTCGGGCCGGTGGCCGGATTGCCCGTGGCCTCGCAGATCCACGGCAATGACCCGGTATGTCGGCGACAATTCCTCCATCAGGTGGCGCCAGCCCAAGGCATGGCCGCCGAGACCGTGAAGGCAGATAAGGACCTCACCGGCCCCTTTTTCCATATAAGCCAGCTCAATACAGGGACTGTGTCTGAGACAGTCAACGGGAATCTTGCGGGAAACTGCTGTGGTTGTCGGCGCCATCGCTTACACCCTCGCGGTTTCTTCCTTAGTTTGGGGAGAAGGCAAGCTTTGGGTGACAGATAAAGCATTGCCAGAAACTGATTGTTATTGTATTCCAGAGGGGGAAACGTCCACAAGCAATAACTGGAAGGTAAAAACCGGCTGAAGCGCGATGGCGGAAGAAAAGACAGAGTTTCATACACTTGCCGGCACCGAGGTCATGACGGTCCTGGGAACCGGATGGTCTGGTCTGAGCCCGGCCCAAGCCCGGGAGCGTTTGGAAAAATATGGCCCCAATGAACTGGTCCCGGCGAAAAAAATTTCCCCCTGGGCCATTTTTTTCCAACAATTCCAGAATCTGCTTATCCTCATTCTCATCGCCGCCACCGGCATTTCTTTTTTACTGGGGGAACACCTGGATGCGTATATCATCCTGGCGATCATTGGGGCTTGCGCCGCATTGGGTTTTGTCCAGGAGTACCGCGCCGAGCGGGCGGCGGCGGCCTTGCAAAAGCTGGCAGCTCCCGAAGCCGTGGTGCTCCGGGAAGGTAAAGAGCAGGTTATCCCTGCCCGCGAGGTGGTTCCCGGCGATATCCTGATTCTGCATACCGGCGACCGGGTGGCAGCAGACGCCCGATTGTTGGAAGCCATCAATTTGAGGACCGACGAATCGCTGCTTACCGGGGAATCCACCGCAGTGAGCAAAGTAACGGAGCCGTTGCCGGAGCCCCAATTGCCCGTAGCCCAGCGGAAGAACATGGTCTTTGGAGGGACGGCGGTCATTTATGGCCGGGGCCGCGCCGTGGTGACCGCTACCGGGATGGACACCGAATTCGGCGCCATCGCCCGCCTGCTGCGGGAAGTAAGCGAAGAAAAGACCCCGTTGGAAGAACGCATGGCCTCCATCGGGTTGGTTTTAAGCATCCTTTGTCTGTCGGTGAGCGCGGGGGCGGTAATCTTCGGGGTCTGGCGCGGCCACGACTGGCTGCAGATGCTTCTTTGGGGCATCAGCCTAGCCGTGGCCGCAGTGCCGGAGGCTCTCCCGGCCGTGGTGACCGGGGCCCTGGCCATCGGCACCGCCCGCATGGCCCGTCGCCGGGCCATCGTCAAGAGGCTGCCAGCGGTGGAAACCATGGGCTGTACCACGGTCATCTGCACTGATAAGACGGGTACTCTGACCCGGAATGAAATGACCGTGCGCCGCCTTTTTCTGGACGGCCGGAAGGTGGAGGTCACCGGCCTGGGTTATCAGCCGGAGGGTGGCTTTTCCGTGGAGGGAACCGGGATTGCCCCGGAGACTGAATCGGTTTTGCAGCAAGCCGCCCGTATTGCCATGCTTTGTAATGACGCGGTCCTGGCCAAAACACCGGATGGCGCCTGGATCATCCGGGGCGACCCCACCGAAGGGGCGTTGCTGGTGCTGGGCCGCAAAGCCGGTCTGTGGGAGGAGGTCCTGGCCCGGGACCTGCCCCGGGTAGCGGAAATTCCCTTTGACTCGGACCGGAAGCGCATGACCACCTTCCACCGGAGTCCGGCAGGAATTTTGTCCTGCACCAAAGGAGCACCCGAAAGCCTGCTGCCCTGCTGCTCCTGGATGCTCACCGCCGCCGGGCTGAGGCCTTTGACCGAAGGAGACCGCCGGGAAATCGAAAGGGAAGCGGCGCACATGGCCCAGGCCGCTTTGCGGGTTCTGGGCCTAGCTTACCGGCTCTGGGACAATATCCCGGATTTGCTTTCCGAAGAAACGGAAGCCGATTTGATATGGGTGGGGCTGGCGGGAATGATGGACCCGCCCCGCCCAGAAGCCAAAGAGGCTGTAGGCCTGTGCCGCCAGGCGGGCATCCGGGTGATTATGGTGACCGGAGACCATCTGGACACAGCAATGGCGGTGGCCCGGGAAGTGGGCCTGGTTTCCCCCTCCCAGTCCAACCCCCGGTCTTTGACCGGAAACGAGGTAAACCGGCTGACTGATGAGGACTTGGCCGCAATATTGCCCCGGGTGGCGGTTTTCGCCCGGGTGGCGCCGGAGCACAAGCTGCGTCTGGTGAAACTCCTGAAAGCCCAGGGGGAGATCGTGGCCATGACCGGAGATGGCGTCAACGACGCACCGGCCTTAAAACGGGCGGATATCGGGGTGGCCATGGGGCTGACCAGCACCGAAGTCACCAAGGAAGTGGCGGACATGATCCTGGCGGATGACAATTTTGCCACCCTGGTGGCCGCGGTGGAGGAAGGCCGGGCCATCTTCGACAATATCAAAAAATACCTGATGTATTTGCTGAGCGCCAACCTGGGGGAAATCATGGTCCTCACCGGCATTTTCTTTTTGGGGATGCCGGTGCCTCTGGTAGCTTTGCAGATTCTGTGGGTGAACCTGGTAACCGACGGCCTGCCGGCCCTGGCCCTGGGAGTGGACCCCAAGGCCCCGGATATCATGGCGCGGCCCCCCCGCCCGCCGCAGGAAGGGGTGTTCACCCCGCCGGTGATCGCCCAGATGGTGGTGACCCCGGCCTATTTCACTTTGGCCCTGATCCCCCTTTTCTACCACTATTTCCATGGCCACCCGGCAATGCTCGGAGACACGCAGCTGTCTCTGACCAAAGCCCGGACCATGGTGCTGGTCACCCTGATACTGGCCGAATTGGTGCGGGCCTTCAACTGCCGTTCCGATTATTATTCCGTGTTCACGGTGGGTCTGTTCGCCAACCGCTTCCTTCTGGGCGCCTGTCTCATCTCGCTGGTCATGATGGTCGCGGTGGTGGAGTGGCCCCCTATGGCCCGGCTGTTTCATACGGTATCCTTAAGCTGGGAAGAATGGCTTTTGGCGGCATTGCTGGCTTGCCTGCTCTTTCCGGTGCTGGAAATCACCAAATGGGTGGTTCGGCAGATCGTCCCCCCACCTAGGGCGAAGGGAGGACCCTGATGGGATCAAGTCGGGTGCTTGCCGGCGGTGCTTTCTGTTTCGGGGACAGAGTTTTCGGAAAGGCCCAGAATACCATTAATGGGTTTATATAAAATAATGGAAGTTTCGATTCCGATGCAGGCGAAAGTCAAACTGGGAATCAGCGCCTGCCTGTTGGGGCAAAAGGTCCGCCATGACGGCGGTCACAAGCTGGACCGCTTTATTACCTGGACCATGGGGCAATTTCTGGAGTTTGTCCCGGTCTGCCCGGAAGTGGAATGCGGCTTGGGGGTTCCCCGGGAGGCCATGCACCTGGTAGCCGCTCCCGACGGCCCCCGCCTTGTTACGGTACGTACCCGGGTGGACCATACCGAGCGCATGCTGACCTGGGCCCGGAGACGTCTGGCGGAGCTGGAGCAGGAAGAGCTATGGGGCTTTATTTTTAAAAGCGGCTCCCCCAGCAGCGGTCTGGAAAAGGTAAAAGTTTATTCCGGCCAGGGAAAGACGGTCAAGACTGGAGTGGGTCTCTTCGCCCGGGAGTTTATCCAGCATTTCCCCCTTTTGCCGGCCGTGGATGACGAGCGCCTGCATGACCCGGCCCAGCGGGAAAACTTCGTGACGCGTCTTTTTACCCTGAAACGATGGCGGGATACCCTGGCCTCGGGCCTCACCCCGGGAAAGCTGGTGGATTTCCACACCCGCCACAAGTTGCTCCTCATGTCTCACAGTCCCGAACATTACCAAATCCTTGGAAAGTTGGTCGCCCGGCTGAAAGACCGACCCCTGCGGGAGGTCGCCGCGCAATATCAGACTTTGCTGATGGAGGCCCTGCACCGGAAGGCCACGGCCAAGAAAAATGCCAATGTCCTGCTCCACCTGGCGGGCTATTTCAAGAAAAACCTGTCGCCGGCGGAGAAGGCGGGGATTTTGGAAGTTATCGGCGAATATCAAAAGGGAAACCTCCCCCTCCTCGTCCCGGTAACACTCTTCCACCATTTGGCGCAGAAATACGGGCAGACTTACCTTAAGGAGCAGTACTACCTGAACCCTCCTCCGCTGGAACTGAAGCTGCGCTGTCATGTTTAGCTTGCCGCCGGATCCGGCCCAGACCTCCCCTTGACAACCGGCAAAAGGATATTAAATTAAAAATTGAAATGATCGCCTTAGTAATTACTGAGGCGGGAGAAAAAAATCCTCCGGGGTTCTTGACAGGCTTTGGGGGATCGGTTATAAAGAGAGTTGCCGCTGCTGAGAGGAAAAAGGAGATGGAAAAAAACCTCTTGACAGCGGCAGATTAATGCTTATAATATTAATTGGAAAAAGCTGCTCTTTGAAAACTAAATAGTGAACCCGAGTGCGGGAAAGAACCTCCGAATTCAACTGGAGAGTTTGATCCTGGCTCAGAATTAACGCTGGCGGCATGCCTAACACATGCAAGTCGAGCGAGAAACCGCCCTTCGGGGCGGGAGTAAAGCGGCGCACGGGTGCGTAACGCGTGGGTAATCTACCCCTGTCTGGGGGATAACACACCGAAAGGTGTGCTAATACCGCATAAACCGACCATCCTGCGGGATAGGTCGGCAAAGGTGGCCTCTGCATGCAAGCTGCCGGATGGGGATGAGCCCGCGTCCCATTAGCTAGTTGGTAGGGTAATGGCCTACCAAGGCGACGATGGGTAGCTGGTCTGAGAGGATGATCAGCCACACTGGAACTGGAACACGGTCCAGACTCCTACGGGAGGCAGCAGTGAGGAATCTTGCGCAATGGGGGAAACCCTGACGCAGCAATGCCGCGTGGGCGAAGAAGGCCTTCGGGTCGTAAAGCCCTGTCTGGCGGGAAGAAAAGCTGGAAGGTTAAGAGCCTTCCAGTTTGACGGTACCGCTAAAGGAAGCACCGGCTAACTCCGTGCCAGCAGCCGCGGTAAGACGGAGGGTGCAAGCGTTATTCGGAATCACTGGGCGTAAAGAGCGTGTAGGCGGCCGGGTAAGTCCGGTGTGAAAGCCCAGGGCTCAACCCTGGAAGGGCACTGGAAACTGCTCGGCTTGAGTACGGGAGAGGGAAGCGGAATTCCTGGTGTAGAGGTGAAATTCGTAGATATCAGGAGGAACACCGGTGGCGAAGGCGGCTTCCTGGACCGATACTGACGCTGAGACGCGAAAGCGTGGGGAGCAAACAGGATTAGATACCCTGGTAGTCCACGCTGTAAACGATGGGCGCTAGGTGTAGGGGGTCTTTAATCCCTCTGTGCCGCAGCTAACGCATTAAGCGCCCCGCCTGGGGAGTACGGCCGCAAGGTTAAAACTCAAAGGAATTGACGGGGGCCCGCACAAGCGGTGGAGCATGTGGTTTAATTCGACGCAACGCGCAGAACCTTACCTGGG
>Ga0272448_1002865_pt1 | contig 21087 bp, 15 predicted proteins | sample YNPCB0191_FD_202220 | JGI IMG/M metagenome (GOLD analysis project Ga0272448, IMG submission 202220) | Hot spring sediment microbial communities from Yellowstone National Park, WY, United States - YNP-CB-019-1 | ecosystem: Environmental > Aquatic > Thermal springs > Hot (42-90C) > Sediment... | reverse complement strand
ATCATTAGACAAGCCTATGGTTGGTAGACACATTTTTGAAAAAGACATATTATATGTGAAAGTGCCAGAATCCGATGTGAAAGCATTGTTAACAAATTTTTTGGATAAATTAACTGCAGAGGAGCAAGACGCACTAAACGAGTATAATAATTTAATGAGAAAAAAGGCATCGTTCTGGGCAGCATAATCTATGAAGATTGAGATTGAAGCGTCAGCAAGAGCTTGTGTCCACTTTTTGGCTTTTTCCAACTCTTCCTCTTTCAAGTGATACGCGTTCATTTTGCCTTCAACATAAGCAACCAATGGTGCAGTGATTAGTTTAAAACCTATTTTCTTAAGTTTGTCTTTTATGCTCTTCACTGCACTTCCACTGATTCTTGATTGCACCTGTGTGTCAAACGCCGCTGCCAATTTCCTAGAAAAGGACGGTTAAACAAGAAAAAATCAATGAAAGATTACGTGAAGAAACAAGCGGTGTTCTGCGAGTATTTGCCAAAAAAACAAGCCAGTATCTGCCCAAAAGATGAACCTTTGGTGGGGTCGCTTAGATTAAGACTGTTATTCAAACTGTGTAGACATAAATTTGTAAATTTTTTGGGCATAAATCCCATATCAGCTTCCAAAAATTTTCTCGATATTAAACGAAAGACGAGTTACTTTTAGGAATGCGCACCAGCCCTAAAGTAGGTTTAATCTTCTTGCTTGCGTAGGTTTGCCATGTCCTGGAGGTCTAAGGCTATGAAGCCCTCGTCTCGAATTTTTTCTTTGTCCTCTATTTTCTTGGCCATTACTCCTAGAATGCACCCTTTCACATTGTGTATTTGTTTAGCCTTTATGGTCAGTTCGGACAGCAGTCTTTTTGCTTCTTGATAGTTTAGTTCTGTTAGTTTGGCTTCTATGGCTAGGGCTTTTTTGCCTTTGCTTTCTAGGCCTACTATGTCTATTTCTGTTTCTTTCCACCACCACTTTCCGATTTTCTCCATTTGCAAGGGAAGCAGGTTTTTCTTTGTCATCTCAACTAAAATCTCAGCGCATATATCCTCGAAAATCCGCCCTAGATGTGCTTTGAACTCTTCTCTGATGTTCTGCCACACGTTTTTCTCCAATCCCAGTTCAAGCTGCCTCTTGTTTGGTCTGACGAAACCGAACCAGAAGCTGAAGAATGGATCTATTATTTTGTATAGTCCCCTCTTTGCTTCCGGATCGGTGATGGGTGTAACTCGTTCAATTAAGTCGAGAATCTCTAATGTCTTCACGTAGGTGGTGGCGTTTTCTCGGCTTAGTCCTGTTGCGTCGGCGATTTCGCTTATGGTGTTTTTACCTCGGGCTATGACTGAGAGTATATCCATGTAACGTTGGGGCGCCCTGATTTCCTCCATAAGCAGCATTTCTGGTTCGTCATGCAAAGGTGAGCGTTTGCTCAAAATTTTTTCAACAATGTTTTCTTCTACGGTTAAATTGTTATCTATGTGCTCTAGGTAAGCCGGGGTTCCTCCAAAACTGCCGTAGATCGTTACCAGTTCTTCCGCCGAATATTTCTTGAACCACTCGAACAGGTCTAGATACTTTAAGGGCTCAATTTTCAGGGTTGCCGTTCTTCTTCCGTAAAGGGGTGCGTCTCCCCTTAGTGCTACTCTTCGTATTGCGCCGATTGAAGAGCCAGAGAGAATGAGAAGGCATTTGGTTTTGGACAGTTTCTCATCCCAATACTTCTGCAGCATTGATATGGCTCCACCAACGTTTGTTAGCCTCTGAAATTCATCAAACGCTACGGGACCGTTGGCTCCGCACTTTTTGACGAGATATTCCATAAAAGAAGCGAAGTCAACAAATCTGAAGCCCTCAAAAAACTCAGTTTCGACAACGCGAGAGAACTCGGCTAAAATTGTTTTTTCTTCAGCGTTGGGAACATAAAAGTATAGCCCGCGCTTATCTTTCATGAATTCTTGAATGAGTCTAGTTTTTCCAACTCTCCTTCGACCGTAAAGAAGCACGAGATCCGCCCTTTTCTTGGTGAGGAGTCCGTTAAGCGCTTGCAGTTCATCTCGTCTATCAACGAACTGTAGAATCATGATTGTAACAATCATGATTGTAACATTTAAGCTTTACCAAGCAGCTTTGTCAAGTCTCTACATGACAATGGCTTTAAAATATCAAGCTTCCGTAATCGCATGTTGAAGTGATTAGGCTTACGTACATCAAGACCTACCCTACGATTCTCTTCTTTCAGATACAATTCCTATCCCATTTTTGGCTAGGTGCATTCCTCTCGAGAAGTACATGTTGAAATTACCTAACGGGTAAGAAAAAGGTTAGGTTGCCTGTGATTGCTCGTTGACTTTTCGTATCTGTATGGTGTGGTCAGCGAATCTTGCAAATGTTTGGTCGTGGGTGATCGTTATAATTTGTCTGACCTTTAGGTTTGCTAGCATATGGGCTAGATGTTCGATTGAACGGTCTTCTTCCTCGTTTCCTAGGTTTTCTGTTGGTTCGTCTAAGATAAGTAGTTCCATCGGTGTGCCAGTTCTAGCCTCGTATATCGCATTGCCTAGTCCTATGCGGTAGGCTAGTGCGATTTCGGTACGTTCGCCGCCAGAAAGGTCTCGGTAGCTACGGGTGTAGCCTCCAACTTTGGCGTAGGGTGTATAGTTCTCGTCGATTCTGATTAGGAACGTGGATGTGGGGTTGATTTGGTTGTACGTTTTCTGAACATAGGACTCTATGGAGTTTAGGTACATGGATCGTAGGTCTGGAAGAACGGCTCTGCAGCCTTTTCGGATGACCTTCAGTTCTTCGACTATTTTGGTGTGTGTTTGAAGTCGCTCGTAGATTTCCTTGCCTTCTTGTATCCTTTTGGATACTTCGTTCAGCGTATTTCCGAGATTTTGAATCTCAGTATCTTTTACTTTTAAATCGCCTTCTAATCTGCTGACTGTCTGGGATTGTTCCATCTGTTCATTTCGCTTCTTAGTATGTGTTTCCTCGTCGTAAGCGGGTAATACGGCTTCCAATGCCTTTATTTGATTCTCGATGTCACCGATGACTGATTGAATCTCTTTTTTCTGTTGTTGAAGCTCTTGGAGCTGGGAACTGTGTTCTTGCATCTGTTTTTCTTGTTGTTCCAATCGATCTAGTAACTTGCTGAGTCCTTCATGAACTTTTTGATGAGTATCCCTTCGGCTCGTTGTCTCAGCTAAGAGGGTGTTGTTTTCAGCAATAGCCTTCTTTAGGGCCTCTATCTTGGCTTGTCTCTCTTTACGGAATTGCTCTGCTTTGTGAGTTGAGAGGGGTTGACCACAGTATGGGCAGTCTTCTTTACCGGAAAGCTCTGTTTCTTTTTTGTCTTCTTGACTTAACGCATTTTCATTAACACTTATAGTGTTTGAAAGCTCTTGGATTGACTGGTTCAGCTTGCTAATCGACAAGGACAGAGCTTTAACCGTTTTCTCTTCTTTGTAGCCCGCCTCTTTAACGTTGTTCCATAACTTTGATATCTCAGCTTGGAGCTGCTTCGTTTCCGTTTCTGCTTCACCAAGCATTTGTCCGTGCGTTGTTATTTGTCCGTCTATTTTGCCTGCTTTATCTTTCTCGTTGGCTAATTCTTTTTGTTGTTCTTCAATCTGCCTTTTCAATTGCATATATTGTTGGGCATCTTTGTCTAGTTTCTCAACCATTTTTGTAAGTTCTTCTAGTTTTGTCTTCTCTGTGTCATGCTGTGTCTGTAATGTTTCGCGCTCTTTTCTTCTAGCGTCGATTTCTTGAACTGTTTCATCATATTTTTTGGCTAGTGCCTCTAGATCATACTTTCCTGCGGTCTCTTTGAAGCCTTCTAAGTATTTTTCTCGTCCAGTTACTATGTCACCTAGTTCATCCCATGCAGTGTCGAAAGCGTGGAGTTCTAAGAGCTCATCGACTATTTGTTTTCGGTTACTTGCTCCCATGTTGAGGAGGCTTTTTAGTTCTTCCTGTTTGGTCAAGCACGTGTGTTCCAGTAGATTCTTGTCAACCCGCAAGAAATTAGTTATATCCCTGTTTAGGTCGGTCGCCTTACCTCGAGTATAGATGACATCATTTACTGTGATTCTTAATCTGGATGGATCTTGTTTGATGGCTTTTTTGTTTCGTACTAAACCTCGCAGGATTTGGTAGATTTTTCCTTGATCTTCGACTGTCAGCACAACTTCTGACTTAGATAATCCCTCTTTGACAACCCCGGAATATTCTGTGAAGGCTTCATCTCCGAATAATGCGAATTCAAGCGCGTCGATTAAGGATGACTTTCCGGCTCCTTTAGGTCCTAGTATGGCGGTAAATCCTTCTTCAAATTTTATTTCCCCTTTTTCCCATGACCTGATTTCCTGAAGCGTTATCCTTTGTATCATCATTTCTTTCTTGCTTCCTCCTTTTTTATCCCATAGAACTCGTCGATTTTCGTTTCTGCGGTATTCTTTCGTTCTTTCGATTTCATGGCTTTGTCTGCGAGGATCTTGACTAATTCCACGGTAAAATCGGCATATTTGCTAGCTTGCTCCTGGAATTGATCTTTGTAGTATTCGCTTAGTTTCTTTCCTGCTCTTGAAAAGATGGTTTCGGCACCAGCTATAGCTATAGGTCCCGTGGTTTCTTCAGGCGTTTTGAGCTTGTTCACAATGTGGACGTAGAGTGCTTTTGAAGCCGCGGTTTTCAGCGAGTCATAGTTTATGTCCGCTCGTGATGCACCGTGAGGGAGTGTGCCTGTTAATACCAGTACAAGAATAGCTCCCTTTTCATCTGCTTTTAAAACTAGACGAGTGGCTTTTTCCTCGATTTCAGGAAGCTTTAAGCCTGTAAAGTCTTCTTCAATTATGTTGAACTTTCTGTAGCAAGCAAGGTTCACCCTCTTGATGCTAGTCTCCCCGTCGGCATCAACTTCTACGAGGTAAAAGCCTTTTCCGTGGGGGTACTGAGTATACTCAAAGGTTTCAAGACTTCCAGAGTAGGCGAAAATGCCATTGTCAAATTTGAAATCTACGGGTACGTGAAGGTGTCCAGCAGCATAGTATTGGAAGCCTTTCGGAAGCTCTCCAGGTAATATTTCCACTTCGTTTGGATGCAGATTTAGTTTCGGAAAATCGACCCCTTGATGCAGGACAAAAATGTTGTATTTTTCCTTCGGTTCTGGGGGACGCGCTTTGAAATATTCATCTCTTGCTTTTTCAAAATCTGCTCGCCTGCGAAAGTTTGTCATTCCGTATACATAGATATTTTCGTGCTTGTATGGTTTAACAGGCAAGTAGTGAATGTGCCTGCCTCTATGGAGAGGGTCTAAGACGGTTCCTACAAGTGCGCTATAGATGTTGTCATGAGAACCAGGAACAACTAAAAACGGTATTTTCAGACTGTCAATTTGATCTATCGCTGAACTCAAAACGAGATTGGAAGGATGCGGATCGTTGAACAGATCCCCGGCAAAGATAACAAAATCTGGCGAGAGTTCTTTCGTATTCTCAATGAATTCCTCGAAGGCTTTGAGGAAGTCTTCTTGCCTTTCGAGCAAGTTATACTGCATATAACCTAAATGGGCATCAGATGCGTGTACAAATCTTATTGGCTTCACTAGAATCACTCCCCAAAGGCTCTGTGTGGTTTTGGCTTTTTCGGTTCACCTGATGCTTTATGCTGGGCTACAAGGTCGTTAAAATAATGGACTATAACAGGCAAGGGAAATGGTACCTCTCCTTTGTGGGGATAGGAGATAATGGCTTCCCCTACATCGAGCATTTTCATTTCGTCGATTAGAGGATCCATGTCATCCATTGCGCTGTCGGCCACGGCGCGTCTGCCCTTATCTTGTGCTAATCCGAGGATTACATTCGTGTTTATGTTGCCAGCTACATCTGGATCAAGCCTATGTGGGATTTGAACAACGCATAACAGCCCTATTCTGTACTTGCGTCCTTCTCTTACAAGGTCGACGAACACGTTTGATCCACGTCTTAAAACCCTTTCACTCAGCACACTAAGGGCTTCTTCTAAAATGATGAGAGTTATTGGTTTTTGTAAGAGGCTTTCTGGGTTTTCGTCTAACAGTCTTTTTCGCGTTTCTATCAATTTTGATGTTGCTACTGATAAGACTGCTCGTTCTTCGAGATCCGTGAGGTTGCGTGTGTTTACTATGCAAATGTTTCCTGCGTCTAACTTGCTTTGTATTTCTGTGATAAAGTCCATTGCGGCTTGTTGAATAAAACAAGGTCTGGATGCTAGAATCTTTACTTTCCGTAGCAATGCTTTTACCGTGACTGGTTTCACTAAACCACGAAAGGTTGTACTGCAGAAGTCATCAATGTTTTCGTATTGTAAGTTGGACAAGCTAACAAGCCATTGATCACCAAGGATGTCGTGTGCCAGAATACATGTATCTATCTGAGCTGACGTTAGATCTGAGAAGACGGATAGAAAGTCGTAGGCGGACATGGAGGTTAAGGCTATTTTTGGAGTTCTTTCTTCATGTAGGTCGTAGTAGTGAATGTTATCTAAGTTGAGTTCTTTGAGTCCTACAAGGCCTGCCTGAATAGTCTTGTAGTATTCGTCATGCGCGTCGTACACTAGAGCGCCATATTTGCCAGCTGGAGCTTTGGCAAAAGAGTAAAGTAAGGTTTTAACAAATCCTGTCTTCCCTTTTCCAGTAATCGCATAGACGGAAACGTGTCTTGGGAGGTCAGCCCCTTTGATGCATACTCTGATCTTGTTGTCTCCTCTAACTCGAAGTATTCTGATTTCAAGGTCGTAGCCGTTGTTTTTGAGATTTTCAATAAACCGGAGGTCTTCATAGTCAGGTACACAGACGTCCGAGAATCTGGTTAGGAGTTCTTTTGGGATGTATGGTTTCTTGTTTCCTTTGTCGTCAAATTTGAATGAGCATAAGAGGGTTCCTACGAATAGGTCACCTGAGCCTCTGGCTTCAGCCACTTTTTTAAATTCAGCGTCTGCCATTATCCTCCGGGCTATAGCCAGTGCTTCAGTGCTTTGAGCTTGGAGTGCCCCCGTTACTCTAATTAGGAAATCTTTCTTGGGATCAGCAAAATCGGTTATTTTAAGTATGTCTCCAAGAAGTATGTTCGCTTTCTCGTCTCTTGCTATGTATATCTTGTCTGGAAATTCCGCCCATGCCACATTCCCTATAATTTGGCCCATTATCTTCACCTTATAAGACGACTCAGAGTTGATGCAAATGAAGCGGGTATCTGTTCGCGTCTCGCTTCTTCAAAAGCTGTGTTTACTTTCTTTAAAAAGTCTGAGTCGTCGAGCCTCAAGACTCTGTTAAGTCTTTTGTACACGGCAGCCAAAACTTCGGTTTGGTTCTCGACATCTTCTTTCAGCAATCTGGGGAGGTAGTCCGTTATCATTGTTGTTTGCTGCGTGTGGAAAGTTCTGACCAATTCATCGTCCGCTATGAACGCTTCATCATGAATATCGGGCAGAAGTGGAGGTGTAATTTGATGGGCTTTGTTATCTCCAAGGTAACCGATCACTGGAACATAAGCAAGTTTCAGGACGTTTGCATACACGATGTCTTCGATGTCTGGCATGACTGCCTTCAGTTGTTCAGGGGTTAGGCCTAATGGCTGGGGCTGTTCTCTTTGCTTAAACACCATATGCGAAACTATTCCAACGATTCGAATGGAGGTTGTTTTAATGGTTATGAAATCGCCAAGTCTGGGCTGAGATGCATCTGGCCGGACTTTTGGGTTATGTAAGGCGATAATTAGCTTACCAAGTTCGCCGTCGACAACTTCTCCTATGGAATTCATTTTTTCACTCTCATATAAGTTGTAGATTCTTTCTCCTATTTTTAGATGACATTCTGATACAGGACCCATGTCCTTTCAGAACGCCATCTAGGAGGTTGTAGAAATTGTTCCTGTCTTCGCCCTTAAGCACAGCAGTGTCGTGTGCTCTCGCTAGCGAATACGGGTAGCCTCTGCCCAAGACGCTTTCTGCAGCTATGGTCCTCCAAAGGAGATCCAGCTTACCTTGCTCGTAAACGAAAGAGGGGGCTTCTATGCGTGCTGGTCGTTGGGAGTCAACACGTAGGTAAAAGAACCCTATTCTTTCCCCATATTTTTTGTATTCGTTTAAGATGTCGCGGTGCGAAATCATTAAAGGTGTTCTATCTCCAAATGAAGTGAGATAATCACTGAGCAAATATGCGTCCGCTGGTAGTTCTCGGGCTATTCTATCTATGTCAATCTCGCTCGTAAGCGTTTTCCACAACGACTTCGTTATTTCCTTGGCGCTTGAGTTCATTATGACAGCGCCAATTGCAACTTGGTTTTTCTCACAGAAGGATAACAGATCTTCGAGTTGGTGGATGTATATGTTTCTAATGACTTCTCTTACGGCAGGTGTAAGAAAAGACAGTATAAGTGTTCCATCTAAAAGAGCAACAATGTCTTTAGATATTTCTGGAGGTTCAAATTCAAAGGGACAAATGTTTTCGTCTCTGCATTCACCGCATGGTGGAGTTTTTCCTTTTAGCGTCATAATTAGGCATTTTGCAGTTTTGACTTCATGTTCCCAACGCCAGAATTTGACTGTTGCATCGCTTTCGAGCCGGACACCTTCGTCCAGCGTTTCGGCAACATCTTTCGGTCCGTAGATTTTAGGAAATGTGCCTTGATAAGCTGTGCCAGGACTTGTTTGGCTTCCTCTTATTGAGGCAGTATATCCAGTTTGAACCATCGCTATCTGGGGGCGGATGTGACGGTCAAAACCTATTTGGCTCCCATCAACGGCGACGACTGTTCGGTTTGACAAATATTCAGATGCCCATTCTTTGAGCTCAGTTACGTCACGGAAAGTTTGGTCAACATTGTAGATATAACCAACTTGGGGGAAAGTTTCAAGGTTTGATGCCTCTAACTCCTTTTCTTTAGTCATTTCTTTGATGTTGTCAATTCCGCCTAACAGGATTTTGAGCTTGTCCAGAAGGCTTTTATCATAGTAAAGCAGTTCTTGCAATTTTTGTTGCATAAGGCTTGCTGCTTTAATAGTGTCTAACACCATGCTATTCACCCTTCTTGCCTTAAGACTCTGCCTTTTTTTATTTTTTTACTTGAGATTTTTCCTTAAAGCACAAACTATCAGGGATATCCCTAAGTCTTACTCCGAAGCACGACATTAGACGAAATCAAACCCAACAACGAAGTAAGCTCATCTTCAAATTCTCTTGAAATATCACTAGTTTCGCTTCTTGCATGAGCTATTTCATGCAATAGCGTCGCTGCGTATTCTTTCAAATTTCTTAGTTGACTTCTCTTAATGACTATCCTTTCCTCAGCTGCTTCCCACAATCCAGTTGCTTCTCTATAACTCGCAGTTTCCATTCTCATTGTTTCGGAAATCATTATTTTCTTGACATTCTTTGGCAAGCCACCAATTAAATCAACTATTTGTTTGGTTTTATCAAATATCATTCGTTCCTCCCTAGCCAAGTCGTTAGGGTTAACAAACTTGAATTCGAAGTTTTGATTCCATTCGTCCTTAAACTGCTCCAAATCGCGAATAGGATTTCCAGCTAGGTCTTCAAGTCCTCTTATTTTCTGTTGGATATTCTCTGGTATAGTAACTACTCTAAATCCGTCACCTTTTGCTTTGTCAACAAAATCTTTTGCGTTTACGAGCTCAAGTGGTGTAAGAAATATTACCTTTTCTGAAGCGTTCAGTATTTTGCAGGCATGCGTAGCCACATCATTCCATTTCAGTTCATCATGCATCAATCCTGTTTCATATCCTTGAAGGTCGCCAGCCAAGAGTTCTGCTACTTTCTTTCCTTTACATGCCAAAAGTATTGCCTTAACTCTCTCACTATATGCAGTTCTTCCGAGATGAGTTTTCTCACGGTTCAAAGCCTTTCTCATTGTTTGCGTTATTGAGGTTATGTTGTAAGAAAACAGAAAATTCTCTTCTTCAGCAACTCGTAACCCATTTATGTAGATTTTTGACTGTTTGGATTTTTTCAAAACACTACCATAGGACGTCTCTTCCAAGGGAGTTTCTTCAGAGAATTTCAAGAAGAAACTTTTTGCAGTCTCAATGTCTTTGTCTGTGCACCCTTCGAGTATAAATTCTGTACCTTGGAAATTCTTATCGCTAGGCGACGAGATTGATGCATGTAAGGTTATGATATCTTCAAAGCCATGTTTTTCTGATTTTACTACAGTTATGTCGCCATGCCTTGACTTGATTAAGACCTTTATCTTGTGACGGTCAAATGTTGCCAATGCATCCTTTAACCCGACCCCAAATTTTCCTATTACCAAATTTGAATGCGCAAGTTTCTCCTCGCATTCGTTTTGTGTTAAATGTTCATACTTGAGCCCGCGACCGAAATCTCTTATGTGCCATCTGTTCTGTTTGTCTTTGAAAATCTCGATTTCCTTGGTCTTTGTGAGGATATGTTCGTCCAGTGCATTAGCGATTACTTCTCTTATGGCATGATGGACTTCCCAATCTTCAAGCACTTTCTCTATGTTTAGGTCAAATAGTCTAGTTGCCATATAGAAAAGTAAAAGCATTATTAATTTATAAATACAATATGTTTTGGTTTTCCGGATCTCTGATTTTGAACTGTCTTGTGTCTATCCCACTCGCTAGATGCGTTGCAAACTGACCAACTACGATTAGCATTCGACGGGTAATACTATGCACTTGATTAATTGAGACTGTAATATATTATTAATTTATTTAGAACCTGTTAATCATCAATAGTGGAAAGATTTGCGAGTTTGGTCATGGGTAATTTCATGTCCATAGATATAGCCCGAGAAAAAATTCGTGAACTAATCGAGAGGTACAATCAACTCGTTAGAGAAGGGAAGATCCAAAGGTTTAGCGAAGCAGATGTCGGTTCCAAGTTCATCTTGCCTTTTATCGAAGCTTTGGGCTGGGGTGTCAAGAATATAGATGAAGTCAAGGAGCAGAGAAGAACTCTGACAGGTCCAGCTGATTATTCCTTGAATGTAAGCGGCACGCCAAAACTAGTAGTGGAGATAAAAAGATTTGATGAAAGCCTCGACACAGTTAGGACAGTAAGAGGAAGAGAAGAAAGCTACGCCGAGCAAGCCATTCGTTATGCATGGCATATGAAAGTTGATTGGGTTGTACTAAGCAACTTCGCTGAAACACGCCTTTATTATTCCCATGTCATCAAGCCGCGTGATGGCTTGATATTTGAGTTCAAACACAACGAATACTTGGAAAAACTTGAGAAGCTGTGGGTACTTTCCAAAGAAAGCGTCGTCTCAGGCATTCTTGACACCTATGAAAAAAGAAGAATGAGAACTGAGATTGACGAACAAATTCTTGGAGACTTGTTTGTCTGCAGAAAAATCTTGGTTGACAGCATAAGCAAAAACAATCTACAGCTTGGCAAAGAAGAAATCAGAGAAAGCGTTCAGAAAATTCTGGACAGAATTCTCGTTATCAGAGTTGCTGAAGACAGAGGTATAATAGGCTCAGACAGTTTGTGGAAAGAGCTTGATTCATGGAAAACCAGAGGATTGCCAACGCCTTTCATGAGGAGTCTGAAGAGTTTATTTAGAGACTTTGACGATGTTTACAACAGCAAGCTCTTCGAGAAACATGTTTGCGAAGACTTGAAGCTGGATAATGAAGTGCTAGAAAAGGTCATTTCCATTTTGTACAACTACAATTTTGACTTAATTTCAGCTGATGTTCTTGGAGCAATTTACGAAGACTACATAGGTCATATCTTGAAAGAAGCGGAGAAGGGTATAGACATAGTAACAGATTATGGAACTAGAAAGGAGGCTGGCATTTACTACACACCAACACATGTTGTAGACTACATCGTCAGAAATGCTCTATTGCCTTTTTTGAAGGACAGGAAACCAGAAGAAGTCTCTAAATTGAAAGTTTTGGATCCAGCTTGTGGTTCAGGCTCTTTCCTAATTAAAGCATTCGATATCTTAAAAGAGTATTATGAGAGTTATAACTTAAATCAAAGGAAGAAAGCAGGAGCTCCAGCAGACCTAACAAGCTTTACTGCTCTTATTCCAAACGTAGAGAAGAGGATCCTTGCTGAAAACATTTTTGGCGTGGATTTGGATCCACAAGCGGCGGAAATTGCAGCCGTAAATCTTATGTTGAAAGCGCTGAGAAGAGGGGAGCGTCTTCCACTAATTCTTGGAGACAATATCAAGTGTGGAAACTCGTTAGTTTTTGGAACGGAGGAAGAATTGAAGGAATACTTCAGTGAAAAATGGAGAGAAGAGAGACCCTTTGATTGGCAGAAGGAATTTGCTGAAGTTTTTGAGTCTGGAGGGTTTGACGTGGTTATCGGAAATCCCCCGCACGGAGCGAAACTGTCTGAAGAGGAAAGAAAATTTTTACTTGAGAAGTATCAGGTTGCAAAGGGCTACAAGAATACGGCATCTCTCTTTATAGAACGCTCTGCCCAGTTGCTGAAAGAAGGAGGCATTTTGGGTCTTGTTATCCCTAAATCTCTAACTTTTTCGCAAAAGTGGAATGTTGTGAGAGAATATATTCTCCAAAATCTTCAGTTACTCGAGATAGCTGATATAAGCAAAGCTTTTCCTGGCGTCTTACTTGAACAGATCATATTGATATGCCGTAAGAAAGCAGAGAAAATAGATAGCTACCTTGGAACCAGACTGTTCTGGGCTGAGAAACCAGAAACATATAAGATCCCGGTCTCCTTGTGTAAGGAACTATATACTTTTCCGATTCATGTTAATTCAATGGCGCTTGCTATTTACGAGAAAATTACGAAAAAGTCACGATTGCTTAGGGAAATATCCAGAACATTTAGAGGGCTTCCAGTGCAAAGCAAGGCTTCAAACGAAAAAGTGGCTGGTTCAGAGTCTCTTTTAAGAGGCGATGACATCAAGCCTTACTACCATGTTGCTCCAAATCTATTCATTGCTAGAAATTGTTTGGAGGAAAAACGAGAGAAAATTGAAGAACTTAAGAAACTGAAAATAGTTTCTCAAAGGATTGTGGCCCATGTTCTTACTCCTATTGACCATATCATTATTATGTCAACTTTGGATCAAGAAGGATTGCTGAATGAGATACTGTAGAAAATACGATTATCACAGATTCTGAGTATGACATGAGATATGTGCTTGCATTCCTTAATTCGAAGTTTGTGTCTTGGTTTGCATACACTTTTATTTTCAATAAGGCGGTTCGCACAATGGACTTTGACGATTACTATGTTGGCAAAATCCCAATATTCCCAGCTGATAAGGATGAGCAGAGGTCAGTAATCGAATTAGTTGATGTGATGCTAAAACTTACAAAGCAGCTCGTGGAATCGAAAGCAGATTTCATGGAATACGTTAACAAATATCCAAGACTTGACGATGTGAAGCTGGAAACATATTACAAGAATACCCCTGCAAAAGACAAGCAAGTACTGATTCAGTCTAATCAGAAGGGAACAATCAAGAGCATTGGTATGCAAGAAACTGAAGGCCGGCTCATATTCAAACTTGACTTTTCCACAGAAGAAAAAGAATATTCAGGGGTCGAGGTGCTGAGGCTAAAAATAGATAATGAAGCATTAAGGTGGTTCATAGCTCAGTCTATTCTAAGCAACAAAAAGCTTGGGAAAGGAAACATTCTGGGAAAGTTGCTACAGCTTCCTATACCTCGTTTCAATAAAGACGAGGAGGAGAATTTGGAGGTAATAAAAGAAATTATGAATGACTATCAGAAAATATCAAGGAAACGCGTTCAATTAGAAAAGGAAATTTCAGACTTGGAAACCACAATCAATCAGAAGATTTATAAATTCTATGACCTTAGCGAGGCGGAGATAAAAATCATTGAATCATCGTTAGAACCAGGTTCTATTGTACTCAGGTTATTGGCTTAAATCGATAAACTCGAGTCTTTCAATTCCCCTTCATGGGATTTTTGCCCTGCATCCCAAAATCCATTTTACGGAGAAAATCAAAAGAAGGTTTAGAGAACTTCTTTCTCAAAAATAACCCCAAAAAAGGCTTAATTAGGCTAAAATTAGTAGTGGGGTAGCTGGGATTTGAACCCAGGACCGCCAGCGCCCCAGGCTGGTATCCTTGACCAAGCTAGACGACTACCCCTGCTGGAATAGACGAGTATTCTCTTGGCTTATTTTTCTTTTTTGTAAAAGTTTTTGCAACTGCAGATTTAATGTTTATATTGTTTAAAAACACAGTTTTTACTATTCTTCGTTTTTGTTGTTTTTTGTGGATATTTCCCTGATTAATGGTTCTTTTTTGCCTCCTTCAATCTCTATTCTTGCATTTGGATACTGCCTTTCAAGCTGTTTTCTAAGCGCATTTACATCCGTGTTTTTTCCCACTTTGGCTTTAACTTTTGTTCCTTCAGGAGTTTGCACCACGCTTATAGAATAGCCGCTTGTTGGAAACTCTTCAAAGAGTTTTTCAGTTTCGTCAAAAAGTGAACTTCCAAATATTTCGTCTATGATGCTTCGCTTTTGTTTTCTTTCCTTGCTCATAGTTTAGTCACCTAAAAATTGAAAGAGCAGAATTCTTGCTTAAAAATTTAATTAGTCGGTGAAGGCTTTAAGGCATTGTAGTAGCAAATGGTGAATTGCATGAAGAGCAAAGCTGTAATATTGATGGGGTCAGAAAAAGATTTGGAGTTTTGCCGAGAAATAGCCAAGCATCTGAAGGCTTTAAGCGTAGATTACATGTTTCGCGTTGCTTCTGCACATAAGACTCCTGACAAGGTTCTTGAGGTTCTGAAAGAGTTTGAGAAAGAAAAGGTTGTTTACATTACTGTTGCTGGCAGGTCCAATGCGTTAAGCGCTTTTGTTGATGCGAACACTGCAAAACCTGTGATTGCTTGTCCGCCTTATTCAGAAAAGTTTGGCGGTGCGGATATTTATTCTTCGCTGAGAGTGCCCAGCGGAATCGGTTCACTTGTAACTATTGAGCCTGAAGGTGCTGCTATTGCTGTGGCGAAGATTTTCGCTGTAGAGGATGAAGCTTTGTCAAAGCGTATAGGGAAATATCAGAGGGAAAAGAAGAGAGAGATTGAGAAGGCGGATGAGTCTGTTAAGAAATTGAAGTAGGGCATTAGGGGCTATGGGAAGCGTAAAAGACTTAGAAATAATAAAAAAACCAACGAAGGACAAGATGGGTATCGGCAGATTCCATTTTTCTGATCGCTATTCGATTTTTGACTGGGGAGAAATGCCTGACCTTATTGATGCGAAAGGTGCTGCTTTGTGCATGATGGGTGCTTATTGCTTTGAGAAGCTTGAGAAGAAGGGCATTAAAACGCATTATCGTGGATTAGTTGACAAAAATGGACGTGTTGTGCCTTTTGAAGAGTTGCATGAACCTTCTGATATTATGGAGATTAACTTGGTTAATGTATATAAACCTGAGGCATATGTGCATGATGGTAAACTCAAGTACGACTATAGTATTTACACGCCAAAACTGCGAAATTTTTTGATTCCGCTTGAAATCATTTATAGAAATGGTTTACCTGAAGGCTCATCAGTTTTTAAACGTTTAGATCAAGGGTTGGTTACGCTTGAAGAGTTAGGCTTGGACCATTATCCAAAAGCTGGTGAAAGGCTTAAAACGCCTATTTTTGACGTGAGCACCAAACTGGAGGAAGGAGACCGCTACGTGAGCTGGACCGAGGCACAAAGGATTTCTGGCTTAACGAACAGCGAATTAGATAATGTTAAAAATTTGTTGTTAAAAGTTGATAATTTAATTACGCATTTAGCTGCCCGTGCTGGCTTAGTGAATGAAGATGGGAAGATTGAGTTAGCTTTTGACCCGCAACGTAGGCTTATGGTTGTTGATGTTATAGGTACACTTGACGAATGTAGATTCACCTACAGTGGATTGCACGTTAGCAAGGAGATAGCGAGACAATATTATAGGCGAACTGAGTGGGCTAGGGAAGTGGAACAAGCAAAGAAAAAGGCTGTTGCTGAAGGCGTGGAAGATTGGAAAAATCTGGTTAAAAATAAACCGCCAAAACTTGACCAAAAATTAAGGAAAATAATAAGCCAAATGTACCAAGCAGCTGTAAATGCTATTACGAAAAAGGAAATTTTTGCCGTTCCAACACTTGCATGTGTCGTCAAAGAATATGAAAAGTACCAATTATCAAGAGTAGATTAAGAAACACCGTTAGCGTGATCTTATGGAATGCAAATTTCCTAAGAAGGTCCCTAAACCAATTAGAGAATTTCTGAGGAAGACGCTCTCCAAGGTTCATTCTATCCTTCAGGATGATTTAGTCGGCATATACTTGTATGGTTCGCTTGCTATGGAATGTTTCAATCCAAAATCAAGCGACATTGACCTCATTCTTGTTGTAAAGAAAAAACCATCAAAAGCACAAAGAAAAAGGATAATTGAGTATTTGAAAAGAGTTTGTTCCAAGAGTAGACCCCTAGAATTGAGCATAATTCGCGAGAATATTGTTCAAAATCCGCAATATCCAATAATGGTTGATTTGCACTTTGAATATTGGGGAGAAGTTTTCGAAAATGAAAAGGACAACGAAATTTTATCCAACCTATACACTACAAAAGAGAGAGGGTTCTGTATTTGGGGCAAACCCATAAGCGGCGTCTTCTCAAAAATTCCTCAACACTACCACCTTAGATCAGTGGTTGAGGATCTGAAGTGTACGAGAAAATATTTACACGAGAATGCTGATCGAGTTGGGTATGATCCTACAGTCTACTGGGTTTTAGGTTCTTGCAGAATTTTAGCTTTTATAAGAGAGGCGAAAGTACTTTCCAAATTGGAAGGAGGTCATTGGGGATTAGCTAACTTGCCTAAAGGGTATCATGACTTAATTGAGCATGCAGTCTCTCGTTACCAAGGGAAAAAGAAAGCGCAACTTTGGGACCATGAGAAATTGGAAGCTTTTGCCGATTACATGACTGAAGTTATTCTTAAAGAATCAGAAATAAATTCATGAATCATTGTTTGCTCATTTTTGGCTATCCAAAAACCACTCTACAATCCAATCTATAAGTAAGGTGCATTATGTTCTTAGAAGCTAGAGTTCTCAAGCTATCATAAAAAATTGATCTGCAATAGCTTTTGTCTACGTTACTAGTTCGTGCAGTTGCTTTGTCTTCAATGCCCTCTTAATCTCTAAACCTATGCGATCACCCGTGCTCAATCGCTTCTTATATTTCGCATTAGCATACTGCGCACCCAACCCCATATGCACATTCGTCCCACCGCCATGTCTCAAGGCCACATCCTGCGTCACTGGAATATGCATGTACGGATCTTTCTCACCATGAATATCATACAAACCATAATCAACAGCCCTCTTCGCCTCAGCACCAACAGTAACATCAAGCTTCACACTCGGCTTAAGCTCATACTTACTAACACGCTCCCAAGTAATTAACGTCTGCAAACACCAAGGACCAATAATGCCTGGACTAGCAAATTCCCTGCAAGCTAGCAAGAAACGGTCGGCATAACGATGCAAATCTTTCAGCAAAGATTCACGTAAGCTCAAGATGGCATGCGCTGTAACTTCAAAAGATGGAACACGCTTAATCTTTTCCTGCACATCTGCTGGCAATCTTTTTAAACCATCAAGAATTGTTTCTCTCCGCTCATCAATTGACAAGAACTGATTTGCTAAGCATATCCGTGCCTCTTCAAGATTTACATTATAAAGCTTCGAAAACCACTTTTCAACATCGCCCCAATCGCTCTTGGCATCTAATGGTGAAAAGAAGAAGTTGAAATTCGCATGTGGACCAAGCACAATCTGTTCCACACGTCCATTCTCCAACGCTTCCTTATTCAAATTTCCAGCTTTAACTTCTCTTGCAACTTTCTCCTCCAGATCCTCAGAGTTAGCGGCAAAAATGAATTCCCTCTCGAAAGCCCTATGTGCATGCTCAGCCTTCAAAATCATAGGTTCATCAACAGGCTCCTTGAAGCGTATGCCGTCCCTTGTAACGTCGTATTTGTAAGCTTTAGGCGTTGGGATTCCTGCCTTCTCTGCAAACCAGTAATAATCCTTCTCAAGCTCCCCCCTATTCTCAATTTTTAGAAGTGTTCTTGAACCCAGAATTGGCACTGCATACTCATTCTCAATTACACTGCAATACTCGTCTCCGCCAACATAAACTGCAAAAGCACGGTTAGTAATCTGCAAACACTCCAAATCTACAAGCTCATCCACATACTTCACGATATCAGAATACTTATCTAAAATCAAAATGCAACTTCGCCAATCACCATTTTTCTTGATATCTTTAGGATCATTAACCACATGCAAATCCCGCTTTACAAGACTAGGCAAATCCTCAACATCTTCATTTGGCTTCCCAACCATAGGATTTTGAAGATAAATCCGTGCCCTTCCAGGCGTCGTATAAATTATGCTTCTAATTCCATAGTTGCGTTGTCCTTGCCAAGCGTCCAAAGCTGAATGAGAACCAAGATTTAATCCAATTGGCTCCTTATATTTCCTGACTATTTCCTGCATCTCCTCTCTCTTAATTACCATTTAACTCACCTCATGAATTACGCAAGTACAACTTTCAACCGTTTTTAAGCTTTTTACACACAAACCCGTAAAAACATTGGACAATTAAGGCATTGCATAGAATTGTCGTCTAGAATTATCTCCTATCCCAATTTTACATACTAAATTATAAAGAACGGAAAGAAAAATTCCTAGTGGAGAAAGGAGAGTTGGCTGAAGCTTTCGGCTGGATATTCGTAGACTTCATTCCATTACTTTATGAAAAAAAGCGAGTAGCAAAGCAATCCCAAATAGAAACATGGCTTGATCTCTCCCAACTTGTTATGGAATTAGGAATCCAAAAATCAGCACAAACCAAACAAAACAATAGCACATCAGTAAGCTATATAGTTTAGAGACCGCAAGCAACCAATATTCTTTCAAAATTCTCTCTTAACCTACATAGTTTGTAATCTCTTAAAACTTCAATAATCACCTTCTTATCTTTTTCACCAAGCCTCTCAGCAACAATCTGTGCAACAACACCACTGATAAAAAGAAACTGGCAAATCGAAGTTACATTGGAAGACTTGCGATTTAAACTGGCTGTTTCAAAATCCACTATGAAAGGCTTTGCATTTCCATCCACAATAACATGTTTTGGAGCATGACTTAATTCCCCATGATCCAAACCAGCCTCATCTAGCCGCCAACACTGTTCTAAAACTTCGCGCAAAACTTGCCTTTCCTTTACTTTTTTCCGTTGCTTCTTCAACCATTCAGGAAGCAACTCCCCTTCAATAAACTGCATTAAAAGGAAATTCCTGCTCACATCTAGAAACTTCGGTCCCACACCGGCAGAATTTGCTTTCTTTAGCATTTTCGCTTCTGTCTGCATTCTGTCACGGTCTGCATCAACTCTGCGAATTTTCAAAGCTATCTTCTCAACGTCTCTATAGGCTATTGTAACTATGCCCACGCATCCTTTGCCCAAAACTGGCACATTAAAGGCTTTCTTCTCGCCTACAAATTCTAAAGCCTTTACGTCAAGTCTTTGCAGTTCTATTAAGCGCTTCTTAAGCTCAATCTTGTTTGACCTAGGATAGCATAATATTGAAGCGTAAGGTTCTTCACTTAATTTTTCAAGAGCTATAGCCAAATGCTTATTCCTCTAACAGCTTATCCTGTATATTTTATCGAAAATAAACATAAAAAGCATCGTGAACTTAATAGCAAATGCAATTTTGTCTTAGGAAGGAGTGGGGAAATGCCAAGATTTAGGCAAACAGCAGAGATTCTAGGGCTGATGAATAAGAAAGAGTGCATCCGCAACATTGGCATAATTGCCCACATAGACCATGGAAAAACAACAATGACAGACTCACTGTTAGCCGAGGCAGGATTATTACCGCAGCAAATAGCTGGCAAAGCTAGAGCTTTGGATTACCTAGAAGAAGAACAAAAACGAGGAATTACCATAAAAACTGCAAATATTTCGCTATTGCATGAAATGAACGGTAGCCAATACGTCATAAATCTGATTGATACCCCAGGTCATGTGGACTTTACAGGCAAAGTGGCAAGGGCATTGCGAGCTATTGATGGCGCAATCGTCGTTGTCGATGCTGTTGAAGAAATTATGGTCCAAACAGAAACTGCTACTCAGCAGGCTCTCGAAGAAAGAGTTAGACCTATCCTTTTCATCAATAAAATTGATCGTTTAATTAGAGAATTGCACCTTTCTGAAGAGGATATTCAAAAGAAGTTCATGCGCATAATCCGCAACTTCAACAACATAATTGAAATTTATGGTGAACAGGAATTCACTGATAAATGGAAAGTTGACCCCTTTAAAGGCACAGTGACTTTCGGATCAGCCCTTCACAAATGGGGTTTCACACTAAATATTGCAAAGCAAAAAGGAATAAAATTCGCCGACATCATCGAAGCCTACACAAAAAACAAGCATAAGACAATTTCAAAACTATTGCCACTTCACAATGCAATACTTAACATGGCAATCAAAAACATTCCAAACCCTATTGACGCCCAAAAATATCGGCTGCCAAAAATTTGGAAGGGTAATATTGAATCAGAAATAGGTCAAGCAATGCTCAACTGTGATGATGATGGACCTGCAACAATGTGCATAACAATGGTTCAAATGGATCCAAAAGAGGGATTAATTGCAACAGGGAGAATATTTTCAGGTTCAATTAAACAAGGTGACCAACTTTATCTGGTTGGTGTTAAAAAGGAATGTCGCGTACATCAAGTGTCTATTTATATGGGCGCTTTTAGAGAAATTGTGGAGAAAATTACTTCGGGCAATGTAGCTACTTTGCAAGGTATTGATTTGGCAAGAGCAGGCGAAACAGTGGTTGATATTGCATATAAAGACAAGATTTTTCCTTTTGAACACATAAAATATGTTTCAGAGCCAGTAGTAACAGTAACTGTTGAACCTAAAAGTCCCAAAGACTTACCACACCTAATAGATGCAATGAATAGGCTTTCTGTCGAAGATCCAAATCTCGTTACTAAAATAAACGTAGTGACTGGAGAGTATCTAGT
>Ga0272448_1002861_pt1 | contig 21108 bp, 17 predicted proteins | sample YNPCB0191_FD_202220 | JGI IMG/M metagenome (GOLD analysis project Ga0272448, IMG submission 202220) | Hot spring sediment microbial communities from Yellowstone National Park, WY, United States - YNP-CB-019-1 | ecosystem: Environmental > Aquatic > Thermal springs > Hot (42-90C) > Sediment... | reverse complement strand
ATCCCCGGGTGAGTGCCCGAGTAATCTGATAGCGGTGGTGGGAGAAGGAATTAAGGGATAGAGAAGGATGCATATTTCAGCTAGTCACTGGTTTGAGTTTCAAGGTTCCGATTAAAAGAAGGAATTAAGGGATAGAGAAGGATGAATATAACAGCTATTCCCGGGTCTGAGTTTAGAGGTTCCGATTAAAAGAAGGAATTAAGGAATAGGGAAGGATGAATAAAAAAGGAATTGAGGAATAGAAAAGGATAAATATTCCAGCTAATCCAGGGTCTGAGTTTAAAGGTTCCGATTAAAAGAAGGAATTGAGGAATAGGGAAGGATGGATATTCCAGCCGTTCTAAAAAGGCAGACGGTAACTCAGGCGGCAGTGGTGATTGCCGTCTTCTCTTTTATCAGCAAATTCTTCGGCTTTTTCCGCGAAGTTCTGGTGGCCAAATATTTCGGAGCCACCGGCACCACTGATGCCTTTCTGGTAGCGCTGATCATTCCGGGCTCCATTCTCGGCCTTTTCGCCAGCGGATTCGGCACGCTGGTCATCCCCTATTATTTAGAAAAAAAATCCCAGTCTGCCGAAGCTGCCCGGCGCTTCGTTAACTCCGCCTTTACCGTATGGGGCACCATCTTCCTGGCGATCTCTGTCCTCATCTTCATTTTCGCCCCGGCCTGCGTGCACATCATCGCCTACGGCTTTACCGGCGAGCGCTTCACCCTGGCTGTCACCCTAACCCGTTATCTCCTCATAGCAGGCCTATTCACTGTCCTCACCGGTATGTTCACCGGGCTTTTTCAGGCTGAAAAGCAGTTCTTCTTCCCCATATTCATAACGTTCCTCGGCAACGTGGCCCTGGTCTTCTCCCTCTTTTTCCTGCATCGTTCGCTTGGCCTCCATAGCTGGACAGTCGGCCAGCTCCTCAACGCTTCTCTGGCCTTTTTCGCTATGTTCTTTGTCCTCTGGTGGCGCTACAAGTTCTTCCATACCTTCAGCTACCGCCAGGTGGACTGGGCGGAAATCCGCCAGTTTGCCATCCTGCTTATGCCGCTGGTCATCTCCGGCGGTCTGTCCATGCTCAACCAGATTGTGGACAAAACCATCGCCTCAGGCCTGGATGCCGGCTCCATCGCCGCCCTTAACTTTTCAGCCCGCGTCTGGAACATCCCCCTGAGCCTCCTGGCCGTCCCCATCGCCACCGCCATTTTCCCGACCTTCTCCGAGCTGGCTCTTAACGGCTCTGCCCGCCATGAGTATGAAGAGCGACTCCAGCGAACCATCGGCGTCTCTTTTTACCTCATCATCCCCTCAACTTTTTTTCTTTTTTTCCTGGCTCAGCCCATCGTTCGCCTGTTCTTTGAGCGCGGCGCTTTTGACCCCAAAGCCACGGCGCTTACTGCCTTTGTCACCCAGATGTATGTCATTGGCCTGTTCGGCCATGCCCTCTCGCCCATCCTGGCCAGAGTTTTCTACTCGTTCAAAAATACAGCCACTCCGCTCATTATCAGCGGCCTCTGCGTCGGCCTGAACATTATTTTGAACATAATTTTATCCAGGTTTATGGGCGCCGCTGGCATTGCTTTAGCGACATCCATAGTAATGATTTTAAATTTCATTCTTTACATCGTTTATCTCAAAAAATACCTCAACCCCTTCCCGCGGGCACTGGCTTCAGAAACCATAAAGATAATCGTAAGCTCCGTTCCCATTGCTCTGGTCTGCTATTTTGCTCTGCCTCTTTTCCAGAATACCTCAGCCGCCTCGCTTCACGCTTTTATTTCCCTGACCATCAAAGTCGCCGCCGTGGGCCTCGCTTCCGTCGTCTCCTTCTTCGCCCTGAGCCATTTCCTCAAACTTGATTCCTTCGCCTTTCTTAAATCCTACGCCATAAGTTCCCTTAAAAAATTCACCCGAAAATAAAAAAGGCGCAGCAAGCTTACAACCTGACCTGCGCCTTGTCTTTTAATTTTACTTAATAAAGTTTTATTCTAAATCCCTCAAAAATATCGTATTTATAATATCCTTGTCGATTGAATTATTCGAAGTTAATTTTTTGATTTTTAAATAATTATTATATTTTTCATCTTTATAATTTATTTTATTTTTTTCTATAAATTCTTTTATTTCAATTACCCCATCTTCTATTTTGTGAATCGGCTCAAATCCAAGCTCTTTATAGATCCTCGAAAAAGAAACGTTATAATTGCGCTTATCTATAATATCTGACTCTTTTCTAACATCAACCCCGGGTATAATCTCTCTTATTATTTCACCAATTTGAGATATTGTATAATTTTGATTATCTGATCCGACATTATAAATCTTGCCGTTCACAAGCCATTTTGGAGCATCTAAGGCTTTAATTATTGCATTAGCAACATCTTCGACATGTATGAAAGGACGCCACTGATCTCCTCCAAAAATAGTAATAGCGCCTTCAGTCACAGCTTTTGCCGTCAAAGTATTTACTACAAGATCAAATCTTGGACGATATGAAAGACCGTAAACGGTACTAAACCTAAGAATAATAGGATTGAAATCGCCGTTACCCAACTTTAATAATAAATTTTCAGATGCTAATTTGGTTTTAGCGTATACACTAAGTGGATTAACTTCAGAATGTTCATCAAGTTTTTGTTCATTGGTTCCATAAACACTACAAGTAGATGCAAATATGAATTTTTTTACGCCAAATCCTCTGGCAACTTCGGCTATCATTCTTGTGGCAGCTAGGTTTATTTCAATAGAAAGCTTTTCATCTACCACACAAGCTGGATCACCAACAATCGCGGCAAGGTGAATTACCGCATCGCTTAATTCTAAAGCTTTCACTACATCTTCCACTCTTCTTATATCGCCTTCAACTACAGAAATGTGGTTTTTATTTTCAAGACCATTGATACTTTCCTTTCCGTAGAGAAGAGCATCCAGTATCGTAACGTTATAGCCTCCCTCTAATAGCTTTCTAACTAATACAGAACCTATATACCCTGCCCCACCTATAACCGTAACATTTTTAGTGCCTTGACTTGTTGGTTTGCCCTCAACTTTTGCTTCTTGCCATATAATCTTTTTATATATTTGTGCCATAGACCTTAAACTAAAAATTAATAGTAAAGATAAAATCCATCCGCTGATCCATGCACTTCTAGGTATTTTTATTTGAAAAGGATAAAAATATGAAATAAAACCAATTAATAAATAAGAGATCGTTACCGCTTGAAATATCATTAAAGCCTTATACCGGCTTCTATATGCTCTTCCATGTGTATAAAATCCACTAATATAAAAAACAATCAAATTTATTAGGATAATAAGCCATAAATATTCGCGTAAAAAAATGATAGATTCGTCAATTACAGAAGTTATTTGTGCTGCCGTTATTTTTTTTAATAAAAATAGCGCCAATATGCGAAAAATAAGGGCACCAAAAAAGGCAATTGAAAGCACAACCCCATCAACAATCATCCGTATCAGTATTTCTTTTCTTAAATTCTTTAAAATGGTCATTGTTCTTACTCCGAATTATCTTTTTGGCTATGCCTATTTAAATAAACATTTTCCAGTTCATTTAATTCCGGCGGTTGGTACGAATTAGGGATAATTATTGCTTTGATTGTAGTAAATAAAATTAAAAAGTCGAAAGATATATCTTTCTTTTCAATATAATCTATATAGCCCCGGAGCTTATAAGGCTGTAATATATCTAAATAAAACCTTTCTTTATCGCCTTTCACTCTTTCTAATATTGATTCTTCATTTCTAAATTTTATGGTAACCGGATCAGTTAATCCAGGCCTTATTTGGAGTACTCGCTGCCACATTTGGTTATTCATATCTACATATTTTGGAACTTCTGGTCTTGGGCCTACTAAGCTTAAATCTCCCTTTAAAACATTTATGAGCTCCGGCAGCTCGTCTAGTTTAAGATATCTAAGCAACTTTCCGATGGGAGTAATTCTTGAATCGTTTTTGGCTGTAACTAAAATATTTTGATTATTTGTATACATTGTCCGAAACTTGATCAAAGTAAAGGGCCTTCCATTTTTGCCAATTCTTATTTGCTTAAATAAAATAGCTCCACGTGAACTTACTTTAACTAAAATAGAAATAATAATTAGGAAAGGCAAAAATAGTAAAAGTCCAATTAGAGACAATAGAATATCTAAGGATCTTGGCATAATAAAATATTAAAAAGAAAACTTCTTTATCTTTTATTAATTTTAATAACTTCTAATACCGCCTCTATTACATCATTTACATCCTGATTTGTTAATTTGGGTGAGATAGGAAGGCTAATTACCCTTAAATAATTATAATAAGCTATAGGAAAATCTTCTGGTTTAAATCCATATTTATCTTTATAGTAGGGATGAAGATGAATAGGAATAAAATGAACAGAAGTCCCTATATTCCTTTTATTAAGCTTATCAATAAATTCATTTCTCCCAATTTTAAGCGCATTTAAATTGATCCGTATTACATAAAGATGCCAGGCATGTTCAACATACGGACGTTCCACTGGCAATTCTAACGCTTCCTCATTAGAAAAAGCTTCGTTATACATCTTAACAATTTCTCTTCTTCTTTTTTGAAATCTCTCAAGCTTCTTCAGTTGCCATAAACCCAAGCTTGCCTGTATATCAGTCATATTATATTTAAACCCTGGGAACACTACTTCATAATACCAGCTTCCTTCTTTAGAATACCTCTTCCAGGCATCCCTGCTCATTCCATGAAGGCTTATTATTCTCGCTTTTTCTATGAATTCTGGCTTCGCTGTAAGCATCCCGCCCTCTGCGGTAGTCAAATTTTTTGTCGCATAGAAGCTAAAACATACAGGATTATTTGTAGAGCCTATAAATTTGCCTTTATACTTTGCTGATAATGCATGGGCTGCATCTTCAATTACAAATAAATTATGTCTTCTTGCTATTTCATTAATAGCATCTAACTCAACGGGATGGCCAGAATAATGAACCGGCAAAATCGCTTTTGTTCTTGGGGTAATAGTTTTTTCTATTTTTAGGGGATCAATATTAAGCGTATCAGGCTCAACATCTACTAAAACAGGTTTCGCACCAACTTGTTCTATTACATTCACAGAAGCACAAAAGGTCATTGGGGTGGTAATGACCTCATCTACTGGCCCAATACCTAAAGCAACTAAAGCAGTGTGCAGAGCGGCGGTACAAGAATTTAGGGCTAATGCAGATTGAAAATTAAAATATTCTTTAAATTCATCTTCAAATTTTTTAGTTTTAGGCCCTGTTGTAATCCAACCCGATCTTAATGTATCTATAACCTCATTGATTTCCTCATCCTCTATAAGAGGTGGAGAAAAAGGAAGAAATCCATCTCTCATTTTATAAATATCTCCTTTCTTAAAAATTCGTTTCTTTAGACGTTAACGATATTCATTTTCATACTATTATCAAAAATTTAAGTAAAAACAAAAATTGGTAATATTAAAAAGGGAATATTTTTCAGATGAATGGTTTCCTCTTTTTATAAGCCTTTATTATAAGCTCTAAATTTACAAATTTTCAATTTTCTTATATCCAGGAAACTTTAAAGATACATTGCTTAAACTTTTTCCTAAGTTTTATATCCCTAATTTCTAAAAAAAAGTAGTCTGACTTAATAAGTTTAGGCTATGCTGTTGCTTTTTGCTAATGATATAAGCCTTATGAAAAGACCCCCATATGTTCAGGGCTGAGCCTTAATTCATGAATAATGTTCCAAATGTTTTACGTAATATCTGGAACCGATATAAGTTTTTTCTAATACGAAGCCATTTTTTTCATAAAATGCTATAGCAGATTTATTGTTCGCTTTTACTGAGAGTCCATATTCTTTGCAGCCATTCCTAGCAAGAATATCCTCCAGATGCTTCAGCATCGTTTTCCCAACTCCTCTTGATTGATAAGATTTCCTAACGCATATGGAAAGCAACCTAAACTTTGTAACCGAAAAATCTTTCTCAAAAACCTTCTTTGCAAGTTCAAACAGAATTTGTAGTATCTTTTCAATAAGTAGGGAAGGCTTTCTCAGCAGAACTAATAATACATAAAGCCTGTTATAGGATAAAAACATCTGTATTCCTTTTGACACCTCAGGCCCTGCTACTACAAATCCAGCAACAACTGGTGCATTAGCAACCTCTCTTTTTTCTTCATCAACAATAACAAATGATATTTTGCTGAAGGATATTAAATAACTATAATATTCGTATAGCTTTCTTAAATTAAAATTTGCTGTTAAAAGGTCTCTGGGATATGAATCTTTGTGAATTTCGGCAATCTGACTTAGAAATAACCTAACATTTTCTGCATTTAGATCTATTATTTCCATTATTACCTCCTTTTACATTTATGCGAACTTTTATTAGTCTTATATCAATATTTCCAAAAATTTCTTTGCCAAAATCCTATAGTCATGACTATTAATAATATATTCTCTATCCCTTTTCCCCATCTCTTCCAATTCCTGAGGAGACATGGACATTAACTTCTTAGTAGCTTCTGCAATAGCGACAGGGTCTTCTGGGGGAATAGAAATTCCACAACCACTCTCCTTAACTAAATCATTTCCCGCCTCAACTGCATGTATAATAGGCCTTCCTGCCATCATATAATCGAAAAGCTTATTAGGGCATATACCAAAACGGTATAAAGGACTTCTTCTCCAGCCAATATATAAAACGTCCATCTTACTTAATAACTTAGGGATAGAATTTTTAGGCACAGGTGGTAAAAAAATCACATTGCTAAGATTATTTTCCATGGCATATTTTTGGAGTTTTTCTTTCTCTTGACCCTGCCCAACAAGGATAAGAACCACAGGTAAATCTTTAAGATAAGTTGCAGATTCTAAAAAATAATCAAGGGCATTTGCAACACCATGAGAACCTGCATAACACACAAGAAATTTACCTTCTTGCTTTAATCTCTCTACAGTTTCCTGATGTTGAGGTGGCAATGGAGCATCGAAGGATTGCCACTCTTCTATGTCAATTCCATTAGGAATATAAACAAATTTTTTAGGATCTAAGCCTCTACTAACCATATAATCTAATGCTTTTGGCAGGATAGATATAACTTTATCAGCTCTTTTATAGGCAAAATCCTCAGCAATTTGCATCATCACAATAAATGGATGCCATTTTGGCATACTGCCAAGTTCTATGGGGGTTAGTGGCCACAAATCATGCACCTCAAATATTAATTTTGCTTTTGAAAAGCGAGAAATAAGATATGCTGGATAGATATCTAAAGGATAAGTAGAAGATGCAATAACTACATCAGGATTAATCTCTTTTGAAAATTTTTTACTATTTTTTGTCAGTCTCCAAACAAAATAAAACATACTGATAGCTCTTTTAACTCCATTCCCTTTATATTCTGGTGCTTTTATCCATATATATCTTATCCCATCAATTATTTCTTCTTGAATCTTTTTATCAATCTTTGGATTTTTACTTCTTAAATGAGAAAAAGATGCTGCAACTATTGCTCCATTATGCCCCATTTTGGACCATTCCCTTGCTAAGTAATACGGGCGATATTCCATTCCATAATATGGTGAACCTGCATAATGGTTAATAAGTAATATATTCATTTATGCCTTCCTGATATTTTACTTTATAACCTCTTTTTACTAGTTCTTTCCCAAAATCAAAATGTCTTGATCCCCCAGGAAGATCTGGAGTTATTGCATAATGATTAAAATTATAAATTGGGGCCTTGCATCGATTACAGAGACAATTTTCACTTCAAAGGCTCCTTATGCAATTAAACAACTTTGTCATTCCTAGTATTTTCTTTCTTTTTAATTCACTTATATTTTTTATAAAAGATTTTGTCGATTTTGCGATACCATTTATACTTAGGGGGCTCACTACAATTCCAATATTATTTTCCTTATATCCTGATGATTTTATGCAAATATACTGAATATCATCAATCAATTCTTCACTTATATTTCCTTTTATCTTGTGCTGTTTACTTCTCGAATGAGATGCTAAAGCTATTGTATAATGATTAAAAATCCAGAGGTTTCTTTTATTATTAAGCATTCTCCAACTCCTCTATAGCCTCTTCAAATGAGATAAATCTAATTTTGTTTTCTCTTAAATATTCTATCAACCAGACATACCATTCCTTCCATGTCCAAAAGCTATCACTAAAGTATCTATCATGAAACAAAATGGTAAAATATTTTAAATATTTCTCAAAAGCCTCTTCTATCAAATTTTTAGTAGTATCTTTTATCTGTTCCAGATTTTGATTCTGAAATCTTGAGTTTTTATGGATTATATACCCATCCATCATACAAAGAGGAAACTCCCATAAATTACCTATTTTAAAAGGATTATCTAATAATCCATACAGTGTCGAATCAAAATGATATCCTATCTTTGAAAGTAATTCTAATATAGTTTTATCGCTTCTTAAATAATGCATTCTTATCCCAATTTTCTCTTGTCCCGAAATCCGCTTAAACACCTCGTACTCTTTCTTCATATCATCAAAATTATTATATGCTATCCCATGAACACCAACATCAAATCCCTCTTTTGAAATATTTTTAATCCAATACTGTGCACTTTTCAAAGAGTAGGAAAGCCCAAGCCCGTTACTCACTCCAACAAAAAAAGTTGAATTAATCCCATTTTCCTTATCAAATATCATTAGTTCTTCGATATTCTGCCATTTGTTATTTAATATATCTTTTAAACGCAACAAGTATTCCTTAATTGATATACTTTTATTAATTAGTTCAATAGAGCTACGAACTAAATACTTTGGAATTATCGAATCCTTATTATGCTCCCATACAGTAATGTGGTCAACATCATGAGAAATTATCGCTTTCATAAATTACTCCTTATAAACGTCATAAAGTAATTTAATAAACTTATTTTTAAACTTAATTATTCGAAAATATGGTTTTTGAACTGCTCCAAACTGGCGAAAAGAATTCTCTACAGACTCCTCCATACTGCCTTCGAAATCGAATTTTTTAGTAACAGTCGACACCATCTTAATCGCTTCTCTTATTAATAAACTAGCTGAGCCACTGTTCCTAAAATCCGGATCTATTGTGCTAATTAAATCATAAGCGCTGTTATCATCCCAAATGATAAATAAAGCAGAGTGTATATTACCTTGACCATCTTCAGCATATATTGTTCTTGCAGAATTATGCATATACCCACTATCATATATTCTTTTAAATAGGCTGTAACTGTAATTGATAAATTTATTTTGCTTAGCTAAAGTCATTTTATGATGTTCATAAAAATTCTTAGCAGGCAAATCAAATTTTACAGTTAAGAGATCTTCTGCTCGTTTTATGTTTTTTCTTTTCGAATAAGAGAAATTAGAGAAAACATCATTCAAGTTACTTAAATCTTCTATTATATAAGTGTATCTTGTAGTTTGTTTAAATCCTCGCCAATAATAAGGTAGCCAATTTGTAATGGAATAATGGAAATGTTGGAAAAAGAAATCGACATCAGGTAACTGATCAATTAGTTTATTCATAATGTCCTTCTCATAGGAAAGCTTCTCTTGATACCTTTGTCTCTCAGGATAAATTATATATGGTCCCATAGTTTTGGTTAATTTCGGCATAAGTATCATTTTTAAAAAAAATTTTCTCGTCTCAAAAAATGGCATTGAAGCAATAATTTTGCTACCTTTTTCGACCAACGCAACATCCCAGTTGTCTTCGCCACAAACCGAATCTAGCCACCAATCTTTCGAAAAGATTGGTATATTTTTTTCTATTTTACAAAATTCTCTGTATTTCTGTTTATTAGTCATGTCTTCTGAGATGATCCCCATTATTTGGACAGTGAAGAGGCTTGTTTAAGGTGCATCTTTGACCTGTCTCTTTTGCTATCTTAACCATTCAAATGCCCTAACTCAACAGATTTTTTACTGGCTGTATGTCCAAAATATACCTCGTAGGGCGTGTGGTATCCCAGGCCCTGATGTAGCCTCTCCGCGTTGTTGAAAAAAAATACCCTTTCTTATTAAACCCGGGTAAGGAGAAACTCCTCCTCCGCATCAGCACCCTGACCAGCTTCTTCCTTCGGTAAGAAAATAACTCAGGTAATATGCTCAGCAACTGATCTTTACACTTCCGAACCTGGTTGGGATGAACCCCAAATTCACTGGCTATCTTGGCCACGGTCTTCTTACCTTTGACCGCCTCCAGTGCCACCTTAGCCTTAAACGCTGCCTCATACTGTTATCTTTTCATAATGTCCATTTTACCATACCTCCTTAGAAGTTATGGCAGGCCATTTTGCACCTTATTGACCTGGCCAGACAGCCGTGTCCGAATTCTCATTTTTTGTTGGTAGATACACTCCAAACCACCTGAGAAGATTCTATGGCCTTTTTACCAAATATCAACTTTTCCTTTCTCCTCCTAATGCTTTGTTTCCTCTTTGAGATAACATATAAGTTTTTGGGGAGCATTTCAAAGTAAACAAATTTAATTCATAGAAAATTGTGACTATGATAGTCGATGACACAATTATAACGTCATCCAATGAAACCTCTAATTTATAAGATGTAAGTAAGAAAATCATTATGATACTAAATCTTACCAGTCAAATCAGGCGTGTTATGTTAGAACTCCAATAAAGTTTACCTGCTCGAGAAAAAAATAATACATTAAAAACAAATAAGTTAGCGGCTAACGTGATATATGCTGGCACAAAATTATACTTACCTAATTTAAAAAAAGGGGAATGGATAAAGGACTATTAACACCAAAATAGTATGATTAAAAATTAAAAACGCGAAAGCAAAATTTTTCTTGCGAGATCTCTCCCCACTATGCAACATTTCTCTCAATTCCTATAGCCCCCAAAGCTTGCATTAAGCTCTCTTTATGGTTTTGTTTATAAAAATGTCTGTGTCTATATATAATTTCTTCTTTTCCTATAGGATGCCAGCTTATTAAAACCTTAACATATTCCTCAGGAGTATCAACGAATCTTGTTATATCGCTATCCAAAAGTAAATCAGAATAATAATATTTGGCAAGATTATCTATATTTATAAGGACATTGGGAATACCCAAAGCAGGAGCTTCTAATGCACAGGTAGAAGACACAGTGGAATGAAAATCTGATTCTTTAATTATCTTATACACATCTAACCGCTTGTCTTTTAAAAGAATAATATTGTCTGCAAATGATACACTTGAATAATCTTTATTCAAGTCTCTGGGAATAAAAATATATAAGATTTCCTTGTTTAAATTAGCAGATTTATTGAGAAAATTTATAAGTTTTTTTTCTACTGTAATCTGTGAAGAAACTGCTACAATTTTCTTATACTCTCTCCTGAACTCAGAAAATAGTTTAGCAGTACTGTCATCAGGGTTATATTCATTCTTAATATAATCAAGATACATATTGCCAATGGAAAAAACATTCTCTTTGCTTATGAAGTAATTGTAAGTTGAAAAAACATCTTTGACATAATCTCCAAAAACAAAAAGGTAGTCAGGAAAAAAATTATTATCTAATTTTGTAAATACATTGTATGCAGGGTGTTTCTTATTTATAATGCCGTGCTGCAGTTCTATTGTTTTTATTCCCATACTCTTTGCAGTATACAGAGAAGCTTGATGAACTATGGAATAAGAACAATTTATGAAAATAGCCTCAGGTAGCCAAACTTTATAGAATAATCTAAATAATTTCTCCAAGGAGAAAAAGCTAAATATAATATTACGGTAATTGACATTTAACTCATATTTTTTATTAAGCTCAGAAATTATTTCAGCATTATTAATAGAAACCCCTTTTATAGAAGGAAAAAAGAAATAATGCAAAAAACGGAATACATCAGACGAAATTATATGCTTAGATGAAATCTGGCTGCGTCTATAATGTAAACCATCTGCAGGTGCTTCAATTATAAGAACATTATCCTTTCCTAAAACATTTACAAGATACTCTGAGATCTTATCTAAATATTTTCCATTAATCATCCTTCTCTCACTGCTATCCGAAAAGACAAGATATTTATACCTTCTAAACATATCCCCTAAACCATAAAACATATTTTTTACTCTTTCTGCCTTCTTAATAAAAGGCAACATTTCGATAGGTCGAGTTTGTCCTTCATATCTAAGACCATAAACATTTCTTAAAAAAGGCCATACCTGAATACCATTGGCAGTTATAGAAGAAACATTGTAGCTTGTTTCAATTTCTTTAATAAACGCTATAAGATCTTTGAGGTGAGCCCCATTCTTTGGACAATAAAGAGGCTTGTTTAAGGTGCATTTTTGACTTGCCTGTTTTGCTATTTTAACCATTTAAATTCCCCAGCTCAACAGATTTTTTGCTAGTTGTATGTCTAAAATATACCTTATAGGGCGTGCGGTATCACAAGCGATGATGTAACCTCTCCGTGTTGTTGGAAAGAAATACTGTAATGACCCCCGAAAATCAAGACACATTTTCTCCATTTGAGAGTTAGAGCTCAATCCAGAAAAAACACCTTCACCATTTGACCTACAGGCGACGATCTCGACTCGATCCATGTCTCAGCATCCCCCCGAAACAGCTTCCTGAGATTGAGCCCACTGTTGCCGAAATTCTTCCGGACTCCGATACCCCAGCGCCGAGCGGACATAAAGTCGATTGTAATCCTCTCTGATCCACGGGCCGATTGCCGCTCGGGCTTCTTCAAAGGACCCGAAATCATTCAGCCACAACACCTCTTCCTTGATCGTCCGGATGACGCGTTCGGTGTCCGCGTTGCCCTTAGGATTGTCGTAGGAACAGAAGATCTGATTGATACCGAGCAACGCCAGGTCCGTCATGAATGCGACCGAAGTCGGCTGCGAACCGTTGTCCGAAACCAGGTTCAGCCCCTCGTCCCGCACTCCCCAAGGAAACCTCTCGCACAGCGCCCGGTCCAACGCTTCTTTCCATTCCGAGGTCTTAGCGCGTAACGACAGATTCCAACCCACGATCTCTTTGGTAAACCAGTCCAGAACGACGATGAGATAACACCAACCCAGAGGTCCCAGAAGGAATTTCGTCATGTCGATTCCCCAGTACTGGTTGGGCCGCGTCGCTTTCGGCTTCGATCTCTGGGATGTCCGGAGCGCCTTATGCCGCACCACTTCAACAACCAGCCCGTTTTCCCTCATCAATCTCTGGATCCGCTTGCGATTGACATGGTAGCCTTCCCGATACTGCAACCAGGCCGTCATCCACCGGTATCCCCAAAACGGATGCGCCAACCGAAGCTCTTTGAGCTTCTCAACGAGGACCTGATTCAAAAACGATGTCGTTTTTCCTCTGGTCGTATGATATTGCCCGCTCCGGCTCGTCCCCAGCGTCTCGCATGCCGCCTTCAGACTTTCCCCTTTCTCTCTCATCAGCTTTACGACTTCCCGGAGATCAGATCTTGGGTTTTTTTTAGCGCCTCGATCGCGATCGTCTGCCGCCCAATGATCTTCTGCAGCTTCTCGATCTCCGCCCGCAGCGCCTCCGCTTCATCCTTGCCGGCGCCATTCGCAATCCCTCTTTGTGCAGACTCAAGAAAACGATCGCGCCACCGGTAGAATAAGGTTTGGCTGATTTGATATTCCCGTCAGATCTCAGCCACCGATTTCTGGCCCTTGATCCCCTCGAGCACGATCGCCATCTTCTCTTCCGCCGCCCATTTCCTGAGTTTCCTCCTGCCACCTCCTTGATCAAACATAAACTCTAACTCTTGGAGGTGTCCACCCTCTCAGGGGGTCAGTATAAACACTAATACTTGGAGCATACGCAGCTTTCTTTTAACTTCCTTTACAAAGCTCAGAAAATAAGCAAGGCTTGAACTAGAAAGATTTAGATTCCATACTTGGTCACTACCGACAATATAAATATCATCTTCTGGTGGATTAGATTCCAAATCTTTTTATTCTTATCTGTAATCTTCATTTTAATGATGGCTTTAATTCCTCAAAACAGTAATCGATATATTCTGCTTGAAATCCCATATTTTGGATTTTTCTTTGCAATGCATAAGCCTAAAGCATGGTTCCATAGTTGTATAAAAAATAATAAGATTAGATAGTAATTATACTTTTTTATTTCCCTTAATTTACCCTCCTCTTATGACTTAGCAATATTATATTGTTGTATCAAATTATTATATACTTGAAGGTATTGTATTATTATATTATCCCACGAAAATTGTTTTGCCCACTCCTTTATAAAGGATGAATCCCAAGAAGAATTTAACGCGTTTATAATTCCTTTTGCTAATGCCTCAACATCTCGTTCCTTAACAAGCTTTATGCATTTTTCGTTATAGAGGTCTTTTACCGCATCTAAATCTTCAAACGCAAGAATAGGCACTCCACAAGCAAAAGATTCTACAAAAGGCCTTCCAAAACCCTCACTAGTACTAGTTATCACAGTAAGATCCGATATTGTATAATATTCAATTATTTTTTTATTATCCATATAACCTGTTAAAATTACAGTTCTTTCTAAATTGTTTACTTTTATTAGATACTCAAGCCTGTCTCTTTCAGGTCCCTCTCCAATAATAAAACATATAACTTCCTCTCTAATATTCTCTGGTAATCGAAGTATGGCATTTATTATCGTACTTTGATTTTTTAGTTGGCATAATGAGCCAACATTAATTAATACTTTTTTGTCTTCAGGAATACCATATTTCTTCCTCAAAATTTCTTTGGAAATTGATAATTGAAATTTCTCGTAATCTATACCATTTAGTATAACTACTATTTTTTCGCGATTGACAATATTAAAATGTTTCAAAATTTTGTCTTTAATTCCTGTACTTATTACTGTAATTGTTATTCCTTTAGAATTTAGTAATTTAATTATTTTCTTCTCTAAATCTCTCTCGTAACTAGTTATAGGTATATTTGAATCAAAAAAATTAAGGCCATGTAAAGTTAAAACGAATGGAATGTTAGAGGTAATTGCTGCATTAATAAATGGCAATGTTCCTAAACCGAGCCCATGGATGTTAATTAAATCTGGCTTTACTTGATAAATAATCTTTTTTATGTAACCCTCGGTTAAAAAATATCTTAAAATTCGGATTTTCCGAGCCATTGGTATTTCTGAATCTCTCAAAATATTTATATTATGAAATAGATTTGTGCGATCGAAACTTTTAATCACATCTAGCGGTTTATGAGGTAAAATAATCACTCCGTCAATTTGACCATCATTCGTAAATTGATAGGTAAATAGATGAACATTAACACCATTTTTCGCTAAGTTTTTTGATACCTCCCAAACAGTAATACCAAATCCAGTTTTATTACGAGTAAAATATGAGTTAGTTACATAAGGAGCAAATTGCAAAATTCTAACCATATTAGTCTGTTTCTGTTGCATTAGCTTAATTCCCCCGCCGTTTTAAACTTTTATTATTAATCACTTCTCTTTATACCTAAAACTCTCTCCAAATCATACCGATTGATATCCAGAACAGCTTGTTAAAATAAACAGTCTCGCCAGTCCCTATAACTAGTGAAGTGATAAAAATGCTATAAAAGGGAATAATGAATGGATATCTCGATAACTTTTTTGCTCCTTTCCATAAGGTAATAGCGTAAAAAATGGAAAAAAGTGTCAATCCGAACACTCCCAATTGGGCTAATGTATCTATCAATATATTATGAGCCGGCAATTGATATAATCCAGGAACTCCGATGCGAGCCAAGGCTTGTTCAACACTTCTACCACCAATGCCTGTACCAAACCAAAGATGTTGGGGTACAATGTCTTGAAGAATATATACCCATATATCACTTCTCCGTGTAAAATGGCTTTGAAAAATGCTTTCTATTGAAAACCTTTGAAAAAGGGATGGATTAAAGAATTGAATTTCGAAGATTAAGAAAACTAAAAGAGAATCAAAGCCTATAATGACAAGCCATCTTTTTAACCTATCATTCTTATTACATAAATATAATACCAAATTTATTCCTACAACCATTCCTAAGATACTACTTCTTGAACCCGAAAACACCAGTAAAACTACACCAACGAATATACCTAAAACAATAATGATTTTTTTAATAAGACTTTTATTCTGGAATAGAAAATAAGAAGACAGTAAAAACGGTAATATTTGAGCAATTCCTATTGCAAACATATTAGGATTAGCTTCTTCTGAGATTGACAATCTACTCATATCAATATATAAACCTTTGTTATATATAGTAATCCCAAGAAATAATATTAACCCTAAAGATGCAAATATAATTAACTCAAGCTCAGAATAATCTAGACCAGATGGTATAGATATAATAATTATAAAAACTATAATATTAACAAGTAAACTTATAAATTCGACAATACAAGCCTCTGGAGAAATCGATAAAAGGACTGATAAAAGGGCTATTGCAACGATCAGCATGCTCCAGAACAAAGCTTGACGTTTCAAATTTATTTTCCGTTCGCTGAAAACCCTAAACAGAAAAGAAAAAAGTATTATTAAAGCAAAGGCTCTATATAAACTTATCCCAGGAAATAAGGTTATATAGTAAACAGATGCAGTTACGAAAAGAAATAGTATTCCTATCCATGTTTCCCATATTATAAGAGGTGCACCTATCAATACCACTAAAATTAAAATTTTATTATTATCGAAATAGATTCCTAAAAATAAAAGTGATAATAGAAAAAATATTATAAAATAAGTTACAAATTTTCTATAATTTATAAAGCTTATATTTTTTCTTATTTGGTTCATTTAACTATACTAATGTCACTATACTAAGCCCCTTATTAAAATTCTAAATCTAAGTTCTTGTTCTTTGTTATTAGCCAGTTAATTAAAATAATATTTTCTTTATTCATATTATTGTTATTATATTAGTTTCACTAATAATCGTATCTGGAGATAAAAAGCTTTTTCTCCAAGATTATTTCTGCAATAATTAAGTCTAATTCAGTATCTATATCAATACTCCTTTCATAAGGCATGACAAAATAAGAAAGTTTTTTTGTATAGAATGTCTTGTTTTTTTTTAAGGTCTCGCTATCAGCAATGTATATAGCACCATTAGGAACATAGAATTTGTGTGGTGTATTATCAGCCAATTTTGATCTTAAACAAGCAAATGGCCTTAAAAAGTCTTCCTTTGCTTCAAATAGCCATAAATAGTGTTTAGGAGCTTCATAAACGCTGATAAGAGAATCATATTTGTTTGTAAAAAACAATTCCAGAGCTTTATCAGTTTCTTCGGTTGTCCTCAAGGGCGAGGTCGGTTGCAAAAGCACCACAATATCAGGACTATAATTGTCTGCATCTTCAAGATATTTCAAGGCGTGCAGTATTACGTCTACACTCCCTGCTTCATCTGTGGCTAACTCTTTTGGTCTCATAAAGGGAACTTCGGCCCCATATTTCCGTGATACTTTTGCAATTTCTTCGTCATCTGTACTGACTATAACTCTATCAATATATTTACTTATCAATGCCTGTTCTATGGTCCATGCGATTAATGGCTTACCTAATAGAGGTCTAATATTTTTCCTCGGCAACCTTTTGGAACCTCCTCGAGCTGGTATTAAAGCTAATATACTTTTTCCCTTATACATTATAATCTTCCTAAACTTTTTCTTTCAGTTCAGTATTGTTTAAAAACTCAACTGCTCTTTTATATTCTTCCCATTCACCAATATCAAACCAAGAACAATTAACCGGATAAACAGAGACTTTCATCCCCCTTACTTTCGCTAATATTAACAAATCTGTCATATTTATTGGTTTTTCTTTAGGTATTAATTTTACTATATCTGGCTCTAAGACATAGATACCCGCATTAACTATAAAAGAATATTCTGGCTTTTCAAGAATTTCATCTAAATACCCATTCTGAATTTTTAGGATCCCAAAAGGAATTTTAACATTACGAATTACAGCAAGAATTGTTGCTTGGTTTTTTTTATCTTTGTGATACTTTAATAGACTTTCAAAGTTTGCATCTGTAATAATATCACAATTTGAAACAACGAAAGTATCTTTTAGTTTGTCATGCATTAAGGATAAGACACCTGATGTGCCTAAGAATTCTTTTTCTTCAATATATTCAATATGGTAATCTATCTGATTTCGATTTTCTAAAAAATAGGTTTTAATCATCTCACCTTTATAATTAAGAGAAATTATAAATTTATTTAGGCCGTATTTACTAAACCTTTCCATGATAATTTCAATTACTGGTTTATCACCAATTGGAATCAATGGCTTTGGTAATATCTTAGTAAAAGGGTCGAGGCGAGTTCCCATACCTCCTGCCATAATAACTACGGGTATATTTTGAGAAGGATATTTCACCTTACCATTATTGAGAAAGTCACTCCATAGTATGATATCAACCACTTCCCGTTTCTCATTAATCACAGGGATATGCTTTATAGAATTTTTCTTCATCAATTCAAGGGCTTCAGCTTCTTTATAAGGAAATCTTAAAGTAATTGGATTTCTATTCATAATCTTTCCTATTGGTTCATCAAAAGGGATATTATCTAAGAGACTTCTTCTTACGTCACCGTCAGTTATAATACCTACAATTCTATTTTCTTCATCTACTACAACTAGTACCTGCAGTGCTGCTTCATTCATCTGCTTTAAAGCTTCTCTTATACATACATTTGGCCTTATTAAAACTTTTCTATATCTTTCATCCATTTTTTTTATCCTTTGAAAAAGGACCAATCAAAGGGTGTATCTTTCTCAATATCTTTATTAATTTTCATACCAACTATTATATCCATAAATTTTGGAGGTATTCCAGTACCAGCTCTCTTAATAGTTATATCCGTTTCTTCAATGATCTTACCCTTCCTAATATTTCTCGCTGCGACCAATGTCTTCCTAACAACTTTCATAATTTCAACTTCGCTTTTATTTGGCCTTTTTATCCCATCTCCCATAGCAATCTCTGTATTCCTTATAGCTTTAATCATCATTTTCAACTCATCAGGCTCTAATGAGGCTTTATGATCAGGACCAGGCAAGTTCTTATCTAATGTAAAATGCTTTTCAATTATCCTTGCTCCCAATGCAACAGCAGCAATAGAAACTTCAATTCCCAAAGTATGATCAGAATAGCCTACAGGCAATTTAAAAGCTTCCTTTAGTGTTAGCATAGCCTTGAGATTGACTTCTTCAAAAGGAGTGGGATAATTTGTTGTACAATGTAAAAGAGTGAGGGGCGGCAAAATAGAAGAATCTTCAGAGTTCTGATTTTGAAAGATAACATTAATAGCTTCTTCTATTTCAGACAAATTTGCCATACCAGTAGAAAGTATTATCGATACATTTTTCATGGCAACAAGTTTAAGAAAAGGTAAATTTGTTATTTCTCCTGACCCTATTTTAATAGCTGGAACTTTTAAATCGTCCACCAAAAAATCTAAACTTTCTTCTTCATCTGGAGTAGATAAAAAAGTAATACCTATATCATCGCAATATTTTTTAATTTTTCTAAAATCTTCATATGAAAGTTCCAACTTATTTAACATATCAAATTGCGATTCTTGATATCTCATATTTTCCTTTTGATAGCTTGCCATCTCTGCTTTTCTTGAAACTATTTTCTTGGTTTTAAAAGTTTGGAACTTAATAGCATTAGCTCCAGATTCTTTTGCCTTATCTACTAATTTATACGCCAGATTTATGCTTCCATTATGATTTACCCCTGCTTCGGCAATAATAAAACATCTTTCTTTAAAAATATTTATGCCATTCATCTTCTCTCACCTCAAAAGTAAGTTTTTTATACAGAAGTTCTTTATTGTTTATGTTTTCTTTAATCGCATTGATAATATTATTACTTACATTTCCGTTCCCAAATGGATATTCCCCAGAAGTTATTTCACGAACAAAACCATGATCACTTAAAATTCTCTTTAAGAGCTCAGCAATTATTTGAGGGTCATAATCTACATCAATTACACTTTTAGCCCTCACCCTCCCTTTTTGTCTATTTCCGATATTTATAGTAGGAATTTTTAAGAAAGGGGCTTCTATAATGCCACTTGATGAATTTCCTATAATACACTTAACATTTTTAAGAACACTTATGTATAAATTACCTCCTAAACTTTTATAAAATTTTACCCTCTCGGGATATTTTGATGCATAATTTTCTACCTTTTTAAAAAAAATGTCAGCCCCATGCTCTACCCCTGGCGCAGTAAATATAAGTTGTAAATCTTTAAATTTATCTAAAGCCTTTAATAAAATGCCAATTTGCTCTTCGGGGTTAATTTTTATTTCAGCTGTGGCCGGATGATAACTTATTAATACCGTGGGTTTCGAGAGATCAAGACCTAATATTTTCTTAAGTTCTCCTAAAGGATATTGTTTTAATTTTATTATGTTCTCTATTCCTTCAGCACCTACTATATGAATTCTCCAATCTTCTTCTCCCAAAAGACTGATATTTCTCGCATATTCTTCACAAGAAACAAAGTGAAGAGAAGAACATTTTGTAATAGAATGTCTTACCATATCGTCAATTGCTCCTTCTGTTACCTCTCCACCCCCGATATGACCTATTGGAATTCTGAACAATAAAGCAGGCATTACAAAAGCTAAAAGTTCATATCTATCTCCGTTTACTAATAAGAAGTCTGGTCTATCATGTTCAAAGATTTGTGCTACGCTTATGCTAGCAACTCCAACCGATTTTGATAAAGCTTGAAAAGAATCAGAGCCAAGAGTAAACTCTATTTTGTAAAAATTGTTAATTCCATCCTCTTCAATCTCTTTATAAGTTTCCCCATAAAGTGATGCAAAATGACTACCCCCTACTAAAAGCTGGAGTTCTAAATCTTTATCATCTAAGATCCTTTTTATAATCCATCTATTTGGATTATATTCACTTCTGGTTGTAGTAACGACCGCAATTTTCATCATAATTCTCCTAATACATTTTTACACAAGTTAGGCCATGTCAAGTTTTGTTCGCAATTTGGCCATCGTAATTTCTCCATTTTCAGGCCTCAGTTAGCTCCTTGAGTCAGGGCCTCACTCCACACCGGCCTCAGCTTCTCAGGCTTGATGTAAGCATAC
>Ga0272448_1002857_pt1 | contig 21126 bp, 19 predicted proteins | sample YNPCB0191_FD_202220 | JGI IMG/M metagenome (GOLD analysis project Ga0272448, IMG submission 202220) | Hot spring sediment microbial communities from Yellowstone National Park, WY, United States - YNP-CB-019-1 | ecosystem: Environmental > Aquatic > Thermal springs > Hot (42-90C) > Sediment... | reverse complement strand
GATTGGTGCATGTGGTACGGTATTCTTTCTAGCTCTCTGTCTGGGAAGTTTACTGGGCGTCCTTCTATGGTTGCGTTTGGGTAGTATTCTTTTATGAAGGTTCTGGAACGTCGCACTGCCATTATTTCAATTAAGTCGTATAGGTTTCCTTCACCTGTTTCTGCACTCTCGAAGTATTTCGTTAGGTCTTTGATGCCTTGTCTGAGTGCTATGTTGTCGAGCTCTTTTCCTATGAGGAGTCTCAGTTGCCAGTAGAGGTCCCAAACTGAGTTGTTGACAGGGGTGGCGGTTACGAATACTATTTTGCGATCGAGTTGTTTTAGTTCTCCTTCGACTTTTACCTCGGGTTTTGGGAGCGCTAGTAGTTGTTGCATCCATATGTAGCGTCCTGCATCTGGGTTTCTGAAGTGGTGTGACTCATCGACTAGGATAAATGAGAAGTCTTTGTATTTTTGTGGTGGAATTTCGGGGCACCCGTTTTTGACGCCTCGTCCTAAAACTTCGGTATGGAGCAGCCCTCCCACTGGAATTTTGTATTTTGCTGCGAATCTTCTCCAGATCGGTTCGACTTCTGCTGGGCAGATTATGAGTGCCGGTTCTCGTTTGTAGTAGGCGAAGTCTTCTAGGAGTTTTCCGCCTATCCATGTTTTGCCTAGTCCTGGAGCATCTGCGATTAAGACTGCGTTGTATCGGTTTAGGATTCTCATTGCGCTTTTGTATCCGGCTGTTTGAAAATCTGCGAGTTCTATTGTTGAGCCTGGTTTGCCTTCTTCTGGTCCTTCGAGGTCTTCTTTGTAGAGTTCATAAAGTGCTTTGGCGTATATCCAGAATGGTGCGAAGGGTTTGTAGTAGCCTTGTAGGAGTTTGAGGAATTCTTCTTTGATGTCTTTTGAGTTTTGCCATCTTTCTTCGAACCATGTGAGCAGTTCTATTGTGCTTTCGCCTGATGCGTCAAAGAGGTTTAGTTCTGCGTTTTGGTATAATCCGCCGTAGGTGAAGTTTGATGAGCCTACGAGCGCTGCTGCGTTGTCCGATTTGGTGATTGTTGGTCCTTTATAGATCAATTGTGTTGGTCTGTATCTTTCGGATTCTTCTGTGGTTGTTATGTTGTTTTGTTTTTCGAAGATTGGTTCTGGATGGTTTAGGATGTAGGTTTTTCCGTGGAAGAAAGGTCCTGGGTGGAGTCTTATTTCTACGTTTTCTTGCGAGAAGAATTTGACTGCTCGTTCAGCTTGTTTTGGAGAATCTCTGATGTCGATGTTTTTCCATATGTCAAGGATCGCCATTCTTAGGGGGTCTGCGCCAGGCTCTGCGCCCAAGAGTAGCCTAAAGCGTTTGCATTGTTCGAGTTGGTTTGCCACAAGTTCAAACCCTGATACGGTGAAGTAGGCTGATGCTATGGAGCATAATGATTTTGGTTTGATGTAAGAACGAAGAATAGCTGCTGCGGTGTTTCCACCCAGATTATCCACTACATAACGAAACGTAGTCATTGAAACTCCCTCAAATCAGTTTGAGCCCTTTTCTTTCCAATCGCTTTGGCTACGCTTTCAGGAGCGGTTTTGGGTTTTTCGAGTCGTTCTCGAACTCTTTCAAGAAGCCAAGAATAGATTTCTTTAAGCGCCTTCTCTCGTTCTTCTTTTTCTGTGAAACCCATGGCTGTAAGGACCAATTCATCAAGCTCTTTTCTGTCTTCTTGCTCAAGCTCAAGTGGTCCCTGTTCCGCAATATTTATGAAACGATAAGCAACCCGGGACTTAAATTCTTCAAATCGTTTAAACTCCTTTGAGAACGTAGGCATAGGATATAACACGGGACATTGTTTGTACTCATACACCATAATCTGCAAAGCGCCGGCTCCTTCCCAGCGTCCATTAAGTTCCATGAATAGCCTAAAAACGGTTGAGTTTAGATAAAGCCATAAATCAATCGGATTATCGCAGTACAGGGGGTAGAAGTTGTCTGTCGAGTATATGCCCTTATCACTCAGTGGAATTATATGTCTATTCTTGACAATTTTGGGTAGAAAAATCCTGGCAGGGTCTATCGCAGGTAGTTGATACCATTCTTCTCTAGAGCTTACTGTAGAAACCTCAGGAACCTGTACAACTTTTCCCCTATTTTTGCCGCGAATGACGCGGACTCTCGCATCGGGTGATGATTCTGCCCACCGTATGTACTCTAACGCATACGTTCCCTTAAGCTGGCGCCTATCTTTTCTGCACCTAAAAATCCTGAGTGGAATGTCAGAACTATTTAGGGCGTAGGCAGTAACATCCTCTGGGTCTCGAAGTACGGGTGGAGCATACTCTTCCTCTAGTTTAAATAAATGGCCAAAACCGTTTTCGCAGGAGAGTAACCCTTTCTTTTTTTCTTCTCGATCAGCCGTTCTCAAAACAAAGAAATCCACTACGCCGCTTGTTGAACCTCTTCTAGTTCTATATAGTTTTCCCAGTGGTATAAGTTTGCCATCACCTTTCATAAGGATACTATAGTATACGGAAGGAGCCCTAAGATGAAGATTGCCCCATTTTGTTCCCACATAAGTTTCATTCTTTTCCTTTTTCTTTGTGACTATTCGCGTTTTCCTGCCTCGTTGATCTTTGAGGTTATCAGAAGTTTCTTCTTCCTCAGTGACACCATCCTCATACAGATGCTTTTGGGTTCTGACAACAAGTCGGTAAGAATCTCTTAGGAAAAGGCCTTCATTGTTTGAGAAGATTATTTCGCGAAGAAGCTTATCAGAGACATTTTCGAAGGGAATCTTGAAACAGACAAACCGAACCAGGTTCTTTAAAACTAGGTCATGTGTCTTCCTAATAATAGTGATAACTGTGTTAACATCAGCAGAAAATGAGCGACGCGATGAATCAAAAACAAAATCAATAGCAGAATGCTTCAAAAGATATTCTTGCAATGGAACCCCATATCTCGTATCGAGCCACTTGTTCGTAGCTATTACAACTGCAGCGCCCCCCTCTTTCAGAAGCGACAAACTTCTGATGTGGAAATAAACTGAAATGTCTGATTGCTTGTTAGGTGAGAAGTTGTTGTCTGTTAAAAGTTTCGCATCATTGGCGATTTCAGATTTGTAGGTGTCCGGGTTCTGTCCTGGCAGTTTGCCTATGTCTTCCTGTTGAATGTAGGGCGGATTCATCAAAACTATGTCAAAACCGCCAGATGCCATAACATCTGCAAAAAAGAACTGATATGAAAAGGGCAAAACCTTTGGTTGACGTATCTCCGTCTCCAACTCGAGAAGTTTACGAAGTGCACCTTCAAGCTCTACTCGAACAGTTTCTTTTGCTTTTCCATGAGAACGTGAGTATTCCTCTCTGGTCGCTGCAATCTGCTTAAGAAGAGCTACTCTGATAGTCGGATCAACAGTGATTTTTGTTTGTCGAAGCTTTTTCTCAAACTCAGGAATCTTGAGACTGTCTCCTTGGTGCAAATTGTAATCCAGATTAGGCAATGGGCGAACATTTTCAATAGACTCATCCACAACAAGAGCCAACCAAAGTCTCAATCGAGCCAATTCGATAGCTTCATTTTCGATGTCAACACCAAACAAGTTGTTCTCAATAATTTCAAGCTTCATATCATAAGCCTGTTCCATCGCACCAATAATGCCATTTAACCGTGCTCGAATCTCCAAAATAGTTTGAAGCGCAGCCATCAAGAACCCGCCCGACCCAACCGCAGGATCCAAAATCTTGACCCGACGAAGAACATCCTTAACTTCTCTGGCAACTTTTGGCTCAATCTTCTGCGTTTCAGCCAACTCCGACCCGTACACAAGGTAGAAAACTTGATCTTGTGTCAGAAGATTTGGAAATCGACTCAAATAAACCCGCAAAGCCTCTCTAGCCATAAAAAGCATCTCTTCCTGATGCGTATAGAATGTTCCCTTATCACCACGCTCAGCCTCAGGCAACATAGACTCGAAAAGGCTGCCCAAAAGCTCCGGATCTACAGCAACTTCTTTGTCAAGCGGCGTACTCTCCGAAATCGTAAAGTTATACTGGTCAAACACGTTCAAAACATCACGAACGCATGGAGCACAAGCATCCATCAACTGCTTCATCTGCGCCTCAGAATACGGCTCCTTCTCAAACAAACTGCCGTTCAAGTAAGGAATGACGCCCTTAGACTTATCCTCGCACCCTTCAGTATTCAGAATGTCAAAAAGCTCATACAAAAACTTCATAAGCCCTTTACCGTCAAGCCCTTTAGTTCGCTTCTTCAGGTAGGCTCTATCCTTATCCAACCATCCCTTCCGCTGCAAGAAATAAAGAAACGTAATCCTACCGAGAAGCCGCTGAGCATACCCATAAGCTTCAGCTTTAGCCTTCGTCCCAAACACCTTGAGAAGACGCTTCGACAGAATCTGGAAAAGATTATGATACTCCTTGAAAAACGCCTGCCCAACCTTAAGATACGGCAAAGCACTCCGAAAACGCTCAACTATAGTCGCAGGAGTCAAAAGCGAATAAAACAGTTCACCAAGAGACTCCAAATCAGTCCTTGCAATGTTGTCAAGATCTACAACCAGCCTCCTAACCTGAACCCGCTCAGGCACATCCAAACTCTCAGTATAAGCAGAAACAACAAAAGATCGACTATTAGGAGCAACAAAAAAGAACAACCCCTGAGCCGAACGCAAACCAAACCTCACGACATACCTAGTAACCTCAAAAGGCCATCTAGACCTAAGAGTCTGCTCATCCACAAGCTCAAAAAGCATTATCGTCGCTTCAACATCAAAAGTCTGCTTACTCACAGGATGAACCCATTGAGCTCTCTGACTAAACAACTTGTAACTCTTCGAAACCTTTTCTCGCATATCCTTCTGCTGGAACAAAACATCCGAATCCAACAACTGCTCCTTTTCAGGAAGAAGCGGATAACCCAAAGCACCCAAAAACGCTGCAATTCCGTCCTTAGTCGGAACGGTTTTCTCAAGCTCAGACTTAAGCTGGCTGTGCATTTCAAAGCTCATGCGCATTCCCAAAAAAACTTTAGCAACCCAAGCTTTAAAACTCTTTAGCCACTATCATAAAACAATAGGAGTGAATAATTTGGCTAAATGCCCAAAATGTGGAGAAGAAGTAAAGAAACCAGACAAGGAATGGGACTACGGACCCAAAAGAGATCCAAAAAGATTTCAATGTCAACACTTTAGATGCTCAAAAGGTCACGGGTTTGTTGTCTGGAACAAATCCAAGAAATAGCCACATACTCATGCGGCTCATGTTTGCCTTCCGCAGAATTTGAGAGAAGGATTAGAATCCAGAAGGTCAAGCACAGTCACTGCCGCATCCTAGACGGTGAAGAAGTTATAGCAAGAGTATTTTTAGTATACAGTATTAAAAATTTATATATTACCAACGCTTACTTTTCATTACATGCCAGACAAAAAGGTCACAACCATAAAGGTTGATCCTGAGCTGTGGAAAAAGGCTAAAAAGCACGCAATTGACCGAGGAATCACCCTTACCTGTCTCATAGAAGAGCTCCTAAGAAAAGAGCTTGGCGAGACAGAAAGAGGCGGTCGGTAGATGTCAAATCCTACATTTATCGACTTGTTCAGTGGCTGCGGCGGAGCCTCGTTGGGTTTAAAGCTTGCCGGTTACAAAGCAGTTGCAGCCGTAGATAACGACCCAATTGCATGTAAAACATATGAAGAAAATTTGGGGCTGACTCCGATATGCGCAGACTTGAGGCGCTTCGACGGACAAAGCATACTGGAATCTTGTAGCCTCAAAAAAGGGGACATTGATCTCATAGTCGGCTGTCCGCCTTGTCAAGGATTCAGCAGCTTGAGAAGAACGACTCATGCAGACGGTCGAGGTTCTGGAAAAAGCTTGGTAACTCTCTTTATAAATCGTATTGCCGAGATTCAGCCAAAAGCGGTGATACTGGAAAACGTTCCAGGCATTGCTAAGAAAGAGGGCATAAGATACCTTAGAAAGTTCGTATCGCAAATGCAAAAAATGGGTTACAAAGTCAGCTGCAGCGAATTCAACGCCGCCGATTACGGAGTGCCGCAATTCAGAAAAAGAATAATCGCCCTATGCGCAAAAAGCAATACACCGCCACCAATTCCAGACAAAACCCACTCTGACCCCAAAAAACTGGAGGGAAACCTTAAGCCATGGCGAACAGTTAAAGACGCAATCGGAGACCTGCCTCCACTCAGGCCAGGGGAAGTTTGCCATTCTATCCCTAATCACTACGCACGCAGCCACTCACCCAGAATCTTGGAACTTATAAAAAGGATACCAAAAAACGGAGGAAGCCGACGCAGCCTCCCAACAAACTATTGGCTTCCATGTCATTTAAGATTGACAATAGAAAAAAGTAGAGGCGCTGAAAGTGTTTATGGTCGAATGGCTTGGGATAAACCCTCCCCGACAATTACATGCCGATGCACAACCCCGAGCAGCGGAAGGTTTCTTCATCCAGAACAGGACCGCGCAATTACCCCCCGCGAAGCTGCACGTCTTCAATGTTTTCCAGACGATTTTATCTTCCCTGAGGGCTTTAGTCCTGCAGAACGACTTATTGGGAACGCTGTTCCGCCATTGTTAATGAGCGTTATCGGCAAAAGTCTTAAAGAAGTGTTATAGCGTCACCGTCTATTTGTTTGAGGCATTTATGGTTTGCTTCACTTTCGATATGCATTTTTCGATGTCTGCATTTATCTGCGTGTCCCAAAATCTCAGAATGATGTAGCCCTCGCTCCTAAGCACTTTGTTGACCACAATGTCTCGTTCCCTGTTTTTCTTTATGTGAGCCAACCAGTATCCTGAAAGCTGCTTACGAAGCTTATTCCAGTGACGCCCATGCCAAAACGAACTGTCGCAGAAAATCACTACGTTTGGAGGTATCAGGAAGTCGGGTTTTCCGTAAAGTTTTGGTTGATATTCAAAATCTATTCCATTTTCTTCCAAAGCGGTCTTCATTTTCAATTCAATCTTTGTGCCTTTCGACCTTATCTTTGACATAATTTCGCTACGCTTTTCCTTAGTAAAAATATCAGGCAAGGTTCTCATGGCTCCATTTAACACTTCATGCAAATTAACAGGAATATTCAACTACCAGGCAAAAGTCCTCTTCTTTTCCGTAATTCCTCTCTGGCAACAACAATCGCCAGTCTGAGCATATATCCTCTGAAATCTTCCTTGTAGACCTTAGTCGTATCTTTAATGAATTCATGACTTCGACATACTGCCCAAGGGACCAACGGTCTAGCAACATTCTGCTTGTAAATAGATTCTGGATAAATGTCGAGCGTTCGAGGATCAGCTAACGCCTCCAAGACACGCTCTACGTACTCTTGAGCCTTAGATTGAAGGTCTGCAGGCTTGCGCAGATATCTGTATGGTAACAAAACCTCATATCTGGGCAGAGCCAACCCACTCGTTGAAAGTGATAACACATAAGTGGATGACTTTGGAGGAGTACAGTAAAAACTCATTACAGCAGCTCTAGAACAAAGCAGAGCATACGTTTCAGGCTCCAGTTCAAAAGTCAAATCCTTCTTTTCAATCTCTTTACCTATGAAGTCTATCCATGCTTCTTCGCTGCTGTCAATTCCCAATCCAGCTTCGGTAAACTCCTTTGCCATTCCAGACATAAACCAAAAATGCCTAACGAACCGACAAGTTACCAAGAATTCGTCCTTATCAAGCTCTTGCAAAAGAGCTTCGAATAAAGTCATCACAGTTTTTTGGTCAGACATTCTAAAGCCGTATATTTTTTCTTCATCCATATCAGGCCATATTGCTTTTCGCCCCTCAGAAGCAGAACCATATTTCAAATACCAGAAAAGCATGGGTGCAATGACTTCCACAACAGCCGTCTTTACGACACCACAGTAAAGTGCCCTGTCAGAATACTCCACATCTTTTAGTGTGTTACTGAACTGTTTGAGGCTATTTCGAACCATCTCACCATGGATTCTTCCTTGATGGTAATCTGAAAATAAATGCTCCAAAGGAAAGATGCGCCCATCCCTGAAAACAATGGAAACATGCTTTTCTCCTCTTCCTATCAGAGCCTCATGATCTTTCATGTATTGCCGGACATTCATTGCAGCGCCAACAGTCCTTTGCCAGCGGAGAGGATCATCGAGTTGAAGCCAAGCATCAGGAGGAATTATAATGCCAAGTTCCTTGGCTTCTTTAGCCGTATAAGTTGCCCATGTGGAAGGATCGGGTCTCGCGTCATAATCATCCAATCTGTTCTCAAATAAGTCATAATACGCAACTACCGCCGCTATGATAGCCATTGGGTGAGGTTCAAATATCCCTGGCAGAATTTCTCCGAGCGAAAACTTTTGAACGGATGCGTCCGTGCCTGCTTCAAAATACGCCCTTCTTGGCGGCGATGCCTTAATTTTCTCAATGAATGACTTTCCAAGAATAACTTTCGACAGCTGTTGGCGGACAGCCATTGGGTCTATATAAGATACAGCTTCTTGCGGTTTCTTTCGGCTAAAGTGCAGCCGAAGAACTGCTTTTTGAGGTCCTGTAGGGACGCCAAATTGATAAAGGTATATCCTTTCAACCATATCCTGAAGTTTCTCTATTTTCCCCATTATGCGGTCTTCATCTGCCGCCGAAACAGCACCGACAGCAACAACTTTCTTGAACTCATTTACGCTTTTTTCATGTTCGTCTCTTAGCCACTGGGCAAAACGGACATATAATTCTCTGGGATCTTCTTTCATCAATCTTTTCGCTGCTTCTCCGAATATTTCCTTCATTTTTTCAGGGTCTATACCTGCCAGTTCTTTCCGAATAATCTCCAGCAGAAAGCCCTCTTTTTTCTCGTCTTCTGTCTTTGCTTCTTCGATTGACTGTGCGTCGTGGAATTCTTTTATCCAACGGTCTATAGGGACGCCTGTGAGATAGTAAAGAACTTCTGGAGGCTTAGTCCAATCATCCTTAATGACTTCGCCTCGTTCGACAAGCCGTTCAAGTCCTTTGCGAACATTTTGGTAAGAGGTTTTGTGCACCATCTTTGAGAGTATTTGAGGTATCGTCCCTTTCCCGCCAAGATCGGCGAGAATTTTCTTCAGCTCTGTTTCCAGTGAAGCTCTTTCTGTCAATGTGACCACTTGCCTAATCCTTCTTCCTCTTTGTAAGAAGCTTGATCAGGCTTTGCCTCAACCTTTTCTGGGTTGGCTTTAAAATTCTTGACTTCATTTATGATGTCGGGTGTGGCTCCGCCATGCGTTGTTTTTCTTGCTTTTATTTTTACAAGCAGTGCATGCCGAACGGTTTCCTTGCTACCTGTTAATAAGCAGGTGCCTTGTTCAAGTTTTGGTAAACGGTAAATAATTTCTTCTGGGGCGTCTGCAAAAACTCCTCTCAAGGCATCTAGCTGGTCAGGCTCGATTGCAAATATGAACCTAGTATTCGTTATACGTATGATTTTCCTGTCAATATCTGTCGGACTTGGAGTTATCAAAATAAGGCAGATACCGTAGTGACGTCCCCATCTTATTACTTCTCTTAAAACTTGCGATGAAGGGCTTTCTTCGCCGTAAGGGATAAACATGTGTGCCTCGTCGATTGACAATATTAGAGGCGGCACCATTTTCCTCATCCTAAGTCCAAGAAGTTCGCGACCAACCGCGCCTGCTATCGCTTGGAGTTCACCGTGACTAACTCCACGGCAGTCTATGTTTATAAAAGCCGATGGTTTAAGGAGATTCGCCCAGTTAACCCCTTTTCCTATCACTCGCACATATCTAAGCGCCTCAAGTCGCGCTCTAACTATACTCATGGTTGGAGGCTTAGCTCCAAATTGCTGACCTACTTTATCGACTTCTCTAAGCAACTCGTCAAGTCCGAAACCCTCGGGACCAGCCTTTTTCTTTAGCTCTAGAAATGCTCTGGTGACAATTTGTTCGTGTAGTTCATGTAGATAAGGAATAAGACCTAACACCTCAGGCTCGGTCAGGGAAGATAGCTTGACAGTTAGCGTAGTTCCAGGAATGAGATTTTGACCGCCAAGTTCTTTAGCTGCCTCTGTCGCCTCACCGTGCAAATCAATGTTTACCTGCGGAATACCCAAAGCGTTGATTTCTTCAGCCAGCACGCCCCTCAGCCAGCTTTTACCAGTGCCAGTTGTGCCAACGATTAAGACATGACGTGGAAATACCTTATTTGCATCGAGAACCACTCTTAAGTCCTCTGAACCCACGACATTTCCAATATCGACGCCGCCATTGCCATTTTTCTTCAAGCCCACTGCAAGAGCAGCGGTTTCTTCTGTGGCCTTAAAAATCTTTGACCCCGCAGGTATGATTGTCTGAGGCTCTCTCAGTCTCCAGTTGTTTCCTTCTTCCATTATCAACTCTTCAAGCAAATCCAAAGAAACAACCTTGAATTTGCGAGGCAAATCCTCCCGCTTAGATGGTGATTCAAGGCCCAAAAGACCTCTCATGTGAGACAAATCTGCTGTTTCATAAGGATTGACTTCGCGACCTTCCCTTACACGTCCCAAGCTATAGTGAAGCCCCTCTTCAATTTCAACCATTAGCAATTCTCCCGGGCGGGTAGTTTTTCCAGGCAGTAGATGACAAAGAACCATCGAGTACGAAGGTGTTTTTTCATCCGAAACAACATTACCTACAAATTCTGCAGGCATGTTATCACTTCTAGCCAAAGAATACCTGCACATTCTCCCATATAAATATTATCTTTTAATGGTTCAATTGAACCATACTTATGAACAATTCGACACCTGTTTCTCGTCGACTTCTTAAAGAAGAGTTTCATTAAAGCGAGGTTTCAGAATTTCTTTTATTTTTCGCGTTGATGTGCGGTTATATAACTGGCTTCTATAGTGCTTTGTAGACTGTTCTCTATTAGTTCATTTATTATTTGCCCTATTGTTTTACCCGTTTTTTCAGCTGTTTTCCTTAACCTCTGATAGTTGGCTTCACGAATGTATATTGGGACGCTTGGCATACTCGTCTAAATATGGGTTGAGCTAAACAAGTATATAACTGTGCAAGCAAGCAGTTAACTAACTCGTTTCTTATCCCCTTTTATTCCAAAACCCCAATTTTCATTTATTGAACCTTTAAGGCTTGGATTTGCGTGGTCTGGGAAGAAACAGACCAGTATATTCGCAGTGGGCACCGCAATCTTGAAGATTTTGAGCAAAACAGCTTTCGCACTATAACGTTAAGTGAGGATGAAGGTATTAAGGCTGTTATAGGAAAGCTAAAAGACGAAAATAAAACAACAGTGCAGAGCTACCTTTTTGACAAGGTCAAAAGCTGGACTCTTGAGAAGGCTAAGGCTTGGTTTGAAGAGCATCGTGAAGGCTTAGTTAAGGAGCACGTTTCAGCTATTTTACCTTTCAAGGTTTTGGAGAAGATTGTTGACAAGCCTTTACTTATTCGCGGCATAGCCATGACCGCCGGCATGAGCAGAAACTTCAACATTTATACGCCTGATGAACTGCAAAGTTTCGCCCAGAAGCTTGTTTCTGCGCCTGTTTACATTGAGCATGTGGCTGTTCCAAACGCTGTTGGAAAAGTCGCCAAAGCTTGGTGGGACCCGCAAACCCAAGCTGTGTGGTATGAAGCCGAAATCTACGATGATGAAACAGCCGAGAAGATCCGTAAGGGCTTAATCCAACATGTAAGCGTCGGAGCAGACTACGAAACCGTAGACGTTTTAGACGGCAAAGTTCCACACGGATTACACAATGCTGAGTTAAGCCTCGTGGCTGTTCCAGGCATACCTGAAACAAACATTCAGGTTTTGGAGAGCCTCCAGCAGGGCAAAGCCAAAGCCCTTGAGAGCCTGCCCTTAAAGGCTGCAGCCCTCGTTGACGACTTCCGCCTGGATGGACGCGAATACATAACGCCAGGCGAATACATTTTGGGCTTCCACAGGGACCCATACGCCTTCATGCCCGAGCATTTTAGCACGGTTTGGCTTGACCGTGAAAACGGCGTATTAGCCCTCATAGGCAGATTACGCCAAGAACCCGAGAAAAGGCGAATCCAAGCCATACTTTTCCAGCGTGAAAAATGGGATGAATCCAAAATACGCGACTGGTTTTTGCTGCATCCACACTACCTAATCGAATCCATCTCAGCTCCAACAGGCATCCGAGAATCTGCGGAGCCGTTGAATGAGCATGGTGGAAAAATGCAAGAACAGAAAAGCGCGGGTTCAAATCCCGCGAAAACTGAAAGCGAGAAGCCTCCGCAAAACCTCAGCGGAGTAAACCGCTTAATGGAGCGTGTTTGGACACGCAAATACATTAACGACTTGCCAGACAGCGCCTTCGCCGTAATCCTTCCAGGCGGAGAAAAGGACGGCGAGGGCAAAACCACGCCGAGGAGCCTCCGCAAGTTTCCACACCACACCGCTGATGGGAAAATTGACCTTCCACACCTGCGTAACGCTAACGCGCGTGTTCCGCAAAGTGACTTGACGGATGAGCAGAAGCGTGAAGCGATGCGCCATTTGGCTACGCATAAGAAAGCCCTCGGCATTGGGATGGCTGCTGAGGAAGCTAAGCTTGTTGAGCAGGAGCCAGTCGGCGACGTAGCCTTCGAAGTTTCCCCAGAGCCAACCTTGGATGAGCTTATCGCAAGCATGGAAGACATAGTTGACCAGATCAACACTGCGATTGAAAACCTGGATGAACGCATACAGAAGCTTGAGCAGACGCAAACTTCTGAAAAGGCTTCAGCAAAAGCTGAGGAGAAAAGTGAAAAGCCTAATGCTGAAAGCGTTGCTGAGCAGCTCCTCGCCAAACCAGCCCAAAAAGATCCGAACCTCGTTGATAGACGCTTAATTTTGGAGCTTATTCCGCCTGAACGCGTTGTTCGAAGCTGGAGTTACGGTCCCAGACAGCTTGTGAACAAGATACGCTATGTTCTCACGCAATCTTCGCAGTCCTCCTCTGGACTGGGAGTAGCCAAGGACGAACTTGGCGAAACCAAAAACAAAGAGAAAGGTGAGAGTTAGCCATGGCAGACCTTTATCCGGACATAGGCGTCGGCGACGTCCTAACATCATTAACTGAAGCGGAAACGGAAATACTAAGCCTAACAGCAGCCTCAGCCATAACAAAAGGCGATCCGGTTTATCTGACGGCGGACATGCAAGCTGCGCCTGCAATGTCAGCCCAAAACTGCATAGGCATAGCCCTAAAAACCGTTAACGCAGGCGAACAATGCCCAGTCCTTTTGAAAGGCATCGTCAAAGTTGTTGCCGGAGGATCAATAAGCCGAGGACAAGCCGTCTACGGAGCAGACGCTTCAAAGCGTGTTCTCGCTCTGGCTGACCAGCCTGTAAACGAGGGTGGAACAGCAACATACACCATATACTACGCGCGCAAACTCGGCATTGCACTTCAAAGCTTCGGCGCTGCGGGCGACGCTGGACTGATCTACGTTTGCAAGTAGGTGAGGAGCATGAGTGAGCAGCAAGTTTTGGACAACAGGACGCTGACGGAGAAAATCGCTGAGCTTGAGAGGCGTTTGGAGGCTTTGGAAAGGAAGGAGGCGAATTAGCATGCCGAAACTTTTCGAGGCGCTTATGAAGGACCCAGCTTTTGAGGCTGAAGTTAAAGAGATGCTTGTGCGTGTAAGCCAGAACCCGTTCTACCAGCGTTACGTCAAGAAGGGCATAGAGGAAGGCTTGTTCACAGATGCAGCCCAAGCCATAGGCAGAATGCATGACGAAGTGGTTGAATCTGCAAAGCCGAGGCTTATTGGAAGAGAAGTCATCTGGGTTAGACCAACGAAAGAGGCTCTTGAGCGTTTTCCAAAGGCGAAGAAGGGCAAAGCCTACGTCATGGCTGAGAGCGGCAAGGTTTACGTTGTAGGCGAACGCTACGACAAAATAGACGTATCAACAAACATCGTGATCAAAGCTTCAGCCGAATGGACCCAGGAGTTCCTCGAAGATGCAACGTGGAACGTTATGGACAGGCAGGTAGCCGAATGCGGAAGAAGCGTGGCCGAAGCGGAAACAGAGCGAGTCCTAAACCTATATGGCGCTATTGCGGACGCTGACCTTGCCGGCGGCGCAGTTTTGGCTGGAGGCGGAACGGCAATGGACTGGGCTAAGGTTACAAGCCTATGGGACGCAGTCATAAACGAGGACTTCCAGCCTAAAGTGCTTGTGCTTCACCCACGTCAAGTAACACAGCTATGGCGAGACGACAAGTTCATAAACAGCCTATACTGGGGCGAAGGCGTCGACATACGCAGAGGCGTATTAGCCGAAACATACCTTGGAATGCGAATTGTGAGCAGCACAAAATGCACGAACGGCACCGCATACGCCATAGACACAGACGTCGCAGCAGTCATGCTCCTAAGGCGAGACATACAGACGCAGGACTATGAAGACCCCAAAAACGGCGTCTACGGCGTAGTCGCCAGCGAACGCATAGGCTTAGGCGTATTACAATCCAAAGGCGTCGCCAAAATGACTAATGTGGCTACAACAGTGTAGGCGATCAGCATCCCCCTCAGCCTTTTTCACCCCTTTCTTAGTCCCCTCAAATCGTGAAAGGATGAGTCAAATTGACCGTAAAAGTTGGCTTGACGGTGGGAAGATGTTCAAGGTGCGGACGCGTTTATGTAGCCCACCGCCCAACCCAGCCCATACAATGCGACTGCTGGCGCACATGTCCCCTATGCGGACGTGAAATGAAGCCCTACACGCCTGACCTAACACCATCCACATATGGGCTTGACGGAAAAGGCGACCTGAAAATCCTGCTCTGGTGTGACAGGCATAGTCCGCCATACTACAGCAGCCAAAAGCCCGTTGAGGTGACGCTTGAGTGACTAAACGTTTCGAAGAACGCATCCGACTGGCTAAAATTGTTTTAAGCGAGTTGAAAAGGCAGCAGCTGCGCAGAAGCCAACTTGAAAAACGCACCGTAATGCACTGTGGAACACACGCCACTTTCGAGGGCATATTCCGATTCCTAATTGACGAGGGACTTGTGGAAAAAACAAGCGGCGAGCATACAGCGGCTTACCGCATAACAGCCAAGGGCTTAAGGTTTCTGGAGGGATTAACAAGTGAGCAGCATCCTTAGGCGTTTAACAGAGGCTTTCAGGCGCAGACCAAAAGCTGCAACTGCAACACCTCAGGCTCCAAGCCTCGTCGAGTGGCCTGAAATACCGCTGAAAGACGCCGTTAGGCTTTACACAAACGACCCGACTTGCAAGTCCTGCATAGACATGCTTGCAAGCCAAGCCGTTGGAATGGGCTTCTACACAACCTATAACCCAGAATATTATCGCGGCGAGAAGGCAAAAGACCTTGTTGACGGCTTCTGCGAACAGATAGGCTTAGATCAGCTGCTGCTGGATGGAGCACGCATGCTAATCGCATGCGGAAACGAGTTCTGGCTAAAAATAACGCCGAAAAAGCTTATGGATATACGGCGCCTACCAGTTGAAGCAGTCCAGCGTATTGAGCTTCAGCCTCTAAGCGAAGAGGTTAAGGTGCCATACGCTGTTGCTGGTTACACGCTGAGTTACGCTTATGGCGCCTCAAAGCTTAAGCCTGAAAGCCTAATCCACTTCCGCATAAACGCGTCTGCAGGCTCAGCTTGGGGCATAGGCGTTTTACAGGTGCTTTTGAGCCGTTTAACGCTTTATGGCGAAACAAGACCAAGCATCGCCGAAGTTAAAGCAAAAATTGAAAGCATTATGCCGCGCATTTTTGAGAAGTATGCTGGACCGGATGTTTTGGCTATACTTCCAGACGCAACGGAAGAAGATGTTCAAGCATTCCAACGAGTGATAAAGAGCAGGCCAGCTGAGGGGGCTTGGCTTTTCTGGCAGGGCAAAACAGGCGACGTGAAGCCGATACAAATGGACCCACGCGCACGCTTCGAGTATTACATCGACCACATTCTAAACCAGTTCATTTTGGGGCTTGAAACGCCATTGCCACGGCTTTTCACAAGCCCAGGATTTACGGAAGCAAGCGCAAACGTGGCCAAAGAATTGGGCGATGCCATAATACGCCCAATACAACGCTACATAAAACGCGTGGTAGAGCGGGAAATCTTCACGCCTCTTCTGGAGCAGGCTGGACTTGACTCTGCCAAGGCTCAGATACGCCTAAACTGGGGAGCACCAAAGCTTCCGGAAATAAACATGGCTGACATGTTGAAGGCTGCTGAGCTGGGCCTGATACGTAGTGAGGAGTTCCGCAAAAACGCCGTAAAGATGGGCTGGGAGTTGTGGGACAAGCCCGCACCTGAAACTGGACAATCATCAACGTATACGGAGGTGAAAAAGCGTGAGTGAAGCAGAGAAGAAGCCTAAACGCCTACTATTCCGCCTAATCAAAGGCCTAATATACGGAAGCGTCGTCGGCTTAGTGTTCGGCTCGGCGCTTTACCTCTTAGCCTCAGCGGTAAACCAGATAGCGCCACTGCCATGGAACCCAACGGTTTGGGCAGCAATAGTCTTCGGCGCAAGCGTAACCGCTGGAACAGCCGTTGAATACAGCGACTGGCTTGACGGTGAAGAGTAGGGCGGTAGGCGGATGGCTAAAATGGAGCCTGATAGCGAATGGTTGAGGAGCCATGGAGCAGATACGACCAAGCATACAAGCGCATATATCACGCGATTCTTCCGCCAAACAGAGCCACAAAATTCACAGTCAACCTTTCAGTCGAAAGGAGCGATAAAAGCTTGGCTGGAGAAGGATTGATTCCGTCGGGGAAAGCGTTTCTTTACTTGACAGTATTGAGAAAGGGCGATGGCGTTTGGAGCCTAAAGCAGGTGTTTGACGATGGCAGCACAGTGGTTTATGGCTCCGATGAACTTGCGGACGGCTACCTCATGGAGAGACGCTTCGTCGACATACTATTCACAAACGCGTCCCAGAGCGGGGTTACTAACCCAAAATTCCTAATCGAATGGAAAGAATAAGCGAGGTGAAAACGGTAAATGCCAGACTATCCACCAGGAAAAGGCTTAGACCCAGCAGTTTGGACAGACACAAGAGCCGCTAAACTTGACAATTTGGACGCTTCAGTTTCAAGTAGGGCTGACGGCTCAGCATACACCTCGGCGAGGGCTGCAAACCTTGATAGGCTTGCGAACATCGAGGCTAACGAGGCTCCAGTTGAGGGAACGACAAACTTCCTAACAACTGACACCTATCCAAAAACGGTTGTTATCGTGGATACAAGCGGAAGCACAAAACTGCATAGAATAGACGGCTACATAGACCTAACAGCGCTTGCTTCAGGCGAAAGCCTGACAATACGCCAAAGCATGGTCATCAAGTCTGGAGGCTCAGCGATAAAATACGCAGAAGTTGCATACACAGGCGCCCAAACAGTTCCGCTACTGCACATAACAACGAAGCCTGCACGCTACGGGCTTAAAATAGAGCTTGTTATGAGCAGTGCTCCAGCAGCAAACAGAAGCTTCGACTACCAGCTGTTCAAAAAGTCAATAGCGTAGGCGATTAGCCTTGCCTGACTACCCGCCCAAAATCGAGGTAATCGTTAAAAAGTTTGGGGCTGAAGGAGCCCAAACAACAAGCACAACATACGTCGTCATAGCGGACAGCGACATAGCCTTTGACCCGCAGCAGCTTAGGAAGGCTATGCCAAACCAGAAGCTATACGCAAAATTCGTATACCACATTGGCAACAACGGCGCATACACCACTTACATTCAGGTCTACCGCCAAAACGCAGGAACAGCCATCGCAGGCTCAGAGGCATCCAAAGCCTTCGCAGCAGCAGGCTGGGCTATCGTAAGCACAGGATGGATAGACTTCACAAACGAGACGGAAGAAAGCTTCCAACTGCAAATGAAGGTCAGCGGCGGAACAGGCGAGTATAACAGCGCCCTCATGATTCTAAGCAACATACCATTTTAGGGAGGAATTAATGTGTCTTTCAACTTGAAGGTTTGCCAGTTCGTCACGACAACATGGATGGAGCGCGGAGGAGGAGAACGCGTCCAAGAAGCGCTATGGCGGACCCTACGGGCTAAGGTTTACACATACTCCAAACGCGTAAGCGGTAAAGAAATCAAGCAGGTAGGCGACTCGGTGACGAGGGTCGTCTGCGCTGCAAGCGCCAAGATTTAGAAGGGCGAATAGGATGGTTAGAGTTGAACCCTTCACGCACGCTGAAGTCCAAGCCCAGCTATTAATGCGTAAAGCCCTACCAACACCAAGGGAAGTTTTAAAATCAGACATCGTAATCTTCCACTGCCCCTTCGACCTTATCTGGCTTGAAAGGGTTGACAAGCCAAGCATATTCTACAACCACCGAGCTGAGAGACCACATACATTCATGCTAAGGGAAATCTTGAAACGCACAGACCCGTTGAGGGCTATGTGCGTCAGAAAGGATTTACCAAAAGTCTTAGCAGCATTCCGAACGCTTTACCAAAAAGCGGAAGTTGTCGTTTCAAACAGCAAATTTGTCCAAGAAATGACAAAGAAATACTTTGACATTGAAAGCCATGTTGTTTACCCACCAGTTGACCTGAAACGCTTTAGGCTTCCAAACCCGCATAAGCCCAAAAGAGGCTTCTTCCTAAGCGTCCAGCGCATTAACTGGCAAAAACGTGTTGAGCTTCAAATTGAAGCCTTAAAGGGGCTAAAGGAAAAACTTGTAATCGTTGGCGGTCCTTTAAGCGGAAGCGGGAAAGACGAGCAGCTTGAATACCTATGCCGCGACATCCCAAACATTTCGTATCTTGGCAGGGTTTCAGACAGGCGTCTCGTGTGGCTAATGCAGAACGCCAAGGCTGTAATCCAAACAGGCTGGTATGAGGATTTTGGGCTTGTCCCAATAGAGGCTATGGCTTGCGGAACGCCTGTTATAGTTGTTGATGAAGGTGGATTTGTCGAAACAGTTCACAGCCCAGAGCTTGGAACACGCATAAAAAAGCCCTACTCGGAAAGCCTAAGAGAAGCGGTCAAAAGCTTTGACGCTACCGCTTATAACCCTAAAACCCTGCGTTTGGAAGCTGAAAAATACGGTGAGGAAAGGTTTGCTGAGCAGATGAGGGAAATGTGCATTTTAGCGGTGGAACGCCATGCCAACAGCCATTGAAAACCTCGACTTCAACAAGCGTGAAGACTGCTTGGCCTATGCCATGTGCGTGAGAAAGTTCCACGAGGCAACAGCAGAGGCTGTCCCAGAATATGCGGATGCAGTTATTCCAATGAAGCACGCGGAAGCCTTAGCCATAGGCGAAGCCATGAGATTCGAACATTTAAGGCTCGTAAACTGCAGCTTCCACAAGGTTCTGAAGGACGGCAAAATCGTCGCCTGCTTCCTGATTCGAAGCTCAAGCCAAGATGAAAACCTCAACCTCTTAAGCCAACCCATATACCCAATAATCGCCTTTTACCCAGCGGATCCAAACGCAATTTTGGACAACGTTTCAGCCTTAACGTTTCTATTCGGTTGGCTTAGGAATAAGGGCTTTAGAAAGGCGTGGTTTAGGGCTCCATCTGGAAAGGCTTGGTTCCTCGACAAGCTCGCCATTATACCGAACAAGAAGGTCTGCGAATATCCAGGGCTTGAATACCGCCGACAACATGGAATACCAAAGGCATGGGACGTCTACGAGGTGCAACTCCAGCCATGAAGGTCGAGTTCATATTCCTCCCCAAAGGGCAAAAGCTAAACGTGGCTGAAATCCAAGTCTACGTGAACCAGAAGCTTAGCGAATTCCCGATTAAAGGCAGTTGCGAAAGCGTAACACAGATGAGCAAATGGCTCGCCATACTCGTGGACTTTCCAGAATTAAAGGCGCACTCACGCAGCTACCACGAGCCCATAGAATTATGGTGGGAAGTCTTAGCCGGATACACCGCATTACAATTTGACATCCGCTTCCTACACTGGGAAGTCCACGGAGAAACAAGAAGCCTAATATACCACATGGAATGGGAAAAAGCGAACCTGACAAAACAAACAATACAATACTTCCATTAGACATTATTAACAGAAATGAAACCCCAATTGTTGACACAAAAGTTTTTAAAGGTTGTTACGGTCAAATCTTTTGGTTGTTCTGTCATGGGAAAGTGGACTGAAATTTTTCAAATGGCTTTAGAAAGGGAGTTTGTTCTCGCTCAACAGAAGGGAGAATCGTATGTAGATGTAAGGGCTGGCGATCTGCATAGAAAAGTTGGTGGATATCCAGGGCCCAGTCACCGAATGCCAATCTGTTGTGATGTAATGCTTAAAAATATGCAACTTGGCGATAAAGTCCTATATCAACCGCCAAGTGGGAAGGGGGCCAGTCTAACGATTCGCTATTTCTCACCGCGAAAACAAGTGCCAAAACTGTCATCTCCGGAGTTCCCAACAATGACGAAAGAATTGCTAAAAGAGAAAGCAAATGCGAAATTTGAGGATGTTGCAAGAAAGGTTATGTCTACACATTTTGGCGTTCCACTGGTAAAAGGTAAGGCTCAAGGCATCCCTAAAGAATTTGACATGATATCAGCTGACGGTAAAATAGTTGGAGATGCAAAATACTTTACTATGGTTAGAGGCGTGTCCATTCCGCCAGCCAAATTCTCAACAATAGCCGAGCACGTCTGGCTTTTAGAAAAAACTTCAGCCAATTGTAAGTTCTTGATTTTTGGAAATGACCGCAGGGTTCCACAAGAGTGGCTTCGAAGATATGGACATTTGGTGAAGGATGTTATTTTCTACTTCCTCGACGAGCAAAAACAAACTTTGGAAAAACTCAATTAGCTTAAAACGTATTCAATGGTATTCTGCCTGAATGTTCTATTAATGTCTCCTAACAGAACATGATGGATTTCGCCGTAAAAAAGTGGGCGCAATAGTCTTTGGGCAAAAGTGCAAGTCATGTTTTAAACTTCAAACCCCTTCTTCTTATAGTTCTTTGCAGGAAACTCTGAACTTCCAGTTTTCAATAGGCTCTACCACTATGAGTAATGGCTTAAATCCGAGGGACTTTGCGTATGGAATGTTTTTCTGTATTTTTCCTTTCCCTTTCTTAAGGCCTTTAAGGTCGTGAGAAAATGCGGATCTTGTTTTAACTTCTATTAGGTAAAGATCTGATATTCGGAATTTATGAAGAAG
>Ga0272448_1002856_pt1 | contig 21128 bp, 23 predicted proteins | sample YNPCB0191_FD_202220 | JGI IMG/M metagenome (GOLD analysis project Ga0272448, IMG submission 202220) | Hot spring sediment microbial communities from Yellowstone National Park, WY, United States - YNP-CB-019-1 | ecosystem: Environmental > Aquatic > Thermal springs > Hot (42-90C) > Sediment... | reverse complement strand
TTGAACCACTAAAGCCATTTTCCTCCTTTTTAAAAATAAATTATAACATTTCTATTTACAAAAACAAAAATCAAAGGTAAAATAAAAAAATGAGAAGCATTTATAATTTTATATGTGATAATGTCCCCTGTATAATCTTACTTTTAGACAAAGATAGAAACATCATTGAAGTAAACGAAAGAATAAAAGATTTTGATTATAAAATTGAAGATATCATTAGAAAAAATCTAAATGAAATATCTTTTTTTATCTCTGAAGATTCAATAAATAAATTATTTGAAAACAAAGGTAAACTTGTAAAATTTGAAGTTATTTCAGGAAAAAAAGACAAAAAAACTGTTATCGGAAAGTTAATTGAGTTAGATGAGGAAAAAGAAAAATATTTAATTATAATGCATGATATAACAGAAGAAGAATTACTTAAAATAAAATTAGTGGATGAAGAAGAAATTATCACAGAATTCTATTCTCTTTTTGAAAAAAGTGTTGCTGGTATTTATATTTTTGATGATAACTTAGATTTTCTTTATGTAAATCCTTCCTTCTGTAATATTGTTGGTTATAGTAAAGAAGAATTAATTGGAAAAAAGAAATCTTATGAAATTGTTCATCCAGATGATGTAAATTTAGTAAATGAAATGATTAAAAAAAGATTTTCAGGAGAAATTGAAGTAGCAAGTTATTTTTTGAGATTTAAAAGACCTGATGGAAAAGTAAGATACTGTTATGCTACTGGAAAGTGTGGAAAATATAAAGGGAAAAAAATTATAATGGGGAGTTTAATTGAGATTACTGATAGAGTAGATATTGAAAATAAATTAAAAGAAGAACATAATTTACTTGAACAAACTTTAAATGGGGTAATTTATGCAATTACAAAAATAGTTGAAATTAAAGACCCTTATACAGCAGGCCATCAGATAAATGTTGCAAAATTATCTGAGGAAATAGCAAAAGAATTGGGATTTAAAGAAGATAAAATTAAAGAAATTTCATGGGCTTCATTATTGCATGATATTGGTAAAATTTCAGTTCCTGCTGAATTACTTGTCCTTCCAAGAAAATTAAATCCAGTAGAATTTTCTATAATAAAAACACATCCATTAGTTGCCTATAATATATTAAAGGTAATTCCGAATTTTGAAAATATAAGTGAAATAGTTTTACAGCACCATGAACGACTTGATGGAAGCGGTTATCCAAAAGAAATTAAAGGAGACCAAATTTTAAAAGAGGCAAGGATAATTGCGGTTAGTGATGTTGTTGAAGCAATGATTAATCACAGACCTTATAGACCCGCTTTAACTCTTGATGATGCATTTGAAGAAATATATAAAAATAAAGGGATAAAATATGATGAAGAAGTTGTGGATATATGCATTTATTTATTCAGAAAGAAAAACTTTAAATTCACCTAAACATTTATTATCTGAAATTTAAAATCATTTCCAACTTTCATAATACTTAAAACTTCAAATCTAAATGGTAAATCAATTTTTTTTGAATCAAGATATGTAAGAGCAACCTGCTCAATCTTTTTCAATTTTCTTTCGTTTACCGCTTCTTCAGGCAATCCAAATTTATCAGAACTTCTTGTTTTGACCTCTATAAAAATAATTTCTCTTTTCTTTTTTGCTATTAAATCAATCTCACCTATCTTTGTTCTATAATTTCTTTCAATTATCTTATAACCCTTTTTCTTTAAAAATTCAATTGCTTTTTCTTCTCCCAGTTTTCCAAGGTAAATATTATTCATTTATTTTTATTTCTGAGATAATACATTTTTGCTCTTGGTGCAAGCCGGTTTCTTTCCCTTGTTTTCAGAACCTCAATCTTTACAACATTTGGAGAGTATAAAGGAAAAACTCTTTCAACTCCTTCTCCATAAGAAATTTTTCTCACTGTAAATGTTTCTCTTATTCCTTTTCCCTTTCTTGCAATGCATGTTCCTGTAAAAATTTGAATCCTTTCTTTTTCTCCTTCCTTTATTCTTATGTGAACCGCGATTTCATCCCCTGGCCAGAAAACAGGAATTTCTTTATCAGGTTTTAATTTTTCTTCAATTTCTTCAATTTTTTTCAATGCCATTTTTTCCTCCCTGTTTAATATATTTTTCATAAAGGTCTGGTCTTTTTTCCTTTGTCATTTCAATTGCCATCTTTCTTCTCCATTTTTCTATCTCTTTATGATTTCCTGAAATTAAAACCTCAGGGACTTTCATTCCCCTAAAATTTTCAGGTCTTGTATAGCATGGCCAGTCAAAAATATAATTATGAAAACTATCATAGGTAGGTGCATCTTCTGGCAAAACTCCTTTCAAAAGACGAACCACACTATCAACTATAACCATTGCAGGTAGTTCTCCCCCTGTTAAAATATAATCACCTATTGAAATCTCATAATCACATATCTTTTTTACCCTTTCATCAACTCCTTCATAATGACCACAGATTATAATAAGACCTTTTTCTTCACTTAATTTTTTTGCAATCTGTTGATTATAAAGAAGACCGGTTGGACTTGTTAAAATAACCCTGCCTTCTTTATTCGTTTTCTTTATCATTTCAACTGCATCATATATTGGTTGACATTTAAGAACCATTCCTTTCCCTCCACCATACGCTTTATCATCAACCTTTCTATGTTTATCCTTTGAAAAATCCCTTAAATTCCATATCCTTATCTCAACAATTTTCTTTTCCTTTGCTCTCTTTATAATACTTACATCCAGAGGAGTAAATATTTCAGGGAAAATAGAGATTATGTCTATTAGCATTTAATTTATATTATCCCTTTTTTCTTTAAAAATGCTTCCACTGTTTGACTTGGTTTTGCTCCAACACTCAACCAGTATCTAACCCTGTCTTCCTTAACTTCAAAAATTGCAGGGTCAGGTAAAGGGTCATAATATCCTAAAATTTCAAGGACATCACCTCTTCCATCTTTTTCATCACTCACAGCAACAACTCTAAAAAAAGGCCTATTCCTTTTCCCTTTTCTCACCAATCTTATTTTTGTTGCCATATTTTTTCTCCTTTATAATTTTTCTTCTTTTTGAGTTTCTATACTTTTATGAACAGCAAGAGCAATTTTTGTTACTTCAAGTCCATCCTCTCCAAAAGCACTTATTCCATTCTTCAAATCTTCAATTTCATAACCCTTTTTCAAATACATTATATTATAAACAAAATCTGCAATACTTTCAATACCATATCCAGAATTAAATGTCTGTCCCATTTTTTCCACTTCATTTATAAAAACAGGATTATAAGTCATAACTCCTTCATTTTCATAACAAACTCTTGTTCCCCTATCCTGACTATCACATTCTATAATTCCTTTTTCTCCAACAAGTTTAAAACCCTGATTGACAATACTTTCAAAATTTTCAGGAAGAATCCAGGAAAGTTCAAATGATATAACTGTTTTATTTTCAAATTCAACAATTGCAACAATAGCATCAAATGTATCTATTCCAAGTGAACTCAATTTATTTTTTACTCCTTTTGCATAAACACTTTTTCCATTGCTTTTTAAAAACCATCTCATCAAATCAAAAAAATGAACACCAAGAAACCAGACAGGAGAACTCTTACCAGCCCAGTTAGGAAACCAGTCCCTCGGAACAACAATTTTATCTTCCATATGAACAGAACCATATTCAATCCTTCCAAGTTTCCCTTGTTCTATATCCCTTTTAATTGTTTGATGAAATGGGTCAAATCTTTTATGGAAATCTACCTGAAGTAAAACATTATTTTTTTTGCATTCTTCTATCATCTCATTACATCCTTCAACAGTTACATCAAGTGGCTTTTCAACAAAAACATGAATTTTTTTACTTGCAGCATAAACTGCGGGTTCTTTATGAAATGGGTCTGGAGTGGCTATTGCAACACCATCAAGTTTTTCTTTTTCAATCATTTCTTTATAATCAGTATAACCTTTCACATTAAATTTTTTAACATTTGTTTCAAGAACTTTTTCATTTATATCACATATTGCGATAAGTTTGCATATTCCGGATTTTTCAAGTTGACTGTATGTATTAAGAATATTTGTCCCGAATTTTCCAAGTCCTATTATACCAAGTTTTATCATTTTTCAACCCCCAAAATTTTTAAAATTGTTCTTAATATAATTTCACATCCCTTTTTAATATCATATATTTTTATTTTTTCATTATCTGAATGAGCATCATCAAGTGAACCAGGACCAAAAACAACAACAGGCATTTTTCCGACCTTATTAAATAATCTGGCATCACAACTTGCAATAAAACCCTCAACAACAGGTATAACTTCTGCTTCCTTACAGGCATTTTCCATTGTTTTCACAAGAATATGATCACAAGGTATTGAATAGGAATCATTATGTAATTTTGGAAAGGATAGTTTATAATTGGAAACAATCCATTCATCTCCACAGTTTTTAATAACATCTTCAAATTCACTTTTTATTCCGTCTAATGTTTTATTCGGCAAAAATCCTATTCCACCCTCTACTTCTACTTTTCCACAGACCATACTTGGCCATCCTTCTCCTTTAATCACACCAAAATTCAATTGAACAGGTTGCTTAAATCTCTCAAATAAAGGGAAATTTTTACTCTCTTCAATCAATTTTCTTTCAAAATCTTTTAGTTTTGTATAAAGATAAAAGAATTTTTCAATAGCATTAACTCCTTCCCATATTTTACCCATATGAACACTTTTTCCGAACAATTCAAGTTTAAACCATACAGCACCTCTATTGGCAGGAGTAATCTTAAGTTCAGTTGGTTCAAGGACAATAACTGCATCTCCCTTATATCCCTGCCTTATCAAAGAAAGAGTTCCATTCCCTCCAATTTCTTCCTCTATAACAATTTCAACAATAAGTTTACCTTTAATTTCTATATCCATTTTTTTAAGTGTAAGTAAAATTAAATAAATTGTCGCAATTTGACCTTTTGCATCACAGGCGCCTCTTCCAAAAATATACCCATCTTTCTCTTCAGGAAAAAATGCTTTTTCCCAGTTTGAAGCAGGAACAGTATCTGAATGAGTATTTAAAATTAAAACATTTCCTTCATTTTTGCCAATTTCCAGAACAAGATTTTTTCTTAGTGAATAATCACAATCTTTATCACTGAATGTATATTCAGGGTCATTTTTTATACTTTCATCTATCTCAACAAGTTTACACTCTCCAAATTTTTTAAATTTTTCATAAATAAATTTTTGAATTTTTTCTTCACCAGCACCTGAAATACTCTCAATACTTATTAAATCCTTAAGAAATTCTTTTGCCTCATTCAAACTCTCTTCAATTATTTTTTCAATTTCATCCATTTATAACCTCATTTATCGCCTCTTCTATAACCTGACACCCTTCTAAAATTGGTCTTTCATCAATGATAAGTGGTGGATTTACCTTTATTGTAGCACTTTTAAAACCAACAGGAGCAAAAAATAATAAACCCTTTTCAAAACACTTCTCAACAATTTTAAAAGCAATATCAGGGTCTGGATTTTCAGTTCCTTCCTTAACTATATGTAATCCCCAGACAAGACCTTTCCCACAAACAAAACCAACACAACCATATTTTTTTAGTTTTGAAAGTTCTCTCTCAAAAACTTTTCCCATTTTTTCTGCATTTTCCCACAATCTGTACTTTTCTATATATTTTATACTCCCTAAGGCAGAAGCACAGCATAAAGGATTTCCTGTATGGGTGCTTGTCATTGTCCCTGGTTCATACTGATCCATAATTTCTTTTTTTCCAACAACAGCAGATATTGGAAGAGAACTTGAAATCCCCTTTCCAAGAACAAATAAGTCAGGGATTATTCCATAATGCTGAAATCCCCATAAAGTCCCTGTTCTACCAAAACCTGCCTGGATTTCATCAAATATCAATAACACTTCATTTTTATCACACCATTCCCTTAAATTTTTTACATATTCACAGGGCATAAAAGAAGCATTTCCTCCCTGATATGTCTCACTTATAACAGCACACACATCTTTCCCTTTTATATTTTTTTCATTCAAAATTTTTAAAAATAAATCAAAACTTTTATCCTTACATCTTGGATCACCAGGAAAAGGAACCTGTATAATGTCAGGGTCTGGATTAACAATCCATTCTTTCAGGTTTGGTATACCGCCTATCATCTGAGCACCGAGTGTCCTTCCGTGAAATGCACCTTCAAAAGAAATTATCACCTTTTTATTTTTCTTTTTCCCGTATGTTCTTGCGAGTTTAATAGCACATTCAACACTCTCTGCTCCTGTTGTAAGAAGAAAAACCTTTTTTAATGGCTCTGGAGATAAAGAAGCAATTTTTTCAACAAGTTCTGCCCTTATTTCAGAAGGAAAACAATAATTGTGTAAAAGTGGTTTTTCAATCTGTTTTTTTATTTCTTCAAGAACAAATTCATTTCCATGTCCTGCATTTGCAACAAGAACACCGGAAGAAAAATCAAGCCACATATTTCCATATTTATCAAATACATTTATACCAACTGCCCTATCCCATAAAACTGGCGGTTGACCTGACATTGAACGAGGTTCATACTTTCTTAATTTTTCAAGGATAGGTATTGACTCCGGAACAGGTATATCAGTTACTATTTTTCTGAATTCTGTTTCAATTCTCTTTATTTTTTTAGGAATTAATTCAAATTCCTTTCCCAATTTTTCCTCCTTTCAATTTATAATTAAAGGCAAGGAATATTTCAAAAAGAAGATTAACTATTACTATATACCTTTTCAACAAAATCTATTATTTTTTCAACTTTTGCAAGACGACCCTTTCCTGTTTTTCCACTTGCAAGTTCACCTTCTTCAGGTTCTATAAAATAATATCCGAATTTTTTCAATTTTTTAACATTTTCCTGAACTATATCATTTTTCCACATATTTTCATTCATTGCTGGAGCAAAAATAACTGGTCCAGAAAATGCTAAAATTGTAGTTGTTAAAAGGTCATCACATATTCCAGAAGATATTTTTCCAATTATATTTGCTGTCGCAGGACATACTAAAATTATTGAAGCAAAATCAGCCAAAGCAATATGATCTTCTTCATAAAATTTTTTTTCAAACATCTCAGAATAAACTGGATTTCTTGATAATGTTTCAAATGTTAAAGGACTGACAAATTTTTTTGCACTTTCAGTCATTACAACCTTAACAGACCAGTGATTTTTTATAAGTTTTCTGACAACTTCACAACTCTTATATATTGCAATAGAACCTGTAACACCTACAATTATATTTTTACTCTTTTTCTCACCCATAAAAATATTTTACAACAATTTGAAAAAAAATAAAAATTGGTTTAAAATTAACTGGTTTTTTAAAATTAAAAGGGTAAAGATTGATGGAAGGATATAAATTTAAATTAAAAGGAGGTTTTTTAGAAAATTATAAAATTGAAGAAGTTATCTGGCATGGAGGAACATCAACCATTTATAAAGGATTATCACAAGATTCAGATTTAAACAAAATTGTTGCAATTAAAGTTCTCCATCCTTACAGAAATCTTCCACATCAAATAAAAGCATTCAAAAAAGAGTTCAAAATACTCAAAAATCTTTCCCATCCAAATATTGTAAAAGTTTACAAATTCGGTAGAGTTGATAAAATATATTACATAATTATGGAATACATTGATGGGAAAAGTTTAAGAAATATTTTAAATGAAAATTCAGAAGTTTCCTCCAGAACAATTTTAAAAATATTGATTAAAGTTGGAGAGGCAATTGAATATGTGCATTCAAAAAAAGTAATTCATAACGATATAAAGCCAGAAAATATTCTAATAAGCAAAAATTTTCTTGATTTAAAAATTATTGATTTTGGCTATGCAGAAAAATTACCAGTTTTCAGAAGAATTAATTATACAGGAGGAAGTGAAAAATATATTGCACCTGAAAGAAAAAAAGGAATTATTTCTTTTAAAAGTGATATTTATTCCTATGGAGTGATGATTGAAGAAGTGCTTTCCAGTTATGATTTAATTGAAGAAATTTATCCTTATATTCTTTTATCAAAATCTGAAAATCCTGAAAAAAGACCTCCTTTAAAAGAAATAATAAAAAAATTGAAGGAAATTTATGAAAATTGGAATAATAAGTGATATACATTCAAATCTTGAAGCATTTAAATCCTCAATTAATTTTTATGAAAAAAATAAGGTTGATAAACTTATAATCTGCGGTGATATTATTGGTTATGGTCCTGACCCTTATGAATGTATAAATTTAGCAGAAGAAAATGCTGATATTATATTGAAAGGAAATCACGAAGAAGGAATTATAAAAAATGATTTTTCAAGATTTAAAAAATATGCAAGAATTTCTCTTGAATGGACAATTAATGAAATTAATGAAAAAATAGAAAATATTAAAAGATGGGGAGAAAAAAAAGAAATTTATGATTTATTTTTTGTTCATGCATCAATAACAGACCCTTACTACAAATATCTTTTTAAAACAGTTGATACAGAAGAAGAATTTGAGAAACTTGAAAAAAAAATTTGTTTTATTGGACATACACATATTCCAGTGATATTTAAAAAAGATATAGAAACAGGAAAAATTGAAAAAGTTTTACCGGATTTTTCAGGTAAAATTGAACTTGATATAGAAGAAAATTTTAAATATATAATAAATCTTGGAAGTACCGGTTTTCCAAGAGATGGTTTTCCTTTCCCCTGCATTTCTATTTATGATACTGAGAGAAAAAATTTTAAACTTTATAGAATTGAGTATAACATTGAAACAACTTTGAAAAAAGTTATTGAAAAGGGTTTACCTTCAAAAATATGCAATCTATTAAAAGGTTTCTGATTTTGGATTCAACTCTTTTATTTTTAATAAAACATTTTCCTTTTGAAAAATATTTTCCTGACAGATAACATCTATCCACCCTTTTTCTTCCTTATCTTTCAATATTTTTTCTATTGGTTTACCGGTAATCTGATTTATAGTCCATGCAATTGAAATATCAAAAAATGAAAAATTTTTTCTTAAATTAATGAATTCATCCTCCTTAATCTTTCCTGCCTTACATATTTTTTTCATAATCTTTTCTGCATAATAAGGTGTATTTGCTCTTTTTTCTATTTCTATTGCTTCACTGAATAAAGGGATTAAATCTTCTTTCCCTTCTTTTATTGCATTTTCAAGGACTGAAATTGAATTTTTTATTTCATCATAGTTTGCTTTCTTTACTTCTCCAGATGCAATAAAAACTGAAAGCCCGAGAAAAACACAAATTATTTTATTCATGAGAACCTCCTTTTTTATTTTTATTATACTAATAATCAATATTTTTCATCAAGTTTAAACTTTTGCTTTTTAATTTCATAAATTTTATTGTATGGTGGAAAACTATATTTTGAACTCAAATAGTATGATTTAAGTGCTTTTTCCTTTTGTCCAAACGCTTCCCACATCATACCTTCTTCAAAATAAATCTTCCAGGATGTTGGATTATTTCTCTGTCCTTTTCTGTATGTCTCAACTGCTTCATTCAATTTTTCTTCATAAGAAAGACCTTCATTATAAAAACTTTTTGCCTCTGACCACTGTAACCACCCCTTTAAAATATAACTTTCAGGGTTTTTTGGCTGCATATAAGAAATGAAAGATAAATATTCAATTGCTCTATCATAATTTCCACAGTGGAATGCCTCATCAACTTTAATCCAGACAAATGGAACAAGAATATGGAATACACAAATACAGAAAAATGGAAATACAACAAATACAAAAATTATAAAAAATTTTCTTTTTCTCATAACTTTTGCGCTTGCCGGGAATTGAACCCGGATTCTCTGGCTCCGGAGGCCAGCGCTTTATCCATTTAAGCCACAAGCGCCTCTTGATAAAATTATACCTTACCTGTCAAACTTTTCAAATCTTTTCCGAGGCCCGTCATCAGTTTTTACAAAGTCCATGATTTAAAATGGAATTAATTTAGATAGAATAACCGCCAGTTTCTTCAAAATTTCTCTTATCAGTACTTTTAAAAATTTGTTTTTCCCTAAATTTATTGCTATTGAAGGAGAAAATTTATAATAAAGTCCTACAAGATACCTACCTATTGATATTTTTGAAATGAGTTTATCCCTGAATTTTTTAAATACAGAAATTTCCCACACATTAGAATTTTCAAATACACAAGTAGCAATAAAACATCCTGTTTGCCCCTCAATTTTAAACTCTTTTTCACACAAAGGGCATTTGTAGGTTTCGGGTCTATTATCTAAATATTTTATTGTTCCACAGTTAGGACAGACAAATTTAAATTTATATCCTTTGCTGTATATATAAGGATAACCACAATTTGAGCATACTTTTCTCGGAGGTCTAATTCTATAAGTCGGATAAATCCTGCTTCTTCCAAATGTTAGATAAAAAGCACTATCAAACTCATTTCTACCTTCAACTTCAGATTTACAGTTTTTACAATAATAAACTTCAACCAGTTTTACATAACATCTATCCATTTTACATCTCCACTTATTTTTTCTCCTTTTTCAATTATCTTCCTGTAAATTTCTCTTATTTCTTCATCAAAAAAATAAGGCGAAAGAAGGTAATTTTTATCAGCGATTATAATAAGTGCTTCTCTTGCTCTTGAAAGTGCCACATTTAAAAGTTTTTTATCTGTAATTAATGGAGAGGGTTCAATATCAATGTCAGGAATATCAAAAAATATTATGTCATACTCTTTGCCCTGAAAAATATGGACTGTTCCTGTTTTTATAATTTCAAGAAGTTGTTTTTCTTTTAGATATTTATAAATTGTGCATACCTGGGCATTGTAAGGAGTGATTATTCCTATTTTTAAGGGTTTGTCCAGTTTTTCCAGTAATTTTTCTATATAATTTACAATTGCCTTTGCATGGGGTTCATTTCTTCTATTGACAATTTCAGGTCCAATTTCAATCTTCCCATAACTATCAATAAAAAATACCCTCTTATTCAAATTTAAAACTTCATCCTTTTTCCCGCATTTCAATTTTCCTTCATAAAAAAGTTCACTTACAAGTTCATTTATTTCTTTTGCCATTCTATATTGAGTATCAAGGAAAACACATCTTCTATCTTCAAGAGTTTCTTCAATATTTTCAGCCCCAATTCCTATTTTCTCAAAAACATTTTTTGAAAACCATTCATTTGGTCTTTCCATTTCTTTTGGGTAAGGAGGAGGAAGTTGTGCAGGGTCACCGGCAAGAATAAGTCCTTTTTCAGCAAGATAACTTATCGCAACTATATTAGGGATTGGTGTCATTGAAACTTCATCAATTAAAATAAAATCAAATGGCTTAACTTTTTTCCTGTAGAATATATTGTTGAAATTACCTGCAACTATTTTCGCATATGGAGGGATTTTTTTAGAAAAAAATCCCCGGATTTCAGAAGGTGTTTGTGGCCTTTCATCTCCCAATCTTATAATTTCTTTTTTTTCATATTGAAATTTACTTATAAACTTTTTTAAGAGTTCATCAACAGCACTATTTGATAATGAAATGACAAGAGTTCTATATCCATTCCTGTAAAAGATATTCAAAATATTGCATAAAACTTCTGTTTTTCCAGTTCCAGGTGGTCCCCAGATAAATGTTATATCCTGAAAACATGCTCTTCTAATTGCTTCTATCTGGGACTCATTTAGATTTTCTTCTATTAATTCATCTATAATTCCAGAAAAACCGGAAAAAACAGGTGTCTTTTTTATATTGAAGAAATAGTCAAGATATCTGTTATTTTCATACCTTTTTTCTATAAGGAATTCAGCAAGTTTCTCAATGTTTTTTCTAAAATCAGAAATGTAATAAATCCCCTCTCTGTCTGCTATCTCTTTAAGTTTTTCAATCTCTTTTGAATCAAGGGAATTTTTACCAGCAGGAATAATAACCTTTAATTTATCCTCTTCAAATTCTAATTGTCCTTCCAGAAATCTATCTCCAAACTTAAAATCATAACTTTCCCTTTCTTCCCTCATATCTATCTGGATTCTCTCATGATAATTCTCAAAAACAAAATAAATAAAATCTTCATCTCCCACTTTTTCTTCATATAACTCAATCAATCCAAAAATAAAATATGGCTGTCTATTTTTCTTATTTTCAATTCTTGCTCTTTCCTGTTTTACTGCATCTATAATCTCATCTATTTTTAATTTCGGTTCTAAACTTTCAATTTCTTTTTTTACTTTTTCCTTCCAGATTGGCCATGGGAAAAATTTATATGCCTTGCTGAAATCATAAATTGCTTTTTCTCTATATACTCCGTTTTTTGTTTTTTCATACCAGTATTTAAATGCAAGTCCCCTTTGATAATAAAACATCCCATCATCACCATATTGAAAAATAAGATTTTTAAAAATTTTTTCTCCTTCATCAATATCATTAATCATTATTTCATATGCTCTTTTTGCCATTCTTGTATTTTCACTAAATCCACTGGTTTTCATCCTATCTTCCCTTTTTTTAACTCCTCAATTAATCTGAGATATGCAATCAAAATAGATTTTTCTTTATCAAAAAACAGGTCATGAAATTTCTCAACTTTTCCCTTAATTTCTTCAGGGTTAGTTAAACCACCTTTTAATTTATTCCTTAATTCTCTTTGTGTATATATAACTCCATCTTTGCGAAATAAAGAAAAAATAGAAAGGTCCCTTATTAATTTCCTAACAAATTCCACAGTTGGTTTTAACTTATCTCTTAAATTCAAAGGGATTTTTTCTGGATTTTCACAATAACTCATCAACAATTCAATTTCAAATGCTCCTACACCTGGGAAAAATTTTAATTTTCTGCCTTCTTTTTCTAATTTTACAGATTTTACAGAACTTTTGGGGTCAGGAATTATTACTTCCCCGTATCCCCAATCATAAAACGGTTCAAATAATTTTTCCAGAAACCTTTTTCTTACACTTTCTGTTGCTGTCCAAAAACTGTGAATACCTGGAATCCCTGTCTTTAACTTACCACTTTTAAAATCTAAATAAACCCTTTCGCCGTCTATAATATAATACTTTTCAAATTCATTAAGAGAACCCCAATAATTACCCAAACCAAATGTTGAACTCAAACGCGCCTCTATATTTCTGTCTGATTCTCTTGCAACATAATTAAAACCAAGTTCATTAAGTTTTGATTCAAAAATAATCCTGTCATTTCCTTTAAAATAATCCCTTTCTATAAAATCTAAATCACCGGGGCTACTCACCTTTATTTTTCTAACTTCTTCAGGAAATTTATTAATAATGTCATATTTAAAGAAACGGCCAAGATTTGTTAAAAAAAAGGAACTACCTGGTCCTGCCTCTTTTTCAAAAACTCTGTGTAAAATTCTTAATTCTTTCTCCTCTTCTATTTCTTCCCATTTTATAGAATGCTGATAACTTTCTTCTGAAATAAGGTCAATTATCATATCAATATTATTGTTTTTAATATATTCCTTCAGTCCCTCTGTTAATGTATTAACCCAGTAATCAACCAGAGTCCCCTGGTCTCCGGTATCTCCAGTTATTACATCTGTTAAATGACAATTATAATCCTGAATTGAATCTTCAAAACTAATTAATCCATATAAACCAGAAACGAGTAATATATGATAACCTTTTTCTTTTGCTTTCTCCCAATCTTCTTCATTCAGTTGAATAAAAAACCTTCCTTTATATCTCTTATAGGCAGGTAAATATCTTTTTTCTTCAATATTTCCACCAAAATCAGGGCCATCTATTAATTCAATGTTTTCTCCTATTACACCTCTATTCCCTTCCCGTAACTCTCTATCTTCAACCTTATAAGTTTGGATTAGTTTTTTTATCTCTTTTCTTTTTTCAAGAAATTTTTCTTTAATTTCACTTATTGAATTAATAAAATTTTGGGTTTTAAATTCCCCATTTTCAGTTTTTTTCTTCCCACTGCAACTAATCAAAATTAGAATATTACCCATTCTTCAACCCTCAAAATTATTATATACCACATAAAAAGAAATTCCAGTCCAGCCCTCAGAAAAAGTTTAAATCCACAGTTACAGATGAAATTTTAAATCTTCTTATAACTTAATATTTTTAACTTTCTGTCCTGATATTTTTTAAAAGCCATTTTATATGTTCCGGCAAATGACCTTAAACCCATATTAAAGAATTCTTCATTATCGGATTTTATAATTTCCCTGTCCCAATCAGTTTTACCATATTTATAACTTCTCAATCTATCTCTTGTAAAACAATCCATATTTCTCATCTGGGATAAAATAGAGTCAAAATCTTTCCCATTACTACATTCAGCAAAGAAATCAATCCATCCTTTCCCAGTATACCAACCTAATCTTTTTTTAACTTTTTTCTCAATCTCTTCCTCATCATTTCCACTCTCAAGTTTATAACCCAGAAATTGATTTATCTCCCTTATCAATCTTTCTATTTTGTATTTTTTATTTTTAAAAGAGGTTATCTTTCTTATTTTGTTTTTTGCCTTCTCAATACTTTTCTTCCTTATCTCTTTGCTTCCATCACTATTATATTTAAAACCAAGAAATTCAAATTCAGTTTCACCAATTAAAGATTTTTTCTCATTGACTTTTAATTTCAAATTTTTTTCTAAATATCCTTTCGCAAATTTAAACGCCTTTTCTCCTTCTTCTTTTGTCCATGTCAGAATAGTAATATCATCGGCATATCTAACAAATTTAAAGGATTTTTCACTCAATTTTTTATCAAAATAATGAAGATAAACATTGGCAAGAAAACATGAAATTGGGTGCCCCTGAAAAATGCCTTTTCTTTGATAATTATTTGAAAATCTGGAAAAAGTTTTCTCAACTGAGAGAAGGAAATTTTCAACATATTTAATAATGGTTTGTCTATCTTTTCTACTTAAAAAATAGCCATTTTCCTTTAAAAAATTCCTCAAAAGTTTAATCATTATTTCATGGTCAACAGAATCAAAATATTTCTCAATATCAATTTTTGTAACAAATTTATAGCCATCCCCCATCAATTCTTCAAGTTTTTTTATTGCTCTTGTGGTTGCTCTATTTGAATTTATCCTGTTTTTTCTGAATTTTCTGAATGCAAAAGAACAGGGGTGAAAGAATTTAGAAAATTTTTTATTCAGAAAATCAAAAAGTGCTTTTTCAACAAGATAATCTTCTGGTTTAGGAGTTGAAAGTATTCTAAAATATCTGGAAAATTCTCCTTCTCTATTCATAATTCTTGAAATTACTATATCTACAGGAGGAATTTTTCTTTTTCCGGGTTTAACCTTATGAATTGGTTTTAAAGATGAAGGATGAAATTCAAATTTATCCTTTTCTATTTTCCCTTTGAGTGATTTTAAAAAATTAATTCCCTTTTCATTCAAATAAAATTTTACTTTTCCGTTTTTCCGTTTAATTTTGAAATATTTTAAACTCCAGTGTTCATTACAATCATAAAAATTTTCCTTTGCTTTATCTTTAAGAATTGTTTTCAAATTTTTCAAAATATAATCTTTAACTTTGTTCATAGAAAAAGTTGGGTGCCTCCAGTAGTGCTTAAGCTTACTTTCTAAATCTCCCATTACGGGTAAATTTAGAAAGTGGATAAATATCCGGTCTTTAAATGACCCTAAACATAGTTTCTGGAGGCACCATTATTCAAATATCAGTGAAAATTAACTTTAAATTTATTTTTTTTATAATATATTTTCATGCTCAAAAATTAAAGTAAGAAATCTTCTTGTGAAATCATCATAGGATTTCCCTTCAAGCATCTCTTTTAAATCTCTTATAATCTCGCTAAAGCATTTATAATCAATCCCATTTTCTTTCAAAGTGTTCTCAAAATTTTCCAAATCTCTAGGCAGGCATCTATCACTCATCACAAGTAATTTCTTATAACCTCCCCCTATATATTTTTTGACCCATCTTTTCCTTCTTTCTTCATTAAATTTTTTTAATATTTCTTCCAAATACTCTTCATCCCATCTCCCAAACGGATGAACTGCAACAGTAACTTCTACATGCAATTTACTTTCAACCTCTTTTTTATTCTTTTTCAATTTTATCGCAAGTATGTCTAACTCAGGTTTCTTCCCTCCATTTCTATCTGCTTCATCCACTCTGATATTAGTCATTACAAAATACCCTTTCATTTGAAGCCATGCATTTACAATTAATTCTGCTGCTTCCATTTTCGCCCTCCTTTTTAGATTTTAAAAGAAATAATATTCTTTATCCCCACTGTTTCCGTAAATCCTCTATTTTTCAATCTCATTTTTTTTATATCACAACCCCTCAACTCTGTCAAATCCCTTTTTTCCCTTAATATCTGTTAACCTCCGATGTTCACAAATAATAAATTTATAATCAAAAGATTATGAGAAAATGCTTGAAGAAAGTGGCACAGTTTTGGCACACTTTGAGGAGGAAAATGGAACTTTTAAATTATGAAAAACTGGTAAAATTATTGAGTATCAAAGGATGCGAGGGGAGGGAGTTGAACCCTCACGGGATAACCCCACTGGATCCTAAGTTTTTAAAATTATTAAATTCCGGAGGCCCATTCAACACCCAAATTTTTGAAAATCATTGTATCTCAAGCAATTTACAGATTTTAAATTTTTTATTAAGAAGTCCTCCAGAATGACAAAATTTAAAAAATTGGCACACTTAAAGCACAAAATTTTATGACACAAATTTTTCAAAATAATAATGTCAAAACTTTAAAATTAATTGAAAACCAATAAACTTATAAAAATTTTTAAATGACAGGGAGGTGTAAAATGTTCCGGGATAGAAGATTTGAACACTACGAAAAAGATTTAAAACAAAAATTGATTGAAGAAAATATAAGTTTAACCCAGCAATTAAAAAATTGGCATGATTGGTGGAATAGAATTGGAAGGTTATTTATACCTCCTTCAAAATATTATCAATTGGTGGCACAATATAACAAACTTTGGAAAATATATAACGAAAAGATTGAAGAAATAAAAAAATTGAGCGAAGAAAATAAAAAACTTAAAGAAGAGGTTGAAAGTAAAAACAATGAAATTTTGCAGTTGAAAGAAAAGTTAGAGAAGAAAAAAGATATAATTGTAAAAACTAACGATATAGAAAGATTAGATGCTTATCCAGATATAAAAATTAAATGGTTAAAAATACTGAAACCTCCATTCAGGTGCATAATCATTGGAAAACCAGGGAGTGGAAAAACTGCTTTAGGTCACTTTCTTCTTGAAACCTTTCGTTTTCACAGGGACACTTATATTCTCGGATTTCCAGAAGAAAAAATAAAATTACTTCCAGAATATATAAGCGTTGTTGATTCCCTTGAAAAAGTACCAAGAAATTCAGTTTGTCTTGTAGATGAGGCCTACTTAATATTTGGAGCAAGAGAAGCAATGAGCAATGATAAACACTTTAATTTAATACAGACACTGGGACTCTCTCGTCAAAAAAATATAAGTTTAATCTTTATAACACAGAGTTCTTCTCTGATAGATAAAGTAGCACTGAGTATGATAGATTTCATTATTATTAAGGAAATTTCAAAATTCAATATTGAGTTTGAAAGAAAAGAAATAAAAAAACTTATTGAAAATGCGAATAAAATGCTTGAAAATATTATGGGTGATAAAAAAAGGTTTAGTTTCTTAATCTCAACTGATGGAAAAATTGAAGAAATTATTGAGAATGATTTACCATCTTACTGGAATGAGGAAATAAGTCGTGCATATCAATTCGGTTTTATATCAGGCGAAAGATATGGGAAAAAAATAACAAGAGAAGAGAAAAAGAAAATAGCAAGTCAATTAAGGCAAAATGGTTATTCCTATAAAGAGATTTCAAAAATTGTAGGTGTAAGTAAAGCAACTATTATAAACTGGACAAAACCCAAAAAATATGAAAATTTACATAACTGAACCCATCTACATTCCTTCCCTTACCTCTATCAAACTCTATAATTTCAATATACTGAATTTATATATAGATATAACATTATTAAACCCCGTTAAAAAGCAAAAATTTAATGTAGGTTCATAGTCAGGTTGTTTTTTATCTCTTGGTCAAGGTAAATCCATTGTGTATCAATGGTTTTTACGCCTCTTGACAAATTTCTGAGGGGTATAATAAAAGTGTGGTATAATACACAAGAAGTGGAAAAATTAGGTTAGAGATAAAAATTGACAAGTGGGATTAGATGAGGTAAGATAAATGAAAACGCAGTTCACTAAATATTTACAAAATGAGAGAGAAAAGTTATAAAATTAAGATGGTGGGAGGCTGGTGAATATTCGTAATTAAATGAAACAAGGAGAAGAGATGTGTTATGACAAAAAAATACTATTTGGATTACTTGGGTTGATTATTTTTATTTCTGGTTGTGCCACTACTGGCAGAGGGAGTATGACGCAACCAATTCAGAGTCAAACACAAATAACGGAATTCCAAACTTGCACTTATGACACTACTGATACCAGAATGGTTATGAAAGCAGTATTAAATGCATTTCAAGATTATGGTTATATTATCAAAAACGTTAATGGGGAACTTGGTATTATAACCGCCACTAAGTCGGTAACTCCGTTTAGCGCTGAAAGTAAATATAAACAGTTCTTAGCGACCTTTTTAAGCGACCTTGTAGGGACTTGGGAGTGGATTATTGAAGCAAACGCTAATATTAGTGAATTTGGCCCCCAGACACGTGTTCGGGTAATTTTTTACGTAAAGGTATTAGACAAGAGAGGGTCTGTGTTCCATAGCTACCAAGTTCAAGATGTAAAATATTATCAAGAATTCTTCTCAAAAGTTGATAAAAATATATTCATTGAGAGTGATAAGAATAAATAAAAGAGATGTAAAAAGAAAAAATAATACTTAACAATATCCAAATAATACCTAAACAGTACCCTTACAAAATTTTTAATTGTTGGTGATAAAACTATACAAAAACAGGAGGTAAAAAAATGGATTGGAATGAGGCGAAAGCAAAAATAGAGAAAACAATAGTTGTTGGGACAGATCTTAATACTTCAGACAGTACATATAGAAAAGTTCTTAAAACAAACCACATATGTGAAAGTAAAAGATATAATTACAATGGCGAAAAAGGGTTTCGGGTACAAATTGGTAAAAATAAAAATAATGATGCTGTATGTATTCCATGGAGCATGTTAGAGAGGTGTTTTCTTGAGTTAAAAAAGAGAGGGGTGTTTAATATAAAGGTTTTTAGAGAATATTATCCTGACCAATGTAAGGACCATCCCTGTCATGTTCATGTGGTTGGAATGATTTTTGTAAAAGCAGGAATTGCAACATTAAATGACAATGGCAAAGAAAAAAATTATCTTCTATTAAAGTAAAAAAGGCTTTATTAGTAAAAAACGCTAAAATATGTGAAATGAAAAATAAAATTGACCCACCCAAAAACACAAAAACCTCCTTTCTGGTGTAGAATATTATTTTTAACCAGAAAGGAGGGACAAATGATAACAATGGAAAAATATCAATTAATTATATCACATTATAAGCAAGGGAAGAAAATAAGGGAGATAGCCAGGATATTAAATATTTCAAGGAATACAGTAAGGAGATATATAGACAGTTGTCAAGAATTTTGTGTCTGGCTCACCTCCTTTCTTCCAAATCTTAAATTGAAAAGTTGTAATATCTCATACTCGAAAAAAATATCTGTTAACCTCCGATGTTCGCAAGCAGTTGATAGTTAAAAAATTGACTGAGAAGTTTAGAAAGAGTATTATTTTTTTAAAAGGAAAAAGGTGAAAACCATAAAAGAAATTAAGGATATACTGGAAAGAAATAGGGAAAAACTGTTGAAAGAATATAATATTAAAAGTGTAAAGATTTTTTGGGCTAATCTATAGAGGAAGTAAAAAAGTTATGAAGAAAATGAGTAAAAAAAGAATATACAAAAAGAAGACATTGTTTGTGCCAACCGAGGTAATTGCCACATATACAGATAAGTTAGTTTTAATAGATGGTAAACTTGACGACCCTGTGTGGAAAAAAGCAATTCGTTATAAGTTATATTTAAGCAAGGATAAAAAGCAAGATACTCCAGATGAAGGTGGTGAAGTGATGCTGGCGTGGAATGATGAATATCTTTATATAGGAGCGTATCTTATAGATTCTGATATAATCCAAAAAGGAGATAAAGACCAGATGCATTTCTATACTACAGGTGATGTCCTTGAAGTTTTTCTTAAGCCAGAGAAAGAGGAGTGGTACTGGGAAATCTATGGAACACCAAATAATAAGAAAATTGTTTTCTGGTTTCCTTCTCGTAAATTTCTTGGCATTTTCAAAAATATGGACCAGTGGACAAAAGATATGGTTGATATGAAGGTTGCAGTTCAAATAGAAGGGACTTTGAATAACAGTAATGATAGGGATAAATACTGGACAATAGAAATATCTCTTCCTGTAAGGAATATTGCACCATGGTATATGTTTACACCAAAAAAGGAGCATTACTTCGGTCCTGGTTCTAAGTGGCGAATATTGATTTCAAGGTATAATTATTCAAAGAATCTGGAAAAGTAGAATTAAGTATGTTTCCACAGTTGTCGCAGACGAATTTTCACCTTTTGGAGGAATATGGAATTATCCGTTTTAAAAAATAATTGATTTTTAAAGTTTAGAATTTTCTTTAATTTTAATGTTCGCAATTTCATAAAGGACAGTTCTTTCCCCTATAACCCCTTTATCCCGTTTCGGGTTCTTCAAAGATGCGAGGGGAGGGAGTTTATCTCAGGAGGGGGGCTCTCGCCCCCCTTCCTGATGTAGTTCTCCCCCCATAACAAGCACGGGGGAACGCTCCCTTTCCCCCGAACCCCTTTTCAACTCCCTTTCAGAGAAGAGTGCTATGCGAGGGGAGGGAGTTGAACCCTCACGGGATAACCCCACTGGATCCTAAGTCCAGCGCGTCTTCCTTTCCGCCACCCTCGCATATATATTCCAAATACATTGTCTATCATCAATCTCGCCATCCCACCTCTAAGGTGGGCAGAGGTATTTTAAATACTTAAAGAAATTTTTATTGCTTCATTTAAAAATTTTACCGGAATAATCTCTATCTGTGAAACAGATACATCTTTTTTATTT
>Ga0272448_1002855_pt1 | contig 21135 bp, 26 predicted proteins | sample YNPCB0191_FD_202220 | JGI IMG/M metagenome (GOLD analysis project Ga0272448, IMG submission 202220) | Hot spring sediment microbial communities from Yellowstone National Park, WY, United States - YNP-CB-019-1 | ecosystem: Environmental > Aquatic > Thermal springs > Hot (42-90C) > Sediment... | reverse complement strand
TTGAAATCTTGACTAATGCCTTAAATGAAACCAAAGAACAAGTACAAGCTTTATTAGATTATTGTTTTACTGATAGAAGTAACTGGAAAGAAGGTACAATTAAAATATCTCCTGAGAAAACTGAACTTACTAATATAAATTAATTATGTATAAAATATGTCATTTTACAGATCAAACGGTTTCCTGACCTATAACCCATATCACTCTGATCTATAACAATATAAAGAAAGTATTGATAATAATGAACAAATTCAAAAATTAACAGAACAAGTTAGTCAACTTGAGAACAATGTTGAAACTTTGACTATTGCTTTAAATGAGACAAGAGATCAAGTACAAGCTTTATTAGATTATTGTTTTACCGATAGAAGTAACTGGAAAGAAGGTACAATTAAAATTAAAATATCTCCTGAGAACACCAACATAAATTAACTATCTTATTTATAGTTTTGGAGAATATAAAGAAAGTGTAGATATAATGAACAATAAACAATTAAAAATTACGTTATTTTAGAGATTTAGAGAATGTAAAGAAAGTGTAGATAATAATTATATAATTCTCAAATTATATAATTTGAGAATTAAATCTTTGTTGACAGTAGTAATTGCAAAACAGATGAAAAATATAACATCATATCATAAACAAATGATATGTAGAATAATCGCTAAAAAAAATAACTATAATTAAAATGAATGAATTGCCGATTGAATTGATTTATAACATAACTGAATCATTACCAGGTATAGAGATATTAAAATTATGTCAGACAAATTCATATTTTAATCAAATTTGTCAAAACTCTCGTTTATGGAGTATGAAAATTAAACAAGATTTTCCGACAACTATTGTACCCACTGATAAAACAGCTAAAGACACCTATATCTCTTTAATTGATCAAAGAATAAATAGATTATTTACCACTAATATAAAGTACGTTTTATATCAATTTGGTCAAATATTGTTGTTATCTCTTAAATCAATGCCCTTTAAAGTGGAAGTCTATCCAAATAGGTTATTTATGGATAAACCAGATATTTGGATTGGTAGTATTGACTTATATACAAGTATTAAAGATGATATAATCAATATATATAATAATAATGTCAATGGTAAATATTTTATAGTTTATCCTGATTTATATCCACAGTATAGTATAAATACTATTGTGGATAGAGGATTAGCTGAGTTTGTTGATGAAGCGACTATGATCAGCATACTTAATATATTTCTAATGCACGGTTATAAAATTTTGAATGAATTTACTAATATAGAACCAATTGATTATCAAATTGGAATAGTTAAAAATCAAAGGAGAAATTGATTAACAAAATTATTTACTTAATATCATTTAAATGTCCCATAGTATTAATCTAAACTTTGATGAATTAGTTAATTTACCTTTTAACATTATTGTTAGTCAGTTAATCAATAATAAAAACTTTGCTAATGTGTTTTTGAATACCAATAAAATGGGTGAATACTTAGAAAATATCGTTAATAGTTGGCGTGAACATACCAAAAACTCAATATTAATTGATACTAACGATTTATTTTTGAATACACCAGTTATTTCACCTACAATTATTCCTTCAAATATCAATCCTATTTCCGAACCTAATTTATTAAGTTAATATGTTTATTAAATATATTATTAATTATAATGATATATTTCTTAAGTTGTTAAGATGAGATCATTTTTTGTAGAGTAGCTCTTACTTGTCGAGTTAAATTATCAAATTCCTTTTTACCAATTAACGTACCATTAGCTAATCTTACTCTTTCATCAGGTTTTAGATTATCTACTAAATTTTTAACTCTAAAATAATTATTTAATTCATTGACTAATGTAGGATCAGTATAAATATAAACTTTGGTTACAGCTAAAGTTTTGAAGTCAGTATTATTTGTTGTAGTGTATTCTGGTTCTACTGAAAATCCGATTACTTTTTTCTGATCATTAACATAAACTATAACATATCCAGGATAACTAATTAAGGTGCTAAGGGCTGTTTTAATTTGACTAATAGTTTTATTTGGTACTACTTTAATAGTATTAGCATATCTATCATTGATAAAGACTTCAACTGGTTTAACATTGTTCGATAAATTTAAGTAATATTCTTTCCATGATTGACCAGGTGGTAATACGGCTTCGGTTGGGAATTCATGTAATGTACGTCTCAACCATAACTCATCGGAATTACAAATTCTATTGAGATTAGGATTATTTTGGCATTCATTAAGTAGAGTTTGTAGTGGTTGATAAGTTAATCTATCTATTGTTAGTTGATAATTATATTGATCCAAAGGTGCTTGATAATTAGATTGATTCAAGAGAAGTTGATATTGATCCATTTTAATACTATTAAAAAATATTATTTCAAGATCTCTAATTTTCTTTTTTAATTAATTGATTTATTTCAACTTTTTACCTATTTGTTTAAGTTTGTCATAATCAATGGTAAATTATATTCTATTTGTTTTCTTAATATATCTTATAGTTATCTTGATCTACTTTAATTATAACTAATATTTTATTGATTCACCACAAATGCTTTAATTCGGTAAAAAATTATAAAATAGCTAATTAAATATTAAAATTTAACTTATATACATTAATTGATCTAATTGTTATTTTTATTGATCATTTAAACAAAAAAAAAAATAAATATTTTTTTTTTACTATTTAAAAAAGTCATGTCGCAATTAAATCTTTCTAATTACTATAATGCTCTTTATCAAGCCGAATCTTTAGTTCCCAATGCACCTTATGCGCTATTGTATAATGTTTTTAATGGTTATTGGAATCCAAGTCGACCCACTAACTCAATCATAAATACTGCTAAGGACCCACGTCTATCAAATTATCTAGATAGCTATGCTTTAGCTCAATTCCAAGCTCAATCCGGTAAGGTTTATTTATCTAACACCCTCCCTCCTACTACTGGCTCTCCCTCTACCCAAAAAGCTGATGGATATTATTCTAGATCAAATCGTAGTTCTACCCAATATAGTCCCAGAAGAAATAGAGGATATACCCAAGATTATTATTATTAATTCTTTATAATATGTTATAATATCAATATATTATAACATACTATCATACATTTAAAATAATTTATATATTAAAAATGACAGACTTCGACACATAATATTTGGGAACATGCATTAGTTACCATTGGCAACCTTGCTCCGACTGTACAATTTAATTTATTAGAAAATACATTACATAATTATTGGGATGCAACCAATTATCAATGCCCTTAATGATCCACAACTCATTCCATATGTTAATCAATGGACGGCTGCTATTTATCAATTAAGTGTTTATCACCCTGATCAACCTCCATTTGCCTTAGCTTCTACTTTAAGAAACTTTTGGAATCCGGCGCAATCAATTCAACAAGCTCTTTCTCAAATTGGTACTCAACATGCTGATGGGTATTATTCTAGACAACAACGCGGATTTTATTAATTTTGTCTGCCATATTGAAATGTTAAAAATATTAATTAAATTACGATGTCTTGGGGTAAAACTGAAAACTAATCATTATCTCTAAAATATCTTATATTAATAATTATGAATCATATTAAATGATTTATAATTATGAATCATATTAAATGATTTATAATTATGAATCATATTAAATGATTTATAATTCCTTCCATTTGTTAAACTTCATGTTTATCAGAGAAAAATTTAAGTATAATTATAAATGACAAGTGGCTCTAGTTACATTAATTAGATATGAAATAATTAAATCTTTTCAATTTACATTTAAGATAATTAATATAAACATTAACCATTTCCGATTGATAGAGTTCGGAATTATTAAACAACTCTTGATAATCTATTAAATAATAATGTTTATTAATAAGTTGTGGTTCTAGATATTGAAATTGACATATTGTTTTCCAATTTGATTTTTGATAATATTTAGTTATAAATTGTGAACTTAAAAATGGTTCCTTAAATACTCTATTCCAATCAATTTGATCACTAAATTCTTCGAAAAAGGCTTCAGATAAATAATGATAGTGGATTGTATATAAATTGAGATCATCTTTATAACGTCTAACTATATCTTCAGGAAGTGCCCAATGTTGATCAATATATTTTAATATATTGATATCTGTTATTTGATTAATATATTTTATTATTTGATTGATCGGTACTTTATACCAATTTATATATTTTAGCCATTTGGTTACTAAATGATCATTTAAGTATTGTAATTTAAAATAATATTTACCTACTATTTCCTCTAAAACTCCATAATAAAAATATTTGCTAGTTACACTTATATTTATTATATCCCGTAGTGATAGATAATGTGATAATTCTAATATTACATAACTATTTAATGTATCCATTATCCATTATTTTAGTATAAACTAAGATAATCATTTTTAATTATATAAATCTAATTTACCATCTCTGATACATTTATTATTAAACTCTTTATAAAAAGTAAGTAATGGACACTGACCCTCATAAATATATGAATTAGGTATATGTTCACGCATATTAAGGTTGAACCCTAAAAATTCTAAAATCATTAGTCTGTCTAAATGCTATATCTTTACCAGTTTCTTCTATTAATTGAGCTAATTGCGATCTAACTATTTCTATTCCAATACAATCTTCATTTAATGCCCATTCACTACCAATCATAATACAACAAAAAAATCTAATATTATTAATAATAATAATTCATCATATTGTTGTGATATTCTACCATATGGATAATATTTATCTGCTTGAAATTGTAGACTAATATTAATTTATTAACGTCTTGTGGATAGTTTATTACATGGGATAAAGCAACTGTTCCTCCCAATGACCATCCAATTAATATTTAATTGTTGTAATAAAAATCTTGAATCCACTTGATACACTTCAGGTGTTAATGGACCTGGTGGTTTACTTGATTTACCAAATTATCTCATATCAATAGCTATGGTTAAATAATAATGGCTTAAAATTTTTTGTTGACATCGTTATCATGAATAAACATTAAAGGGGATGGATGTTTTTGGATACTCATTTCATACGATAAAATAAATATATATCATCTATATTAACATAACAACATTTTTTTTATATTTACATTTAATAGACATTTATTTTAAATGACATAATTTATATTTGTTATTATCTAACATGAATCTTCAAATATTTACACAAATTATGTAGAATATAATACTGGTTTAAATGACAATTATTATATCATTTTGCACTAATTAATTATATATATATCTATCTAGTTAGTTAAGTATATTAATGACTATCAAAATATAATGATCCCTTCTTGCTTTTTACTAACAAGGGTACCAAATTAATATATATTTCCGGTAATTATAACATTATTAACTCCATTAAATATATTATTATTAACTCCATTAAATATATTATTATTAACTCCATTAAATATATTATTATTATTATTATGATATTGGATAAAAATAATGTATGTTGCAATCATAATTCATGTGTTTTTTTGATTGAATAATTTGTTCTTCCCATATCTTATTGATTTTTATATAATAATTGTAATTAACCTAATTTATTTAATATCTTAATATTAAATAAAAATAAATTGACCAATGATATCTAATATATTAAATAAAAATAAATTAACCAATGATATCTGATATATTAAAGTAAATTTAAGTTATCATTTGAATAATTACTAATAATGAGATTAAAATAAAAATTTTATCATTAATGATTATGATTAATTTACATTAAATTAATACATATACTCATATGTATCAATTGATATAATGGAATTATACATTTTATATGTCTATGTTATATTTATAATATTCAAAATGCATTATAAATTTATTTAATATTGAAATAATACGTTAATTAATATTATTATAATACTTAAGAAGTATATAATATTAATTTCCTAACACAATATTGTATATACCAATGAACTTATTAATATATTTTATTGTTAATTACATAAATTAGCAAATAGAAAATAGAAAATAAATAAAACATGTTAAAGTAAACTAAGCTTCATAATGTTCAATAAGATCTATGATAAATTAAAATCATAATTAAAATTGATATAAAAATGTATAAAATATTTGGACAAATAAATGGATAAACTAGAAGAATTCATAAAAGATAAATGTGTAATAGAAGAAACCCAAAAATACAATCAAGTCATTTATATAATGCGTATCTTGAATATGTACATTGTATAATTAATACATATATCATAATAAGTAATAAAGCATTTACACAATATTTTATTAAAAATATCCACAATGTTCGAGAAAAAGGAACACTCAGGAGTTTATTTTTATAATATAACATTAAAAAGTGAATACATTACACCTATTAAAAATAATGAAATGAAGAATGATTATTATAATAAATATTATCAAGAAAATATTGGAAAATAATAGAAAAAAATATCAACTCAAATGTTCATATGATAAAGATTTAATTAAGAAATTAGGTATAACTGATAAACAATTTTTTGTATGGAGAAGACATAAATGGATAAGATATATTTTTAATGATGATAAAACTGTTAATTGGGCAAAGACAATTAATTGTTGCACACAAATGGCAAATGGATATATTGTTAATCAAATGGAATATAAAAATAGTGAGCAAAAAGCTCTTTTAAATGCTGATTTAGATATAAATAGTATAACCCAAAAGGAACCGGATACCTTTAAAATGTTGGAAAATAATTCCATTCATGTGATTGATCAATCAATTATAAACCCAAATACATGTGAATATCAACAAGAGATATCATTTGATTTACAAAAATTTAAATCAAATTCAAATGATGACAGTACTAAAAACTCATATGAACATAATATAGCAATAGACAATAACATTGATGAACAATCTCATGATTATAACATTGATGAACAATCTCATGATTATACTGTTTGTCATATACAAAAGAATAATAAATTAATGAAATCGATAATTATGCATAACATTAACAATGAATTTATAAATTCTGTTATACATATTATGACTATCTTAAATAGTAAATGGGAAAATATTAAATCAAAACCTTTTAATGATCAAGAATATTTATTAGAACTGAACGATAGAATTTATGATTCAACATGTAAATTTTATGATTATTATCAACATAAGAGCACTAAACTGTTAACTGAAGCTAAATATTTACTCAATTTATATTGTACAAAAGATAAGTTAATTTATCAAAATAGTATAAAATAAATTCTGTAAGATAAAATTTATCTACTCGTGTTTAATTAATATCAAGTTTATGTATAAACCTAAAATGAACATTTACTTATCGGTTAAATTTATATTCTAGTATTATAATTTTGTAAGATTTAATGATAAAAGTTATATTATACTATAATATAACTTATAACTTAAACATTCCTGTATTTTATCCCTTTTATATACTAACCCCAATAATTTAAAAATATATAATGATCTCTAAAGTAATATAGTTGTTATCTTAACAACTATATTTAAAAAGTTACTGAGTAAGAGGTATTAAATGATAATGTATTGTGGCGAAATTTAAATTATGTCTAATATAAGATTTATGTGGATCTAAAGAAGTTATTAAAGTAAATTGAGAATGGTCGCGCATAGTAACAAGACGTTTAATATAATCTAATTCGGATAATAAAATATCACCATCAATCAACAATTCTAGATGACCTTTAAAATTTTTCTTAATATTTCTAATATGTGTTAATAATTCCTGTATATTTTTAATATTGATTTCTAAAAAGGTATCAATATGATCATTATTAACAAGAGGCCATCTTTCTGTCAAAATGGATTTATTATACATTAATTTCCATATTTTTTCAGTAACAAAAGGAATAAGTGGATGTGCCATTTTGAGAATAGAAGAAAACACATCATTTAAAGTTGATAATGTCATATCATCAGAATAAAATTTAGTTATCTCAAGATAAAAATTACCAAATTCATTCCAGACAAAATCATATAATTTAATGGCATATTCGTGAAATTGATAGTTATTTAAATATTGATTTAATTGATTAATAGTTTGATGTAAACGACTAACAATCCATTTATTAATTGATGTAGGATTATTAATTATAGTGCGATTATTTTTAGAGATAATACATCTAGCACAATTCCATAATTTAGTGATAAAAGTTTTACCATTATTGAAACTATTAATATTCAATTTGGTATCAATACCCATAGGAGATATACTGATTAATGTATATCATAAAGTATCTGCACCATGTTTATTAATGATATCAATGGGATTTAAGACATTACCTTTTGATTTGCTCATTTTTTCGTTATTTTGATCTCTGATAATACCATGAAGATAGATATTACTAAAGGGTAATTTCCCAGTAAAAAATAATCCTGCCATTATCATACGAATTATCCAGAAAAATAATATATCTGCCCCCGATATAATTAAAGGTAATGGAAAACTTGATTCTAATTTCAATGTATAAGGCCATAACCATGATGAGAACCAAGTATCAAGTACATCCGTTTCCTGTTCAAAATTAGTATGTTGGCAATAATCACATGATATGGGTACCTTCTCATCTACTTTAAGGTTTCCACATCCTTGACAATAATAAATAGGAATTCTATATCCCCACCAAATTTGTCTAGATATACACCAATCTTTAATATTGGTTAACCAATGTAAATAGATTTTATGATAATGCGAAGGATAAAAATTAATATTAGATATTTGATTAAGAGCTAAGTCAGCCAATGGTTGCATTTTAAGGAACCATTGCAATGATAATTTATATTCTATATTGGTATTACATCTATAACAAATATGATCCGTTTTATGGTAAAGATGTGATTCACATTTTAATTGTGTTATTAGTTTATTTCGACATTTTATTCTATCCATTCCATCAAACTCAGTCGTGGTATTACAAATATTTCCTTTGTTATCAATAATTTCTATAATCTCTAATTTATTACGTTGACCAATTATAAAATCAGTTTCATCGTGTGCAGGTGTTATTTTAATTAAACCAGTACCAAAATTTATATCAACTTCATCAGCAGCGATTATAGGAATTAACCTATTTACTATTAATACTCTGACCTTTCTTCCTATTAAATTTTTATAACGTAAATCATTTGGATTACAGGCCAATGCAACATCTCCAAATAATGTTTCCGGTCTCGATGTTGCAATTATAACACAATCTCCCTCTTCTAATGAATATTTAATATGATATAAATATCCATTAGTAGGAGTTTTAATTACCTCCTCATCTGATAGTGATATTTCACATCTAACACACCAATTAATAATCTTTTTGTCACGATAAATTAATCCTGCTTGATATAATTTGATAAAAGACTGTTTTACTGTTAATTGATATTCATCATCCATAGTGAATCTTTCTTGATCCCAATTACATAAACACCCAACTTTTTTTAATTGATCAAGAATAATTGAACTATTTTGATCTTTCCACTTCCATATTCTTTCTATCAATTGTTCTCTACCTATTTGATGTCTTGTTTTATTTTCTAGTCTTAATTGCTTTTCAACAACATTTTGTGTTGCTATTCCTGCATGATCCATACCTGGTATCCAACATACTTCTTCTCCATTCATTTTTTTCCACCTTATTATAATATCATGAATTGTTACATTAAGTGCATGACCCATATGCAATATTCCAGTTACATTAGGCGGCGGTAAAATTAAATTAAATGTTGATTGATTCTTATTATTATTATTATTATTTATCCATTCTTGATAAATATCAGTATCACTAGTAATATCATAGTGTTTATCCATTTCTTAAATTTTATTTATAGAATTATTTATTCAGTTTCTCAGTAAAATAATTTTCATTAATGGATATACTTTTAAGTCTAAATTAGACTTATATTTCTAACTATTAATTACAATAAATAGATAATCTTCTGATACACTACATTGTATGGATATTATCTATTTTAATATGAATAAATCGTTAATCATCAAATACCTTTTAACCATAATATAATTTATATCTGTAATGTTACATTAATAAATACCTTAATTATGTTATAAAAGAGAGATAGTTTCATATTCATTTAAACATCTATAGTTTTCGTTCCAATCGTGAGTATAATTTTTATAACATTATCAGTAATTTTTAATTAAATTAAAAATTCTATTTTTTATTATATGATCAATTTGATAACTATTAGTATCTAACTAACCTTTATATAGTCCAAAGGTTTCTTCAAACTGGTGATTTAAAGTATTACCCATTTTATTTAAATTAAAAAATGATAATTTAAATAATATTTTATCTTTTGTTAAAATAATGTCGTGTGATCATTGTGAACCTGGCATATTATATTATTGTTATAAATGTGATTACAATTTATATGGAACGATAAGGAACAAAGATTATTTCCTTATTCGAAGTCGTATTTATTGTTTTAATTGTGTACATCCTAATAAACCTCCGCGCTTACTTACTAACTCAAGTTCTAATTCTAATTTATCTAGAAATAATAAATCCATAAGTACTCCTTTATTGACAATACAGGAGTTTGAGATAACTCCTAAAAATAGAAGTGGCTCAACTAATTATTTGACACCACAATTAGACAAAATTTTATTCGAAAATCTTAAACGACGCAATTCATTAATTTATTAATACCCATTTAACACATACCAATATAATTTGGCCCTTTTATATTTATTATCTATATTTGAACTGTAAAACATATCGAAATTAATGTATATAATATCATCATCTGTTACGCTTTGTTGACAAATGATACAACGCAAAGATGTCGGTTGTTTCAAACAACTTCTAAAATAATTATGTAAACAATCTTTATGAAACATATTATTACATTTTATACATTTTGCTATCATATTACATTGATCAATATCATCTAAACAGATACTACATTGATTAATTATAAATTTATCACAATTATATAACCATTGAAACTTATTACTCCAGATTTCAATTAATTGTTCTTTCGTTGTTGGTTTCATTTTACCTCCATAATATCCATAGATTATATTACCAGGATCTTTTCCACATAAATCACTAGGATATAAAATATAACTACCAAAAGCATGTATATATCGATAGTATTCATGTTCTTCTATATTATCCTCTATAAATTTAAATAATATTAATGCTTGATTATTACTAATCATGATCGGTTTAATATGTGAAGATTGGTGTAATCCTAAAAAAGCTTTGGCCCATATACCAGAATTAATATTGTCAGATCTAGTTAAATATTTATATAAATCATCAAATTTTTCATCTGTTAACAACTCTACTTCTTTAAAAAGTTTATTTGATTTTTTAAAGTCTTCGAAAATCTCCATTAAATTATCTCTCACTTCTCTTGATTTTATGTCATAACATTCATTACACTCTTTTGATAGGTTATAAAATGGTATTAGTTTAAAAGAAATGGTAGTATATAATTCTTTACCACAAGACCAACAATTGACATATCGGTATTTTTCCATTTTGCATTCTATAAATATTTATTATGAATATCAATTTTATACTAATTGACATTGAAATTATTTTTATTATAATTCATTTAAATCCTTGTAAGATTCACATTACCACACATTTAGAAATATTATTAACAAAAATTATTATGAGATACAACACATTATAGCAATCATATACCTAATATAATTTATCATATTAGGTATATAAAAAGAAGTCTGGTCTAATTTTAGATGAACTAATGTTTATCTTATTAACTCAAAATATTAAAAACTGTATACTCTGAATTTTAGTATGTAATTATTTATTTTAAATTGAATTTATTTAAAATGTTAAATAAAGGATACAAATGAATATCATACTTGAAACCAATAATTATTGTGAAGGGATTACTTCATTTAATGGCAATCTTTATATTAAACTTGATGGGGGAGTTTATCTTTTCAAAGAAAATGAATTAATTGAATCAAATGATCAGGTTTTATTTATTGATAATAATTTACCTTTAGATTATTATTATGATGATGGATATTTACATATAAAAGATAAGGTAATTGAGATAGGTTCCCCTTTCCATTATTTAACACTACATAAAAATTATATTTATGCCCATTTTGGGATTGATGGACTTTGTTTATCAAAAATTAAAATTATTTAAATTAAAGTGTAATACTTTTATAATCTATAACAAATTATTATACCTACTATAAAATAATTGTCAAAAAAGATGCAGCATATTATCATATCAAATTCGATTTTATAATATTACATTTAACTTAAAAAATCGTATTATTCGATCCAATATTAATATATATTGAGTAACCAACATATAATAAATTATACCTCTATTCACACTAGAAACTTAAATTTTCTTAGATCATATCTATCTAAGAAAAAATACAAGTAACCAAGTGAATATTGTTAATTTATAACTATTGGTTGAACTTAGTTGATATATTTTATAAATTTCATCCAACTCATATCTTTGATTTCTAAGAATTTAAATTAATAATTAAAAATTTAGATATTTATTGATTGTTTACTAAATTTTAATAAAATACAATCTAACTGTTAATAACTCACACTAGATATTCTTAATAAAGATTATTAAAGTTGACCAATAAAATTTATTAGTGTAAGTTTTAATTTGATTATTATGGTTGAGAATTTCATTTTTTATGTATGTGTATAAAATGTGATCTTAATCATTGTAAATACTATTGACAAGTTTAGATATTTTTATTAACCCCACCATATAATAATGACAAAATATTAAACACCTTGTTATTTTAGATTAAGATAATATATTATTAGTTATAACATTAAATCATAACAAAATTGAATATAAAAATCCGAACCTAATTAATGGACAATGTTAAAATTTATTAACAACTTACCAATAATATTATATTTCAGAACTACCAAATACGAAATTAAAGAACTCGATGAAGAAAAGAATAAATATAACAATGATCCTTTAGTTAAGATATATTTTGGATTAGGAGGTTATAAATGGATGGAATGTATTGATCGACATATTCATAAATATGGATATAAAGCCTTCGATGAGGGGTTAGGAACTGCCAGTAAAGAACCAGGATTTATGAACAGTATGATCAACGCTTTTAAATTTATTGGTAATAATTTAAAACAACCTACAACCTATGAATTTTACTTAAACCTACATAAAATAGCATGTAGCCATTTTGATAATACTAAAACAAATACAGTTATCGGTCCTAAAGAAATAGGAATAACTAGACATATTTGTAATAATAAATTATATAGAGGCTTTAATTGCAATAATGATAACAATATAATAAGGGAGTTACATAATGAAAAATTAATAACCACCTATATTCCTAAGGGATTAATATCATTAATCAAAAATAATGGACTTATTGAAAAACAATTATGTAAAATTAACAATAATAAATTATATTGGAACTACTTAACAAAAGATGAAATTAAGTTATTGATGAATAATAATATTAAGGAATATTATAACACTATCAATACTACGAATGATGAGGAGACTATTTTATGGGCGATTGCTAGATTTCATTGGAAAATGGAATTGTTACATCCGACAATTGATGGAAATACAAGAACCAATACTTTAATATTAAATAAACATTTAACAGAAACCGGATATCATCCGGCAATACTTGACTATCCAATGATTGATTTTTTAGAATGTAGTAAGATAAGTCTATTGTCTCATTTAGAGAATGGATTAAAAGAATGGAGTAAAATGGCAGTTAAATGTGGATTTAAATGTACATGTAAATATTGTAATAGAAAATAAAATTATTATCTAATATACATAAATGCTTCAATCAGAATTAATCGAATTACCTGTAGAATTAGTATTGACTATCATGTTAAATTTAGAGGGTTATGATCTTTTAAAATTATGCAATACTAATCAACTTGTTTATAGATATTGTCAAGATGAAAAGTTTTGGAAATTAAAAGTCCAACATGATTACAACAGATCAACTAAACCATCTGATTTAATTTGGCGTACATTTTATTTATTGTTGTTGGATAATAATAAGAAAACAGTATTACTTAAGTACAATGGCAAACCATCTGCTTATATTACACTATTTAGATATCAAAGTATTCGAGATGTTATTAATAACATTATCAAGACTTTAAATAATCCTGGTAATTTATTAATTACTTTTAGAAATAAAGGAATATCATTATACACAGTATTGGTTCAAAACAATCAAATTAACAATAACGATTTTTCAGTTAATATTACTAATCATTCCGGAGAGTCTATTTGGAATAATTGTGATGAAATAGAAGTTTCTAATAATCCCATAAGTATTAGAAAGTATATACAAAGTCAAACTGCTGTTTATCGACTTTTTTAAAGTAAAAACTGAATATTTATTAATATTCAGTTTGTTGTTCAATATGAATATCGAAAATTTACCATTAGATATTTATTACTATTTTTTTAGTTCATTAACTGTTAATGAATATCTGAAGTATCGTTCAATTAATCATACCCTTTCTTTATATCTTTCGTCTTGTTTGTTTCATCTTAAAAAAACTTCCAATGTGACATTAATACCTATTAACGTTATTAGTAACTTAACTAACATAAGAACTATTGAGCCTTTTGTTTCAATAACATCATTTAGTGATCTATCAAGATTAGCTACTTTATCCAATCTTATTAATTATCGGTTAGTTTTTAATATTAAAAATAAAATAGATCAATCTTTATTCATTGTCTATTACTTAATCTTATTAAAATTCAAACATCATAATTTGAGTAATTTAAATATCAATATTCATAATTCTATTTTCTCAAGTCCTTACCTTGTTATTAATAGTAATCTTATATATAGTGATCTAGTTAATGTTAAATTAATAAATTTTATATTAGATTTGAATTATTATCCATTTATTAATAATCTTATATTGATATTAACCGGATTATCATTATTTGTAGTTTGGAAATTACAGAGATTATATTTAATCTTCTATCCATTTTTAATTTCTGTGTTATATATGTTTTTAATTCTATTATATCTGTTTGTTGGATGTATTATCATTTTAATTTTGTTGTTATCACTGGTATTAATCATGTCATTTATTGTTATTGGGTTCCCCCTATTAATATTGACAATTAAGTTTATGGTAACCTAATAATTGAATCTAAAAAAAAAAGCTATTGTTAAATTTAAATGTTAGAAACCTTACCCTTAGAAATAGTTCATCAAATTATCTTAAGTGGATCAATAACTGATCTATTAAACATCAGTCGAATAAATAAATTATTATTACAAATATGTCAAGATGAATATCTTTGGAAATGCGGATTCATCCAAAGATATAATAATATTTTGGTTAAACCTCATTTTATGTCATGGAAACAATTTTTGATTTATTTAGAAACTCCATTCATTATTCCTATTTATAATAAATTGACAATATTAGATTTTATATCAATCAACAGCTCACAATCAATAGATGTTATTATTGATAACTTAATTAATATAATTGGTAATAATATCAACAATGGCTATATATATTTCAGTTATCATCAGAAATCTGAACTAGTAGCTACAATTAATCCAACTCAAGTCTTGATAACACAAAGTTGTGAACCTTTAATTAATCTACATACAATTTATCTTTCTAAAAACGCTAATGTAACTGTTAATTTTGTATCAATGGCAAATCGTCATCATATAACATATGTAAATTGAATTATTGCTAATGAATATTAATCTATTTTATAATGGATAGGTATCTCAATATTAACTATTGTTAATCTTATAATAAAAGAAATATTATATAAAATTAATTTGTTAATACCGGAAATTATAGATTAAAAGCGAAACTTTACTCAGTTCCAAAATGAACTTATTAACTTAATGAAACCCAATAATATTAATAACTAAAATTGATGATAGATTATTTTCAATTTTATTTAACGAAATGGAAATTGAAAATACCTGGACTTTAGTTAAAAACTATTTTAATAATGATACTATGAATACATTATTAACTAAAACTTATGATGAACAAATAACATACATGAATCAAATATTAAAATTTTGGAAAGATGAATGTGGATGGAGTGAACAATATTACACTGAATTATTATATAGGTTATGGGAGTATATATCAGATAAAAGAATTGAACTAGATCGCATAAATAATGATCAAAAGAAAAAATATGGGGTTTATCTTAGTGTAACTAATAAACAATTAAAAGAGTTAATAATCAAACTTGACGGTATTGATTGCGATCTGCCTTTTAATAATTATTGTAGTGAGATTACTAGTTCTCTAGTTAAGGAATTAACTAGAAGTTATGTCGATAAAATATTAATAAATCTCCATCATCGATATACTAAATTATTATTATTCTATGTACCAGGTAAACATAGATTATTACATAATAATAATCAGTATAAAGTTCAAAGAATACAGACATTAGTCGATAAAATACATAGAACTGAACAACTTAAGAGCAACTTGAAAATTATTTATATTTGTCCATCAAACTTATCTGATGTATTAGATTATTTAACACAAAATTCCATTCAATCTTATCTCTACTTAAATGATTATAAATTAGTATATTCACCTGATCAATTGTATCAAGTATTAATAATCGATAATATTTCTACTAATCTTAACACAATGGACCTTATTAAAAAACTATTTAATTCGGTATCACAAATTATTATTATGGATAAAGAAATTTCATTAAGAGTCATTGATTCCTTTATTCATGGTGACAACTTATATTTACTTAATAATGAACAAAGAGGTCAAATTATTAAATTTAATTTTCGAAGTCAAGAGCATTATGCGTGGAATTTAATTTACCAATTGTTAGATAATAATAAAAATGTAAGTATTTATTCTAGCGATCTAAATTATCAATCTAAGTTAATAAACTGGTTAGACACTAAAACTTCTAAGAAACCTATTATTTCTAATAAGGATGAACCTATTGATGCTTATTTTATTTTTGGTAATTCACATACCGATACAGTTACAGAATTATTAAACAAAATTAAAAAATGTAATACTGAAACTATCTATCTATGTAACAAAACTTATGATGAATACTACCCAGATACTTATCAGACAGTTATCAGTAATCTAAATACTAAAAATAATCTTACAGTTGAATTAACAGGCCAATTATACATTGGTACTTCTTTAAATGATGTTGATAATGAGTTAGAGAATAATCTTTCAAAAACTTATTTTGATATTCTCTTAGATAAATTATTAACAATTAATGGATTTAATATCAGTAATTTTGTTATCCACACTAAAATTAATCGTGAAACTATTATTAATAACAAAGAAATACCTATATCAATCCCTGATATTAAATTAACATTAACCAATGATCAACTTCATTTTCTAATTAATCATCGGGTAAAATTTGATAATATCTTATTAGAAAAAAGTACTTCAATTGATACACTTTTATTAAGAGAATTATTTAATCCTCACTTAAAACTTACATCTCTCAAATTATATTACCTTAAACAACTCTGCTCATTATTAAATATTAATAATAGTATTGATCGTGACAGCATTATTTACGCTACTACTATTAGAACTAATTTTCAATTATTACAACAATTATGTTCTAAACTTAAAATAGTTTTTGATTTACATCTTGATGATCCAATCGACTATAATACTATGATTGTTATTATAGATAAAATATTATATAGATGGTCTGGTTCTAAATTAGAACATGTTAAATATAAAAGAGGAGGTAAAATAAGTATTGAAGATTATTATTTTGAATTATTAACTAAATATCAGGTAACTAAGTTACAAGAAGTACCCTCATTTGAATGGTTAACTTATTATGATCTTTATTTACAAAATCCTCTCAAAAAAATTAAACCTTGGCATCCTAATTATAAATTAGTTCAGCCTGTTAAATGGTTTGATGACTATTTGACTAAATGTTTATAGTCATGTTTAATATTATCTTAATGTCTAAACTAGTTTATTTAGTTTACTTGATCTTTTAAATACCTAATTGGTTTCAGTTTGATGTTGATTAATAATGATTTTAACTTGATGGTATTTAAGTAAGAAATTTTAAACATTATTAACAATCAAGCTTAATCTTAATGTTCATTCATAACTTTAATGAACATTAATGATCAAATTTAATCTTAATGTTCATTCATAACTTTAATGAACATTAATGATCAAACTTAATCTCAATGATCATTAATAATCAAACTTAATCTCAATGATTATTAATAACTTTAATCTCAATGATCATTAATAATCAAACTTAATCTCAATGATTATTAATAACTTTAATCTCATTAATCATTAATACCAAAACTTAATCACCAATAACCTTAATATTTAAATTATAATTTAAATAATAATTACTAAGGGTATTTTATCTTTGGTTTATCGTTTAATTAAAATAAATTGGGTGTTTAACTATGATCACTGAAATAACTTAATTTGTTATAATCGTCCGACCAATTTGAAAGGGCATTCTTGTAACATCTTACCTATTATATCGTCAATAGACTTATCATCTAATGATATATTATCTAATATAAGTAATATTAAATCATAAGGTTCACCTTGTACCATCCTAACATATCTTTTGTATAATTGATACAATTTGAGAAAAGCATGTTCGATACTTTTGGCTTCAATGATAATAGGAAATTCAACACCAAAGTTTGCCTCATTACTATAAAAAAACGAATATTTTTTATAAGTTTGTGATGAGATAATTTTATTTAATGACTTTATTATTTGTCTTTTCACGACTTCTAATTTTTGTTTATCTGTCTGATACTCTATTATTCCAAGAACATTGAATGCATAATTTTGTTCATCTTGAGTAGTGTTAAGAAGCAAATAATTTAAAACTGATAGTTTATGTCTTGTTTTGGCTATCCACAATGCACAACTTCTATAAATGGTATATATATTTCTAGTAAAAAAATAATCTATCCAATATAAACTATCACTTATTACTGCTCTAATTAAAGCTAATTCTGGTTTATATGTAATATTATGACTTAAATAAAACTCAATTAGTTTATCATTTCCTTGTTCAACTGCATTGTATAAACAATATTCTGATGGTACAAATTCTTCAGATCCATAAGTACAATAATATAGGGACGAAATTTGTAGATACCTTTTAGATGGTGGTAAATAAGTATTGTTAAATTCTTCGCTGCCAATATTTAATTCTTGTTTAGTTTTTAATTGCCAAAAATATTTATCCTTAACCAATTTAATATAAGTTTTATTGATTAAACTATATGATTTTATGTCATCATATGATAAATTAAGTGCTATCTTAAAAATAATCTCATATGGTAATATATCCATTAATTAATATCCTCTCTATATTATTATAGATTCAATTTTTGGTTATCAGTAATAAAGAAAATATGTATTATTAAACCTTATAATAATTAGATTTAAAAATTATAATCAAGTAGATTAAGTAAATTGATTTTTATTAACTAAAATTAAATTATTGTTAAATGGAGAAAGCGGAATCTTATATCAAACAGGCTGATAAAAAATATAATTCTAGAAGTTTCTTTGGTTCTAAAACAAATGATTGGGAAGAAGCTAGTGATCTTTATAGTAAAGCTGCCAATATTTATAAAATGTCCAAGAAATATGACGAAGCGGGCAAAGCTTTTATAAAAGCAGGCGAGTGTCATCTAAAATTACATGATAAATATAATGCAGCTAATAATTATATTAATGCCGCTAATAGTTTCAAAAAGGTGAATATTTCAGAGACTATTAAATTGTTAAAACTAGCAGTAGAATTATTTGCTGATGATGGTAAACTCTCGCAAGTTGCCAGATATACCAAAGAAATAGCTTCCATTTATGAAGAAGAAAAAGATATGGAAGAGGCCATTACCTTTTATCAAAAAGCTATAGACTATTACGAAAGTGAGAATGATATTAGAACTACTAATCATTGTTTATTAAAGGTTGCTGATTATTGGGCCTTAAACGCTAAGAGCGAACAAGCTATAGAACTGTATGAACGTATTATTAATACATCTTTAAATAACACTATGAAATGGTTCGTTAAAGACTATATATTAAAATGTTGTCTTTGCCATTTAGTCACTGGTGATTATGTGGGTGTGCGAAAGACTATTGATAAATATTCAGAGTTATATCCTAGTTTTACTTCTCAACGTGAGTATAAATTATTGTTGAATATATTAACCTGTTGTGAAAATAATAATTTAACTGATTTTACCAATGAATTACAAGAATACGACGAAATCCAAAAATTAGATTTATGGATGATTTCTATCTTAACTAAAATTAAAAGCTTATTTTTTGATTTTGATCAAACTCTTTAAAAAAGTTTTTCTATTTAAATGAACGTCCTCTCAAATTTATCTCAGTTTCCTACTGATCATTTAATAGAATTGGCACTTACATTGACTATTACTGATTTATTAAATTTGTGTTCAACCAATAAATATGTTAATCGTGTCTGTAATAATCAATTTTTTTGGAAATTAAGATTGTAACAAGACTTTCCATCATTCGCTCATTTACCAGTTAATGATTATAAACTATTATATATTACCTTATATCAATTACCATTGGAATTTAGAAATTCCCTCAGCGTAACTTTTAAATTAATTAATGATGAAATTTCTTTAATCACTCTTGATACCAAACCTTTTTATATTATACGTGATGAGTTAGAACATTATCAATATGATGAATTAATTGATATTTTTTATTATTACGAATTAGTTCCCGATATTTGGATAGGACAATTAGCTTCCATTAAATATGCTAATTTAGATGATTATAATTATTTATTATCACTTTATCATTAACCTATTAATTATTTATTAGTTAAACATAATAGAAATGATAAAACTACTATTTTCGATTTACTCTACCAAGGTAAAGCTGAAATAATCGATATCACAAATCTATCAACCATTTTAAATGAACTTAAATTATTAGGTTATGTTCAACTTACAGATACTACCTTAACCGATGAAATGGTTTCAGAATTAATAATTCAAGGATGGGTAAATGATTTTATTGATGTTTAGTTCTCTTATTTTATATATCTTTCT
>Ga0272448_1002854_pt1 | contig 21137 bp, 18 predicted proteins | sample YNPCB0191_FD_202220 | JGI IMG/M metagenome (GOLD analysis project Ga0272448, IMG submission 202220) | Hot spring sediment microbial communities from Yellowstone National Park, WY, United States - YNP-CB-019-1 | ecosystem: Environmental > Aquatic > Thermal springs > Hot (42-90C) > Sediment... | reverse complement strand
TTGACCCTCCCACAGGTTACCCAAACCTGCGGGAGGGTATCGGCATGCCGATGCACCTGCTTCCAGGGTAAAAGTGAACAGTTACAAGAGGAGAGAGCATGGACGCACGCATAGCCGTTTTGGCCGGCGATGGAATCGGGCCTGAGGTTATCGGCGAAGCAGTCAAGGTACTGCAAGCCGTTGCCGGCTATTTTGGTCATCACTTTGAGTTTCGCGATGGGTTGATCGGCTGGGCGGCGATCGACGGCGAAGGCTCCGCCTTGCCGGAAAGCACGGTGGCATTGTGCAAGTCGAGCAACGCCATCTTGCTGGGAGCAGTTGGCCTGCCGGCGCGGGATAGTACCCTACCACCGGGCGAACGACCGGAGGTAAAGGCATTGCTGACGCTGCGCCGTGGGCTCTATGCCAACCTGCGTCCCGTTACCCTGCACCCGGCGCTGGCCGGCCGCTGCCCGTTGAAAGCCGACGTCATCGGCGATGGCATTGACCTGCTCATCGTGCGCGAACTGAATGGCGGCCTATATTACGGCCAGCCCAAAGGACGCACAGGCGACCGGGCTGTGGACACGATGATCTACAGCGTCCCGGAGGTGGAACGCATCGCCGTCGTTGCCTTTGAGGCAGCACGGCAGCGACGTAAGCAAGTGTGCTCGGTAGATAAGGCCAATGTGCTGGCCACATCACAGCTTTGGCGCGAGGTTGTCAATGATGTCGCCAGGCGCTACCCCGACGTCGAATGTCGGCACATGTACGTGGATGCCTGCGCCATGCAGCTTGTGCAGAACCCGCGCCAGTTCGATGTCATCCTTACCGAGAACACCTTTGGTGACATTCTGTCCGACGAAGCGGCCGTCCTCACCGGTTCCCTGGGCATGCTGCCGTCGGCGTCCCTGGGCGACGGCACAACGCCGCTCTTCGAGCCGGTTCATGGCTCGGCACCGGACATCGCCGGCAAGGGCATCGCCAACCCGTTGGCAGCAATCCTCAGCGGCGCGGCGCTGCTGCGCTATGCCTTGCACCTGGAGCGGGAAGCGCAAACTGTGGAAAAGGCCGTCAGCCAGACGCTCAGCGATGGCCTGCGCACGGCAGATCTCTGTATTGCCGGCGAACAGGCCGTGGGGACGCGCGAGATGGGCGCGGCGGTCATCGCGCGCCTGTAGGACCTCGTCACTCAGCAAGCTGCTGCGCCAGGGCATTGGCATCGGTCACGGGCAGGCGACAGACAAAGTTCTGGCAGACATAGGCCGTTGCCTGCCTGTTCACTTGTGCCCGTCCATGCAGGAGAGGGACGCCTGAGGCATGGCCATCGGGGGCAACGGCTACCACCTGGTTTGGACGATACTGCTGGCGGATAACCGCCAACAGTCGCTGGGCATCTGCTCCCTCGCCGATGATAGCGATCTCCTTTGCCCGTCCGACGGCAAAATCGAGGGCGCACAACCACTGGGCGAAAGCGGTCGGCGCGGCGGGGAGAACCTGCTGCATGCGACGCAGGGCCGCGTCGGCAGCATCAGCGTACTGCCGATGGCCGGTGAACGCCGCCAGCTTCAGTAGCACTGTCACAGCCATAGCATTGCCGGATGGTGTGGCGTTATCTTGTACCTCCTTGGGTCGTATGACAAGCGCCTCGTGATCGTCGCCGGTGTCGAAGAATCCCCCGGCTGGATCGCCGAAGTGTTCAAGCATCGCGTCTGCCAATTCAGATGCGGCGATGAACCAATCCTCATTGAATGTCGTCTCGTAGAGAGTCAGCAGGCCCTCGGCTAGATGTGCGTAATCTTCCAGATAGCCGTTGAGGTGGGGCTTACCGTCCTTCCATGAGCGATAGAGCTGCCCGTTGGCGTCACGCAGCGCGCCGAGAACGAACGCCGCATTGCGCTCGGCCATGACGCGGTAGTCGTCACGCCCAAGCACACGTGCTGCCTCGGCAAAGGTGGCCAGCATCAGGCCATTCCAGGCGGCCAGCACCTTTTCGTCGCGGGCCGGCTTCACCCGTTGCTCGCGTGCGGCAAAAAGCTTCCGTCGCGCCTTGTGCAACCGCGTCTGCGTCTCGGCGATAGAGAGCATGTGCATATCGGCCAGATCGTCAACGCTGCGCGCCATGTGCAAGATAGTGTATCCCTCGAAATTGCCTGTCGGCGTCACCCCATAGGCATCCATGAAGAGCTGGGCATCGGCGGCGAGGATCGCCTGTATCTCCTGGGGCGTCCAGATGAAGAACTTGCCCTCTTCCCCCTCAGAATCAGCATCCTGCGTGGAAAAGAAGCCGCCTGCCGGATGTGTCATCTCCCGCGCCACGTAGTCCAGTGTCTGTTCAGCAATCCGGCGGTAGAAGTTGTCTTGCGTGATTTGCCAGGCGTGCAGATAGACGCGGGCAAGTTGTGCATTATCATAGAGCATCTTCTCGAAGTGGGGCACCAGCCAGATGGCGTCGGTAGAATAACGGTGGAATCCACCGCCAAGTTGGTCGTATATGCCGCCGCGCCCCATGTGGTCGAGGGTGATGGTGACCATGCGGAGGACGGTTTGATCACCGGTCCTCAGATATGAGCGTAGCAAGAACTCGAGGAGCATCGGCTGGGGAAACTTGGGGGCAGTGCCCCATCCGCCGTTGGTATGGTCAAAACCCTCTTCCACCACCTGCACGGCCAGATCGAGGGTGTGTATGTCGAGTGGTGTGCCGCCACTCGGTAGATCGTCACGCTGCAGCACCTCAATGAGGTGGTCGGCGCCGGTGATGAGCTCCTCTCGCCTGGTCTTCCAGGCATCTGCCACGGCACGCAGCACGTCGTTGAAGGCCGGCATTCCGTAGCGACGAACGTTCGGAAAGTAGGTACCGGCGTAGAAGGGCTTGCCGTCGGGCGTCAGGAAGACGCTCATCGGCCAGCCACCCTGCCCGGTCATGGCAACGACGGCGCCCATGTAGATGGAGTCCAGATCAGGTCGCTCCTCACGATCCACTTTGATGGCAACGAAAGACTCATTGAGCAGGGCAGCCGTTTCGCCATTCTCGAATGACTCGTGCGCCATAACGTGGCACCAGTGACAGGCAGCATAGCCAATGCTGAGAAAGATCGGCTTGTCCTCTGTCTTGGCCTTTTGCAATGCTTCTGTTCCCCAGGGAAACCAGTCAACCGGATTATGGGCATGTTGCAGCAGATATGGGCTTGTTTCGTTCACTAAGCGATTAGGCATCTTTTGCTCCTAAGAAAGCGACTGCAGAAGCGGCTTTCCTACCGCCGTTATGACAGCCGGACGTCGGATCTCAGTCAGACATGTCGGCATCGTCATTCATGCGCCGCAACATACACCCGGCCATGAAAAAACGGACGATGGTATTCACATGTCCAATGTCACCGCACCTTATATGCAATGACCCTAGAATACCACGTCCGCTGATTATAAGCAATACCCTTTGTTTTGCTAACCCTTCACCGTTGGGGTAGCGAGACCTTTTCTGGGATACCCCCACCCCTGACCGCCGATGGCACTCGCCAGAAGCCTCTCAGGTCACCCCTGCCACCCCGCTCATCGCCTCGTCCACGCGTCCGCCGACGGCGTCCTGCAATTGGGCAGTCAGTCCACCGTCAACGACAAGGGCATGACCGCTGACGAAAGACGATTCATCCGAGGCCAGGAAGAGCGCCGCGTAAGCTGCCTCGCGCGGCGTGCCCGGTCGCCCAAGTGGGTAGACCAGCTTCTGGCGGCGTACTTCTTCGGGGTGCTCAGCCAACATGACTACTTTTGCCTCGGTGAGAATACGTCCGGGGCAGAGCGCATTGACCCTGATCCCGTAATGGCCATAGTCCACGGCCATCTGGCGGGTGAGATTGATGACGGCTGCCTTGGCCGCATCATAGGCGGCGCTATGCCGCCCGCCCAGCAGGCCATGCACTGAGGACACATTGATGATTGATCCTCCGCCGGCCTTGATCATGTGTGGAATAGCGTAGCGGGCAGCCAGATAATGAGCCTTGACCAGGATGCTGAACACGTTGTCCCAATCTTCTTCCTCGGTTTCGACCACCGATGCACTGTGTCCGGAGAAGGCATTGTTCATCAGAATATCCAAGCGGCCGTATGTCTGTACAGCGAAAGCGACGAGAGCCTGGATCTCGTTGCGTCGCCGTACGTCGGCGCGACAATAGGCGGCAACACCTCCTTTCTCACAGATAGCCTTCACGATCTGATCGGCGAGGGTCGGCTGAGCACCGTTATCGTTGACGATGACGCTTGCACCTTCCTCGGCGAAGAGCTCGGCGCAGGCCCGTCCGATGCCCGCCGTTGAGCCTGTTATAACAGCTACTTTGCCTGTAAGTCGCCTATCCATTGTTCACCTCCCCTTGTGTTACGGCGTCATTCACAGCACCGATGTAACATCGCGCACCGCCCGGCCCACGGCGCGCAGATTAGCCAGACGCATCTCGTCGTATTCGCGAGAGATGATCACGCCGCTGGCCCCGGCCTCAAACGCCCGCACCGTTGCCTGATAAACCGTCTCAGGGTTGCTGGGAAAGTGCTCGCCGTTGAATGGTATGTCGAATCCTATGCCGGGATAGACCGGTATCTTGCCGCCAACGGCATCCACGCAACGCTTCGTCTCGCGGTACACATAGTCTGGCGAAAGGCCGGTGGTGGCCAGTTCATCCACGCCGGGCTCCATGTTCTTGTCGTAGCCCATTAGCGCGTAAAGCAGGTCCAGTATTTGTGCTTCCGATAGATCGCGCAGAATGGTCTTGCCTATCCTGTCCAGATACCAGTGGCGAATACGCGGGCCGGCAATATCGTGATAGACCACCGGCTTCAGCCAATCAGAGTAAGCGACCATAGCGGCGTAATCCATCTCGGCCCGGTAGATGGCATCCCATGTTGTGCCCTGGTGGTAGATGTGCCAGCCGACGCGCGCGTCAGGCTTGATGGCTTTGATGGCGCCATACATAAGCCTGGCGACCTCCTCTTTGGCTTCATGCCACTGGTACTCCCAGGCCAGAATCTCAGGATACTTCAGCAGAATGCGTAGCATGGTCACCAGGTAGCCATCGCCCGGCCTGGGCCTGTCGGCCTGGCAGGCGGAGACGAACTCGAAGAGCTCCTGGAAGCCTCGCCGGGCGCGCTCCACGTCAATACCCCTTGCCTGGCCCCTGGCGCGGCAATGGTCGCAGAAGCAGCCGGGCACCGTGCCGTTGATGAGAACATTGGGCAACGGCCCGCTGCGTTCTGAGCCATACTTGAAACCGTCCAGCGGATAACTCTTGAAGAGATCTTCCACAGTCGAGAGCCACCAGTTTCGGTAGTCTGGGTTGTTCCAGCAAGGTAGATGGTGGAGACGTCCGTAGACATCAACAGAGAGAATCTTGGGCCAGTTGGCCATGATGGCCACCAGATCGCGGTTGAAACCCTCAAGGATTCTGGCGAAGAGCTTAATGCCCCGTTTGCGGCACGGTTCGATGAGCTCGGCCAGCACGTCGCGGTCGGCGTATTCGGCCCCTGCCGGCCGCTTATGCCGCAGAAGCGTACCACCGTAGTAGTCGTCGTGCACGCGAACCCAGATGTTGGTTAGCTGGCGTGTTGATGGATCACGCAGAGGAACACCGTGGTCAGCAGCCAGGGCACCAAGCGACCTTGCTTGAAAGAAGCCCTGGTTAGTGTGACTGTACACGAAAACGGCATTGACACCGGCCGTCTCTTGCAGAAGATCCAGACAGTGATCAACGCCTTCGTCGAAGACGCTGTGCGAGCCGAGCTGAACACCAACAAACGTATCCGGCATGGTAGCACCTCTCGATAATCTGTAACCGTTCATCATCTTGGCAGCACCTGTAGCATGCCTACCCGGCCTCTGTGCTGCTCATCCAATGCCCGGCAAGAGCCGGTAGCGCACCCCTCTTATGAGCCAAGCATCTGGCCTAGCTTGTAGGCGCGTTCCATCAGCGCGGGCTGCTTCTGCACATCTCCTTCATCGCTGGCCGTACCATAAACCATGCCCACAAGATCGGCTTTGACATAGCGACACATGTCCTGGAACGTGTGGATGGCATTCACCGCGCCGGAAATGACCGGGTCGGCATCGCCGTAGGCCAGAACAACGGCAAACTGCTTGCCTGTCAGGGCATGCCCACCCGGCTGGTCAAGGGCATACCAGCGATCTACACATAATTTCAACTGGGCGCTCATGGTGAACCAGTAGATGGGGCTGGCGAGCACGATGACGTCGGCAGCACGCAACTTGGGGTAGAGGATCTGCATGTCGTCATCAATGACGCACTCGCCGTCGCTGGTCTTGTGGCACGCTTCGCAGGCGTCGCAGGGCTTAATGACCATGTCATGCAGGTTGAAGCTCTCCACGTTTGCTCCGGCAGCTTTGGCGCCGTTGGCGACCTGGTCGGCGAGGGTAGAGCTATTACCCTTTGGGCGTGGGCTTCCCTTCAGAATAAGCACCCTCTTGACTGTCATGCTCTTTCTCCTGTTCAAAAGAATATCCATCATCTCTGGCCACTGGCCGTTCAGGCCCTCTTTGCACGGTGGATTTTTCCTGTTGGCCCGATGCTCATCGCGTATTGCCCCCTCCACCTCAGCCCGTGGCGTCATTGCAGCACTGCAAAAGCGTTTGCCGGTAGGCCAGAAAGCGCCGGTAGGGAACGTTTGCCCGCGCGTTGTCATCGAGCGCAGGCAGCCAGCGTCCTCTCTTCAGAAGCGGAACGGCTTTCTTTTTCACCTCATGCACAACAGCTTCAGTGCTCTCGAGCAACGTCACCGATTCGATGCCGCCGATCAGACCGACGTGTGGAAACTGCCGGCCGATCTGCACATAGTCAACACCGGCATTCATGATCTGTGTGATCATCAGACCGTCAACGCCGGCAGCAACAACCAGCGGCAACAGCGGTCGGATATTGCTGATTGACGAAAACAAGATAATGGGAACGTTCATCCGCCGATAGGCGGCCACCAGCTTGTGATATTGCGGCAGGACAAGCCGGACGAAGTCTCGGGGCGAGATCACCGGGCCGATTGGCGACGCAATCGGCTCACGTAGGATGACATAATCGAGGTCAAGGTAGCGCAAAGCAAGCTGTACGATGGCAATGTAGTAGTCGGCGATGAAGCTGAGTGCCTCGGCGACCGTCTCAGGATTATCCTTCAGTTGAATGTAGAGGTTGATCAGGTTATCCCACTCGTTGTGCTCGTTAGCAGGATCGGGTGGAAAGAGCGGCAACTGAAAGCCATTCCAACCCTGGACGCCAAGCGGAAAGTCGCGCCCCTGGTACTCTGCTGCCTTATCCTGCCAGAACTCGGCCGTCAAGTACTTGACAGGATGTTCCTGGTAGTGGCGGATGATGCGCCACAACGACTCTGGCCCGGTGATGGCTCCTTCGACCGGGCTGAAGCGGGTATGGATATAGCCCAGGCGATCGAGTCCCAGGTAGGCGCGATAATTAGCGGCGGTTACGCTGGCGGGTAGGCCCTGCCGATGCCACGCCTCGAGGACATCCGGGCGGATCTCTTCTTCGAAGAACGGCATTCGGTCAACGGGTTGCCCGTTGAGGACGGCCAGGAACCTATCTCGAGCATTCATACGACGTGTCCTCCGCCGCAGCGGCCGGCGAACGCCGAACCATTGCCCACGGTCGCTCAGAGATGTTGGGCGGCACGGCGCGGTGCCTGGCGTCCTCGGCGGTGGAGCCGTGCTACTTTTTCACCTTCAGCCGCAGGTTAGGTTGCTTGAGTACCTCACCGTTGACGACGAACTTTGGCACCTGGCCGCTGAGCGCTTCGACCACACGTGTAGATGCTTTTTCCAGCAGCTCGGCCAGTGATCCCTCTGAGTAGAAGGCGCTGTGTGGCGTGAACGTGATGTTGGGTAGCGTGAAGATGGGATCATTCCAGTCGGGCGGTTCTTGGGGCAGTACGTCAAGGCCGGCGCCGGCCAGATGGCCTTCTTTCATCACCTTGTAGAGGGCCTTGGTATCTACCACCGGGCCACGCGAGGTGTTGATCAGCCAGGCAGTGGGCTTCATCATGCGCAGGGCCTTCTCGTTGATCATCCCATTCGTTTCCGGCGTCAGGGGCACGTGCAGGGTAATGAAATCCGACTCCTTGAGCAGTGTCTCGAAGCTGGCGGGGATGCAACCACGATCGGTGATCTCTTTCTGGTCAATATAGGGGTCATAAACCAGGATACGTAGGCCAAACGGCAGGGCCTTGGGGGCAACAGCCTTGCCGATACGGCCAAAGCCGATAATGCCCAGGGTCAGTCCACGCAGGCGGGGGAAAGGCATGCCCACTTTGACCCCCCACACTTTGGCGCGGATGGCATCGTTGTAGAGCATCTGACGGCGCGCCCCGGCCAGGAGGAAGGCCATTGCCTCGTTGGACACTTCGTCCATGCAGTAGTCTGGCACATTGCAGACGATGATGCCACGTTTGGTCGCCTCGTCAATGTCAATATTGTCCACCCCGACGCCGTAGCGTGTGATATTCACACACTTTGCTGCCGCCGCAATGACCTTGGCGGTACAACCATTCCAGTTGACGAGGATGGCGTCAACGTCCGGGGCCAGAGCAGCCAGCTCATCCTGCGAACCGCCGTGGGTGGGAACAACCAGCTCTGCGCCGATCTTGGCGAGCACCGAGCGTTCAATGTCGAGATTAGGCCAGGCGTAGTCGGTCACAAGCACCTTGTAGGACACGGGTAAGCCTCCTTGAGGTGAGATTGTTAAGGGTAGGGAGAGAATCGCCTGGCCTATTATAACACAATTGGCCGGCAAACACATCGTTTGGGCAGGGAGTAACTGTTCACCGTTAGGGCAAGGGAAGTTGGAAAGCGGAGCGAGCTGGCCACGGATGCAGGCGCGGATGGCTCGGAACACGGATTGCCGGCGGTGTTCTCCATACCCTCCCGGTTTGGGTAACCTGTGGGAGGGTATAGGCATACCGATGCACCTACTTCCAGGGTAAAAGTGAACAGTTACGGCAGGGATGCACGGCAGGTATTTGACGGAATCCGCGCTCGTTGATTCCTGAGAGTGCCTGTGCTATACTTCTGTAGGGTGGAGCCAAGTCTGCATTAGTCGAACATAGCAAGACGAGCGAATGGAGTCGCCATGAACAACAGCAAAGAGGATACCTCGATTGCACCTGTGCCGGCCGATGCTGCCGCCCTCACCGCCGCTCGCGACGAGGCAGCGCTCTGGCAGAGCCGGGCCGCCTATCTACAGACACAGGCCCAGCGCGCCGAACAGGAATGTGGCAAATATCAGGAGCAGGTGCTCACCCTCGAAGCACAACTGCGCGCCCTGGAGGCCTATGCCGCCGAATTAAAGACCAGCCTCGACCATGCCCAGGCAGCCCTTGAGATGGCCCAGAGGACAACAGCGCCCCTGCCCTCGGCGGCAACAGCCGTCGGCCGCCCGGCAATCACCGATATTGTCGAGCAATTGCCCCGCAGCGCCGACCCGGGCAACCAGTATGCCAGGCGTTCCCTCGCCCAAATTCGCTTCCTGGTTCTTCATCACACCGGCTCTGACGATCCGGCAATTACCCCTCAAGAGCTGGCCGAGCTGCATGTGAAGGATCCCAAACACCAGTGGCCGGGTATCGGCTTCCACTACTTCATCTCCGCCGACGGCACCATCTACCAGACGAATCGGCTCGAGACGGTCTGCTATCATGTGGTGAACAACAATCCAACCTCGGTTGGCATTGTCTTGAGTGGGCGCTTCAGCGACGCCATGCCCACCGCCGCCCAAATCGAAAGCGCCGCCGGCCTGGTGGCCTGGTTGCTCCAAGAGCTCAGACTTCCGCCGGAGAGCGTCGTCGGCCATCGCGAGTTTGCCGATCAACAAACCGATTGCCCCGGCAGCACTTGGCCGGCCTGGAAGGAGATTTTGCTCGACAAGGTGCGGCGAAGCGGCCAGATGACCCGCCGTCCTATCTATCATTATGTCTTGTTCTGGCAGACAGACACGGCCTGGGCCGAGGCTGAATGGCAGGCGGCCATGCGCTACATTGCCCGCTTTCGCCCCACCGTCGGCTTCTCACCTCAGGAGGCGCGCCAGGCGGAGAATGTGACGATCATCGGTGGGCCGACGGGGGTATCGCCCGAGGTTGAGGATATGCTGCGTGCTGCCGGCTGCCGCGTGCAGCGCATAGCCGGCAAAAACATGACGCAAACGCGCGCCCTACTCGACGCCATGGCCAGGGATGGGCAACGCTTCCTACCCACATCGTCGGTTTCCACCATATCATGAGCTATCAGGTTAAACTAACCGTCTTCGAGGGGCCACTAGACCTGCTCCTTCAGCTTATCGAGCGGCGTGAACTCGATATCACGACCGTGTCTCTGGCCGCGGTGACCGATCAGTACCTGGAACACATCAGCCTTATGTCCGACGTGCCGGCAGACGCCCTGGCTGAGTTTCTGGTTATCGCGGCCAAGCTGATCCTTATCAAGTCACAGGCCCTCCTGCCCCGCCCCCCTGCACCCGAGGAACAACAAGACGAAGACGTCGGCGAAGACCTTGCCCGCCAGCTTCAGGAGTACAAGCGGTTCAAGGAAATTGCCGCCTTGCTCAAAGAACGCGATGACAATGGGCTGCATTGCTATCTGCGTCTGGCAAGCACGGGCATCACCCCGCGTCTGCAGCTCGAAGGAGTGACCATCGCCGACCTGGCCGCAGCTATGCGCCGCGCCCTGACCGCCTTACCCGAAGAGACACCCACGCCTGCCATGGCGCGGCGACAGTTCACCATCGGCGAGAAAATCGCCGCCATAGAGGGCATACTCAGCACAGGGAAGGCCACCTTTAGTCAGATACTTCGTCAGGTGACCTCGCGCCTGGAAGCAATCGTCACTTTTCTTGCTCTCCTGGAATTGATCAAGCAGGGGCGGGCCGTTGTGGAACAAGCGGAAATCTTCGGGGAGATTATGATTGCCCCTGGCGTCGCTGTTGCCGCAGCCACACCAGAGCTACAGCCGCAATAACGGCAATCACATCAATGGCCACATCGCGCAGCGCAGGCGTGCGCGTTGGCACAAAGGACTGATGGAACTCGTCAGAGGCGGCATAGAGGCCGCCAATGATGATTGTCGTCAGCGATGGCAGCAGGGGGCTGGCGACATCCAGACTGCCGCGACAGGCCCGCAACAAGAGCAAGCCCAAGACGGCATACTCCGTGACATGGGCGCCCTTCTTCAGAAGCAGGTCCGCCGTACTGCCCGGCAGGGATGGTAACATGGTCATGCTAGAAAAGGCAAAGATGACTCCCATCCACACCACAACGGGCAGCCAAAGCCAGAGCCATGACTGCCAACGCATCGTTCGCTCGTTCCTCATTGATAGGCATCCTCAACAGTAGCCACCAGATGACGCCAGGTGTATTTCTCCTGCATTCTCCGCCAGGCATTCTCTGCCAGCGAACGTCTCATCGCCTCGTCGTCAAGCAGACGCACCACCCAGGCGATGAATCCGTCCGTGTCACCAGGCTCTACCAGTATGCCCGACACGCCGTGTTCGATGTATTCGGCATTCTGGCCCACGCGATCGGCGACCACTGCTACGCCTGCCGCCAGCAAATCAATTAACTTGACGGCACACTTAGCACGGTTGACCAGCGTGTCGTCGAACGGGTAGATGGCCACATCGGCGCTGGCAAAGTAGTGGGGCAATTCGGCCTGGTCGCGCCAGCCGGCATAGGTCACCTTTTGAGTCAGACCGGCTGCCTGGATCTGAGCCAGGAACTGCTTCTCCTCGCCGAAGAGTCCTGCTCCTACGATAACAACCTGTATCTGTGGCCTCTTCTGAAGGATGCCGGCGATGATGGCCACGGCGCGCTCAACCGTGAACTCGAAAAACCGGGTGTACAAAAGCACTGTGAGGGGTGACGCCTGTGGTCGCCGCGTTGGCAGCGTCTCTGTCTGGGCAGCGGTGCCGTTCGGCACATAGTAGGTGCGTGTCGGCGACATCCCCATGCTCCACACCAGCGATTGCAGTGTGCGGCTGGCGACGGTGACGGCATCGGCGTGGGTCAGTCCCCAACGCTCCTGCCAGGCGAAGAATGCCTTCTGCATACGGCTGTAGCGCTCGATATCGTTCCAGCCGCCATATCCCTCCCAATCATCACTATCCATGGCGAGCCGCACGCGGCTAAGGCCCAGCCGCTTGCCAATCCAGATGACCATGCCCACCAGCCCGGCGTAGGCCTTTGGCTTGAAGCAATGGACGACGTCGGGCTGTTGCGCCAGGGCGGCGCGTAGCAATCGCCAGGTCACCAGAAGATGGTATACAACAGGAAATCGCCGCGGCAGGGCAATGTTGATCACGGTCACGCCGTCATCGGTGAACACACGTCCGCTATCGTCTGGATAGCTCCACGGGGGCAGGATCAGACATACAGAGTGCCCGTTTTCGTGCAGAGCGTGTGCCAGAGGCAGCGCCCGCACCGACATCGTTCCCTTGGGGTGGAGGCCGAAAGGCCCGATCATAGCAATCTTCATAGCAGCAGGCGTAGTATAGCATGGAGGCAACGACGCCGCAAGGTAAGTGTTTTCTGCTGATGAGACACATCTGCATGGCGACTAAAGTTGCACCTGCATGCAGCAACACCGACCTTCGTCGGCCGGTTAATGACCATCCCATAGGGTTGGGTAACCTGCGGGAGGGGCTTTAGGGCGCGGTTTTCCTGTGCCTGTCCGGCACAGGACAGGCAACTACCTGCAAAGAGGTACCCAATCACCGAAACTGTTTTGGGTAACCGGTTACCGGCACGCGTAACTGTTCACGTTTACCCCGGAGGCAGGTGCACCGGCATGCCTATACCCTCCCGCAGGTTCGGGCAACCTGCGGGAAGGTCAAGTGGCAGGGCCGGGGTGGGGGCATTCCAGCGAAAGTGTTGTTACCCTAATGCTGAACAGTTTCCCAGCGCAGTTGTGTTGACCTGTGAGGCGCGACAGTGTATACTCGCAGCATGTGTGGACCCAGCGCTACGCCCAGATACGCACGTGTGTAAACATGCGTATTGGGCCGGCACAGATTTCTCACGAGGAGGAATGAGGTTCAGGATCGGGCCATCGTACCGCGGGTGGTGCCCGATACCCGGTACCTGCCGCCATGCTACACATTGCTGAAGTACTCCCGCCCCGCCCCACGCCCCTGTGGCGTATGGTCAAGCAGTGCGGCGTTGATCACGTGGTCGGCGTGATGGATTTCAGCCGTGGGCTGAATGTGCCCAGGGAAGAGCTGCCCTGGAGTTTTATGTCACTGGTGCGCCTTAAGACGGCATATGAGGATTTTGGTTTCACCCTCGATGTCATCGAGAGCCGCCCGCCGTTGACCAAGGCCAAGCTGGGCCTGCCCGGCCGCGATGAGGAGATTGAGCATGTCATTGACCTCATTCGCAACATGGGGGCGCTGGGCATCTCCGTTTGGTGTTACGAGTGGATGCCCGTCTTCAACTGGCTGCGCACCTCGACCACCGCGCCGGCGCGCGGCGGTGCTATGGCTACGGCTTTCGACTACGAGCTGATGAAGAATGCTCCACTCACCGAGTATGGTATCGTCACCGAGGAGGAGCTATGGAAGAACCTTGAGTACTTCCTCAAGGCCGTGATACCGGAGGCCGAAAAAGCCAACGTCAAACTGGCCATGCACCCCGACGACCCGCCCCTCTCGCCCATCCGCGGCCTGGGACGCATCATGCGCAGCGTAGAGAACTACCAGCGCCTGCTCGACCTCTATCCCAGTCCGGTCAACGGTATCGCCCTCTGTCAGGGCAACTTCACGCTCATGACCGATGACCTGCCGTCGGTCATCCGCCACTTCGGTAAACAGAAGAAGATCTTCTTTGTCCACTTCCGCGATGTGCGGGGGACGCCAGAGAAGTTCGTGGAAACCTTCCACGACGAGGGCAAGACCGACATGCTGGCCTGCATGAAAGCCTACCGCGAGATCGCCTATGACGGTGTGGCCCGCCCCGACCACGTGCCGACGATGGAGGGCGACAGTAACGATAATCCGGCCTATTCATCCATCGGGCGGCTGTTCGCCATCGGCTACATCAAGGGATTACGCCAGGCCGTATATACAGAATAGAAAGGAGAGCATTGCTGATGGAAGATCTTCTGAATGTCTCTCGCGCTGTGCTTTCGGCCACGCCGGCACGCTGGATCAGTCTGGCCGAAACGCTGCCGGCCGACCTGCTCACTCGCCGCCCTGCGCCTGGCGAATGGTCGGCCCTAGAGTGCCTGCAACACCTGATTGACACCAAGCGAGCCGTGTTCCCGGTGCGCATCGCGGCTTTCCTGGCCGGGCGCGATTTTCCCGCCTTTGATCCCGACGCTCAGGGATCGAAAGCCGACGCCGGCCAAAGCCCTCTTGAGCTGGCCCATGAGTTCGACCGCCTGCGCACGGCCAGCCTGGCTCTGCTGGCAAAGGTAACGCCAGCCGACATGGGCAAACAGGCGCGTCATCAGGAGTTGGGCATGGTCACCTTTGGCGAGATGATGCATGAGTGGGCTGGCCATGACCTGATGCATCTGGTGCAGGCCGAGCGTGCCCTCATGCAGCCATTCATCGCCGGTTGCGGGCCCTGGCAATCGTACTTTAGTGATCACGTCGTACGAGGCAAGTAACACCATGTCGCCAACCGACGATCCACAATGGCTGCGCTGGGCGCGCCAACTGCAAGCGATCGCCCAGATCGGCCTGGCCTTTGCCGAGAACCATTATGACCGTGAACGATACGAGGATATACGCCGGATTGCCGCCGAGATGCTGGCCGCTGGTTCCGATGCTGACGTGCAGCACATCGCCGGACTGTTTGCCGGCGAGGAGGGCTACGCTACACCAAAAGTAGATGTGCGTGGTGTTGTCTTTCGTGACGATGGCCTGCTGTTCGTCAAAGAACTGTCCGACGGTGGGCGCTGGACATTGCCCGGTGGCTGGGCCGACGTCAACGACTCGCCCGCCGAGGCCGTAGTGCGCGAGATTCGTGAGGAGTCGGGCTTCGAGACACGAGCCGTCAAACTGCTGGCCGTCTATGACCGGAGCCGGCATCCGCATGTGCCGCCGCACCCCTATTCGGTGTACAAGCTCTTCTTCCGCTGTGAGATTACCGGCGGCGCGGCATCAGTGAGCCCGGAAACCGGCGGGGCAGCCTTCTTTCGTGAAAACGACATCCCAGAGCTATCCATTGCCCGTATCACGCCCGACGAGATCGCCCGCCTGTTCGAGCACTATCGCCATCCCGACTTGCCCACGGACTTCGACTAGAAAAGTCAATGAACGGAGGAGAAGCGACCGCATGAGTACCGTCTCGCAACACACCGAGCAAAACAGGCGAGCTTGGGATGAGATTGCCCTCATCCGACAGCAGAACATGCACTGGCCGGCGGCTGCCTTCTTTGCCCAAGGTGGGTCTGTTCTGGATGCACGTGTGCTGGCTTGTGCAGGAGATGTAGCCGGCTGCCGCTTGTTGCACCTGCAGTGCGCCACCGGCGAAGAAACGCTCTCCTGGGCGGTGGCCGGCGCCAAAGCCGTCGGCGTGGACATTAGCGCCATCCAGATCGAGTTCGCCAGGCAGAAGGCTGTACAAGCCGGGCTCGACGTAGGTTTTGTCGCCGCCGATATCTACAATCTGCCGGCTGAGTTACAAGATGGATCCTTTGAAATCGTCTATACAGGTGGTGGAGCGCTCGTCTGGCTGCCCGACATCGTGACCTGGGCGCAGGTTGTTGCCTATGCTCTGCGACGCGGTGGACGACTCATCCTCTTCGAAGAACATCCCATCGCCGGCTGTCTGGGCGTTGACAATGGCCGGGTCAAGGTCATGTGGGACTACTTTGGCCGTGGCACGCCCTCATATGACCAGGGCTGGGGACACTTCGCCGGGGGCGAGGAGGCCACGACCGTTAAGGCCGAATTTTCCTGGCCGCTCGGCGACGTGGTGACGGCATTGGTCAGGGCAGGCATGCACATAGAATTACTAGAGGAATTTCCAAGTGAGGCAGAGTGGCGCTTTGGAGAGGCGCTCGACTCTGTGTGCCGGCTGCCCGGCTTGTATCTACTGGCAGCCCGCAAGCATTAGCCGGCCATGTTGAAACGGTCATAGGATGGTAGTGCGTCATATCCCGCATAACGGGATGAGGAGGAGCCAGCCATGCTAAGATCACGCCCGTTGATACTGGTGGTTTTTGCCCTGGCAATTGTCCTGGTCGCTCTCGTGGTCGTCGGCGAGAGCAGGGCTGGGCCGCCCGATGCCGTTTACTCCGAGGCCACCCTGTACATCAGCTATCTCTCGCCGTCAGGGCAAGGCCGTGTGACGATCGAGCGCATTGTTCGTGCCTCGCAACCGTGGAATTTCGTCCGTGAGACAAGCAAAGCTACCTTCGCCGACAGCGTTTACTACGAGACCACGTATGGCTTGGCCAGCCCGGCCCAGGCACAGGCCTATGGCGCCTCGCGCGGCGGACGGGCGGTGCCGTTCCCGCCGCTGAACCTGTGGTGCGTCCAATTGAGCAACGGTTCCATCATCTTTGTTGGCGAGCACCACGACATGTACAATGCCGACTACATCCTGCATGAAGCAGCAGATGCGGAGGCAGCGGCAGCCAACGTTGGCTGCAATCTCCGCTGATAGAGGGCAGAACAGACAGGTAGGCATGTCAATATATGGGAGGCAAGCCGATGACAAGCAGACCCATCATCACAGCAGTTGAAGTGCACGAGTTCTGGTATGGAACCCAGGAGCTGGGCACCGACTACAACGGCTTCAACTCCGTCTATGAGCCGGGCGCCCGCGCCCGCAGCACTACATACATCATCAAGATAAACACGAGCGCCGGCATCAGCGGCGAGTTTGTCGGCGGCGGCCCATCGGAGGTGGGTGAGCTACGTACCTACGTCAACTACCTGATCGGCAAGAATGCCCTGGAGCGTGAGCGCATCTACAACGATATCAAGCGGGCCCTGCGCAAGAAAGACAAGATGAGCATGGGCCTGGTTGATATTGCCCTTTGGGATCTGGCCGGCAAATACTACAATGCGCCCATCTACGAGCTCCTGGGCGGCTGGCGCAAGAAGCTGCCTGCCTACGCCAGCACCTACCACGGCGACAACCAGCCCGACGGCCTGAGCAGCCCCACTGCCTATGCTGATTTTGCGGAACATTGCCTGGCCATGGGCTATCCCGCCTTCAAGATTCATGGCTGGGGCAACGCTCCCATCCAGCAAGAAGTGGCAACGGTCCTGGCCGTGGGCAAACGGGTGGGGGGCAAGATGGATCTGATGATTGACCCCGCCTGCGAGTACAACACTTTCGCCGATGCCCTCAAGATCGGCCGTGCCTGCGACGAGGCCGGTTTCCTTTGGCTGGAAGACCCGTTCAAGGATGGCGGCGTCTCGCAGTATGCCCACCGCAAACTGCGCCAGATGATCAAGACGCCACTCCTGCAATGCGAGCATGTGCGCGGCATCGAGCCCAAGGCCGATTTCCTCATCGCTGAAGCGACCGACTTTCTGCGTGTGGACCCTGTGTACGACTGCGGCATCACCGGCGGGCTGAAGATCGCTCATATTGCCGAGGGCTTTGGCATTGACGCCGAGGTGCACGGCGCCGGGCCGGCACAGCGCCACCTGATGGCTGCTCTGCGCAACAGCAACTACTACGAGATGGCCCTCGTCCATCCCAAAGTGCCCGATGCCCGCAACGTCATCTATGCCGACGATTACCGGGATGGCCTGCATGCAATTGATGAGCATGGCTGCGTGGATGTGCCCGACGGGCCTGGGCTCGGCGTGACCTATAACTGGGACTACATCAAGGCGCACGAGACGGGCTTTGTCGAGTACAGGTGAAACCATAACAACTCGTCACCGACCTACGTCTATACATTGCTGATGATGCAACGAACTCCGAGGCGACGCCTCTTGCCCGGTTTTATCATGGGCCTGCTCGTCCTGCTCCTGGCCCTGGCCGAGGGCGGGCCTGGCCCTGCCCTTGCCGCTATCGGTCGCGGCGTGGGCCTGGTGAAGTCTGCCCCGCCCACGGTCAGCGATGCATCCGATATTCTCGCCTACCTGCAAATGCCCGGCCCCACGGCCACACCAACAGCAACGCCGCGGCGGGGGCGACCAGGGCTGGTTCCCACGGCCACCCCAACCGCCGATCGCACCACAGCAACACCCTCTGCCGATGACCTGGGCTACAGCCGGGTAACCACCTGGAGCTTCCCCGACGAGCCACACCTGGAAGCTATGCGCCCGCTGATCGTCATGACCCTCAAGGCGCGTGAGCTGATCTTCAACGGCGTCAGTGGCAGGGTATCCTCGTTCTATCCCGGCGATGGCTACGAAAGACTGTGGGGGCGCGATCTCTCTACAATCCTTCCAACCGCCCAGTACCTCTATGGCGAGGAGTACCTGCGCAGCGGCGTCGAAGAGTTTCTGGCCCGCCAGTACGGTCAGCAAACACGCTCAGCCGGCGGCGACAACGGTGTCATAGCCGGTGCGGGTGCCCTGCCGGGCATTGTGGCCCCGGATGGCAGCGTTGACAAGAACACCGTTACGTCTGACGAGGAAACGAGCATTATCCATGCTGCCTACCAATACTACAAGATCGCGGGTGGGCGCTCATGGTTACGGAAGGATGTGGGCGGGCAGCCGGTTCTCGACCGCCTGAATGCAGCGATCGAGTGGGTGTATAACAATCGCTTTGACCTGATGCATCGGCTGGTAAAGCGCGGCCATACCACCGACTGGGGCGACGTCAAGTTCGAACGCGCCCTCGACCCCACCGATATTGATCCCAAGACTGATCACTGGACGGCCTCGATCTACGACCAGGCGCTTATGTATCGCGCCCTGCGCGAGTTGGCCGAGATGAATCAGGCGACCGGTCGCGACGAGTACGCCAAAGGGTTGCTGGCCCGCGCCGAAGACCTGCGCCAAATGACTAATCTCTTCCTTTGGATGCCGGAGCGCGGCTATTACCGTATCCATATCCACCTGACGCCGCTGACCCACCAGGGTTTCAATGAAGACGAGATGGTGGCTATCGGCAACGCCGTCGCCATCTATTGTGGCCTGACCACCGACGAGCAGGAGCGCAGCATCGTCAAGAAGTTGGAGGAGGCGCGCCTGGCTGCCGGGGCGCGCAAGCCGGGGTTGAGCCTCTATCCGGCCTATCCGGCCGGCTTCTTTGCCACGGTTATGCGTAACCGGGGCGAATACCAAAACGGTGGTTTGTGGGACTGGTGGGGCGGCGTACAAATGACGTCCGAGTTCCAGAACGGCTTCAGTGACCTGGCCCTGGCTCACCTGTACCAGGTAGCGACCGACTGGGCACGGCATCCCAATGCTGTTTGGGAATGGTCGGCGCCCACCTCGTCGTTTGGTCGCGGCTCGCAAGGCTACGCCGGTGTGGCCGGCACGGTCGGTGAAGCGATCATCAGTGGACTGTATGGCGTGAGCATCTCGCGCGACGGTGTGCGCCTGGAGCCACGTCTGGGAACACACAACGGCGACGTACGCGTCTATCAGCCGGCAACCGACCGCTACGTCGCCTATCGTTATAGCTATCGCCCGGACACAATCACCCTGCGTTACGGCACGAATGTCACCGGTGAGATCGCCGTGCGTGTCCTCATCCCCGCCGGTCAGGTCGTCAAGGCCGTGCGTGTGGGGGAGAAAGATGTAACGTCACGCCGCGAGACGGTCAACAACGACGTCTACGCCATCTTCAAGGCCCCGACGGGTATCAGCACAATCAGCATTACATTGGCGCCCGCGCCCACCGGCACAGGCGGGCTGGCGATTGACCCCGTCTTCTTCGACTACTACCAGAACAATGACGGCCTTCGCCTCTTGGGCCTGCCGCTGACGCCGGCAGTGATGGAGGGAACACTGCGCGTGCAATACTTCGAGAAAGGCAAGCTGGAAGATCAGCGTGCGCAGACAAACGACCCGGCCTGGCAATTCAGCTACGGGTTGATGGGCGAGGAGATGGTGCGCGCAGGCTCGAATCTGCCGGTGGGCGGCGAAACCTCGACCGTGACCTATGCCCACCTGAAGCAAGCGGCTGCTGAGAACAAGCGGGTGGCCCCGCCCAAGGGTTTCACAGGCGGCGTTTACAAGAACAAGGACGGCACGGTCTTCATCCCCTTCTCGTCTGATCTGTCGCCGGCGCCGGGCCACAATGTGGCAGCCATTTTCTGGGTTGTCCTCTCCAGCAATACTCGCTCGCCCGGCGGCTGGCTACACGACGTCGGCTTGCCGCTGACCGAGCCCATCTGGGCCACCGTAGACAAGGGCGACGCCAGAGGGCACAAGGTGTTGATTCAGGCCTTCCAGCGTACCATCCTGACCTACGACGCGCAGAACACGCCCGGCTGGCAGGTGGAACGCATCAATCTGGGCGTGGATTATCTAAAGCTGTTCACGGATCGCGGCAAGCCATAGGGAGAGCAGGGATTGGGCTGTTGCCTGCCATCCCGGGCTATGGGCTACATGACGACGGCTATGTTTATCAACGTCGGCATCCGTTTGGCAATAGGCCGGGCGATTAGAAGGAGAAAGGATGATTCGCGGTATCGGTATCAATTGCGATGAAGACACGATTGACGGCCACGTGGACAGGTTGGCCCAGGCGCTCGACCGTGCCGAACAAGCCGGCTTTGATGCCTATGAGTTCTCCATTGAGGCCTGCAATCTCATTCGTGGTGGGCGTGTTATCCAGGATGAGGTGGATCGCGTCAAGGCTGTGCTGTCTGCACACTCGTTGCGCTATACCGTTCATCCGCCATGCTCCCTGCAGTTAACAGACCGCAGCGGCTGGGGCCGTCAGGTCTTCTTGGCCTGCCTCGATGTGACGGCGCAGCTTCATGCTGATGTCATGGTCTACCACAGCGGGCAGATTGCCCTGCGTCCTGCCGATCAAGACACGCAGCCCCTGCCCGATGCCGCCGCGTTGCAGGAGATGTGGCGCTACGAGACGGCTATGCTTAAGGAAATCGCGCCAGAGGCAGAGAGGCGTGGCGTCATGATTGCCGTCGAGAATCGCGACCCGCACCTGTGGGAACTGGCAGCTCTCCATCGTCACGGCAAAGACGGCCGCGACCTCATACAGTACCACCAGGGGATGAG
>Ga0272448_1002853_pt1 | contig 21139 bp, 17 predicted proteins | sample YNPCB0191_FD_202220 | JGI IMG/M metagenome (GOLD analysis project Ga0272448, IMG submission 202220) | Hot spring sediment microbial communities from Yellowstone National Park, WY, United States - YNP-CB-019-1 | ecosystem: Environmental > Aquatic > Thermal springs > Hot (42-90C) > Sediment... | reverse complement strand
TGGCGCGGACTTGTTCGAGGAGGAAGTCGGCGGCGGCCTCGTTGTCGGCGCGGTCGCGGATGTCGGGCAACTCCCGGGTGCGGCCGGTGGCGGGGTCGGCGGCGGTGATGACGCGGATGTCGTGGCCAGTGAGGCCGAAGCGGAGCCGGCCGGTGAGGTTGTGGCCGCGGGCGGCGAGGGCGTTGCGGAGGGCGTCCCAAGGGGCGACACCGCCGAGCTGGGGCGAGGGCTGGAAAAGCTGTTCGAGCCGGGCACGGCCTTCGGTGGTGGTGACGGCGATGATGCGGTGGGGGATGACCGGTTCAGCGTCGTCGGCGGGGTTGGCCAGTGCCCAGAGGGTTTCAGTAAGGATGGCCGGGGACATGCCGGTGACGGCGAGCAGGATGATTTCGGATTGAGACGCGGCGGTTTCCACCGCGGGCGAGCGCAGAGGCTCGGGCTGCGGTGTCGCCCGTGTGGTGGATGTGGTTTTGCGGGAGCGGGAGGTTTTCATGGGGATCAGGCGGAGCGGACGGATGGGACGGATCGGGTGGATCAGGTGGCCTCAAACCACTGCGGGTCGAGCGGCGGAATGGGGTGAGCCTCGCGGGTGAGGTCGAAGCCGAGGAAGTCGGTGGCGATTTGTTTCATTTGTTTGAAGCCGTCAGCGCCGATGGGCTGAACGCCGTGGGCGAGGATGCTGGCGTTGCGTTTTTCTGTGGCGGCGCGGAAGCGGCTTTTCTTGTCGAGGGCGATGTCGGCGGCGATGGCGCGCGCACGTTCGTGGCCGAGGGCGGCGAGGGCTTGGAAGCACTGTTCGAGGCTGAGTTTGATCTCGCCGCGGGCGTCGGGCTGGCCGAAGGGTAAGGCTTTGAGGGCATCCGGGAGTTGCGCGGTGTTTTCGGCTTTGCAGCGGCCGTTGACGAACAGTCCGTCAGTCCCCTCGGTAAGCCAGAGTTGGGCCTGCATTTCCATGGCGCGGTAGAGGCGGGCGGCGGCGTCTTCGTAACGGCCCTGGGCGGCGGTGCGCAGGGCGTTGTCGAGCAGCTCGCGCAGGAGCGCGGGGCTCGCGGCGTCGGCGGCGCAGGCCTGGCAGACTTCCAGGGCGTCTTCGGCGATGGGCAGCGGGCTGGCTGCGGGGTTGGCCTCGAAGATCGGACGGATCTGACGGATCGTTTGATGGAAGAGGCTTCTGGCTTTGGGAAAATCGAGGCGGTGGCGTGCGCCCATGCCGTCGGCCAGGGCGGCCATGGCCTCGAAGCGCCGTTTCAGGGGGACTCGCCTGGCGACCTCTTTCAGGAGGTTGGCAGCGCTTTCGAACTGGCAGCCGGCCCAGAGGTCGCAGGCGCGTTCGACTTCGCGGATGGCCAGCTCGGCCCAGGGATTGCCCTGGTAGAGGGCGCGTTCTTTGCCGTCGAGCACGATGCCCAGGCCGCCTTTGTCCCGTTGCTCGCTGCCGACGTAGCTGAACTGCTGGAACAGTTCGGCGGCGGCCAGCACCAGGGCGGCGCTCATGGTTTTGGTGCCGCCGGTGTAGTCCACGAGGACTTCTTCAGGCTTGACCTTCGTCTCGCGCAGGATTTCGGGAATTCTGCGGCGCAGCTCGCGGTAGCAGGGGCCGAGCTCTTCGAATTTCTCGACTTCGATGTAGCGCGGGGCGGGATGCCAGTCGAGCTGGCGCTGGATGTCGTCGGCGTTGGCGCGGCTGCCGGCGGAGCAGAAATACCAGACGTGGGCCGGGCGGTGTTGGCGGAGCACGTGCAACACGGGCGCAGGCGAACCGCCGACGGAGACGAGGGCAGCGGTGATTTTTGGCGGTGGTGCAGGTGGGGTGCTCATAGCTCGACGACGCCTTTGCAATCAGGGTAGCCAGTGCAGCCCCAGAACTGGCGGCCGGCGTGCGGGCCGGTTTTGGCGGTGCGGAGCGCCATGGGCTTGCCGCACTGGGGACATTGGGGAATGGGATCGGACGGATCCGACGGATCCGACGGATTGCGGCGGCTGCGCCGGGCGAGGCGGGCGGTGGCGAGTTGCTCGGAGTAGCCGCCCTCCTCGATGAAGGCTTGCTCGAGGGCGGTGAGCTGCTGGTCGAGCAGGTAGTTGGCCTGGTGAATGAGGCAGATGATGGCGTTGGCGCGCACGGCGGGGTCGGCGTGCTCGAGCCAGCGGGCGTAGAGGGCATGAAGGGCACGGCGCTGGGCCTGGGGATCCGACGGATCCGACCGATCCGGCTGATCCGGCCGATCCCGGCCAAGCTGCTGCCCCACGGCGCGCACCGCGCGGGCCTCGGGGCTTTCGGGCGCCCACTGGGGCAAATGCCGGTGGAAGAGGAAGTCTTCGTAGTCGAGGAGGAGTTCTTCGAGGCTGGAGCGGGCGGTGTTGAGCAGGCGCAATTCGGTTTGGGAGGAAGTGGCGCCGAATCGGCTGCCTTCGGCGATGTTCTGGCGTCCGCTGCGAGCGGCCTGGACCATCTGGTCAACGGTGCGCGAGCGGGGGTCGAGGAATTTTTCGCAGAACCAGTAGGTGGCGTCGTAGATGAGCGTGGCGGTTTGGAAGCTGGCGGTGCTGCGGTAACCGCCGGCCGGGCGTAGGCGTTTGCGGGTGGGGGAGCGGACGGATGGGACGGATCCGGCGGATCGGGTGGATTGGTTGGGTGTGGTGGTGCTCATGGGAAGGGGCGGAGGCGGGGGTCGGCTTTCATGGCCCGATGAGGCGCCGTTGCTTGGCGAGCGCGACGATGGCCCCCCGATTTGCGTGTGCTCGGCGTGCTGGCTGGCCGAGAATGCGGTCGTGTGGGGCCTCGATGAAGGCGAGGCGCAGGCAGCCGTCTATGCGCACAGGGCGTAAGTGCAGCACGCTGGCCTGTCTGGGTTTAGCGGAGCCAAGCACGTTGGGCTTACTTCCGTTGCGTCCAGCACTGATGCCCAGTCCCTCCCGCCCGCGAAGCTTATTCTTTAGGAAGTCGCCGGCAAAACGAATCAACTGCACCCAGTCGTCGAAACCGGTAGGTTTCAAAGCGACGTCGAACCCGACACTGCGTAGCTCGTTAGCGAGTGCGGTCCAGCCTGCTTCGGTGAGAGCATGTTCGTCCGAGGTCAGCGCGCCGGCCGCGCGGGTGGCACGGAAGCCCAAGGCCCCGATGGAAAAGAAGACGCGGAGGGCCTGTTCCAGACGCTGCGTGGGTGGACGCTTGAAAGCCACTTCAACGACAGCCTGGCTGCCCGGGGCGAGCGAGCCCATGGGATTCAGGCGGCCGGTGCGACCGCAGAAAAAGCCGAGCAAGTAGGCGCGCGGCTCCATGCCCTGTTGTGGAATTCTCTTGTGCCAGTCAACCTGCCCGCCAGCAGGCTGTTGGCGCACGCGAACGGTGAAGGTGCTGGCGGCTGGGCTGTCGCCATGCACGCCGCCAAAGATCTCTCGCTCCTCGGCGGCGCTCCCTCCCAAGCAACGAAACCACCACCGGAGTTGCCCGCGGATGGCAGCGGGGCGGAGTTCCGCTCGGGTCTGTTCGGCTCCTGCACAGAAGCAGGGAGTCAAAAACTCGATGTGGTAGGTGCGAATGATCATGGCATTTTCCCGAGGTTCATGGCTTTGCTCAGCTGGCGGATGGCTTGGTCCACGGTGGCCAGCTCGCCTTTGGTGGCTTTGGTCTTGAAGGCTTGCCAGTAGGCGAGGCGCGGGCCGCGCAAGGCGCGGACAATGGCTTTCTTTTGCTCCTCGGTCGGGCCTCCTTTCTTGGGTTCTTTGCAGAAGGCGCGGACCTTGGCGTCGAATTGCTGGTCAGTGAGGAGTTCGATTTCCTTGTCGGCACGCTCGTCGCCCGAAAGGTTGGCCAGGGCGGCCTCGCGTTCCTGCTTTTGGCGGAGGCGTTCTGCTTCTTCGGCCTTGCGACGCTGTTCTTCGGCCAGACGCTGCTTTTCAGCACGCTCGCGTTCGGCGCAGTCGAGAAGGGTTCTTTCGACGGTGTTGTGAATGGTCTCCGAGCAATCAAACCACCCGTAGCCCGCGGCGGTTTTGGCGCCGAGGCCGAAGGCAGACAGGCCGGTGGCGAGCCAGGTGCGCGCGTGCTGAATGATCTGCGCGTCGGCACCGCGCAGACGGGCAATCGCGAAGGCGAAGACGTGGCCGGGAGCGACGGCGGGGAACACAACGGGCACGGGCTCTTCGGTGTCGGTCGCGGTGGGCGATTTGCCAGCGTAGTAGTCGCGGTGGTGGCAGGTGACGACGTCGAGTTCGAGTTTGCCGAGCGGGGGCACTTCGAGGGGCAGGCCGTCCACTTTACGGGGTTGGTCGAGTTTACTGGGTTGGTCGAGGTCCACGGGGTAGGCGGGCAGGAAGGAGACGCTGCCGGCGAAGTTGGGGAGGGATTTCCACGGCGTGTCGGGGTGCTTCTCGGCAATTTCCCAGCCGAAATGAGCGGCCAGGGTTTGGGCGGCGGTTTGCGCGACTTCGCGGTGGTTTGGGCCGCAGGCCCAGAGGAAGTCGGACTGATCGCGCCGACCGGACCAATCTTGTTCGCACCAGCCGAAGACGCGGGCGATGGCAGCGAGCATTTCGGCGGGGGTGGTGAAGGCTGCGTAGCAGGGGGCGAGCGGGTCGTCCGGGCCGGTGGGTTTATGCTCAGGCTTTCCGCCCGCCTCGCACCATTCGTGGAGGGCGGCGAGGGCGGCGCGGCGGGCGCAGCCTTTGACAGCGCTGCCGGGGATGTAGGGCAGGCCAAAACGGTCCAGACACAGGCCGGCATTTTCCATCACGCCGCCGGCCATGTTGACCAGGAGGCGGGACTGCAGTTGGGCGTGGAGGATGTCCGCAGGCAGGCTTTGCAAGGTGGCAACCCAACCGGCCACCCGAGCGGGGCTGCTGTGCGCCATGAACCCCTCAGTGAAGAACCGCTGGCGGTCATCCTTGGCCAGATCGGGCCGAGAGTAGCGGTCGAAGTAGAGACTCCGACTGCAATCCTTGAGGGGTAACGCCTGCAAAGCCGCTTTAGTGTCTTGTGGAACAAACACGGCGTTCATGAAGATTTGGGGGTTGAGCTCTCAGTCTTCTCCTTCTTCTTCGGAACCCTCCCGCGTCGTGAAACGTTTCACGTAGCCGAGGAAGGCAAGGGCTTCGGCGCTTGCTCGCTGGAGATGATGCGAGTCCGCGGCGCTGAGCTTGGCGATTAAATCCTCGCTGGCTTTGGCCCCTAGCAGCACGGTGAAGTTCAGATCGCTATTGGCCAGATGTTCGGTTGCGCCGTCCAATGCAGCCTTCATCTCTGGACGTTTTGGCGTTTTGCCGTCTTTCTTCTTTTCACCGGCGAAAGCGGCAGTGGCGAGCAGGCCGTTGGCAAGAATCATGGCCGGGAGCTTGGACACAGCCGCTTTGCTGGTGTTGGGTGCGGTCTTCAGAGCGGCAGCCGCCCTGAGTTGTTCGAGGTTTCTTTGTTCACGATCTTTTTGCTCGAGGTTTTTCATGGCTCAGGCTCCTTTCTGGGTGGTGCTGTTGGTGACGGGATCGGCGAGTTTGACGGTGCACCAGCCGAGGCCGGTGGAGGCGTCACCGCCGAATTGGAGAGGCTTACTGCCATCCACTTTTTGGGCGAAGGCGTCGAGCGCGTCTTTGGGTTTCTTGTCTTTGAATCTCTCTCCACGGCCGGGAAGGGCGTGGAGGACGGAATAGAACAGTGTCTCGCTGGGGACGTTTTCCTGGTTGAAGAGGGCACCGCCAGCGGCGGTGCCGGTTTCGTCGTCAATGCGGACGTGCTGCGCGACTTCACAGGCGTTTTGGGCAAAGAAGCTCATCATGCCGTCGCTAAGGATAACGAGCCGGGTGGCGACTTCTTTCCAGACGGGGTCGTCGAGGAGGCCGGCCAAGCTGTCGCCGAGCTTGGCGGGCAGGTCGCCGGAGTGGGTGAAGGTGTATTCTTCGAGGACGACCTTGTCGCCGATGGCGAGGGGGCCATTGGCGGTGAAGAGGGCCTGGGGATCGGACGGATCAGACAGATCCGACAGATCAGCAAGGACGCCATCGCGTTGGGCGCGGTGGAGGATTAGCGGACAGGTGATCCAAGCGAAGCTGCCTTTGGCGGAGCGCACCGGGAAGGCGAGCAGGCGGGCTTCGGTGAAGAGGAGGGAGCCGGAGAACGGGTGATTGGCGTTGTCGGAGCCGAAGAGCCAGGCAGCCTCCGATACCTGATCCAATTCCTCCTTGTTGTCGGCGTTCTTCTTGGTCGTCACTCGGAGGTTGCGCTTCCCGTTCTGCTCCAGAAGGGTGATGTTCCATTGGTCAGCGAACGTGCCTTTGAGACTGGTGGCTGGGATGACCGGGAAGCCGGTGTGGCGTTCGCGGATGATGGGTTGGTCAATGGCGCCGACGCTGGCGCCCGCTCCCACATGCAGTGGGGTGCGCGTGAATATGTAGAGGAGTTTCTTTTGTTGCATGGTGTGTGTGGTTTGGTTTGTGGTTAAGCGGACGGATCAGACGGATGGGACCGATCGGACGGATCAGGCCGGTAAAACTGCCAGGTGCCGCAGACGCCCAAGCCGAAGCCTTTTTCGCCCAAGAGGGTGCTGCGGCGGTTGCGGATGGTGGTGTAGTTGGCCGGATCCGCCGGATCTGACGGATTAACCAGCGGCCCGTGCCAGTTGAGGGCGGCAGCGAGATGGGCGGCAGCTTCGGCGGAATCGGCCTCGAAGTAGTAAACGGCGCCAGCGGGGACGGCGAGGTGGGTGGATTTGGCGCCGCCTTCGGGGCGATCGGCGTCGTTGGGCAATGCCCAGCCGGTGACGGGGATCGGCTTAGGCACGATGGCGGCGACGAGTTTGGCGGCGATTTCTTTGGCGTCCCCGGCGTAGCCGCGAGTGTGTTTGCCATTGTACGAGCGGCGCTGGCGTTGCCCGGTGCGAAGCATGACCTGGCCGTCGGACTGGCGCACCCAGTTGGGCAGCCAGCCGCCCGGGTGGTGTGGGACACCTTTTTGCTCGTTTGCCTGGATTTCCGGCCAGATCGCGGGGGAAAGCAGAATCCATTTGACCAGCCATGCGCCGTTGTGCTGGTTAAATTGGCTGGTTTTGCCGCGTGGCAAGGGCAGCGCATCCTCCTGGATCCGGGTGGCGGTGCAGAGGCGTTGCTGGCCGCCGACAAGGATTTGGCAGGGCCGGTTCAGGAGGTCACGAATCAAGTCTGCGCGTCCGAGACCCCCATTCTTTTCAGCCGTTTTGGCGAAGACGCCGAGGCGCCAGCCTTCGCGCAAACGCAGGTAATGGGCGGAGTAAATCTTGCCGTCGGCATCGCCTCGACCAGTGGTCCCCGTAGCGGGGTCAATGGCGATGCCGATGGTGGCTTCGGTATCGAAGAAGGCGGAGTCGTCGAGGGAATCTGGCAGATCAGACGGATGGGACGGATCGGGCTGATCGTTGGTGAGGTAGGCTGCGTAGGCGGCAGCGCTGAGCCACGCTTTGGCGCGGGCTTCCTTGGTGGGCGGCAGGGTGTTGGCGACGGGGTATTTGAGGGGCTGGGGCAAGCTGGAGTGGGCGCGGCCATTTGTTTCAGTGGGGAGGAGAGCCGGGCGGAGCGTGCCGTCGAGCAGGTCGAGTGGGCGAGGGAAGAACCAGATTGGTTTTTCAAGCTGCCGGTCCTTGCTTTTGTTTTCCACGCAAACCGGGAACGGGCCGGCGGTGATGAGGGATCCGAAGCGACGGTTGTCTTTGCCGTCGCGTTCGGCGCCGCGGCGCTGGTCGTGAGAATGGCCGTTCAGCCCAGAGCGATGCAGGGCGGCGTGGAAGGCCGCGTCGGTGACGTTGGGCAACGGCCAAGCGGCGCCGTGGCCGGCGAGGGAGCCTTCCATGGGCCGGCCGTCTCGGAAGAAGAGGACGTCAGTGGGTTGGAGGAGGATGGTGTTCATGGTTCAGTTGCCGTTCGGCTCGGGGTTGGTGGTTTCAGCGGCAGTGCGATGGGCAAAGGCGACGGTCTGGCAGAGCCCGATGAGAGCGCGGAGCGTGCGCTCGGTGGTCTCGGACGGATCGGTCGGATGGGACGGATCTCGTGGCAGCAGGGAGCGTAGATAAGCTGTGAGGGCGTCGTTCAGGTGGCAGTGCAGGGCGTCAGCCAAAGCTGCCTCTTTGGGGAACTTGGGCCCGCGCTGGCGGTCGAGGCAGTACTGGAACTCGCGGCGGATGACTTCGTCCACCGGAAAGTTAGCAACGGGTTGGACGGTTTTGCTCGCCGTGACCAAGGGCGTGCTCTCGGTGACGTAGGCTTCAAGCAGTTCGGCGAAGCGGTGCGGGAACTTGGCGCTGAGCTGGCCTGCTTCCAGCGCAGCGGCAATGGCGCGGTAGAGTTCCAGCCCACCGCTGTCCCACTGGCAGCCCCACTCAATGGTTTCGCCGGAACGCTTGTAGAGTGTGACGGCGACGGCGCTGCGGCCCAATTTTCGCTTGGCGCGTTTTTCGGCGGCTTGAGCGGCACGGACGACGTCCTGCAACGGCGCCTTGAAATGTGCGATGGCGATGCCGACGGAGCAGTCGGCAGCGGGACCGGGGACCATGGCGTGAAACTTCGCCGGCTCGCCCTCGAGTTTCGGAGCTTGCAGCGCGAGGCGGATGAACCCGGGCTGCTCGCAGGCGAACAACGGGACGTCTTCGCCCACCCATTCGCCATTCCGAAAACGCCAAGCACCGCGGAGCTTGTTCAACGCATCGGGTTCGCCGCGAAAGGCCGCGCGCAGGGCGCGGGCACAGTCCAGCGCACGATCTGCCGGCAACAACGCCAGCACGTCATCGCCGCCGGAGTAGATGAGCCGCCCGTCGTGGGCCTCGACGATGCGGCGGACGCAGAAGTTGCCGAAGTTGGCCAGCATCTCGGAGAACTGCAGGTGGAACGAGGGGCTGAGGGGACGCTTGCGGTTGAGCAGGTCTTCCAGGCCATTTTGCTCGAAATACACTTTCGCGCCCTTGCGCTGACCATCTTCTTCATAATCCGCGAGCTGGTCGCCCAGCTTCGGCATTTTTGGGTGCAGACCGGAAATCCATTTGCCCATTTCGTCGCCGTCGAGGGCGAGGACGGCGAAGTATTTGTTCGTATCGCGGTCGGTCGTGCGATCGGCATCGGCATCGAACTCCGGATCGTCGTCCGACCTGGCAAAAGGCTGAGCATCGGCGATATGGCGGGTGTCGGGCATGCGCCAGTCGCTGGTTTTGAAATCATGCTTTGTTTGCAGCCATGCGCTCGGCCACAGGCGCTTGATGAGCGAGGTGACGCCGAGCAGTTCGGCGGGTTTGAAGAGGTTGGGCACACCGGCTTCCTTGTTCAAGTTCTCCACACGCTCTTCGTTCCATTCGGGACCACGGAGGTCGAGCAGCGCTTCTTCGCGGCCGTTGAGCGAATCCTTGTTGCTGGCGCGGCCAACGTCCCAGCCGCCGCTGGCCCAGGCCTTCCAAGCGCGGGTCTGGCGGACGGCGTCGAGCTGCCAACTGACGAGCTGATAAAGCGCCGACCACGCGGCGCCGGGGTTGTCGAGTTTGGCGTCGGGCTTGAGCTTGGAGCGATCTTTCCAGCCGGAGATGTCGCGGCCGTTGGCATGGCGCTCGTTTTCAGGAAAGCGTTCGCACTCGAAGTTGCGGACATCGCGATGCTTGGACGGCATCCGCCGGGCCAGTTCGAGGATGGTGTGGAGGCTGCCGCGAGGACCTTGGTCTTCTGCATGCTTGTTGGCATCGGGCAGGAGCGCCGTGGCCTCGAAGGCTTTGTCCGGCGTCTCGGGCCATGGGAGCACCTGCCAGGCGATGTCGAGGAAACGCTGGTTCTGGGCGTCGAAGCGGCGGCGCTGCTCGTCGGTCCAGACGCCGGCAGAGGCGAGATTTTTTGAGGCCCAGTCCCAAACTTCGGCAGCCATGTCTTGATGGGCCTTGCGAATGACGCCTTCCACTTCACGCGCGATGTCGGCGGCCTTGTCAGCGGGGACGAGGGCGAGGAAACGGTTAGGCAAGCTGGGTGTGAGGAGGCGGCGGCGGCCGTAGTCTGAGTCGTAGCCGAAGGCGTCCCAGAGCGTCTGATCGCCACCGCTGGATTCGAGTTGGACGCGGGCCTGGGTCCACACATCGTCCCTGAGCAGCAGATCAAAGATCGGCTGCCCGCAAAGGTTGGGGAAAACGACGTTGTCCGGGCCGTAGTTGAGCGCGATGTGCCGCAGGCCACAGCCGACGAGGTAGCTGAGCAGGTAGCTGCCGCTCCAGAGGTCGAGCGTGCGTCGCGCCTGGGCAATGTATTCCTGCACTGGGCCGATTTGGAACAGGAGAAACGCCGGCTGGCACTTCGCATCTTTGCCGCTGCCGGTGACGCAGGCCTCAAGGGCGGAGACAGCGCAGTTGTGAATCCAGATGGTGTGGTCGGGCAAGCGCGTGTCCGCGGGCAGGAAAGCGAGACGGTCATCGCGGTGATCGGACGCCCACCACCGCCACAAGCGCCAGAGGGCAAAGAACTGGGCGCGGTCGTCGCCCTCGGTCAGCACCGGCCGGCTTTTTTGGGCGATGCCGTGCGCGATGTCCGCGGTGGAATAGGGGTTGATTTCGAATTTCGCTCCGCCGAGCGGGTGCTTGAAGTGGTTGTTCTTGCCATCAAAGGCCGATTCCAAGTGTTGCCAGCGAGGCCAGGGCAGCCGGTCGGCGGCGGCGGCGGTGTGGTCGCATTCTTTGGCGAACTCCGCATCTTCCAAAGCGAGGCCCGCTTCGTAGGCTTCCGCGCGTTGCTTGTGCCAGGCGAGGTCGAGGACCTTCTCCGGCGGGTCGTGGAGGTAGGCGGCCAGTTTGCGTTTCCAAAAGTCAGCGTTGTTCGTTTCCATCATCGTGCTCCGTGTTTTGGCTCATGCGCAGGAATTCCGCCAGCGTTCGGACGTCCGGGGATGTCGTGTTTTCTGAATTCCAAGTCGAACTCCAGGGATGGGTCGCCGTTCCAGCGGCGCATTCGCAGTCACGTCAGCTAAGGCATCCTGACGCATGGCTGTTCGTCCGTCGAAGGACATTCCGGGTTTCCGCTCAAGGGTTCGCCCCGAGGCCGAGCGCGGCTCGCGTTCTTTTTGCGCGGCGCGTATCGGGCGACCGTGCGCATCCAACTGCGTCCTTCTGAAAACCGCGCCAAGTGTAATCGGCGCGCGGATGGTGTCAACGAAAGGCCGCCGGGCCTAACGAAGTTTGGCAGCGACTTCTTCGCCGAGAGCCTCAGCGTCGTTCAGCGGTCGGCGCGCTTCGGCACGGCGCGCCGGGCCGTCGCGAAACGAGACGGCGCGCAACTGAATTTGTTCGCCGAGCACCTCGGCGTATGCGGCAACGGGGCTTTGGCAACCGCCGCCCATGGCGCGCAGGAACGCGCGTTCGGCTGTGACGGATTGGAAGGTGTTGAAGTGATTGAGACGCTGACAAATCGCGGCGATCCGTTCGTCGCCATCGCGAATTTCAATGCCAATGGCCCCCTGCCCCACGCACGGCAGCATCACGTCCAGATCGAGCATCACCGCCAGCAAACCGTCCGGCACGGCGTCGCCCTGCAATCGACCGTCGTCACCGACCTGGAAGTTGAGCCGCGACAGTCCGGCGAGGGCGAGCACGGTTGCGTCGAGTTCGGAACGTTCGGCGACTTTCTGGAGGCGCGTCGGCACGTTGCCGCGGATGTCCACGATGTTAAGGTCGGGCCGGGCGGCGAGGAGCTGGGCTTTGCGGCGGGTGCTGCTGGTGGCGACGGTGGCGCGGGGCGGCAGGTCTTGCAACCGGAGGCCGGGCGCGAAACCGCGCAAGGCGTCCTGACCGGGTTGCCATTCCTGGAGATCGGGCGCCGCGGCGCGTTGGCGCAGAAATGCGGCGTCGCGGTAAATGAGCACGTCGCGGACGTCAGCGCGCCTGGGCGTGGCAGCGAGCACCAGGCCGACCGGCAGGTCGGTGGGCAAATCCTTGAGACTGTGGACAGCCATGTCGGCATGGTTTTTGAGCAGGGCGACTTCGAGTTCCTTGGTGAACAGGCCCTTGGGCAGGGCGCCTTCGCGTTTGGCGAGGGAGGCGCGCTGAAGTTTGTCGCCCGTGGTTTTGATGATCTTCAGCTCGAACCGCAGTTTCGGGAACGCGGCACGGCATTGAGCGGCGACGAAGTTGGCCTGGGCCAGCGCGAGGGCGCTCCCCCGGGTGGCGATGCGAATGGTCTGCGAGGCGTCAGACATGGGCAGCGGAGGATCGCGGGCTGGCGGCCGGCGTGGCGTGCGGTGCGGCTGCCGGAAGGCCGATCAGGGCGCGCACATGCTCGGCGATGATGGCTTCGCAGCGCGCGATTTCCTGTTTGCGGAGGGCGAGCGCGTCGTCGGCAATCGTTTGCAGGTCGTCCACGTTGTAGAGGTAAACGTTTTCGACGAGGTTGGCGTCCGGGTCAATGTTGCGGGGCACGCCCAGGTCAATGAGCAACAAGGGGCGCTGGCGTCGCCGTTTCATGAGCGCTTCCACGGCTGCGCGTTGCAGGAGGTAATGCGGCGACGAGGTGCTGCAAAGGATGATGTCGGCATGCTCCCCTTCCCGCAGCCAATCGTCAAACGGGGCAGCGCGTCCGCCCAGCTCGCGTGCGAGCGCCTCGGCGCGTTCCGCCGTGCGGTTGACGACGGTGAGCCGGCGCGCGCCGCGCGAAAGCAGCGCGCGAGCGGTTTTCTCGCCCGTGTCCCCGGCACCGACGATGAGCACGTCGTGGTCGGCGAGGTGGTTGAAGATTTTGCCGGCGAGTTCAACGGCGACGGACGCCACCGAGACATTGCCGCGTTGGATGTGGGTTTCGGTGCGGACGTGTTTGGCGACGTGGAAAGCGCGCTGGAAAGCGCGGTTCAGGCGCGAGGCGGTGTAATGGTGCTGATGCGCAATTTCGTAGGCGCGCTTGAGCTGGCCGAGGATTTCGGTTTCGCCCAGCACCATGGAGTCTAGGCCGCATGCAACGCGGAACAGGTGATGGAGGCTGTCGGGTTCGGGGTACGCATACCAGGCGTCCGGTGGCGGCGGCGGGCATTGGCGCAGACGCGCGAGGTACTCGCCCCACTCGCGAAAGGCGCGTTCCGGCGGCAACGCGGTGGTGGCGTAGAGCTCGACCCTATTGCACGTGGACAGGAGCACGGCCTCCTGCGCCAGACCCGCCTCGCGCAATGCGGCGAGTGCGCCGGGGATGTCGGCGTCCGCAAACGCGAGCCGCTCGCGCAACGCGACCGGCGCAGTGCGGTGATTGAGGCCGAGCGCGAGGATCATGGCCAGGGGGCGCAGCCCAACGCGGGCCGCGCGCGAAACGGCGTCGTTGTCGCCGCGCGACCGCTGCGCGAGGGAGCAAACGTTCGCCTCATGGGTGGTGAATCGCCGAAAGGAGGTTTGTGCCCCAGAAGGTGAGCAGCAGGAACGCGAAGACGCCCACGATCCCCCACGCGAATCGGCGGCCGGACAACGTCCAGCGCCAGCGCGCCAGCATCAGCCCCAGATAGAGCGCCCAGATCAACACCGACCAGCGCACCTTGACGTCCTGCCAATACGCAACGCCGGCCGGGCGCGGCAGATGCGCTCCGGCGAACAGGCCCAGCGTCAACAGCACAAATCCCACGACGACGAGCGTGTGGGTGACGCGTTCGAGTCGTTGGATGGGCGGCAACAACGAGAGCACGGCGCGGAGTTTGTTGAATTTGAGATTGTGTTGTTGCGTAAGAAACATGGCGGCGGACACGGCGCCCAGTCCGAACGCGCCGTAGGCCAGGAGCACCAGCGCAGCGTGCAGGCTCACCAGCCAGCCGGAGGTTTCCAGCCTGGGGCCGGGCGGCGTGTCCAGCGCCGGCATCAACGCGAACACGCCGATGGCGAAAAGCCACGGCGCCGCGAAGGCAACCAGAAAACGCAGTCGCGGCAGCAACGCCACGACCAGGCAGGCGAGCGCCAGCGCCCACGCCAGGAAAATGGTCGCCTCAAACAGGTTGTTGACGGGACAGCGGTTGAGCGAAAAGCCGCGCTGGATCATCGCCCAGGTGTGGAGCGCAAAACCGATCAACAACAGGGCGTAGTTCACGTGCTCGTCGCGACGAAAACCCTTGCGCCAGAGAAAGACCGAATACGCCGTGCTGACGCCGTAGAGGATCACGGCGAGCAGAAAGGTGTGGCGATCGGTGAGCCAGTTCACGCAGACAGGGTAATTCGAAGGAAGCTTGGGGCAAGTGGCATCTGGTCGAGTGCCGCAGCGCGGGCTTCGAGCCGCCCGACGACCGTCCGGCGTCAACGTTCCGGCGCGTTCGGTTCGGTCAACGCCCACGCGCCGTAGCCCACGACGCGCTCGGGCGAGCCGGCGGTGTCGCCGGAATTGCGCAAGTCGAGCGTGTGCGCCTGCAGGCCGCGCGCCCGCGCGGCACGAAGCATCCCGCGCAGCGGAACATGGCCGCACGCCTGTTCGTCGCTGATGTCCTCCGGGCGAAGACGTTCGACGGCGCGCGCGGTCATGGCGTCCACGCGTTGCGCCGTGGCGTAATCCAGGTAATGGCTCAAATCGGTGCTGACAACGAAGCGCGTGCTGTCACCGTCCCAGAGTTGTTCGATGACGTCGGCGACTTCGGCGTCCGAAGCGTCACCGGCGACAAGCGGAATGAGTTTGAAACGGCCCAACACGACCTGCAGAAAAGGGAGTTCGACCTCCAGCGAATGTTCGCGTGCGTGGGCCTCGTCCAGGACGCTGACCTGGGGCAGTTGTGCGAGTGATTTCGAGGCGGCGGTGTCCACGGGAATTTCGCCGAGCGGCGTTTGCCACACGGCGGCGCTGCAAAGCGCCAGCCCGTGAAACGGCACCCAGTGCGACGGCCCGATCACGACCACCCGCCGGATGCGGTCGCGGTCGGGTGCAAGCGCGGCGAACGCGCTGCCTGCAATCGGCCCCGAATAAATGTATCCGGCATGAGGTGCGATGACGGCCTTGGCCGAAGCGGCGGGCGCGGTTCGGGCCTCTCGCAGAAAGCGTTCGACCATGGCGCGCAAGCGGAGCGGGTTTTCGGGATAAAAACTCCCCGCAACCGCGGGCGTGCGGACCTGACCGATGTGAGTTTCGGAAAACCAGGTCATGGCGGTGGTTGCCGGTTCAGGGTTGAACGCGGCGCGGCATGCGCCGATGCGCATCGAGCCACGAGTTGCCGACCGACACTTCGCTCGGTCCGCCGGCGGGCCAGACGCCGGGGATGACCGTGTGGCAATCCGGGCAGCGCCCCGACGGCGTGATGTGGTAGGCGCGCACGAGGTAACCGGTGCGTTCGATGAGCAGTCGCCGGCACTGCGGGCAATAGGTGTTTTCCCATCGGCCCACGCGCCCCGGAGCGTTGCCCGCGTAAACGAAACGGAGGCCCTCTTCCGCGCCAATTTCCGCGGCGCGCAACAACGTGCGCACCGGCGTCGGCGGCGTGTCGGTCATCTGGTAGTCGGGATGAAATGCCGTGACGTGCCACGGGATGTCGCGGCTGACCGATGCGATGAATCGCGCGATGGCGCGCAGCTCGTCTTCGGTGTCGTTGAAGCCCGGAACGACGAGCGTGACGATTTCGAGCCAGATGCCGCGTTCGTGCACCCACCGGATGCCGTTGCAGACGTTTTCGAGCGTGCCGCCGAGGCGGCGGTAGCGCTGCGGATCAAACCCTTTGAGGTCAATTTTGTAGGCTGTCAGCCACGGGCGAAGGAAATCCAGCGCTTCCGGAGTGGCGTTGCCGTTGGAAACGAAGGCACACGCCAGGCCGGCGGGTTTGGCTTCACGGAAGACGGCGACGGCCCATTCGGCGGTGATGAGGGGTTCGTTGTAGCTGGAGACCACCAGGCGCGCCCCGCTCCGTTTGGCGGCAGCGACAATTTGCTGCGGCGTGATTTCCAGGATCGGCGCGCCGGCCACTGCGTCGCGCAACGCCTGACTGGTGATCCAGTTTTGGCAATACGGGCAATGAAAATCGCATCCCAACATCCCGAAGGTGAGCGCGTCGCTGCCCGGATAGACGTGGAAAAAGGGTTTCTTCTCGACAGGATCGCTGGCCAGACCGCCTGCGACATAACCGAACGGCACGCGAAGCTGTCCGTCCTGATTGAAGCGCACCTTGCAAATGCCGCGGCGACCGGGCGCAATGCGGCAGCGATGCCCGCAAGCGACGCACCGGATGTAGCCGTCCTCGCTCTGGCAGAGCGTGCCCGGCGCGGTGAGACGGTCCAGCAGCTCGGCGAGGGCGGGGTTGGCCGTTCCCGCCGGCCGGCTGCTGGCCGGTGCGGCTGCGCATTGAGCGGTTGCAACGTTGGGTTCGGCCATGGCGCTGACCCCTCCAGTGAGGAGTTTGCACGCCAGCCGCCGAAAAGTCAAAGGGCCGAAATTTTGCTCGTATTGCGAAGGCGTCAAGCAGCGGACGACTCAGCCCTTGCCCTTTTATCGGATCTGCCACCAGGCTGCGCAAAGCGCGTTGGAGTGCCGCAATCGTTTATCGCTCTTCCCTCTTCCTCACTCCACTCGCGACTCAAAGCGTCCCGGCACTGGCAGTCCAAACCTGTCGGGCGTTGCCCACGCTCTGTTTGCTGAGCGCCCCCTTTTGGCCGCACTGCGTTGGCCCAATTCGCCATCCCCAGCACCACAGCGACGAGGCGGGCGGCACAAACACGGCTGGCGTCTATTCCGTCAGCGGCACCATCAGCCCGTCCAACGCCCGTCCGCCGGGTCACGCCGGCGCTGCGGTTTGGACGGCGGCTGCCTGCCGCGACTGCCGCAAACGCCCGATACGCCGACCTTGCACATGACCAATGCCGCGCCGGGCTGGACGATTCGTGCGGAATGTGCTAGCCGTCCGGCGTGGTCCCAGTGATGTCAACGCTTCAGGCGTTCGCCATTTGCGTCGCACTGATCCTCGGCACGTCCGTCACGCTCGGGGCCATGAGCCCTCCCCACGACGAGCGCCTGCTTCCGTCCCTGCGAGCCTACGTTCAGGAAGTGCTCGCCGAGTTGGATGAAGTCCCGGTCGAACGCCAGGAACTGCTGCGTCAAATCGCCGGAGTCATTGTGAAACGGCTCGCCGCCGGCCGCACGGCGGACCTTACTTTCATTTGCACGCACAATTCGCGTCGCAGCCATATGTCGCAGGTCTGGGCCCAAACAGCGGCCTATTGGTTCAGGTTGCAAAACGTCCGCGCCTTTTCCGGCGGCACGGAAGTGACGGCGTGCAATTGCCGCACCGTCCTGGCCATGCGCCGCGCCGGCTTCGCCATCGAGACCCAAAGTGACGGCGAGAACCCGCTCCTGCTCGTGCGCTACGCAGAAGACCGTCCGCCCGTGCGCGTCTTCTCGAAGCTCTACAACGCCGCGGGCAATCCCCGGCGCGACTTCATTGCCCTGATGACCTGCAGCAGTGCCGACCGGAGCTGCCCCAAAATCGAAGGCGCCATCGCCCGCTTCCCGATCCATTACATGGACCCGCGTTTGTGCGACGACACACCGGAGGAAACCGCCGCCTACAACGCCCGCTGCCGCGAAATCGCCCGCGACATGTTCTTTTTGATGGCCGAAACGCGGCGGCAGCTTGACGCGCACACCGACAAAAACGCTACGCCTTCGCTTCCTCGCCCACGGTGACGAACGCGGCTTTGAGCGCTTCGGGGATGGCGCAGGGCCGTCCGCTGTCCGCGCGGACAAACACCCAGTCCGTTTCAGCCCGCACGAGCAGCGTGTCGTCATGGGCGCGACGGAATTCGTAGCGCCGCAGCGAACGCGCCCGCCCGAAGTCCACGATCCAGGTGCGCACGCGCAGCCGTTCTCCGGCGAACGCGGGCGCGAGGTAGTCAATCCGATGCGAGCGCGCCACCCACGCCGCCCCGGCGGCTTCCGTCAACGCCAGGCCTCCTCCCGATGCAAAGTGGCGCGTGGCCACGTCCTGCATCCACTGAACGAAGGCAACGTTGTTGACGTGCCCGTTTCGATCAATCGCCCCGGGCGGCACATCGAATTCCTCGCAGTACACGGCAACGGCCTTGGGCGGGCTCACAGCGATGAAATGCGTCCAAACGCGGCGCAAGGCAAGCGCGCGAAAGCTTCGCCGGTGTGACCGCGCAACGCAGGCTTGCGGTCTGCAGGGTCGCAGATTCCGCATCGGCAAACTCCGACACGGCCAACTGACTCGCGGCGGCACGGCAGGCAAGGAAACCCGCGCACCATCGTTGCCCCAGCCAGGCCCTTGGTGTCGCCCCATCGTGTTTTCTCCCCAGAACGACGATGTTTCGGGCCAGAATTGCGTTGTCCGGCTGTTTTGTTTTCGGCACGCTGCGGGCATGCTTCGGCAGGTCAATCTGGGGTTGTTGGGCGGCGGCACCGTGGGCAGCGGCGTGTTTCACGCGCTGCAACGCAATGCCGATCTGCTCGCCGCGCGCCTGGGCGTGCAAGTGCGCGTTCGCAAGGTCGCCGTCAAGGCGTTCGACGAGCCGCGCCCGTATCCGATTCCGCGCTCGTTTCTGACCACGCGCTGGGAAGAGGTCGTTCACGATCCGGAGGTGCACATCGTGGCGGAACTGGTGGGCGGCACCGGCATTGCCAGGACAATGATCCTCAGCGCGCTGGAACGCGGCAAAACCGTGGTGACCGCGAACAAGGCGTTGCTTTCGGCTGCCGGGCCGGAACTGTTCGCGGCGGCGGCGCGGCGCGGGGTGAATCTCTATTACGAGGCGAGCGTGTGCGGCGGCATCCCGATCATCAAAGCGCTGCGGGAAGGGTTTGTGGCCAATCGTTTCGAGGCCATCTACGGCATCGTCAACGGCACCTGCAACTACATCCTCACCCGGATGAAAGAGGAGGGCGCCGAGTTCGCAGACGTGCTGGCCGACGCCCAAAAACAGGGTTACGCCGAAACGCCACCCGACCTGGACGTGGACGGCCATGACGCGCGCCACAAAATCGGCATCCTTGCCTCGCTGGCGCACGGTTTCTGGGTGGAGGCCGACCGCATTCACACCGAGGGCATTCGCGAAGTGTCCCGGCTCGACATGCAATTCGCCGCCCAACTGGGTTACACGATCAAGCTGCTCGGGATTGTGAAACAGGTGGGACGGGAGCGGGGCCGGCGCGCGGACGGCCAGGCGATTCAGGTGTCGGTGTATCCGGCGTTGATTCCCAGCGGGCATGTGCTGGCGGACGTAAACCACGTGTTCAACGCGGTGTTTGTGCGGGGAGACGTGGTGGGCGAGACGATGTTCTACGGGCGGGGCGCGGGCAAGGACGCCACCGCAAGCGCGGTGTTGAGCGACGTGGCGGACGCGGCGCTGGATTTGAAGCTCGGCGGCCAGGTACGCGTGCCGCCGTTTGTTCCACACGCACGCCAGGGACGCCTCGCGCCGATGGACGAAATCGTGTCGCGCTATTACGTGCGCCTCAACGTGGTGGATCGCCCGGGCGTGTTGGCGCGAATTGCGGCGATTTTTGCCCGGGGCCGCATCGGGATTTCGTCGGTTTTCCAGCCGGAAGGCCACGAGGGCGAGAGCGTGCCGTTGATTCTGATGCTCCACGAGGCGCCGAACGCGGCGATGCGCCGGGCGCTGGCGCAAATTGCGCGGCTGCCGGTTGTCCGCGCCAAACCGGTCATGTTTCGGGTGGAAACTCTGGGTTAAACCACGGGAACAATGGGGATGATTCTTTTCCGGAGCACGAATCGGCAATCACCGCCGGTCAACTTGCGCGAGGCGCTGTTGCAGGGCCAGGCGCCGGACCGCGGGCTTTACATGCCGGTCGAGTTCCCGCAATTGAGCCGCGCGGACATTGCCGCGTTCGCCTCCATGCCCTACGCGGAAATCGCCTTCCGCGTGCTGCGGCCCTACGTCGAGGGCGTGCTCGAGCCCGCCGAACTGCAGGCCATGTGCCGCGACGCCTACGACTTCGAGCTGCCGCTCGAACCGGTCGCGGGCCTGGAGCGCGTCCATTGCCTGCGACTCGATTGCGGGCCCACGGCGTCGTTCAAGGATTTTGCGGCGCGGATGATGGCGCGGTTGTTCGGGCGATTTCTCCGCGAGACGGCCCGGGAGGTGACGATTCTCACGGCCACGAGCGGCGACACCGGCTCGGCCGTGGCGCATGCGTTTCACAACGTGCCGGGCGTGCGCGTGCTGGTGCTGTTCCCGTTCGCCGAGGTCAGCCCGCGGCAACGCAAGCTCATGACCACGCTCGGCGGCAACGTCCGCACCATCGCGATTGACGGGAAGTTCGACGATTGCCAGGCGATGGTGAAACGCGCGTTTGCGGATCCGGCGTTGCGCCACATCCCGCTTTCGTCGGCCAACTCGATCAACATCGGACGGCTCCTGCCGCAGAGCGTTTACTACTTTTTTGCGGCGGCGCGCGTGGCCGCGCCGGGCGAGCCGGTCGTCTTCTCGGTGCCGAGCGGCAACTTCGGCGACATGATGGGCGCGGTCATCGCGCGGCTGATGGGGTTGCCGGTGAAAAAAATCCTTGCGCCGGTCAACGACAACGACGCGTTCCCGCGGTTTCTGGCCACGGGCCGCTACCAGAAGGTCGTGCCCTCGCGCAATTCGCTGTCCAACGCGATGAACGTGGGCCATCCGAGCAATCTCGCCCGGCTGGTGGACGTTTACGGCGGCTGGATGGACGAGACCGGCCAGTTGCATCGCGCGCCGGACCTGGCGGCGATGCGGCGCGACCTCTTCTCGAGTTCGGTCTCCGACGAGCGCACGCGGGCGGCATTGCGTCACGCCTGGACGCAGCATCGCTTGCTGGTCGAACCGCACGGCGCGGTCGCGTGGCAGGGGTTTCTGGACTGGCTCGCCGTCGAGCCGCGGAACGGCGCGCCGGTGGTTGTGCTCGAGACCGCGCATCCGGCCAAATTCCCGGAGGAAATCGAGCGCAATCTGGGGTTCACGCCTGACGTGCCGCCGGCGCTGGCCGAAGCCGAACAGCGCCGCGAGGATTACGACCGGATGCCGCCCGACTACGAGCGCTTCGTCGCGTATCTGCTCGAACGGTATGGCCGCACTTGATTGTGCGGGCACTTGTGACATCCTGCGTGTCCCGCCCGGGACGTGGCGGCAGGGCAAACTTCAATGGCGCTGATTGTTCAAAAATACGGGGGCACGTCGGTGGCCAACACCGAACGCATCAAAAGCGTCGCGCGGCGCGTCGCCGAGTATCGTCG
>Ga0272448_1002852_pt1 | contig 21151 bp, 17 predicted proteins | sample YNPCB0191_FD_202220 | JGI IMG/M metagenome (GOLD analysis project Ga0272448, IMG submission 202220) | Hot spring sediment microbial communities from Yellowstone National Park, WY, United States - YNP-CB-019-1 | ecosystem: Environmental > Aquatic > Thermal springs > Hot (42-90C) > Sediment... | reverse complement strand
TGGTCATGAGACCACCCGCAACCTCATCACCGTAACTCAGCAGTTCGCGAACGTCGTCTGCCTCATCCGGCTGCATTTCTCTCAGGATTTGCTCGCTGCGCTCCTGTGAAAGGTCTCCAAGGATATCGGCAGCTTCGTCCGGATCCATTTCCTCAAGGATATCGGATGCACGCTCGGTATCAAGATCGTCGATGATCTCCGCCTGAATTTCCGGACTCGCCTCAGGGAGAACGTCTGCAGCAGTGTGAACATCAAGGCTTTCTATGATATCGGCACGTTGCGCAGGATTCATCTGCTCGATAATATCAGCGATGTCCGCAGGGTGAAGCCTGGACAACTTTTGGAACGGAATTTTGAGCTTAATCGGGCCTGACTGCTGCTCGAGAGTTTCTACATCATTCCAAGCAATTATCCTCTCGGTCAAAGGCTGATGAAGCACGCCCTTGAGAACATTGGCCACCCATTCCACACCGAGTTCGCGCAACAGTCCTCGCGTAGAAGCATCAACGCCCAGTAATCGAACTTGTCCCGGAGTCTCAACAAAGCGCACATCGTTTACGCGGACGAGCTTATAGTCATGGATATCGACGATCTGGCGATCGAGAACTTCGTTTCTCAGCCATATGTCGTGAGTCCGTGGATTGAACGTATCAAGATGTTCCTTGCGAACAGGCAGGCTGATGCGATCGACCTCTTCCCTGATTTGCCTCCAGGGTATAAGCAGTTGATCGTGGCCGTTTGCGACGGCTGCAGCGACGACTAGAGGAAGCGGTTCGGATGGTCTGACGATGATATCTCGCACCTTTCCGACTACGTCCCCTATGCTGTCGTACACGGACCGTCCCAGTACTTGTGTCAAGAACTGCATTGGACAAGTCTCCATGATATGCGTGACACAAAGATTGACGTGCGCAATCGTTAGTCAACTTCGCATAGATTTGGGATCCGGGTATGAGTAAGAATGCCGAAAACAGTGGAGGAGGGAAGTACAAGAGGAATGAAGGGAGAAAACGCTAAGAAAGCAATCGCCTATTCATACCTCCTGACTCTCTGTCCACAAGTCCGGCAGCACCATATGTGACTATTACCAGGGTCGGCTTCCACCAACCATCACCTCATTCAAAGCATTGATCGCATCTAGCGATCTTACATAGTATACTCGGACACGACGCGGGTGTCAAGAAATCCAGCGTATTTTATCTCTACCGTCATCTACACAACAAAGAGGCAAGACAGGATTAGCGACGGAAACCAATCAGGTATACTACGTATACATGATACCCAGATACGCTGTGTTCGGCGCACCAGCAGTACATACGATACATGCGGGAAGCGAAAGTCATGGATGGTATGGGATATAAATAATTGATTCGAAACTCTACCGTTTACGGTGGAAAAGGGTGGACGTCTTGGCGGACTCGATCAGCTTGGAAGAAGTTAGAAAAGAGCTTGAAGAACTCTTGCCGATGAAGAGTTTTTGGTGGTTGTTGGAATCTGCCCCCGACGGAATAATCCTTGTGAATAATGATAAAGGGAGTATCATGCTTGCAAACGCGCAGGCCGCGATCATGTTCGGTTACCCGTCCGGCGATATGATCGGTATGCAAGTCGAGCAGTTGATGCCTGGGCGTTTTCTGTCGAGACACAAAGAGAATCGCATGGAATACGGCGAACACCCGCGTACCAGACCTATGGGAGTAGGACTGGAGCTGTATGGTAGACGAAGTAACGGTACTGAATTTCCGTTAGAGATCAGCTTGAGTCCGGTCAAGACAAAAGAAGGTCTGCTCGTCATGGCTATTATTCGAGATGTTACTGAGTACAAACGTGAACACTACATTTCCGAAACGCTGCAGCGGGAATTATTCAATCCCATACCGGATAGAGCGGGGCACATCATGATAGCGAGCAGCTACCGATCTGCATACTCGGGTGCACTTGTCGGTGGAGATTTCATGGACGTGATACTGCTGGACGGGAATCGCGTCGGATTGGTGATCGGCGATGTTTCGGGCAAGGGGATCGATGCAGCCGCCCGTACCGCGCTTGCCAAGTATTCATTGAGAGGTGTCGTGTACGAAGATCCTGATCCGAAGCGAGTAATGGAACGCATAAATCTGGCAATACTGAAGCAGGTGGAGATGGAATCATATATCACTCTATTCTATGGTCTGATTGACCAGGATCAAGGGATATTGCGGTTCTGCAGTGCGGGTCACCTCCCCGGCCTGTATCTTAAGCACGGCAAGCCAGCACCTCATTTCCTGAATACTGATGATATCGCCCTTGGGATACTGCAGGATACGGAGTTTCATGAAAAGAGGATTGGCTTCAACCCTGGTGATCGTCTACTTTTGTACACCGATGGAGTGACGGAAGCGCGTGATGGAAAAGGATTCTATGGGATCAACAGGCTGCGAAGAGCATATATGCTGCACAGGAATGATGATCCACGAACCTTTGTGGACTATTTGACGGAGGCTTTACTCTCATGGTCCGGTGATCGACTCCGAGACGACATCGCGATGCTTGCGGTCGAAGCCGGTCGAAGCAGCACTCAGTGAACGTCTCTATGTATATGTAAATCCTCAGAACCATTTCTTGCACATTATCAATCACGTACAGAACGATAATGCCGCATATTATCGGACAAAATCTCCAAACCCGACTCACAAATGGAATAACGACGGTTAAGACACCAATCGCGCGCGTAACAGTGCGAGTACTCGGGAATAATACTCCAAGCGGCAAGCGCAGGCATAAACTGGTGCCGGTAATTTCTAACCCGCGAGTACTTGCTCTTGAACGCCTGAAAATGGAAATAGCCTGGAGAATCTGCATCGAATGCGATTGAACAGAAGACAGTTTTTGCAGGGAATGGGTATGGCAGCCGCAGGTACGGGATTAGCCTCGGTGGGTTTTTCGCGATTGATCCCGTTCATTCATCAGCCTGACGAGATAATACCCGGAGTATCCACTTGGTATGCCACCAGTTGCCGTGAATGCCCTGCCGGATGCGGCATGATCGTACGCAATCGGGATGCTCGAGTCGTCAAGTGCGAAGGGAATCCGTATTCCCCGGTAAATCGAGGGAAACTTTGTGCGCGTGGTCAAGCAGCGGTCACAGGATTGTACGATCCGGACAGAATTAAATCTCCAATGCGGCGCACAGAGCAAGGGCAACTAGTGGAAACAAGCTGGGATGATGCCTTTGCCTCGATAGGAAATGTGCTGTCACGACGACCTCGTATAGCATTTTTGACCGACTTGCAAACTACCAGCCTGAACAGCCTGATGAAGGCGTGGCTCTCTGCGTTCGGATCAGACCGGCTCATAACTTACGAGACTATCAATTATGAGTACATAAAGGCGGTAAATGGTGGAGTTGTCCCGAGCTACCGCATTGATCAAAGTGATTTCCTAATCTCGTTTGCTGCCGACTTTCTAGAGACATGGGTCTCCCCGGTGGAGTTTGCGCGTCAATTCTCAGTCATGCGCGAAGTAAAGAATCGGAAGAGAGGCACATTTGTCTACGTCGGTCCTAGAGTATCAATGACGGCCGCAAATGCCGATCTCAGAATCATTCTGCCTCCCGGAATGAGCACATCCTTCGCTCGATCAATAATCGACGGCAGGACGATACCCGGCATTCGGGAATCCGATGTAAGGACAATAGCACAGGGATTGAAATCGGCGTCACGACCGTTGATACTCCCGGGATTGGATGCTGATTCCGCTCGTGCCGCGAGCATACTGGAAGGCTTTAGAACTTCGACATTGGTAAATCGCAATCGCCCACATGCTCTGACCTCTTCAGCAACATCTTCGGAACTCCAGGCGTTGATTTCGGATATGGAAAACGGCAGAATCGACATGCTGGTAATCTATAATGCCAATCCCGTATACAGTCTCCCCGAAGCCAGCAGATTTGCAAAAGCTCTGAAACATGTTCGTACCGTTATAAGTATGTACAGCGTTATGGACGAAACTACTACTCTTGCTAACTGGATTCTGCCGTCGAATACGCCTTTAGAATCGTGGGGTGACTATTCTCCTTATCCTGGTCAGACGAATTTGATGCAGCCAACAATGGGCACTCTATTCGACACTCGGCAAACCGGCGACATTCTTATAGAGTCGGCTCGAAGTGCCGGCATTAATCCAGTGAGAACATTTAGAGCAGATTCGTTCTATGAGTTCTTGAGACGGCAGTGGGGATTTCCCGTTGCGTCGGGAGAGGATGCGGAATCGGTATCTCCTGAATGGGAGAGTTTGGTGCAGAGAGGAGGGCGTTGGTCGGAAACTGGGGCTGCGCCTCCTGCATCCGGGACTGGGGTACTGCCGAAGGAAGAATCATCTACGAATCGCGAGGAATTGAGACTTTGGGCATTTCCACACATTTACTTCTACGATGGCAGGGGTGCAAATCGCAGATGGCTTCAGGAGATTCCCGAGCCGGTAACGAACGCGGTATGGGGAACGTGGGCTGAGATTCACCCATCGACTGCACGGAAAATGAATATCCGTACCGACGACATGTTGGAGATTGCGCAGGGCGGAATCAAAGTTCAAATCCCTGCTTTCGTCTGGGAGGGAGTCGCGCCAGGCGCTATAGCCGTGCCCATTGGCGAAGGTCACAGTAAATACGGTCGTTTCGCATCAGGCACGGGCGTAAATATCCTTCCTTTGCTCACCACGCCCTATCCTGCGGTCAAAGTTCGACGACTCGGAGCATCGAAATGGGTCACGCGGATAAGGGGCTCGGATAAGCAGCACGGCCGTGATATCGTGCAGACGGTAGCGATTAGCGAATCCCTTGAGAGAACCAGCAGGATACGGCTGCCGTTGCCGGAAGGGTATGGGAAGGAGGACTTCTACCCCGGTCATGAATATAAAAATCACCGCTGGGCGATGACGGTCGATCTGAATAAGTGCATAGGCTGTCATGCTTGTGAGACTGCCTGTTACGCGGAGAACAACGTCGCTGTGGTAGGTCCTGAAGGAATATGGCGCAGGAGAGAGATGACTTGGTTGAGGATCGATCGCTATATAGACTGGAAGGAGAGTTCGCCGATACTCTTTCAACCGATGCTCTGCCAGCACTGCGACGCCGCCCCGTGCGAACCTGTATGTCCCGTTTATGCATCAGCCCACAGTGATGAAGGGTTGAACATGCAGATATATAACCGATGTGTGGGCACCCGATATTGCTCGCACAACTGTCCGTATAAGGTTCGGCGCTTTAACTGGTTTGATTATCAGTGGCCGTCTCCGCTCCATTACCAACTGAACCCCGATGTGACCGTCAGAAGCAGAGGTGTTATGGAGAAGTGTACGTTCTGTATCCAGCGTATACGAGAGGCGGAGATGACGGCTTTGCGGGAGAACCGAAATCTCAGGGATGGAGAAGTGATCCCTGCTTGTGTGCAGACGTGCCCGACTGGCGTGTATACTTTCGGCGATTTAAAAGATCCAAATTCCAAGGTATCTCGTATTGTTCAGAGCGATCCGAGGGCATATCAGGTATTGGCCGAATTGAATACCAAGCCTGCTGTGATTTACTTGAAACGAATTGTTGAAAGGCCTGGAAGATGACGAATCAGGCATTGAGGGATATCGATGATCAGGTGCTTGGAACGCTCGGACGGCCTTCGATCCGGTATATGCTTGTTCTGGGTTTGTTTGCTCTCCTAATGCTGATCGGAGTGATAGCGTATGGATTTCAATATGCGCTTGGTATGGGCGTCACTGGTCTGTCTGTGCCGGTAGCATGGGGAGTCTATATCACCAATTTCGTTTGGTGGATCGGTATTGCCCACTCAGGTACACTCATCTCTGCCATACTGTATCTTTTTCGCACGAAGTGGAGAAACGGCATTAACCGTGCTGCCGAAGCGATGACTATATTCGCGATAATGACCGCCGGGCTATTCCCATTGATTCATCTAGGTCGTGTGTGGGTTTTCTATTGGCTGCTTCCGTATCCGAACTGGAGGCATCTGTGGCCGAACTTCAAGTCTCCGCTGGTATGGGATGTGGTGGCGGTATCAACTTACTTCATCGTGAGCTTACTGTTCTTCTATCTCGGCATGATCCCTGATTTGGCGACTGTGAGAGACAATACTCGAGATGGGAGAAGGCGAAGACTCTATACCCTTCTTGCACTGGGTTGGACAGGAAGATATGAGCAATGGCGGCACTATGCGAGGAGTTATCTTGCTTTGGCTGCTCTCGCTACTCCTTTGGTAATATCGGTGCACAGCGTCGTCTCGTGGGACTTTGCCATGTCGCTCATACGGGGTTGGCACACTACTATCTTTGCTCCATATTTCGTAGCCGGAGCAATCCACTCCGGGCTGGCAATGGTTATCACGCTGCTGATACCTCTTCGCAAAATTCTTCGACTAGAAAGAATTCTGATGCCATACTATTTTGAGCAGATGGCACTCTTGATGATATTGACCGGACTGATAGTTGGATATTCATACGGGGTCGAAACATTTATGTCCTGGTACAGCGCGGACATATTCGAAAGACAATTCTGGATGTATCGAGCCTTCGGATCGTGGGCGTACAGCCCGTTGTTCTGGATCATGATATTCTTAAATGTGGCAGTTCCGATGACATTCTTTGTCAAGAAGCTGCGGACGAATTTGAAATACCTTTTGATAGCGGCAATATTGGTAAACATAGGCATGTGGATAGAGCGGTTTGTCATAATCGTAGTCTCACTCAGCCATGATTATCTTCCAACCTCATGGGGAGACTATGCGCCCAGGTTTGTCGAAGTCTGGGTCACCGGATTTTCCTTCGGATTGTTCTTCTTCTTATTCCTCAGTTTTGTAAAGTTGTTCCCGTGCATCCCGATGAGCGAACTCAAGGAGCAGGCTATCGAAGAGCAAAGAGCCATTCAGGAGAGAGTGTAATGTCCGACAAAGTTCGCGTACGAGCGAAATTCGAAAATTTGCAGGGTCTCGAGGACTCTCTACGCAAGCTCAAAGGCATGGGTATAAGGCACTACGAGACTTATGCACCGGTAAGTATTAAGCATTTGGAAGAGTTGATGCCGGACAGAGGGAGTACTGTAAGGCTATGGGCGACAATCGGTGCAATACTGGGGCTGGTTTCATTTTGGGTAATGAGCAGCAAAGCATCGCTGATATTTCCTCTTGTCGTTGGAGGGAAGCCTCCGGTATCGAATGTGCCGTTTGTCGTGGTAATGTACGAAGGAACGATTCTGCTCGGGTCGATTGCTGCATTTATCTCAGGAATCGTGCTGGCAAGGCTTTGGCCTCGAAAGCCTCCTTCTATGTACGACCCGAAGTGGAGTGGAAGCGAGTTTGGGATAGAGGTCGAGTGCAAAGATGAAGAGAAAGGGCATGTTCTGGAACTGCTGAAGGCATCCGGGGCTGTTGATTTGTATGGAGACTAGGAATGCCCGTCCGATGAGTGAATCCTCGTTCAACCTGCCTATGTGGTTGTGGGTCGGCTGTCTAATTGCGGTTGTGGCAGGGGTGATCGCACTTGCATTGGCATTTCACTCATCCGCACGCGAGGGATGGTTGTGGCTGATTGTGGATTTTGTCGTGTTTCTCGGCATCGCGAATGGAGCCATTGGTTGGGCGGCGGTGTTTCGGGTTGCACAGACTCGTTGGGCGGGCGCAGTCAATCGGCTGGGACATGCCATGATATTTTATATGCCGCTGCTATTTGGGGTTCTGATAGCATTACTGATAGGAGTTGAGAAGTTTGTGCCCTGGGTGGAGCATCCGATTCCGGAGAAAGCCGCCTGGTTGAATGTGCCGTTCTTTAGAATTCGGGAAGTCGTCTCACTGGGATTGTTGTGGATACTGTTCGGAGGAATGGTTAGTAGATCCCTGACATTGGATGCGAAGACTCGAAGCGGTGAAAGAATCGCATCTGAAGAGCACTACCGTCTGACGGCGATAAGCGTGACATCGGTAATCTGGTATACAATCGCGGCCTCTATCGTCTCGTATGATTTCATTATGTCGCTTTCTCCGAAATGGGTCAGCACTATGTTTGCGCCGTATTTCTGGGTTACCAATCTGTATATGGGTATGGCGTTTCTTATTCTGTCTGCTTCATTATTGAGAAATGTCACAGGAGCGAGGGATTATCTTGGCCCTGAACAGTTCCATGATATGGGTAATCTGCTCTTGGGCTTTTCTCTATTCTCGATGGGATTATTCTTTGCTCAATACCTCACTATCTGGTATGAGAATCTGCCTGAAGAGACTCATTTTCTTGTGCTGAGGTACGACAAGAGTTCATGGATGTGGCTGGGTTGGGCAGCATTCATAATCGGATATGGGATACCGTTCCTCCTGCTGCAGAGCCGCCACCTGAAGAAGAGTAGTGGATTAAGCATAATCCCGGCGGTTCTTGTGCTGATCGGTGTCTCCCTTGAACGGTATGTGCTGATAGTGCCGTCGGTGCAGCCCGGACATTTGGCAATCTATCCTTTGGGTGCGTTTGGTGCCCTTGCATTTCTGGGCGCATTGGTACTTACATTCTGTATCTTTCTGAGAAGATATCCGCCCATATCTTCTGCGGATGTTGCTTTAAAGGAATCCGACATGGTGCTGGAGGTTCTCCAGTGATGGGTCGATGGAAGGCTTTGCTGACAAAAGCCATAGAGCTTATCGGGATCGTTGGATTTATCATATTGGCACGACTTTCTCGAAATACCGAGCGACGTGCCGACGATGTGCCGGTAGTTGAATCGGCACAGCATGAAGAAGAGCATTGCACCCAAGATAGAGTACCGAGAAAGTATACGGGCATTGCCAAGCTTGTGCTGACAATGTCTGCGGTGACAATGCTTATACTGTTAATCGCAACCGGGATTATCGGAGGCTTCAATCCGGGCCCTCAGCAGCCCGTATGGTTCAGCCATCACTTGCATGCCAACAATAAGCATATCAATTGCTTCTTTTGTCATCCTTATGCGGGAGTTTCGCAGAATCCCGGTATACCGCCAGTGGAAAAGTGCATGCTCTGTCATTCTGTAATTGCATCGAACTTCAAACCGATTGTAACGCTGAGAGGGTATTATGATCGGAGAGAGCCCATTCCGTGGGTCAGAGTTGCCGCTGTGCCGGATTACGTACATTTCAGTCACGAATGTCATATTGCACGAGGAATCGATTGCAGTGAGTGCCATGGAAATATCAAGGCAATGGACAGAGTGGTGCAGGTAAAGAAATTCGACATGAACTTCTGTGTCTCTTGTCACTGGAAGTACAACGTATCGACGAACTGTTATTTGTGTCATTACTGATTGAGGGTATTCATGAGGCTGGTTCGAAATCTGGTTCACATGTCAGGAAATGAGTTCAGCGCCGCAAAGTTTTGGATGGTGAGCGCCGCGGCGTGGATGGTCGTCGGTACGGTTGCGGGATTGGGAAGCGCCATTCACCTGGTAGCGCCGGATTTCTTTGCGAACATCTCGTGGCTGGAGTTCGGACGAATTCGTCCTGTACATGTGAATACAGTACTCTTTGGATTTGTAACGGCTATGCTGATAGGAGTGTGCCTGTACATACTGCCGAAAGTAATGGCCACTCGCTTGTACAGTGAAAGCATGGGGGTACAGGCGGGAGTATTCTTTAATGCGGCGGTGTTGATAGGCGACATTACGCTTTTGGCAGGATACACCCAGGGACGGGAATATGCGGAGTACATCTTCCCGGTAGATGTACTCATAGTCATAGCCTTTGCTCTACTTGCCTTCAATGGAATTCTCACAGTATCGAGAAGGAGGGAACCCCTGCTCTATGTGTCGGCATGGTACATAGTAGGTGCATTCTCCTGGACGGCGATCATCTACATTATCGGAAATGTCATGTGGCGGCCCAAGACAGGAGCCGAACACGGTATCGCCGACGCCATCATTTTATGGTTCTACGGGCACGATGTATTCGGGTTGTTGGTAACACCGCTCGCCGTCGCCATAGCCTATTATATGATTCCTCGGATTGCAAGAGCGCCTCTCTACAGCCAGTTGCTGGGAATAATCGGTTTTTGGTCGCTGCTGGCGTTCTACGCTCATATAGGCGGCCACCATTTGCTTCAAGCACCGATACCGACATGGCTGAAGGCCGTATCGGTAATAGATAGCTTTGCCATGATGCTTCCGGTGGCGACAGTACTCATCAACCAATGGTATACGGCACGAGGGAACTTCGGACCGTTCCTTCAGGATCCGGCAGCCAAACTGATGTTCATAGGCACGATCTGGTACGCGATTGTCTGTGTCCAGGGGCCGCTCCAGTCACTGGCGAGCGTTCAACGGGTTACTCATTTCACGAACTGGGTGATAGGACACTCGCATATTGCCGTGCTGGGGTTTACCGGTTTCATCGCATTGGGGGGGATGTATTACGTTCTGCCGCATGTAACGAGGCGCAAAGTGTACAGTGACAAGCTGGTGAATATTCAGTATTGGCTGATACTCCTCGGCCTTGTCGGTTTCTTCATAGAATTGACCGCTGCGGGTTTGATTCAGGGTCAGGGATGGATGACAGGGGCGACGGTGTATCGGATGCTTCCAGCCATCAAACCGTACATGGTTCTGCGTTTATTGAGCGGATTGTTGATAATTGCGGGCGCGTTCATAGGTCTGTACAACGTGATCCAGACTCTACGTAGAGGAGAACCGGTCACAGAATGAGACGGACAAGCACCATCGTCATACTCGGGAGCATCCTCGTGGTCTTCGCGGCAACATTCGCATCGGTAATATGGCCGATCTACACCATGCACGATGTACCGTCAACTATGTGGCGTTCCCCTCAAAGTATGGAGGAGCGAGGTCGGCAGCATTACATAGCCAACGGATGTACTTACTGTCATTCGCAATATATCCGCCCGCAGGACTGGGGGATCGGTGCTGAAAGAATCGCGCAGGAGGGAGACTACTACAGGCAGAGTCCGCACCTGCTTGGCAGCGAGCGTACCGGCCCTGATTTGTCTCAGGAGGGTGGGGAACATTCGAACGACTGGCATCTCGCCCACTTTATCAACCCGAGATATACGCGTCCGCGCTCGCTCATGCCCAGATTTGAGTATCTGGGTGAGAAAGATATCCTGGAGTTAATTGCGTACGTCCAAGGCCTTGGTTATAAACGCGCAGATGATCGAATGAAGGTACAGAACTACTGGAGACCGAAGTTGATAGGTGCTTATCGACGTGGACCGGACGCGAATATCGAATGGCTGCACTCGAATGTGCCTGCGACGTGGCGGCCAATGCCAACCGAGACTGCTACGACTCATGCGTCTATCGCACGAGGCGAGAAGATTTATCAGGATTATTGCGTGGGGTGTCACGGCCCTGTTGGAGATGGAAACGGTCCGGCAGCTCCGTACTTGATACCAAAGCCGGTGAACTTCACTACGTTGAAACGTCATCTCGTAGACAACCGTTTTATCGGGGGGATACTTTATTATCAGGTGATGAACGGCATAACCGGGAGCGCGATGCCGTATTTCAAGAAGGACTTGGAATCGGCTAAGATTTGGGATGTTGGGAATTACGTTGAGTACAACTTCATAAACCATGTGGACGATGTCTACCGTACAGAAGGAATACCGCCATCGTTTGAAGGCGAAGAGGCTAGCGGAGTCAATGCTGCTTCAGACGAGACGGGGGGTTCGAGATGACGTTTCTCGAGGTGTGGATAGGGTATGCTCTTATCGGGGTACTGATATTCGCATTGATGTTTGCCTGGGCCGTTCGTACCGGTCAGTTTACCGACATGGACAGAGTCCGCTATATCGCTATCGATCAATCGGAAGTGGTGGAGCGGCCTCACGGAAGACTCTCCGTGTTCGATAGATTTGCAGGTTATATGATCGGGCTTATCGCAGTTATAGCCTTGGGGTATACACTGTGGATAGCATTGAGGTAGAAGATGGAACTAGTCAGTCCGGCGTATGTAAATATAATGGCTGTCCTCGCCATTGTTAGCGGGCTCGTTCTGAGTATCTGGTGGGTAGTCGCAACTTATTGGATGCACAGCAGGGAACAGGAGGCTAAACTTAGACAGATACGATTACCTGCAGAATTGAGCGAAGTGATCTCAGGAACTCCACCTGCGCTGGTGATCTTTTACATATTCATAGCGGTAAGCCTTGTGGGATACATCATTTTTGTATGGCTGGGAGGGGTAACGTATTGAACCGGGAAGATTCAGAGCAGCAAAACCCAGGTGAGCCCACAAGTCCTCTTGCAGTCACTCCACCGGACACACACGAGTTCAGGAGTCAGTGGGTCGGTGGGTGGATAGCGCCGATATTCGCTGTTTTGTTCACTATCTTCTGGAACCTCGCGATATACTGGTTGATACCACAAAGGACTAGAGACTGGCAGTATGGCGTAATTCCGTATGTGCCGGGACAATCATTCTTGTCCACAAGAGAATTCTCAACCAGAACAGTTCCACACCAGGTGGAATATCCATCGACCATCAGGAGAATTCAACCTTGAATAGTGGGAAGGCAATTGTCGCATTGTCAGTACTGGTGCTGTGTGCCTCGTGTGGGCCAAGGATGAGAAATCAAATTTCCATTCAACCCTACGAACAGAAAATGCCGATCATGCCAAAGGGAACTGTACCGGTGACCGGTAGATTGGAAACAGCTTCTGCGTTAGAATCCCAGAGTTCAAAGCTCTCAGGTTCGGCCACTCCAACTACCATCAGTGATGGAAGAATATACTACGGCTACTATTGCGCTATGTGTCATGGGGAGAAAGGTGACGGAAACGGTCCGGTCGGTGAAAGCTATATTCCGAAGCCCGCCAATCTAGGTTCCCCTACCGTGGCTGGAATGAGCGATGGGCAACTTTTGAATAGCATGATTCACGGTGTCGGTCACGATCCGGTGATGAATCAGACCGTCCTTCCTGCTCACCGACGACCGCTAATTGCGTACATCCGAACTTTCGGAAAGCGCAGTCACTAATCCCTGGCTTATAGTGATATTTGCCGTTCGATTCGAAGGGAATTGGCAATGACGGTCAGGCTGCTGATCAACATGATGATAGCCGCTATCAATGGATGCAGAAACCCCGAGAAGGCAATACACATCGCAATGACGTTATATCCGATAGCCCAACAGAAGTTCTGCCTGATAATCCGGCAAGTCTGGATTGACAACTGCATCAGTTTAGGAATCGAAGTAAGATCGTCGTGCATAATAATGACGTCGCTCGTCTGACGTGCAAGATCAGTCCCGGATCCGACGGCAATGCCGATATGTGCCCTTGCCAGCGCCGGGGCATCATTTATCCCGTCTCCTACCATCGCTATGAATCCATCATTCCGCTCTGCCATTTTATATATGAAATCCGCTTTTTCGGATGGCGTATGCTGTGAAAAGAATTCGTCAATTCGGCACTTATGGGCAACATCTCCGACCGACTGCTCCTCGTCTCCGGAAACAAGTATTGTCCTGACGCCTAAAGACTTTAAGATAGAGATTGCCTTTACCGAGTCGGGACGGATTTGATCGTTGAGGAGAATTCGTCCCTGCACGACGCCATCCCAGCCGACGTAGGCGCTCATTCGTGTATCGATAATATCTGTGCGTGCGAGAATATCCGGCAAGGTGTGGGTAGGGGATAGATAATCGGCAGAACCTACTGTTACACGCCGCGAAGTGCCGTTGAATGAAACAGTCCCTTTCACTCCTTTGCCCGGGAGTGACGTAAACGTCGTAGTGCTGCCCAATACAATCCGTCTTTCTTTTGCCTCGCTGATGATTGCGGTTGCAACTGCATGGTTGCTGTGCTGTTCCAACGAAGCCGCCCAAGCAATCAACTCGTTTGGATGGATTTCAGCAGAGATGGTACGGATCTCCGAGATGGTTGGCGAGCCTTCGGTGAGAGTCCCGGTCTTGTCGAATACTACTGTTCGAATCGAACCGATCCTTTCCAGGATTTCGGCGGACCTCACCAGAATTCCGGATCGAGCCGCTTTTCCAATTGCCAGGGAGGCTGCAAGAGGGGTTGCGAGACCAAAAGCGCACGGGCAGGCTACGACGAGAACTGCTATCGCCGACAGAATTGCTCGTTCCACATTGCCTTGCGTGAGACCCCAATAGAGCCCGGCGCTGAGTGCCGTTATCCACACAATGGGCGTGAACACCAGCAAGATACGGTCTGCAACTCGCTCGATCGGGGCTCTATCTGCTTGTGCGGATTGAACCATTGCTCGCACCTGTCCAAGGAACGACAAATCACCAACCTCCGTCACTCTTACCGTAAGCAGCCCATTATGGTTTATGCTTCCCCCGTAGACTGCATCCCCAACGCTGCACAGTCGAGGCTTAATCTCGCCGGTCAGCATCGACTCCGATACTTCAGATGTGCCCGAGACGAGTACACCATCTGCAGGTATGCTCTCCCCCGGTCTAATTAGCATTATGTCGTCGACTTTGATCTCAGAGGAGGAAATCTCTATCTCCTTCCCATCAAGGAGTATTCGCGCGAATTTTGGAATCCAGTCCATGACGGCGCTGATTGCAGCGGCAGTCTTTGTCTTTGCGGATGCCTCGAGGAACTTACCTAGTGTCATAACGACAAGGAGCATGGTGGAAGTGTCGTAATATATGTTTCCTCGTCCTGCCATCGTGCTTTTGACGCTGATGGCAAATGCGGCGATAGAGCCGGTAAGAACCAGAGTATCCATCCCGACTTTGAATCTCTTGAGATCAGAGATGCTTCTTCTCAGGAATGAGCCTCCAAGGATGATTAGTACGGGTGCAGAGAGTATGAGCATGCACCAGCGCAGAGAGTTTACAGTGGAATGACCGATCTGTTCTTCAGGAGTGGTATACAGTATCATGCTCAACATCATAACATTCATCGCCAGGAATCCGGCGATTCCGAGCCGCAGAAGCACCCATGCCGCCAGTCCTTCCTCGTGCTTCGATTGCACGATCTCGCAGACAAGATAGCATCCATAGCAGCAGAATCGTTGATCATTGCCTGAAGAGTACCCCTTTCCGCTGAAAGGGAGGCCGCAGTACTCGCAAGAGGAATGCCTGATGTTCAATGGCTCATCTCTCCGCAGCAGCATTGATGGGTCGTCCAAAACCCTGATGCCTTTCCAAGTATAGCGATACCAAGCATCATCACCACTAATCCTGCTGCTCTCATACCGAGGACAGCAAAGCGTTTATTGATGCTGCTCCCGAGTAATCCTGCTGCTAGAAGCACCGGTGCAGTACCGAGTCCCAGACCTGCCATGGAGAGCATGCCGTTGATTGTGTTGTTTGACAGCGCGGCTAACGAAAGAAGTCCCATTGGAAGAGGGCAAGGGAGGAATCCCGCCGCTATTCCCAAAATGAAAGCTGAAGTATAACTTGGTTCCCGAATCAGTCGGTGAAAAATCTCTGCGAAAACTCCGGCGCTCGATGGATAGGAAAGTCGGTTGCCGAGTAAGTTCACCCCTAGCATTGAAAGGCCGATGAGTAGCATGAAGATTCCCAGTAGAATCCGCAGAATCGGGGCAAATGGGGATAACGGCCCATTCTTGAATACAATGACTCCCAAAGCACCTGCAATCGAACCAAGAAATACATAAGTGAAAGTCTTTCCTGCAACAAATAGAAGCTGGCGGATGAGCGCAATTCTACCGCTCGTCGAGGTAGACAGATGGAGTGGAAACCCTCCGCACATCCCGAGACAGTGTGGTGAATTGAGCAACCCGGCGATTAACCCGGTCAATAATGCAGCGAGCACAAAGTGCCTCCTTTGTTGGAAGGAAAAGCTGTGACGACTCCAACCTGTCCAAGCAAAATGCCTCTGTATATCTTCCCAGATTGGACATATTCAATGCCTGGGGTGACTGCAGATTGATGTGCAAGGCTTAATGTTTCAGGATTGCGCCGATACCGGTAATACTTGATGTAAGACTGTTGAAGGGGTATTTATGGCGATTCTTGGGTTGGTCTTGTTGGTTTGCGCAAACTTGTTGTCACTGCTGCTGGCATTTATGGCGATACGAGGGACTGGGTCAACGAAGTTGATACGAAATCTCCGATTGCTTCTTGTCGGAGTTGTGGGATCATCACTCTGTGTATTAGGCGCTCTAGTGTATATCGGCGATCCTCACACGGTATACGCAGCGACGAATGCCGCCCCCGTGGGAAGTCCGATAGGGTATCGTATAGCTGCAGTGTGGGAAGGGCAGTCAGGTGGCTTGCTGCTGTGGTGTTTTGAAATGGCACTGGTATCACTGGCGTTGAAACTTCCTAAGCAGCAGGAAGCGATCGGGATAGTGGCGGGCATTCAATTCTCCCTCCTGATGTTGACTCTGTCCGGGAATCCTTTCGCTGAAGGTACTATGCCGAGTACGGGAATGAATCCGCTCCTCATGCATCCTATGATGCTGGTGCACCCGCCGATGCTCTTTCTCGGGTATGCTCTTATCTCCATGCCCTTTGCCGTCACTATCGGCGGACTTATGAGGAAGAACATGGCGGAATGGCTGGTCGAGTTGAGAGTATGGTCGATTCTCGCCTGCCTGGCATTGACACTGGGAAACGGTTTCGGAGCAACGTGGGCATACAAGACATTCGGCTGGGGAGGATTTTGGAATTGGGATCCGGTAGAGAATACGTCATTTGTGCCCTGGTTGCTCGGCATAGTGACCCTTCACGGCATACGCCTTGCAAGACGCAGCTCATTGTGGATGAAGATAACGGCGGTAAGTGCGCTGGGAGGATTTCTCTCGGTGCTCTATGGATCGTTTCTGGCGAGGAGCGGCGTCTTGGCAGGAGCGAGTGTTCATGCCTATGTGCAAGGCGAGCAGTTGATGAAATGGGCATTGATAGTTCTCCTACTCGGAGGAATGCTTATCTCTGCAGCGGTATTGATTCGTAGATGGGGGTTTCTGGTAAGCGACAGGAATGAGAGTGCAGTAGAATGTAAATCGGTCGGAGTGGGGAACTTCACGCTCATACTGATCGGCGTATCGGTACTGGTGGGGATGAGTCTGCCGGCAGTCGGGATAATTCCCGAAACAGCACTGTACAATGTCGTGTTGATTCCCTTTGCTCTCTTTGCGATGTTGATGCTCGTGTTGTGGTTAATGAAATCGACCGGCACCCTGATAAGCATGGGAGTGCCTTCATTTGCAATTGCGTGTATCATTGCCGGATTCTGCGCTTGTCATGAAGTGATGCGGAACTCTCATCCGGCAGTCGTTTTGACGGCAGTGTTTTCAGCGTTTTTGGTAGTGGTATCGGTGTGCATAGTAATGTTGAGCGCCGTAAGGGCAATTGGACGGGATGGAAGATCTGGCGCTCATCTGACGCATGCCGGGATTGCATTGTTGTTGATAGGCAGCCTCTTTTCCGGGTACACCGCTGTTGAAGAATCGGCAGCCATCAAAGTTGGGGCGAGTGTGAGATTGCTCGCGCACACGATCAAGATGCTGCGGGTCGACACCTCACAGCCGAACGTATTTGAATCGGTGCTGATGATCGACGGCAGAAAGTGTACGGTTAGCACTGAGGAGAATCCGAAGTTCAACATGCTCCTTCGCCGAGCTTTGATCCAGCGAGGATTTGTCAAAGATTTGTACGTTACCCCTTTAGAGATTTCAGTGGAGCAGGGCGGATCGGCAATGCTTCGTATCTGCATCAAGCCGTTCATGTCCCTCGTGTGGATAGGAATGTTCTTGGTCGGCCTTGGCCTCGCCGTATCTCTCCTTGCTCTTCATAACGAGCAATAAGGTTTTCATCTATGAAAGGCATATGCAGTCCACAAAGGGATTCCTCAACGCTTCAATAAGTTAAAGAGGAATAACTTAGGATACATAGAAGTATACATTAGGCGGTAAATGGTCTTTTGGGAAGTGGACAGCCTGAGGCAAATACAGCTTGCTGTTCAATATCCGTCTTAGACATATCGGTCGAGTATTCTGGGGTTGGAGGTTTTGGAAATGTTCCCTGGTCGTATTTCCTTTAGACAGGCTATATCGAGACAGATAGTTTTGGGATTCTTAGCACTTGTCGTATTATTATCTACCGTGTCATGTACAAGTCATAAGTCTAGTGGAGGAAAGAATGTACAGAATGTAGAGAAAGTAGGTCGTGCATCACATCACGAGTTGGTTTTTCTGAACACCGCCGTTAATGCTGGTGGATATGAGAAACCTACGATTTGGATTTGGTCACTCGATACAGGCCAAATCCGTCAAATTGCGAAAGGATATGGAGCGACAACGTTCACCTTCAACAACGATGGAAATCGGTTTGCATTCCTCGGTTTTCCGGATGCAGAGAAACGCGATACGGAGAAACTAGGCAATGTATCAAAAGAATTGTGGCTGTATGATCTGCCATCCGGTACAATTACCCAGATCACTCAAGATCTTTGGGCTGCTATACAGTGTCATATAGCGTGGCGTCCAGGGACAGAGGATGTGGCAGTAGCCCGTGAGGCATTCTATCGAGGTCCAAGACCTACGAAATACGACGAGGGTGATGGTGGATTGTGGCTGGTAAATGTAAGCACGGGCAAGATGACTCAGGTGATAGGTGATACGGATTCAGAGTGGCCGGCACACTGTTACCCGAAATTTAGTTTGGATGGATCCATGCTTGCATCACTCCCATATGTGGTTGATATGTCTACAGGAAATAGACGGCTCGTCTTAAGTTCGCCTGATCCGTGGTTTGTTAATTGCTCTGATTGGGAGGGACATACGCATAATCTTCTCATGGGGCTGTCTCATGCCAGAGTGGACTCTGTTGATAACCGTGTGATGAAGAGTAAGCAGGGTCCTGGGGGTGTTTGGAAATGGGAATTGGAGAAGTTTTCGAATAAGAGGCAAAGCATATCGGCGTTCGAACACGGAAAAGGCATCTACTCGATGGCAGCTAGCCATGATGGCAAGAGAGTTGCATATCTCTCAGCCTCCGGGCTTTGGGTGCGTGATATCGAGAAGAACAGCAGTACGCGACTACTGCAACCTGCCGATCTGCATGGCTTTTCAAAAATCAGTCATGATATAGACGCATATACGGATACTTCCGAGTATGAGTCAAAATTGTCTTGGTCCACGGATGATAAGTATATCGCATGCAGTTTTTGGTCCGGCGACCTATTTGTGATCGATTTGGTCAGGAGAGAGGTGGTGCACCCGAAAACTCCTTTGAGTACCAGGTTTGCAACTTGGAGGCCGGTGTCTGCCGATAAGTAATGAGTATCCCTCGCAAGCTCGAAATATCTCACCTATGCGCGGCATCGCGAGCCTGGGCTGTATGGCAAAAGTCTTCGCGCTTGCAATAAGATAAAGAGTCATAATGTCGGACACATACCTTACCTTGGAGATATACCCATGATAATGGATTCGTTCACTTTCCTCTGAATGTTTTTCGGGGATCGTGCCTAACCGCGCTATCAATTCTACATCGGAGGCTTGGGAACATACGGCCGACATATGAGATCAGTTGTTCGCAATGAAGGGCCTGATTATACAAGGAACCTTGTTTGGATTGGGTAATGTACTAGCCGATATATTGGAAGGACTTTTGGATAGTGGCTGGTGATTCCGGTGGACAACGAATACACGTGGATGTATAATGTGACTCATAAGGTCAGGGTATGCTGAAGACAAAAAACGGGTGGAGATTAAGCTCCTACCCGTTCACATTCTGGTTTGGTGCCGAAGAGGGGAGTTGAACCCCTACACCCTTGCGGGTACATGGTCCTGAACCATGCGCGTCTGCCATTCCGCCACTTCGGCTCGACGACCGTATTGTATCAAATCGTCATGCCAATGTCAATAGCGCGAAAGCGTCTGAGTAAGGTTGCAATCGGATGATTCTTACGGTCTCCTTTAATTCTGCTGTCGATAGAACATATATTCTGGATAACTTTCAAATCGGCCGTCTGCACAGGCCGTCTGAGTACGGGGTGTTTGCCGGTGGTAAAGGGATAAACGTTGCCAGGGTATACCGCGAGCTAGGCGGAGAAGCAGTCGTCACAGGTTTCATCGGAGGCCGCAATGGTGATATCATCCAAGAGTACCTAAGAGCAGAATCGATTATTTCGGATTTCGTCCGCACTGAGGGCGAGTCGCGGACGTGCATTGCGATTATTGATCCGCATCAGAGAACGCAGACGGAAATCAACGAGCCCGGGCCGGTTATCTCTGAAGAGGAGATAGATCGCCTGATTCTGAAGTTTGAGAGCCTGGTCGGTGGAATGGAGTTTGCAGTCCTTTCAGGAAATCTACCGCAGGGAGTGAACGGCAGTCTCCTCGGCGAATTGATAAAAGTTGCGCGGAGATATGGGGTTCGGTGCGTGCTGGACAGCAGCGGCGAAGCGTTGGCTGCTGGTTTGGCTGCAAGGCCTTATATTGCGAAGCCGAATATACACGAGCTTTCCGCAATCGTTGGAAAAGAGATTGCTACCATCGAAGAGGCTGCGCATGCAGCGATGGAGTTTATACGGAGCGGTGTCACATATGTAATCGTCACTCTTGGAAGGGACGGCGCGATCGTGGTATCGAGCGAAGGGGTTTGGAGCGCTGTTCCGCCGGAGATAGATTTCAGGAGTGCTGTGGGATCAGGTGACTCGTTTATCGCTGCGTTTATACATTCCCTGTCCAGTGGGCAGGGTGTCGAAGAGGCTTTGAGGATGGGCACGGCAGCCGGTGCCGCAAACGCGACGTGTATAGGTGCTGGTTTCTGCAAGAAGGAACAGATTATGAGTATGGCGAGTGGAATTGCCGTCTCATCGCTCGATTTGATATGAGGTGATCCAATGGGAGCTTTCAGTTTTACGCATATAGCCATAGTTTTGTTGATCGCCCTGCTCTTGTTCGGCCCGAACAAGCTTCCTGAAGTAGGCAGAAGTCTTGGAAATGCGCTTCGAGAGTTCAAGAAAGCGACCAGGGAGTTTGGCGAATCCATTGAGAGCATCGGTAAGGAAGATTCCGATGCAGAGAAGAAAGCTGGTGAAGGATAATGGTCGGTAGCACCGAGATACTTATTGTACTTGTGATCATTGCTGTGCTGTTCGGCGCAAAGAGGCTGCCGGAACTGGGTCGTTCTCTTGGCGAAGGGATAAGAGAGTTCAAAAAGTCGACAAAGGACATTATGTCGG
>Ga0272448_1002851_pt1 | contig 21152 bp, 12 predicted proteins | sample YNPCB0191_FD_202220 | JGI IMG/M metagenome (GOLD analysis project Ga0272448, IMG submission 202220) | Hot spring sediment microbial communities from Yellowstone National Park, WY, United States - YNP-CB-019-1 | ecosystem: Environmental > Aquatic > Thermal springs > Hot (42-90C) > Sediment... | reverse complement strand
CATGAACCGGACGAAGAAGAAGTCGAAGCTCGGTCTCTGCTTCGACACCTGCCACGCATTCGCAGCCGGCTACAACATCAAGACCCGAGCCGGCCTCGACGCGACGCTCGAGGCCATTGACAGGACGGTCGGACTCTCGAAGCTCCTCTGCGTCCACGCCAACGATTCGATGTTCGACCTCGACCAGCACAAAGATCGCCACCAGCACATCGGCGACGGTTTCCTCGGCAACGAAGGGATGTCGGTCATCGTCAACCACCCGTTCTTTCAGGACAAGCCCTTCATCCTCGAGACCCCCGTCAAGACGATCGAAGATGACCTGAGGAATCTCGCGCGCATCCGGCGCCTCTGGAAAGGAAGCCGGCGGCGACGGGGGCAGAACCCGTAGAGACGAGCCTCCCCGGCGTGTCAACGTCCGGGCTGGACTTCCGCGATCTGGATCAACCGCAATGGTGCGGGCGGCCGAGTGCTCGGCAGGTCGGCTGTGAAAAGAACCAGTCGCCGTCCGAAAACCTCGCTCGGACGGCCCAGTTCGATCCGGAGCGGCAGAAGCTCGCTCCACGAACCGTGCCTCACCGGTATCGGCCGGCCGCCGAGCCAGAGCCGGAACGGGGTGTTCGGGGGCCGCATCTCGAGGCAGACCGGCGGATCGTCCGCGGCGTTGCTCCACCGGCCTGCCGGCGAAGCCTGGCGAATCTCCGGCAGCTCACGCACAAGCCACATCGCCCTACCCGCACAGTCCGGATAGCCGGCGATCGAAGGTAGGAGTGAAAGCGAGACCACCCCCGCCGGCTCGAACGAGCCGGTCGTCCAGCCCTTTTCGAACCCCTCCAGCCTCTGGTCCGCGCGGAACGCCCAGCCGTCCGTCACATCCACGAGCTCGCGGCACCGATCGGAGCAGTGCAAACTCGCCTCGAACGCCGCCTCTCGTCCTCGCGCGTGCATCTGCAACCGGACGCAATGCCCCTCGAACGCTCCGGGAAACGCCTCGATCCGGTCCGTCTCCAGGTCCGCGCCCAGCGTGACGCGGACAGCCATATCCACGCCGTCCCGCGTCCTCACGTCCCAGCCATCCGGCCGCGGCTCGACCTCGGGACGGACATGCATCCGCCAGGTGAACTCGTGCGGCGAATCGGCCTGCAGACGGTCCCGGATGACGCATCGGCCATCACGGTAGGCAATCACCTCGCGCACGAAGCTCCGGAGGTCGAACCTGCATCGGTACGGCTCGGCGAGTTCGACGACGCAGCGAGTCAGCTCGTCCGTCTCCTCCCACGCGACGAGCTTCCCGCCAGCGGGGCGGCCGAGCGGGATCTCCATCACGCCGTCAATCAGGATCGTATTGTGCGGCGCGAGAGCGACGGCACCCTGGTCGCGGACATCCGCCTCGCCGAAACGGTAAGGGATGAAGTAGTCCGTGTTCGCTCCCGCGAGGAGGCGGTGGTAGGGTGAGCCGACGCCGCCGATTCGCACCATCGGCGGCCGGCCGTCCAGCGCCAAGGGAATCCCGCCGCACTCGATGGCGACATTGCCCGGATCCGTGTGAGCGTGGGTATGCGGCAGCGGTTCGCAGGGTTTCCAAGTAAGCAGGACTTCCACAGGCGCGCTCCCGCCCGTTCGGAGTACCGCGAGCGTCGCGGGCAGAACCGCGCTCCGGCCGCCCGCGCCGCCGGGTGCGCCCGTGCCGCCAGGGGCCGTCTCGGGCCAGAAGAGCAGGCTGAGCGCCCGGTCGTCGTTCTCCCAGAGAGCGTGGTGCGCGTCCCAGAGGCAGTGTTCTCGGACTGGAGCCATGAACCGCCCGTCGCGTGAGCGACCCGCGGCGTATGCGAACGCGATGAGCGAGCCGGGCCGCCCGTAGCCGTAATCGTCGAAAGGGCGAGTCAGCCCAAGCGGCGAAAGCAGCAGGAGGCACGTGGTCTCGAACCACTTTCGAAGACTCACACCGCTCGGCTCGAAGCGCCGGTCGAAGAGGTTCTCGCCGGTGGCCTGCTCGAGAATCGCACAGGTCAGTGCGAGCGCCGGTGCCTCTACGCCGAGCTGATAGGTAGGCCCCTCTCCGTCGTAGCCATCGGGTCGAAGGTGCCCCACGAACCGAGCGAGAGTCTCCAGCGACTCGTCCGCAAGCCGGCGGGCGCGCGGGTCGCTGCCTCGCCGATACCCGAGGACGAACCCTACCGCCGCACAGCCGAAGAGCAGGGCCGCTCCCTGGTTCGGCAGCCACACGGTCTGGCCGGGCTCCAGGTCGCGAGCGACGCGGGTCTCGAGGACCGGGCGGACCGCTGTCTCCGCGACTCCGATCATCTCGGAGGCCAATTGCTGAACCTCCCGTTCCGGCAGAGCGCCGAGGTGGATCGCCCAGTCCAGGTAGATCGCCAGCCGCCCGAGGCTGGCCGAAGCGATCCAGGTGTGGACGTCGAGCATGTACCGATCGCGCCACCCGCCTCGACCTGCCAGGTCGAGGAGCAGCTTCGCTATCGCGCTCGTCGGACCGAAGGCCGGTTCGACCATCTGAACCAGGAACCGCCAAAGCGGATACTCCATCTCCGGGTGCTTGACAACCTCGCGTACCTGCGCATACAGCCGCCCCGGTTCGCCCTTCCCCAGCAACCGTCCCCTCAACTCCGCGATGTCTGCAACGAGCAATGGCTCCATTCGCTTCTCTCTCCGCGCCATCGAGATCATGGATTATACAGCAATCCAGCTGCAATCGGTCTCTTGTGGCCATCATCCCGACAGAGCCGATTCCCGTTTCGGAGCGCCGGTCCGACGGGACCGTCGTGCGGCCTTGAAAGGCGGGCCACGATCGGGTAGGATAGTACATGATGGCTGGAGTGATCCCCGGTATCGAGGTTCGGAGCCTGACGAGAGCCTACGGCAACAGGCTTGCCGTGGATGCGCTGAGCTTCGAGGTATGCAAGGGCGAGATCGTCGGGCTGCTCGGCCCCAACGGTGCCGGTAAGACCAGCGTCATGCGCATCCTGGCCGGGTTCGCCCCCCCGACTTCCGGCAGCGTCCGGATCGCCGGCTTCGATATATCGGAGCATCCACTGGAAGTCAAGCGGCGTATCGGCTACCTGCCCGAACGGCCGCCCCTTTACCGCGAGATGTCCGTGCGGAGCTTCCTGATGTTCGCGGCGGAGCTCAAGGGCGTACCGTCGGCTCGACGGAGGTCGTCGGTCGAGAAGGCGATCGAACGTTGCGGACTGAAGGAAGCCGCCGGGCGGCTGATCGAACGGCTCGGACGAAGCTACCGGCAGCGTGTCGCTCTTGCCCAGGCGCTCGTCCACGAGCCGGAGGTGATCCTGCTCGACGAGCCGGTCGCAGGCCTCGACGCGCCACACGTCCAGGGAGTGGGTAGTTTGCTCCGGGAGTTGGCTCCGAGCGCGGCCATCCTGCTCACCAGCCACAGCCTCGGCGATGTGGCGGACACTTGGCGACGGGTGATCCTGATCAGCAAGGGCAAGCTCTTGATTGCGGACACTCCCGAGGGGCTCCGGGCTCGTCTCTGCCGGCAGGCGAAGCGGCGAATCCGCGTGGAGTTCGCCGGCGCGGTTGACGCTGTGGCAAAGGCGTTGGCCGCTCTGCCCGGCGTCGCCGCGCTCGAGGCGGTCCGCCGGCTCGGAACGGGGCAGGCACCACGGATACAGTGCCTCGCGGTCTGCGAGGGACCAGGCGATTGCAGGAATGCCGTCGCCCGATGTGTCGTCGAGAACCGCGGGGATCTTCTATCGCTCAGCGAGGAGCCGCCGCCGATCGAGGAGCTGGTTGACCTCCTGGCGCCCCAGGGAGTCTCGGCGGGTACGCCGAGTTGAGCACGAGAAGAGGACGGAATGAAGGAGACATGCGCGATCTTCAAGAGGCAGGTCGGAAGCCTGTTTCGCTCTCCGTTCGCCTACGCTACGATCGCACTCTATCTCCTCTGCAGCGGCTTCATCTTCTACCACATCGCGTTCGCGGAAGTCAAGGGGCCAGGTCTGGCGAGCGCGAACCAGGCCGGTGCTTCCCATGTATGGTGCGAGTTCTGGCGTGCAAGCGGCTGGATTCTCGTGCTTGTGCTCCCGCTCGTCAGCATGGGCAGCATTGCCGGTGAGAAAGCGGCGGGCACGATCGAGCTGCTGCTGACGTGCCCCGTCCGGCTCTGGCAGATCGTCGTGGGGAAGTACCTCGGCCTCGTCGCGTTTCTCGCTGCGATGTTGGCGCCGACAGGCGTCATGGCAGCGATCCTGTGTCGCTACGGCGACCTCGCAGGCACGGAGGTCGTCTCCGGCTACCTCGGAGCGCTGCTGTTCGGTGCAGCCGCTCTGAGCGTTGGCGTCTTCACGAGCAGCCTTGCGAGAACCCAGGCCGGTGCCGGCCTCGCCGCCTTCGCGGTGCTCGCGGTATTCTGCTCCGTCGGCTTCCTGGGGCCGTATCTGCCGGCCGTCGGCGGGGACCTCGTGCGCTACCTGAGCATAGGGGAACACTACGGTCATCTTGTGAGCGGGGACGTCGGGCTCGGCGATATCGTTTACCTCATCAGCTTTGCCGTATTCTTTCTCGTTGCCGCCGCAGAGTCGCTGCGCATCCTATGGACGGGAGTGAAATGGGGACAGTGAAAAGGGAGGAGTCCTCCTCGACAGGTAGCTTGCCCGTTGCGGCTCTTGTCACGGCGGGGCTGCTCCTCGTGCTCAACCTCGCGGTCGTGCACATCGGGCACGGCTGGGACCTGAGCAAGGGACGTGTTCACACCCTTGACGCTGCTGCACGGGCAGTGCTCGGCGAAGTGCGCAAGCCGATCAAAGTGACCGTGTTCAACGACAGGACCGACGCAGCGACCGTAGCGATCCTGGAGAGATTCCGCAGGGCGAACGGCCGGATATCGTTCGAGCTGGTCGATCCCGAGCAGGATCCAGCCCGTGCCGAGAGCTGCGGAGCGACGAAGAAGGGGATGGCGGCCGTCGAATGTCGCGGCGTCCGCCGCCTCGTCCCGTTTGTCAGCGAACAGACCTTGACCGGCGCGATCGCTCAGGTGGCGAAAATGCGGGCCAAGGGCGTCCTCTTTACCGCCGGACACGGCGAGCGAAGCATCAAGTCCGGCGAGGACTCCGGGATTCGGACGGCCGCTCGCATCCTCGAAGCTGCCGGCTACGGAGTCGCGCAGGATCGCGTAACCGCGGAGACTCTCGCGAAAGCTGCAGCGGTCGTGATCGCCGGCCCCAAGCAGGACTTCGCACCGGAGGAGAGCGAGCGGCTCCTCCGGTTCGTGCGAGCGGGAGGCGGGCTTCTCGTCCTCCTCGAGCCTCCGCCTGCCACGGGGCTTCAGTCCGTGCTTGCTCCCTACGGAATCCGGGCGAGGGATGACCTCGTGATCGAGCGGAGCCGGGACCACCGCTACGGCGAGCTTGGGCCGACCGTCAGCTACGTCCGCTCGTACTGTAGCGATCACCCCATCGGCGCCCGAATGCAGCAGACCGCGCTCCTGCCGCTCGTACGCTCGCTCGAACTGGGCGACGCGGCTCGGAAGGCCGACTGCGTGGTCGCACTTTGCAGCTCCAGCGCCGATTCGTCCGGCGGCCTGCCGAACAGTTGGGGGGAGACGGACCTGAACCAGAACCCCGCCCGATGGGACAGCGGCAGAGACCTGCCCGGTCCGCTGGCGCTGATTGCGGCGACTCGACCGGATTGCCCGTCCGCCGGCAAGGGCAAGGTAGTCATCGCGGGCACGACCAGCTTCGCACTGAACCGCTACATCCGTATGCTGGGCAACGCGGAGGTGTTCGAGGCTTCGGTCAGTTGGCTCGCGGGCGACCTCGAGTATCCCGTCCTCCCGCCGTCGGAGCAGCAAGAGAAGATGGTCCTGAGCGATAGGGTTCTCGACATGATCCTGGTCGTGAGCGTCTTCCTGCTGCCGGGCCTTGCCGCACTGGCGGGGCTCTTGGTCTTCGCAAAGAGAGTCGCCTGACTGCACGGCTGCCTTTTGACAATGCCGGGGCGAACACGGCGCTGCTGCCGTTTCTTGATTCCTCGGAGAATGTGCCTATAATCGCCGGCTATGGCGGACAAGCCCCCGCGAAGTCTCCTGCCTCTGTTGACGGGCATCCTGCTCGTCCTGCTCCTCTTGTGGGCGGTGATCTTCCCGCTCCAGGCCTACCTCTCGGGGCGGGCGAAGGCAGAGAAGGTCTTCTCCCAGGCATTGCTCGTGATCGAGAAACGGGCACTGAAATCGTACACGCCCGAGGAACTGCTCCCCTTCGCCATGGGGGGGCTTGTGATCGGACTGAAGGACCCGCACGCCGACTACATTGACGCAGCAACCTACCGCCGGCTCCTGGACTTCAGCAGAGGTATGATCGTCGGCATCGGCGTTCACGTCGAGAAGAGAGGCGGCCAGATCCTGATCTCGTCCGTGCTGCCGGCCAGTCCGGCCGAGAAGGCTGGCCTTCGCGCAGGCGATCGGATCCTCGAGGTTGATTCGAAGGACATCTCGACGGCCCCCATCGAAGACATCTCCTCTGCCATCCATGGCCAGGAGGGCACGAAACTCAGGATGCTCGTGCTTCGGAACGGCAAGAAGCTTTCCGTCGTGGTCACGCGTGCGCGGATACATATGCCGCCCGCGACATACACCGACTACCGGCACGGGATCGGCTGCCTCAGAGTCGCCTACTTCCCGGAGGGCGTGGCCAAGGAGACTGCCGAGCTCCTGAGAGGGAAGAGATTCGGCGCTCTGATCGTTGACCTCCGGGACAATCCGGGCGGCGACCTCCAGGAAGGAGTCCGATTCGCCGACCTCTTTCTCTCGGAGGGCGTGATCCTCAAGACGCTCTCCCGCGCCGACGGAGAGCGGACATACAGGGCCACGAAGGCAGCGTCCGACATCCTCTGCCCCCTGGCGCTGGTTGTGAACTCGGGGACGGCCAGTGCAGCGGAGTTTGTCGCCGCCGCGCTGAGCGTCCAGCGCAAGGCGCCTATCATCGGCGAGAAGACGTTCGGCAAGGGAACCGTCATCGAGACCTATCCGCTGGCCGATGGTTCGGCGATCACGATCACGACCGCGGAATACCTCACGCCCGACGGCCAACACATCGAGGGCAAGGGACTGCAGCCGACCGTCCGGGCCTTCGGCGACCCTCTCGAAGCTGCGCTCTCGATCCTGGAGAAGAAATGATCAAAGGTGTGATATTCGATCTCGACGGGACGCTCGTGGATTCGCCGCTCGACTTCGCCCGGATCCGGAAAGAGATCGGCTGCGACAGGGGACTGGTCCTCGAGTTCATAGACTCGCTCCCCTCGCCACGCCGGGAGGAGTGCCACGGGATACTTCTCGGCCACGAACTCCGCGCGGCGGACGAGGCAGTCCTGAAGCGGGGGGCCTTCGAGCTTTGCCGCTTCATCGAGGAGGCGGGACTGAAAAAGGCACTCGTCACGAGGAACTGCCGGGCAGCGGTCGGAATTGTCTGCACGCGGCTCGGACTCAAGTTTGACGTGGTCATCTGCCGCGAGGACGCACCGCCCAAGCCCTCGCCGGAACCGTTGCTCAAGGCCGCCAGGGCGATGGGGTTGGAGCCGGCGGCCTTGCTCCACGTCGGCGATACCTCCTTCGACCACGAAGCGGCAGAACGCGCGGGCGTTCGTTCCTTCGTGCTCAAGCCCGGCTCCCGGGAGCCACATGCCATTGACTCGCTTCTCCAGGTGATGACGTACCTTCGGGAAGAGAATCTGGTAGAATAGCGCCTGACGGCGGGAGACCGCCAAGCACGTCTCTGTCGCGAGCTGACTGGGGCGATGGAAAACACGCGAGACTGCGGCACAGGAGCATCGTTCATATGAAATACCGAGTCCTCGGAGCGGTCGGCGGAGTCGTCCTCCTGGCATTGGCGCTCGGCGGCGAGTTCCTCTGGCGGCACCCGGGTGGCCGCGGGAAACCCGCGAAGCCGGGGGCCGAAGCACTCTCCTACGACGTCACTTTCGGCGGAGCTTCAGTCGGCTCGCTCCGCATGGTCTTCGACATAGGAGGCACCGCTCCCAAACTCGAAGCCAGGGGCACCGCATCCACAATCGTTTTCAACGGCAGTTTCACGATGGAAACCGACCTGGACGCGAGCCTCTCGCCGATCGAGTGGCGATACCTCCACGAGTCCGACGGCGAGAGACTCGTCTTCGAGGCGAACGCCGCCCTCTTCCAGAAACTCAAGCACTGCAAGGGCTGCGAGGATCCGAAGCATTTCGTCAACGGGGAACACTGCAAAGGCTGCGACAACATTGCGCACAAGGTCTGGCGCGGGCACAGGCGAATCTCGCCCATCGCTCCCGACTTGCTCACGGCAGTCTACCGGCTCCGGGCCTCGAAACCGTTCCGAAAACAGACGACCAAGTTCCTCTGGGCAGACCAGCTCTGGCAAGCCGACTTGAACTACCAGGCCGACGAGACTCTGACGATCCAGGGAGATCGGATCCCGGCCGAGCGGTTCAACGCTGTGCTCGAGCCGCTCAACTCTGCCGCGCAAGAGGTCGCCGACGGTTGGAAGGGGTACGTTGATCTGGCGGACTGTCTGACGATCTGCTTCTCGAAGGACACGCATATCCCCGTCAAGCTGAGGCTCAAGGGCCGCTTTCTCACGGACATTCAGATTGACATCACGCTCAAGAAGGAGCCGGAGGTGAAGCCGGCACGCCGTCCGTAGGCGCCTCGCGTGCCTTCTCGAGGACACTGGATCGCCACTGAGCGAGGTTCTGGGCAGATACCTGGCTAAACAGTCTATCAAGCCGCCACCTGCCCTTCCCCCCAGGGCAGGTGGTGTTCTTCTCTTCCTCCCCCTGGATACGATCTCCTGGCGAAGTGACTAACGGCTCTTGCAAAAGATAGGCGGAGTGGTTATATTTTATGGTATGGGCAGACCAAAATTTGCTATCACTACCGGATGTCTCGTACTTCTCGCCGTCTCCATCCACGGGGCGGAACAAGTTGACAAGGCCCGTGCACGGATCGCCGCGGGCGACTACGCTTCTGCTGTAGACATCCTACGGGAGTACTGTACGAAGCCCGATGCCTCCGAAGAGGATCGGAGGCTATTCGGGGAGGCACTCCTGGGGGCGGGACTCTTGACCGAGGCGGGGGTGGTCTATGAACGCCTCGTGAGGGACTTCCCCGATTCTGCAAAGGCCAAGGAGAACCGGCTGCAATACGCCAAGTGCCGCGAGGCCCAGGGGGCTTTCGAGGAGGCGATAGCCGCCTACCGCGAGCTGATTGCTCGGTATGGCGGCGAGATAGATGCCTACGCCCTTCGCCTCCGGATCGTCGAAATCTACTCCCACACGCTCTTCGACCCCGAAAAGGCCGAAGCGGAAATCCAGGCAATGCTGAAAGCGTATCCAAAAGACCCTCGCAACCCGCAGTCCCTCGAGCGGATCGCGGAGGTCTACCGAAGCTCGAACAACGTGGCCCGAGCGTTCAACCTCTACTTCCAGATACTCGACAACTACCCGAAGTACGAACGTACCCGCGAAGTGCTCTCGCAGGCTGCGTTTATCGCGGAGGACGGGGGGCTCCGGGATTACACTCAGGCAGCCGCTCTGTACCAACAGTACATCCAGACCTACCCCGAAGCCCCCGACACCGTCGCCAAGCTCGCTCGACTGGGAACCATCTATCGGGATAATCTCCATCAGTACAACAAGGCTGCCGAGACATTCGCCAAAGTTTACGACAAGACGAAGCAAATCTACTTCCTGATGGAACAGGCCCGGTCGCTCGCCCAGGCCGCTGACGTCGCAGCGCTCGTCGAGGGGATCCAGGACAAGCAGGGCGCGACCCGAAAGGCCGCCGTCATAGACCAGATCGTCAAAGAGTACCCCAACACCCCGTACCACAAAGAGGCACTCTCGCTCAAGGCTCTGTGCCTCTACAAGGGTGATCGGAAGGAGGAGGCCGTCGCAACCCTCAAGGAGGCGGCCGACAAGTTTCCCGACATCGGCACGGACTTCTCCCTCGCCTGCTGGCAGAGGGAGATCGGCAAACCCGACGACGCGATCGCTTCCTTCAAGAAGATACTCCAGGCCGATCCTTACTACCGCAATGGCGAGGCTCTCCGACTCCTCGTTGACACGTTGGTTGCAAAGGACAGGAAGCTTGCGGCCGACTACCTGAAGGCGTTTGCCAAGGACCATGCCTCCGATCAAGGCCTTTATCTCTCGAGCCTCCAACTCCTGGCCACGAAGGCGGCCGAGCCGGACGAGGCGATCGAGACGGACAAGACGATGGTGCTCGAGGCCCCGGACCACCAGCTCTGCTCCGCCCGCGGCGGGGCGCTGGGCGACCTGCTGTCCAGGCTGAACGAGAAGGGCAGGCTGACGGACGGACTTGGCTTCGTCCAACAGGCCCTCGCGGAGAACCCCTTCTCCCAGAACCTGAGGCTGGGACTCGTCACCGTGGCGTCCTACCTGGTGGACGCGAAAGACTACGACGGCGCGCTCAAGCTCCTCGCGAACATCGAGACCGCTCTTGACCAGGCTTCCGCGCAGGCCGTCGCGCTTCTCGCTCGCATCGCCCGCGAGAAGGAAGACACGGAAACCGAGGCCGCAGCTCTGGCTCGCGCGTATTTTTACTGGAAGGAGAACCTCCTGGATGGCCAGACCGGTAACGCTCTCAGCGGCCGGGCCGCGGAGCTCGCCTTCCTCCAGACCCACAAGATCCTCACACTCAAGAAGTGGAAGATGAAGCTCGACCCCAAGAACGAGGGCGAGAAGTTCCAGAACCTCGACAACTACGCGCAGCAGGGCGACTGGTTCCTCGGCAAGTTCGACGAGTCCTGGAAAGAGGTCGAAGTCGGCAAACCCAACGAAACGAACGACCCGTGTTGGTTCGGGCGGACCTTCGAGCCGACCTCCGAGGATATGCAGTACGTCTTCAAGTTCGAGAAGATCGCCGACGAAGCCTGGGTTTACATAGATGGCCAGACGGTCAAGTACAGCGACGCGGACGTCCCCTTCGAGGTAAAATACGAGCAGAAAGAAGCCAAGCCATTCACGGTCGTCATACGGGTCCTGAACCCGAACGGCAAGGGCGGTATCCTCGGCAAGTGCTCGCTGATCACTTCGAAGAAGCCGTCGGGCAAAGAGCTGCTCTGCCTGGGACTTGCCCAGATCGCTCAGGGCGATACCGAGAAGTCGAGGACAATCCTTGCAACCGCCCCGGACTCCGAGTCGAAGAAGGCGGCACTCGCGTACCTCGAATTGCTCGACGGGGCACCTGAAAAAGCCCTCCAAGCCAAGCCGGCCAAGGCGGAAGCTACCTTCTATCTGCGCGTCGCCAACGCCCTCAAGCCCGACCAGAAGGCGGGCGTCCTCGCGGCCGCACTCAAAGACTATCCGGATGCACCCGCGTTGAAGGTCGAGTACGCTCGTGCACTGGCCGCCGGCCAGCAGTTCGACAAGTCGCTCGAAGAGTACACGAAGCTGATCTCCGCCTTCCCGGCCCGGGTGCGCGGCTGGCTCAAGTGGGAAGCCTACAACATGACGCTCAACCAGTGGCGTAACTTCGGCCGTGCGCGCGAGCTTGCGGAGAAGTACGCCGAGGAGGAGCCGACTTCCCGCTGGCAGGTCGTCCTCGGCGACCACTACATGAGCTACGATCCCCGCGACTTCGCCAAGGCCGTCTCCTGCTACCAGGCCTACAAGGTGGAGACCCCCGAGATCGCAGACCGGATACTCAACGCACTGACAGCGGCCAAGAACTTCGGAGCTGTCCGTGCCTACGCCCGTCAGTGGGTCGCCAAGCACCCCGGCGATGCGTACTGCGCCGTTGCCATGCAGAAAACCGTGGACGCCATGCTCGGTGTCGGCAAACCCATCGAGGCACTCCAGCAGCTCAAAGAGTTGCTCTCGATGTACCCGCAGGCAGAAGCCACCTCGCGCTCCGTCGAGGCGACCCTCAAGTTCTTCACCGAACGAAACATCACCGACCCCGATCCCGCCAGCATCGTCCGCGAGTGGGCCGACTCCAACCCGACCAACCCGGCGGCCCCCGGTATGTACATCGCCCTTGCCGACGGCTTAGCCGCAAAGGCACCCGACAAGGCCATCGAACTCTACCAGAAGGTATGGAACAACTACCGCTCCCAGCGCGACGTGACAAAGAAGGCCGGCTACATGCTTGCCAACCTCCTCCGTAGCAGGGGCAGGTTCGCCGATGGCCAGGCAGTATTCCAGGCGCTTTGCACCTACGGCGGAGGCGAGCAAGACCCCATGATCATCGACTCCTGGTGGAAGGTCCTCGATACCTGGGGCACCTCCGTCCCCTTCGGAGTCAACGTGGACTCCAAGCTCCGCGACGAGATCAAGCTCGGTCTCCTCTCCGACGGCCAGACGGACGGGAGGAACGGAGACATGAACGCCTCCTGGATCTCCAAGAGTGCCAACGCCGACCACTGGCTCGAGCTCACCTTCGAGCAGCCGGTCGTGGTCGGGCGGGTAGGCATCTGGTGGGCGGGGCCGCTATATGTACCCAAGACCGTAAAGGTGCAGGCTTCCGATGGCGGCGACTTCCGCGACATCGGGACGGCCACGCCTCAGGGGGTCGAGACCTGGATCGACGCCAAGGCCAAAGCGACCAAGCTCCGCATCGTCCAGCCCGTCAATGCCGGCGCGGCAGCACGGGCCGACCTCATGGGCGTGGCCGAAGTCCGCGTCGCACGAGAGCTCTCCGAGGAGGACCTTCGCGCCTCCGCTCGCCACCTGCGCACGATGGCTCAGCTCTACCGCGGCACCACAACCTCCTTCGACGCACTCCAGCGCCTCGCCGAGACGCTCCGCGCCGAGAAGCGCTTCCTCGACTCCGCCATCGTCCTCCAGGAGATGATCTTCACCTCCCCGAAGAACAATGCGGCCTTCTGGCAGCGAACCTACGCAGTCGCCGAGGACCGATTCAACGGCCGGCGCTACGGAGAGTGCGTCGCCCTGCTCAGGTCGCTGATGTCCTATCACAACGGTATCGCCGGTAACGAGCTCACCAAGGCCGAGAAGCTCCTCTCGGACGCTCTCGCCAAGAGCGGCGTAGTCGGGATCGCGATCGACCTCTCCTTGCCCGAAGCGGGACTCCTCCTGGCGGACATGTTCGCCCGGACCGGCGACCAGACGCTCGCCTGGGAGTACTATCTGAAGAACAAGGACTTCCTGGCGCCGAACATCCACAAAGTGTCGGCAGCGTTCATCCAGCTTGTCGTCAGGCGCCACATCGGCCTCAAAGAAACTGCGGAGGCGTCGAGCATCTGCCGCCAGTTCCTCATCAAGCGCGGCAAGGACCCGATCCTCTCGGCCTCTGACAAGGCAAAGATCCAGATACTGCTCGGGGACTGCTACTACGTGGACTCCCGTTACGACATCGCCCGCGACGAGTACGGTACCGTCGTCCACGCCTACCCCGATACGCCCGAGGCCGTTGACGCCAGGTTCAAGATCGCAGATACCCTCATCGCACAAAAGATTTACGACAAGGCCAAGGAAATCCTCGACGCCTTCAAGAAAGCCAAAGACCCGGACGTCGTCGCACGAGCCGAGCTTGCCCTCGGTATCCTGCTCTGCGAGAAGGGCGAGCGCGAGGAGGGCATCGAGCAGTTCAAGAAAGTGCTCGCCATGGCCCCGAAGGGCACGACCGTGGACGAGATCATCTACCGCCTCGGAAGCGCCTACAAGGAACTCGGCAAGTACAAGGAAGCCCTCGATACCTTCCGCCTCGTCGGCCTCGCGAGCAAGACGGTCGAGAAACTCGAACCGGGCGTGCCGTTCCGCATCCGCCTGAGTGACCGCAACCTCACCACCACCCGCGGCGCGACCCAGATTCCCATCATCGTCAAGACCGCTCCCGGCGGTGACGAGGAGAAACTCTACCTCGAAAAGAGCGACGCGGGCGAGTGGCTCTTCATCGGCGAAATCCCGACCATGCTCGGCAGCGCCAAGCCGATGAACAAAATGCTCGAGGTCACCGGCAACGATACGATCACCTACCAGTACGACCCCGTCTTCGTCTCGAACTACACGGTCAAGACCCGGCCTGAAGACATGCCCACCGTAACCATCGCCGCGGACGCGAAGCTCGTCGCCTCCGCTACGGAGATCAAGGAGAAGGAGGAGCTTACGCTCCCAGTGCCCCGGCAGCGCGAGGCCGAGTCCCGAGCCTTCCGGAAGGAGAACGAGGTCAAACCGGGCAACAACATCTACGTCATGGTCAGAGACCCGGACCGGGATTGCACGAACGAGCGCGACACCGTCCAGGTCGAGGTCGAGGCCTCGAGCGGCGACCGCGTCGTGGGAAAACTCCTCGAAACCGAGCGCCACAGCGGCAAGTTCATGGGCAAGGTCGCCACAGGCCTCAAGCCGATCGACGCCACCGCCTCCGACAGCGCCGAAGACCATAGCCCCCTCTACGCCATTGACGCCAACACCGAGACGGAGACCTACTGGATGGGCGCTCTCGACAGCCGCGCCCCGAAGTGGATCACCGTAGACCTCAAGGCCGTTTATCCCGTCGTAAGGTTCTCATGGCGCCGCGGCGAGAACGTCTCCGAAAAGGACTCGCGCCTCCCGCTCCGCTACACGATCGAAATGTCGAAAGACTCCAAGACGTGGGTTCCCGTCGGCGGGCATCCCCCCGAAGAGCTGAAGCTCGAAGGATTCCAGATGGCCTGGAACCCTGACGGCATGCCGCTCATGCCCGGCCAGAAGTGCCCCCTCTCCGACGGAGCTACCACCAACCGCTGGATGGGCGCACCGGATCGCAAGCAATGGATCGTCGACCTCGACCTCGGATCCCCGATCGTCATCGACAAAACCGTCATGGTCCCCTGCGAGGGCCCTAACGGAGTCAAGCAGTACTCGCTGTACAAAGAGAAGAAGCTCGGAATCTACCCGGGCCAGACCGAGGAACTCGAGGACTGGGAGGAGGTCTACAAGTCGGAAGAGCTCAACCCGCCGACTGCCGACCTCGCGTCGTTCAAGGGCCGCGTAAGCTCGAAGGACAAGTCCACCATCGTCCGAGCACGCTACCTCCGGCTCGTCATCACCAAGGCCGCCGGGGCACGCCCTGAGATCGGAGAGTTCGAGGTCTTCCCGCGCCTCTATTACAAAGACTCGCCCGACAAAGACCGTATGGGCGGCACCATTGACCTCGGCGGCATCGCCTCCTCGGGAACCTTTGTTCACCTGCCCTTCGACGCACGCTACGTCCGCATGACCATCCACGAGTTCGAAGACAACGCACCCGCGATCGCCAGCATCGGCATCTGGGCCAAGCAGGGCAAAGAGATCACCCAGATCGTCCCTCAGAGCGGTGCGGACCTTATGAACGTTGCCAAGAACGAAATCCTCGAAATGAGCCCCGGCGACGATATCACCGTCTCGTATGTGGACGAGAAGAACATCTCGCCCGGAGAGACCAACATCCTACATGCCAAGCTCTCGGCAACCTTCTTCAACGGCTCGATCGCCGCCATAAAACGCGAATGGTCCGAGACCGGCGGCAATCGAACTCAGGTCGAGCGGCTCGTCTACCGGATCGCACCGGGCGATCGCTTCATCGTCGCAGTGACGGATTACGACGAGGACAAGACCGACGGCATTGACGAAGTGCCCGTAAAGGTCAAGACGCACTCCGGCGCTACACGCGAACTCGTGGCGAAGGAGACCGGCGAGATGACCGGCATCTTCACCAAGGAGGTGGATACCAGCCGCGAGGGCGCCGAAGGGACGCTCAAGGTCGAGGACAACGACGTGATCACAATCTCCTACGTCGACAAGGAGAACTCCGATCCCGGCAACCCGACCGAACGGACCTACGATATCGAGATGGTCACCCCGGCGACCGGCAAGATAAGCATCGGCATGGCTCCGAGCCCGACCGGCACCCGAACGGGCCGGCAGCCCACTGCCCCAGCAGATGCCAAGAGCGAGGTCAAGCTCGTTTCACTCGAGCAGCCGCTTCGCGTCGTCGTCATTGACAAGGACATGGCTCGCCACACCGGTTCGACCGTTCAGGTCAAGCTCACCACGACCGGGGGCGTCGAGCAGGACCTGCTCTGCACCATCCCCGCAGGCCAGCTCGGCCGGCAGCGCGGGGCCGAGGCCCTGCAGGCCATGCTCGCGGCCGTCAAGGAAGGGCGCTTCGAGGGCACGATCCGATTGGCCCTCGGCGACAAGGATTCACCCAAAGAGATCATCCAGTCGAGCGACGAGGAATCCTCCGGCCGCGAGAGGAGCGGGCCAGGCATACCGGTCTTCAATGTCAACGGCCAGGACATGATCACCGCACTCTACGTGGACGAAACCTATCCGAACGGCACGGGCGCTGCCCAGCGCAAGGACTTCGCACGTCTCATCTCCGACGCCGCACTCGGCTTCTTCGACGAAAACTACGAGCACGAAATGGACATCACACACCTGGGCGAGAATCTCTACATCAAGGTCGAGGATTCCGACGCCGACCGCAGCAACGAGTGCGACGCCGTTCCCGTACTCCTCGAATCGTCCGTCGGAGACTCACTCAAAGTGAAACTCCGCGAGACGCTCCCGCACAGCGGTATCTTCACACTCAGCATGGCCATGGAACGCTCGGCCAAGCCCGTCAAGGATGAAAAACTCCAGGCGAACTTCGGGAGCACGATCACCGCAACCTACGACGACACCTACAACACCGAATCCACCAAGTCCGTCAAGCGCGAGGCCAAGATCAAGATCGTCGAGGGTTCCGACGGCCAGGTCGTCTCCTTCAGCCAGAAGTTCCCCTCCGACCAGATGGCCATTGACACGGGACTCATGATCGCCCAGTGCTTCTACGAACTCGGCGAGACCCACGTCAAACTCAAGCAGAAGAACCTCGCTGACGAGGAGTTCAAGGCCGCACGCGAGGTGCTGACGAACCTGCTCCAGGTTCACAAAGAAGGGGCCTTTACGGACCGGGCCAAGCTCCTGCTTGCTTGTATCGCCGAGGAGCTCGGCGAGTACGACGACGCGGCCATGGCGTTCGCCGCTATCGTGAAGGAAAACGCCGCCAGCCCCGTCGCGCCCGAAGCGCAGTACCGCATGGGCGTCTGCTACGAGAAGAAAAACGACTACGAGAAAGCCTTCGAACAGTACGTCGCCCTTGCGTATCGGTATCCGAACTGCACCTTTCTGCCCGAAGCCATGAAGCGCATGGGCATGTACTACTTCAAGAAGAAAGACTATGTCACATCGCTCTCGATCTTCAACAAGTTCGTCGAGCGATACCCGGACAACCCTGAGACGAACCAGGTTGCTTTCAAAGTCGGTCTCTGCTATATTCTTGCGGAACGGTACAAGGATGGTGCCGATTACTTCAAGAAGTATGTGGAGACCCATCCGGACTCGGACATGGTGAGCGCGGCTTTGTACTGGGCGGGCGACTCGTACATGAAGTCCGGCGACCTCAAGCAGGCGTACAGGATGTTCAAGCGCGTCGTATGGGACTACCCGCAGACGGACTGGGCTAAGTTCGCCCGGGGCCGGCTCACCTCGCCGCAGTTTGACAACATGCAGGATGAGGAAAAATAGTCTATGAAGTTCAAGTGTGGAAAGTGCTCGACCGCGATCGAAGCAGAGCTACGGGATGCCCCGGCCGTCCTTCAATGCCAGACCTGTTCCGCCGTGCTCATTCTGCCCGCGCGGAGATCGGACGGAAGCGGGCAGCCGCTCCCGTCCGCGGATGAGATCAAGGCCGGCCTCAAGGCGGAAATCCTCGCGGAGATCCGTCCCTCGTGTTCGCAGGATCTCCAGGCGTTGCGGACGGAAGTGGCGGCCAAGCTCGCCGCTCTCGAAGCCCGCATGGCAGGCACCGGCGGCGCACCCGTAGATGAGGAAGCCCTCCTCTCTCGCCTCCAAGCTCGGCTTAGCGCGGCCCTCCCGAAGTCGGAGAGCGAGGCCGAGATCCCCGCCGTCGCTACGCCCGTAACGGTCTGCGCGGACCTCCAGCCGGTCGAGCCCAAAGACATCCTCGCCAAGATCAAGGACGAGCCGACCAGGAACTTCGTCGAGTCCAACCTACCGGAAAAGAAAATCTACCTCATTGCAGAGTCCGGGACGAAGGTGGATACCGGCGGCTGGCTCGATAAACACGCCTGGGTCATGCTCGCCGAGGACAGCCTCCTGATCTGCGCCCCCGGCAAGAAGGAGTTCCGTGCCGACATCCCCCTCGCCGACCTCACGACCAGCATCTGGAACGGCTTCACACGCGAGCTCGTCCTTTCCCCGGCTAAGAACGCTCCCATCAAAGCAGTCCGTCTCCAGCGAGATCAAGCGGAATTGATCCTTGCGGCCATCGGTCGGGTCGAATCTTCAAAATAAGGAGTCACGAAGGATGCTCAAAACAATTATCAACGGTGGTTGGTGCATGGTGCCTCTCATGATCTGCTCAGTTCTCTGCTTTGCGGTGATCCTGGAGCGCTGGATCAGCCTCAAGGCCGCACGGATCGACACAAAGGCCTTCATGCAAAGAATCTGGGAACTCGTCGTCGCCGGCAAGGACGAAGAGGCCATCCTCTTGACCGAATCCACCCCGGGCCCTGTCGCTGCGATCCTCAACGCCGGCCTTCGCAAGATGGAGTTCCTGCGCTCGATCGGCCGGAGCCCGGAAGAAGTCGAGGCCGGAGCCATCAAGGCCATGCAAGACCAGGGTGTCAACGCCGTTGCCGAACTCGAACGCTATCTCGTCATACTCGCCAGCATCGGCACGCTCGCCCCGCTCTTCGGCTTCCTCGGAACCGTCACGGGAATGATCCACGCCTTCGACAAGATCGCCGCGATGGGCGGTATCCAGCCCGAGGCCGTCGCATCCGGTATCGCCGAAGCCCTGATCACCACCGCCGCAGGGCTTATCATCGCCACGCCGGCTTACCTCGCCTACAACGCCTACACCCAGAAGGTCCAGGGCTTCGTCCTCGAGATCGAAGAGAGTTCCGCCAAACTCATGGAAGCGGTCGCTGCCGCCAGCGTTCAGCAGCGTACTTCGTAGTGCAACGTCCGGCGGTCGGACACCGGAGTGGGGCTTGTCTGCGTTTTTCCGCTTTCGCGAACTCGATAGGAGCGACATGCCACGGGATAGCGCCGCCCGCAGCTAATACACCTTCTCCGGGTCGAACACCCTCTGGTCCGTAACCTCCAGCTTCCCGCTCGCCGCATCGTACCGGCGGTAGTAGCAGGAGAAATACCCCGCGTGGCACGCGGCAACCTTCTGGGTGACACGGATCGCAAGCGAATTCCCCTCGCAATCAATCCGGATCTCCTCCACCCGCTGTGTATGGCCGGACTGCTCGCCCTTGATCATCACCCGGCCCTTCGAACGGCGGAATACATGCACCAGCCCCGTCTCGACCGTCCTCTGTAGGGCCTCGCGATCCATGTAGCAGAGCGTCAGCGGTCTGTTGTCGCCCGCGTTGTAGATGATCGCCGGGATCAGCCCGTTCGGGTCGAACTTGACATATTCCAGAATCTTCATACTCTTCCTCCGATCGGCTGCCATGCCGTCTCGAACACGCCCTCTGTCTCCTCAGCGGTCACGACGACGTCAGCGTCAGCGCGAGCGTCGTCTCGCGCGCTCGCTGTAAAGAAGTCTCGCGATGGCCTGCCCGGGCGCTCCCGCTATCGTTGCGCCGTTGCCTATTTGCAACACAGGGAGCTCCCCAGGTGATCTTCTCGATCTTGCTCTTGGTCCTACTTCCGCCTTCGCTCCCCCTGTCTGCTTTCGGACCGACGACTCGGGGAAGCGGTAAAGATGGCTCCCGCACCTGCAGTCCGAGCAGCCGAACCGCGGCACCGCATCCGCTACTCCCGCAAGGTCCCGAGCGATCGAGCATTCGAGCTTGCGGCCGAGGAGAGCGACGCCCACCACCGTCGCAACCCGGGCCGAGAGCAGGTAGTCAATATGCCAGTGCAATCTGCGAACGTGACAGAGATGACGTCCGATTCGCGCACGGTAACCACCGCGCGCACTGCCCACGTAGCCGTAGATACCCGGGCAAAAGGCAATCCTGCCCAGCGCGCCGACCTGGATCCGGGCCGGCCTGGCCACGCGAACGAACAGGATGTAGGAGCCTTTGCCCGATGGGATACGCAGGCGAACATTCGCAGTTTCGTTCATCCGCGACCTCTGCGGCGAAGCCGCCGTCCTACTTCCGGTACGTCCCGTATTCGAGGAACGCCTCGCAGGCCCATTTTTGCCAGTCCGGATGAGCGCCGATCCCCTCGTTCGAGCCATAGTACCCCCCGATGAAGCCGCCGCCAAAGCAGCCGAGCTTCTCGATCATCAGTTTTGCATCGGCGCGGATCTTCTCGCGGTCGCCGGTTTGGAGCGTGGTTTGAATGTCCACTGGACACCAGAATGCGACCTTGCCGCCGAAGTTCTTCGAGAGCCGCTCGATCCCGTGAAGCCGCGGCTGGTCGAACTGCAGGACCCGCACGCCGCATTCCACAAGGTCGGGGATGATGTCGTACACGTATCCGCAAGAGTGCATCAGCAGATGGATGCCCAGTTGCTTCGTAAGGCCGCCCAGCCGCTCGAAATAAGGACGGAAGAAGGTCCGCCACATCCGGGGGCTGATCATCAGACGATCCTGGCAGCCCCAATCCTCGCAGAACATCACGCCGTCCGCTCCGAGGCGTGCGTAAATTCGGATGATCCGGTCGAGCAGGTCAGCGATCCGATTGCACAACTCGCGTATCTCATCGGGATGAGCCACGAGATCCTCGAGGAAGAACTCCAGCTTCCGGATATTCCGCCCGATGCTGAACGGGAAGCCCGGCAGCCAGCCGATCCGGTACTTGTCCGGGTTCTTGGCAAATATCTCTTCCGCGCCGGTGAATCGGCGTTCGTCGTCCAGGTTCGGCATCCGGTAAGATTCGAGTTGGCTCCAGTCGGTGATCGCCCCCTCGACGACCTCGCCCGAGACGCGGGTATCGACACGCTCCCAGGTGTTGCCCCACTCGTCCTTCCAGCGTTCCGAACGCTCGGTCTTCCAGCGCGGCAGCGTCGGAGCGTCGGGCGCACTGCGGATGCCGGCACCCGCAAAATCGTTCGGGAACGGCGCGGGACACGACATCGCGATCCGCTCCGGGTTCCGAAACTCGATCGTTCGCATCGCAATTTCTCTACTGGTCATAAGCTCCATTATACC
>Ga0272448_1002850_pt1 | contig 21154 bp, 18 predicted proteins | sample YNPCB0191_FD_202220 | JGI IMG/M metagenome (GOLD analysis project Ga0272448, IMG submission 202220) | Hot spring sediment microbial communities from Yellowstone National Park, WY, United States - YNP-CB-019-1 | ecosystem: Environmental > Aquatic > Thermal springs > Hot (42-90C) > Sediment... | reverse complement strand
TGTTAATATCTGTTATGAGGAATCTTTCGATACCTTCACGCAAACGATAAACTGTATTGGTTCCTGCATTACCATAGCCATCGAGTGTTGAACTTGTTATGTCTGCATCAACAACACGCATAATGCCGGCGTTGTCTTTTGTCTGAACGGCAGTAATAAGTTCAGGTTTTGCCAGTGACATTAAACCATAAACCAACTGTGCAGGTGCGTTTCCTGAACCAGATACAGGACCTGCTCCAAGTGCATTTAATACATTTACCATAGGTGTAATGTCTACCATAGGCCATTCATCGCCAACGCGGTCCATGACCAATCCCAAGTAGATATAACTTGAATCCATAGCAGAGGCGCAAGATACGGTGTCGTTTGCATATACATTTACGCACCAATCGTCACGGTCGGGATATTTTGCACGGGTAATTGTTTGGCGATAGTCGGAGTCCGATGGGCAAAAGGCAATCATAGGGTCGTTGAGATATTCTGGATAGATTAAGAATGTGCTGGGACATAAGTCTGCACGAACCTCAATATTGCCATTGATTTGCGGATAGGCACCGAACTGAACAGGAGGAAATCGTTCTCCTTTCGCTTCGTTGGAATACATTTTGAGAACCAGTCCCCATTGTTTTAAGTTGTTCTGACAACTGGAACGACGAGCCGCTTCGCGTGCACGGGCAAGTGCAGGTAATAGGATGGCTGCAAGTATGCCAATGATGGCAATTACAACCAACAATTCAATTAAAGTAAATCCTTTCTTTTTTGACATACGCATATCCTTTCTTGTTTTATTTTTTGCCACGCGCGTAGCATGTTTATTACCATATATAGAGACAGATTGAAATACATCTGGGTTTCATTAGAATTTATTATTTTCAAAAGTAGTTTACAATTCTTATTTAAGGAGAAAAATATAATGAAAAAGTTAATGAAAAAAACAATGCCGATTATTATTGCTTTATTTCTTATTATTGGATTTTCGGGATGTATATGTAAGCCTATTCAGGAAGGAGAATTGACCTTATTGTCTACACAATTTGGTTATAAAGTAGAAGGACCTTTGGGCTTTGAAGGGACAATTACAAAAGAAAGTGTGGACATGGAAGAGTGGAACTTTTCGGGGAAATTTGTATTTCCTAATCAATTATGTTTTTATCTTGGGAAAACAGTGTCTATAGCAGAGAGTTATCCTGAACAAATTGAAATACGGCTTTATGCAATTTCTTCTTTAATAGGGCAGATACTACTACCGCGTGATAAGGAAGTTCCTGTTCAATTTAAGATAAAGGCTTCGAATGATGCCCGTTTCCGAGTTATATTTTATTAATTTGTTAGAAAATTTAGATAGAAAGATATGAATATAGCAAAAGATGAGTTACGGAAGAAGGTATTGTTTTGTAGAAGATTGCTTTCGCCGAATGAAATAAAAGAAAGAAGTGAAAGAATAACAGAACTCTTTTTTTCATTAACTTTTTGGGATGTGTATGAGAACTTTTTTGTATACATGTCTGATGGACAGGGAGAAGTGGAAACAAAATCTCTTATTTATTCATTGCTTAAAAGAGGGAAAAAAATATGGATACCGCGTGTAAAACAATATAATTTGATATGGTATCTAATTGATGAGAAAAAATTACAGGAATTAAAGATTAGTCCCTGGGGAATATTAGAACCTTTGCCTGATTGGGAACCATCTACGGATAGAATAAAAGAAAAGACTGTTTGTATTGTTCCGGGAATCGTTTTTGACCGTCGTGGTTATCGAATTGGACATGGGAAGGGCTTTTATGACCGTTTTTTAGGTAGCAATAGGCGGTGTATTTCTGTAGGTTTCTGTTATAGTTTTCAGATGGTAATGTTATGTCCGCATAGGAACTGGGATGTTCCGGTGGATTGGGTTATTACTGAAAATAATGTGTTCCATCCCCATAATTCTTTTTCATAAATATAAGGCAAATGAGTTTTTATGAAGGATAGAGAATATCAATATGTAGAACTTAGTAAGGGGAAAACATGTTTTGAGAAAGTGGGGGATAGTTCTAAACCTATTGTCGTATTTGTGCATGGGTTATCTTCGCCGATGTGTATTTGGAATAAAAATATTTATGAATTGTCTAATGATTGTTGTGCTATTCGATATGACCTTTATGGCAGAGGAAATTCTGCCCGTCCTATAGTTTCTTATGATGCGGATTTGTTTGTTAATCAATTATATGAATTGATACAAACATTAGCACTTTCTTTACCCGTAAGTCTTGTAGGGTTAAGTATGGGAGGTGCTATTGTAAGTGATTTTGCAGTTCGATATCCTGAAATGGTGGATAAAATGGTATTAATTGCTCCTGCAGGTTTATTAAAGCGAACATGGGGAATGAAATTAATGGGTATGCCTTTTGTTGGAACAATTCTTTATGAAGTTTTTGGTAAGAAGGCTTTAATAAAAGGTGTCTTGGAAACAATAGGGGATTCTGTGGAAGATAAAATTTATATGCAGAAGGTTTATGAAGAACAGATGAGGATACCCGGGTATAGAGAAGCCATATTGTCTACATTAAGGTATGGACCTTTATGTGATATGGAAGATGTATATATCCAGTTGGGAAAACAGAAACGGGAAGGATGCCTGATATGGGGAGAGAAGGATAATGTTGTGCCTTTTTGCTTGAGTAAACAAATAATAGAATGGGTTCCATGGCTTACTTTACATGCCGTAAAAGATGGAACCCATGCAGTAAACTATCAGAAAGCAAATATAGTAAATGCTATATTATGTTCATTTTTTAATAGGTAAATGAGAAAGGAGAGAATATGGATTTCTCTAAAATATTAGAAATTGCTTTTAACTTTCGTGAAGCAAGGGTATTACTCACAGGTGTTGAATTAGATATTTTTACTTTGTTATCGGAGCGAGAAATGGACTTGCAGGAAATATGTGAAGAATTGCATTCGGAAAAAAGGGCGACTCAGTATTTGCTGGATGCAATGTGTGCCATGAAATTGTTGGAAAAGAAGGACGGGAAATATAAAACATCTACAGAAGTAGTTCCTTTTTTAAGCAAATATGGGTCTGAATGTATGTTATTTATGTTAGAACATTATGCAAATTTATGGCATCGCTGGTCCCATCTTACTGATATAGTGAAGGGAAAAACGATTACAATAAAACCTGTTGACCAGATGAGTCCCGACCAGTTGAAAGCGTTTATTTTGGGTATGCATGTACTTGCATTGAGAGCATCTAAACCGTTGTTAAAAAAATTGGGAACTGTTCCTTATAAAAAAATGTTAGATGTGGGAGGTGCATCGGGAACCTATTCTGAAGCCTTTATTGAGATAAATCCCCAATTGCAGGCAACAATATTTGATTTGCCCCCCGTTATAGAGATAGCCAAAGAACGATTAAAAAATTCACCCTATAAAGACAAGATAGATTTTTATGTTGGGGATTTTTATAAGGATGAGTTACCGAGTGGTTATGATTTTTTATGGTTGTCAGCGATAATACATCAGAACAGTCGGGAACAAAATGTGGATTTATATAAGAAATGTTTTGCTGCACTGGAAACAGGGGGTGTTTTGTGGATACGAGATTATGTGATGTCAGAAGACAGAATAAGTCCGAAAACAGGGGCGTTGTTTGCAATTAATATGTTAGTAGGAACGCAAGGAGGAGGGACATATACCTTCGAGGAGATTAAAGAGGATTTAAATTGTGCAGGATTTAAGAATGTGCATTTTAAGATTCATGGGGAACAGATGGATACAGTCATAGAAGCAGTTAAAGAAGAGTAAGTATAGATATTAGTTGCTTTTTTCTGCAAATGCAGCAGATAACATAACCGAGATTACGGTGAAATATAAATAGAAGAAAAGAGCCTCTGTGGAAGATGCTGTTTTAGGATAGTTTTGTTTTTTAGTTATTATGTCTGTGTGTTTCTTTTTCATCATTGTATCCTTTCTACAGTTATTTGTTTCATCTGTTTAAAAGACGATACAAACGAAAAAGCAATTCATTTCTTTAAAAATTATTTTTAAGGATAGAGAAAGAATTGTAGAACTATACATACTTTAAGTGTAAATGAATTTTCACATAAGGAGAGATGATTTATAGTTGTGGAGCACAACGAATGGGTAATGTTTATAATTTTACTGAAAATAAGATAACAAAAGGTTATAATGAAAAAATTACTCTTGTGAAGACGAATAAGGAGATAAGGATGAAATATGGGTAGGGATTAGGAAATGTATGGCTATTACAGAGCAAATTCCTATGATGCCGGAGATAATCATTACCATGTCCAGACCTGTAACCTGTATAGTCGGAGCGAAAAAGAGTTGTAAGGGTGCCCGTAGAAAATGTAAATAAGTATTTGATGAAATCTGAAATAGGGTTCCGTATTCTGCAACATAACCGGCTAAAATGGGTGCTATTCCTGCAACTAAGCCATTCAGGGAACTGTTTAATGCTAATGGTGCTGTGGCTTTACCGCGAGGGGTTGTGGAAAAAATAAGGTTTGTGAGACATAGGTTAATTCCTGCTACGCAAATACCTGAAATGATATGTAGGAATAATATTAAGTACCATTGGACAATATCATTTTTTAGTTCTGCGGATATGAACCACGAAATAACAGCGGCAAAGAAAACAGGTATGCATAAATATAGCAAGGAGCGATTCCCGTATCGAATAGAGAATTTTTTCCAGAAAGAAAAGGATATAACATTAGCAAATTGGTTCAAAACGGTTAAACAAATAATGATTAATAACGAATAACCAATTCGTTTCATCAAAAAGACTGGTAAAAAAGGATTGGCAAAATTAAAGATAGAGTTCCAGATGATACAGAATAGCATTGTTTTACGGAAGTTAACATTTTCTAAGGATTCCTGAAAGGGCTTCCAGAAGGAATTGTGCTGGAGTGAAGAGTGTGTTTGTTCATTAATATGTTTCAATAAATCGCGAATATTGTGTATGGCTATTGATGAGCCTAATCCTAAAATTCCAGCAAGGATAAATACTCCAGAATAACCAAAAAGCATATATTGTGAATAATTATTTTTTATATATTCTAAACCCAATGCTCCAACAAAACTTGCAATGGCTCCTAATAAGGTGGCAAATATGAATCTTTGAGTTAATACCTGATAGAAAGTATCTGGATTGAAAAAATCGCGAAACCATGTGCTGAAAGCACAACCACCTATATTGGCAAATGATACATAGATAATATACAAAACAAAAAATATAGGGAGAACATGACTTTTGATAAAGAAAAGTGGAATAAGTCCACAGAGTAGTATTGCTATACGACTTAAAGTTAGAGCAAATAGGGCAATGAATTTTCTTTTGGGATATTTTTCAACTAAAAATGTTGCTGGTATTTGCAAGATTTGAGCCAGAGGAATTAGTGCATTTAAAAGACCAACCACAACATAGCTTGCACCAAGATATAAAGCGAAAGCACTAAGAAAGGCGCCTGTGCTAAGGCTTGTCATTCCTTGCGCTAATGTTGCATCAATAACAAAAAAATTTTTATTTTTATCAATATAATTGTTATTGATATTCTGTAGGTCTTCTTTATTTGTAGAAACAAGAATGCTCATTTATCAATATATGGTAGTAATTTTGTTATTATACTATATGTTGTTATAAAAAAAATAGAAATAATCAGAATATAAAAAATAGTGCATCCATAGATGCACTTACAATATTATCTCTATTTTTTGTTTGTTAGTTTACCTTGGTAATATTATACCATAAACAATAGATAAAATTACATTTATTTTGTAATAATCCGCAAAAAAATGAAAAAGTTTCACTAATTCACGAAAATTAAAGATATGTATTTAAAAAATTTTTATGCACGGTATTTTCGATGTATTACAGATTTGAATGTAGAATTCCATACAGGGATGAATATTATTATCGGAGCCAATGCTCAGGGGAAAACTTCTTTATTGGAGGCGATTCATTTTTTATCATTGGCGCGTAGTTTAAGGACGAATAATGAAAAGGAATTGGTTCAATACGAAAGGGATGGTTTTTTACTTAAAGGGAAAGTAGTTTCTGATGAAGATATGATGGAGCCAATATCCATTGATATGAAATGGGTAAAAGGGAGCAAGAGAATTTATGTAAATGGCATTAGTCTTGAAAAGGTGAGCGAATTAATCGGGAAAATGCGGATAGTGTTCTTAACGAGTGATTTTTCAGACCTTGTAAGTGAAGGGGCAAGTTATCGAAGGAGATTTATGGATGTCCAACTTTCACAGATGGATAGTGCATATCTTTATGCGTTGCAAGGGTATCAGCGAGCACTTCGTCAGAGGAATGAATTACTGCGTAAACTCGATGTAAAACAGGATGAATTATGGATTTGGGAAGTGCAAATGGCGGAGTTTGCCAAGACACTTATAAGTAAACGGAGTGCTTTTATAAAAAATCTCAAACCTTTTGCATCCGATATTCATAATCAAATTATATCAGATGAAAAATTAGAAATTGGTTATTTGCCGGATGTTTTAGAGGATGTTTTTTTGAAGAAATTAGAGGAAAATCGTAAAACAGATATTCAGAGAGGGCAAACAATTCATGGACCTCATCGAGATGATATAGAAGTGAAGATTAATGGCTATCCTGTTCGTCAATATGCGTCTCAGGGGCAGAAAAAGACCTGCGCTTATGCAATTCGTATTTCAGAGATTTATTTAAGTAAAGAGAAGAAAGAGGATTTTCCTATTGTGCTTGCAGATGAATTGTTTTCCGACCTTGACCCACAACGGGGAAAGAAATTTTTAGAAACAATTCCAGAAGGAATACAGGTTATAATAACAGCAGTGGATGAAATATTCTGTAGAAATTTAGAACGAAAGTTTGATATGTATCGAATAAGGAGTGGCAATCTTGAGAAGTCACAAGAACAAGCCTGAAAAAATATCCGAGATAATTTCGAATGTAAAAAAATCCGAAGTTCTTAAATTGAGTTTGGAGTTGGTTCCTGTGTGGAAGCAATGGAAACAGATTGTTGGTGAAGAATTTGCATCACTCACAGAACCCGCAGGTTTTCGGAGGGGGAGACTTCATATTAAAGTGAAGAATACTACCGTTATGCATCGATTAACTTTTGATAAGGAACAGATATTAGGAAGGATAAAAGCCGTTCTTCAAAAGGACCTTATTGATGATTTGTTCTTCGAACTTGATGAAAAGGAGTAATGAAAATTTTTTGTTACTTTATTTTTTATTCGGAATTTTCTTCATTATCAGGGGCATTTTCAAAAAGGTCGCCGGTTTCTTCTTCATTTTCTTCTTCGGCATAAGAACCTTCCGGTAATTCTTCTTCTGCATCACTCTTTTTAATTGCTTTATCTGCGGATGCAATTTTAGCACCTTCGCGTAGGTTCATTAATTGCACACCTTTGGTATTTCGACCAATGACACGAATACTTTTAATGGGGATGCGAAGCATTTTGCCATCGGTGGCAACGACTACGATGTCTTCGTCATCACTTACGGTAAGCATGGTAACAACATTGCCATTGCGCTCTTGTGTCTGTATATTAATAATTCCTTTTCCTCCGCGATGTTGGATGCGGTATTCTTTTACTTCTGTCCGTTTACCGTAGCCATTTTCTGTAACAGTGAGAACGGTTAGATTGTCTTTGGCAACGGAAACGCCTACGACATAATCACCTTTATTAAGGCGAATGCCAACTACACCCTGAGCCGTTCTACCCATAGGACGGACATCTTTTTCAGGAAATCTTATTGCAAGGCCGCTATGAGTTGCTAAAAGGACATTGTCTATTCCGGAGGTAACAAGGACATCTATAAGTTCATCACCTTCTTCTAAGGTAATTGCCTGGATACCTGTCGTACGCGGTTTACTATAAGCAGATAACGGGGTTTTCTTAACGAGCCCTTTCTTGGTTACCATGAACAGGTATTTACTTTCATCTTTTAAGTTTTTAATTGAAAGGAAGGCTGTTACTTTCTCTTTATCTCCGAGGGCAAGCAGGTTTTTGATATTTCTACCTCTTGCGGTTCTGCCTGCTTCAGGAATTTCATGGACTTTCCGCCAGTAGACACGCCCTTCGTTTGTGAAGAACATGAGATATTCATGAGCGGTTGCAGTAAAGACATGTTTAACGAAGTCATCTTCAGGGGTTTCCATTCCCATGACGCCTTGACCTCTTCGCCGTTGTTTTCGTGATGTTGTCTGGGGCATGCGTTTAATATATCCTTGATTGGATACGGTTATAATCATGGCTTCATCGGCGATAAGGTCTTCAATATCAAAGTCTTCAATAGTTTCTAAAATCTCTGTTTTTCTCTCGTCTCCATATTTTTCGCGGATTTTTTCTACTTCTTTTCGAACTTCAGCAAGAATATTTTCACGGCTTGAGAGGATATGTTTTAATCGTTTAATTTCTTTAAGCAGGTTGTCATATTCTTCTTGTAGTTCTTTTCGTTCTAATCCGGTTAATCTCCGTAGTGGCATAGCAAGGATGGCTTTTGCCTGTTCAACAGAAATATCTAACTTTTTGCATAATTTTGTTTGTGCTTCTTCTGCATTTGCAGATTTCCGAATTAGATTAATTACTTCGTCAATTTGGTCAATGGCTTTTAATAGACCTTCAAGGATATGGGCACGGCGTTCGGCCTGTTCCAAATCGAAACGGGTTCTGCGTTCTACAATTTCAGCACGGTATTGGACATAGTGCTGAATCATGTCTTTCAGGTTTAATACGCGTGGAATATTATTTACTAATGCGAGGAAATGGATTCTTGATGTGCTTTGTAATTGAGTATGTTGGTAAAGTTGGTTTAAAACGACCTGAGGATTGACATCGCTTTTGAGTTCAATGATTAAACGCATTCCTTCGCGGTCGGATTCATCGCGAAGGTCAGTGATACCTGAAACTTTGTTGTTCTCTACGGCTTTTGCAATAGATTCAATCACAGTTTGTTTTGTAACCTGATACGGGATTTCTTCAACGAGTAAACTTTTCTTTTTCGTTTTTTCCTGGGAGACGACTTTAATTCGTGCCCGAAGTTTTACCTGTCCCGTTCCTGTTTTATATGCACGAAGAATTCCTTCTTTACCACAGATGATAGCCCCCGTGGGGAAATCGGGTCCCGGCACAATCTTTATAAATTCTTCGACGGGAGCGGAAGGGTTGTCTATATAGTAAATAATTGCGTTACAGATTTCTGTTAAATTGTGAGGAGGACAGTCTGTAGCCATACCGACGGCAATACCGTAAGAGCCGTTTACAAGGAGGTTGGGGAAACCGGACGGTAATACGGTGGGTTCATCGAGACGGCCATCGAAATTAGGACGCATTTCGACGGTATTCTTTTCTATATCTGTTAGCATTTCTAAAGCAATGGGCGTTAACCTTGCTTCTGTATATCGGTATGCTGCGGGACTATCTCCATCGATAGAACCGAAGTTACCCTGACCATCAACCATAGGATAACGCATGTTCCAATCTTGGGCTAATCGGACAAGGGCATCGTAAACCGCCTGGTCTCCATGGGGATGATATTTTCCTAAACATTCTCCGACGATAGTGGCACATTTACGGTATGGACGATTGGGAGTTAGTCCCAATTGATGCATAACGAAGAGTATGCGTCTTTGAACCGGTTTTAATCCATCGCGAATATCGGGTAAAGCCCGACTTACAATTACACTCATGGAATAATCGAGGAAAGCGGTTTGCATTTCCTGTTCAATGGGGACTGGCTTTATATTTTGATTCACCGCCATGTATTTTCTCCTAAGGTGTTTTATGTGTCTATTGGAAATTAAATATCAAGATTTTGCACTTCAAGGGCATGTTTTTCTATGAAAAGACGACGAGGCTCAACTTCATCGCCCATTAGAATTGTAAATGTCTCTTCAACAGAACTTTCATCCGCAATTTCTACTTTCAGTAATGTCCGTTTTTCAGGGTCCATGGTCGTTTCGTAAAGTTGTTCGGCATTCATTTCACCGAGACCTTTGTATCGCTGAATTACAAGGTCTTTTTTCCCTAACTCCATGAGGTAGTTTCTAAGTTCCATAGGTGAATTGGTTTCAAAAAGCAAATTGTTTTCTTTATTATCTTTGCTGAAAACTCGGAAAGGTGGAGTGCCCAGTGCGTTAGCAGCTTCATACCAATGGAGGTATGATGAAAAATCGGGACTTTTCATGAAGGCTATATCCACCTGATTGGGGAGGCGTGCAGGTTTGGGAGTTATAACGGATTCTGTATCGCCATTATCACTTTTGGTGGGAATGGCCGTGTTAATGATTTCCTTCGCATCGCCAAAGATTTTTTTCCATTCTTTTTGTGTGATTGCTTCGGGATAGACAAGTTTTTCGCGAGGCAATTCTCTTATCCGTTGGAGTTCTTCAAGGGTAACGCCGTATATTTTATTTAGTCGGTTGATTACTTTTTCAAGGTTTCGAATAGCTTCAATCGTTTTAATAAGTGTTCGAACTTGAATAAGTTTTTCATCGTTGTTCGCATCTCCATTGCTTGATACAACCCGAACATTTTCCATGACTGTTTCAAGTATAAAAGCCTCAAATTCATATTCGGAATGGGTGTATCTTGATTTTTTCCCTTTGGAAATTCTGTAAAGGGGAGGGAGTGCTATGTATAGATGTCCTTTTCGGATAAGTTCGGAGGCGTATCTAAAGAAAAATGTTAATAGGAGGGTTCGAATGTGAGAACCATCTACATCAGCATCGGTCATGATTATGACGCGATGGTAGCGAAGGTTATCAAGTGTAATTTCTTCTTTACTTATGTCAATACCTAATGCCCGAAGGAGTGAAGCGATTTCCTTATTTTCAAGTACTTTATGAAGGCGGCTTTTTTCGACATTGAGGACTTTTCCGCGTAAGGGAAGGATAGCCTGATAACGGCGGTCTCTACCTTGTTTAGCGGAGCCACCTGCACTATCACCCTCTACGATGAATAATTCGCAAAGTTCCGGATTTCGTTCCGAACAATCGGCTAATTTAGATGCCTGTCCTAATGTATCCAGAGCGGATTTTCTGCGGACACGTTCTTTGGCTTTACGGGATTCTTCACGGGCTTCTGCTGCTTCTAAAATTTTATCCGCAATCTGATTGGCAATGCGGGGATTTTGCTCAAAAAATTCCTGTAATGCACTATATACAATTGAGTTTACAAGCCCCTGAACCTCACTATTTCCCAGTTTATCTTTGGTTTGTCCTTCAAATTGAGGATTGGGATGTCGAATAGAAACTACAGCGGTCAACCCTTCACGGGTATCGTCTCCTGTAACAGAAAAGTTTTTCTTTTTATTCAGATTGTTTTTATCTATCCAATCTGTAATACTACGGGTTAGAGCACTACGAAAGCCGGTGATATGAGTGCCTCCACCAGGCGTGTGAATGTTATTTGCAAAACTGATGACCTGCTCATAATAAGTTTTTACATACTGTAACGCCACCTCTACCTGAATGTCTTCTTTGCTTTTGGAAATGAAAATGGGCTTGGAATGAATAGGTTCTTTACCTTTATTTAAGTGTTTGACAAATTCCTCCAATCCCCCTTTATATTGAAGGGTTATCGAAGGTTCATCATTTCGCTCATCTGTGAATATAATTTTCAAACCTGCATTTAAGAAGGCTAACTCTCTGAGACGATTAATTAAAATTTCCGACTGAAATACCACCTCTTCAAAAATATCCGGGTCAGGGAGGAAAGTAACTCGTGTTCCGGTCCCTTTTGCTTTGCCACGAACTTCCAAAGGAGTAGATGTTTTTCCGCGTTCGAAAGCCATATAATAAATTTTTTCATCTCTTTTTACTTCCACTTCTAACCACTTGGAAAGGGCATTTACACAGGAAACGCCAACACCATGTAATCCCCCGGAAACTTTATAGACACTATGATTGAACTTGCCTCCTGCATGAAGCACAGTCATAACAACTTCAAGAGCTGACTTCCCTTTATGTGTTCCGTCTTTCATCGGGTCAACAGGTATTCCGCGTCCATTGTCAATAACTGTAACGCTGTTATCAATGTGGATTGTTACCTGAATAGTATCACCGAAGCCTGCCATGACTTCATCAACACTATTATCAACTACTTCATAAACAAGATGATGTAAACCACGAATACCTGTGTCGCCGATATACATTGCGGGTCTTTTTCGGACGGCTTCAAGTCCTTCAAGGACACCAATGGCATCTGCAGTATAAGCATGAGATGTATTTTCAGTCATGTGCTCCACCTTTCTATAGGTAATAGGAAAGAGTCCATAAAAGGGAAGAAATTAAGTAAATTTATTATATCAAATTATGATAACGAAGGGCAATAATAAACAGAGGAAAATGAATAAAATATTTGAAGAACACCATGATTTCATTGATGGAAAAATCACTTGCAAATAAGTATCAATCAATAATTTAGGAGAAATAAAAATGGTGGGCGATACTGGACTTGAACCAGTGACCCCTTGCATGTCAAGCAAGTACTCTAACCACCTGAGCTAATCGCCCACTCAGTATAAATGTGGATATAAATTATATCAATCTATAAATGTATTGTCAAATTATTGAAGATTTTAATGTAATAGTTATTTTGTTGTTGTGTCGTTGGGTATGGCTTTGACATTTTCTTTATCTACTTTGAATGGGTATGTGTTTTCGGGTAGAACTTTCATTTGTGTGCAAATGCTGTATGGATTGCCAAAGGAGCCGGGGAATCGGACTTCGACATAATAAGCACTCCAGCCGGTTTTGGGTTGAACTAATTTTGCTTTGGCTTTTCCCTTCCCTTTTAAGGGTGTGCTTTCCCATTTGGAGTTTCTAAAGTCGCGGTTGTTAGAGTCGGCTTTCCAGAGGTAGGCGGTACCTTCCGGGTTGTCCCATTTTACATTAATGACATTTCTTTTGGATATTTCCCATGAGACAGAAGGGAACGATTTTTTCTCTTTTGTGGACAGGAAAAATTCGGCTAATGTAGCAATACCTGTAGGAGAGGCGTCATGGCCTGTATTGGGTTGATAACATAAGTATTTTGGAGCGGGGAAGTCCGGGAAGTATAGATTGGCGGAATCTACAGTCCAATAGGGGTCATTGGTGCCAAGGAGAATTAATTTAGGTAAGGTAAGTGAATTTCTGTAGGTATAAGGGTCAACAATGCTTAATAATTGTTCTCCTTTGGGTGAGTGCATTCTCTGGGGAATCTTAAGACGGGTGTAATCTTCTATTTCACTGCTGAAGGTGCCATAGCATTCTAATTGGTGAAGCATTTGTTGTTTCATGTTAAGCACATCAATAACAGCAGGGGCAATGGCAACAACCCTTGGGTCTCCTGTTGCTGCGGTTAACCATGTTGTCCAACCTCTTTTTGAACCGCCTGTAAGGACGAAGCGTTTGATTTCGTGGTTATCTGTATCCTTTTGGACCAACTGGATAGTGTCCATGGCACGGACAGCACTTTTTACCATTGGTAGTAATAATGGCCATTCATCTCCTTCGCCATTGAGATATTTATCGTAGGTGTAAGCGATGATTTCGTCTTCGTTTCTTCCATCAAATAAGGGTTGATTGGGTACCTGAGATAGCACCGCAATAACGGAATTCGTCTTTTTCGCAACTGTGACAGCAACTTTAAATTCCAGAGAGTTAATATTGGGTTCTTTTTGTTGGTTGGAACCTCCGCTAATAACAAGCATGGCTATGTCGGAATTCTTTATTTCAGGTGGACAGAGTAGAACGAGCCAATGAGTCCATACAATATTTTGCCATGTCTGTGATGTTAGCCGAATAATTTTCGCTTTGCAACCCTCCATATCTTTTGTATCGACGATTTCATAGGAGTAGGTAGGGTCGGGTTTGGTTACATAACTTTTTAAGTCGGCATGGGTAAACGATGAGATGAATAAAAGATTTAAAAACAAGGGAAAGATAAATACGATGGCTAATTTGTTCTTTTTCATAAGAGGTCTCCTATTGATTGGTTTAATAAAATATGTTTATTTTAAGACACTTTATTATTTAAAATGGTTTCTCTTACGAAAATGGGAAAGGTCACGAGGTAGGATATTTTCTTTTCTCATTCTTCCCGGGGTAATGCCGTCTTGTTCAATACTTTTCCGAATGCGCAGGTAGGATTCGTAGCGGATGAGGGGGATTTCACCGTTTTTAATCGCTTCTCGAACGGCACAGTTAGGCTCATGTATATGAGAGCAGTCATTAAATCGGCATTTTTCAGCGAATCGGGATATTTCAGGGAAGTAATAATCAAGGGAGCGGGGGTCCATGTCCCAGAAGCCTAAAGAACGGATACCTGGGGTATCAATTAATTTGCCCCCGTTGGGTAAACAGTAGAGTCGTGTATTGGTAGTAGCATGCTTCCCTTTTTCTGTTTTTTGACTAATTTCCAGGGTTACTGCATCTACATCGGGGCAAATACACTTTAGAAGGGAAGTTTTTCCAACACCACTATGACCTGCTAATACGCCCGTTTTGTTTTCTAATAGATTTACAATGTCTTCAATCCCTTGTTTTTTTACACAACTGGTGAAGAGCATTTTCAATCCGAGATTTTGGTAAATTTTTACTTCTTCTGGCAGAGTATCTATAAGGTCAATCTTGTTGATAACAATTACAGGTTCTACATTCCCATTTTCGGCAACAATAAGGAATCGGTCTATGAGTCCGGGTTTGAATGTTGGTTGTTTTACAGAGGCAACAACAAAAAGGATATCAACATTAGCCGAAATGACTTGTTCGGGTGGTCCCTCGCGGTCTATAGAAAGCCTGCTTAATTTTGATTTTCGAGGTGCAATCCCACGAATAATAGGCTCCCCTTTTTCTTCATAATCGACAAAGACTCGGTCACCGGGAGCAATAAGACTGGATTCTTTTTCCCGAAGTCGTTCATCGATTTTACACTGGATTTCTTTCGGTTCTGTTGCTGTATCAAGCAGGACAAAAGCCCATTTTTTACTATGAGATACTACGGTTGCATTGGGTTCGAATGTTTCAGGAAGATGGGATTCATGTTGAGAATTGTCTGGTAGATGAACTTCTGCCCGTCGGTGACGAATGGAATCTTTTGAGAATGCTTCGTCGTAACGATTTTCCCAGTTTTTTATACGAGTTTCTGACCGTTTGCTTTTTTCTAATTTTTTCTTTTTCATAGTCCTATAAATTTAATAGAGTTGCTTGTAAAAAAATCAAAGAGATTATAAGAGATTATATATGTATTATGGGGATTTTAAAAATTAAATGCCACTTTTATTTTTATTGGAGGACTTCTGTTTTCTGGTAGGGGAAAGGGAAGCACATACAGATTTCATTTTACAGTTAACGAAGGGAAGAAGTTTTTCGTCCGGTAATGGTTTTTTGATAATTTTATCTAATGTCCATTTTCTAAGCGTAGAAGTGAGAGCAGTTCGAACTTCATACATGGCTTTATGGAAGGCGCAAACATGTTCAATATCGTCTGTGTCTTTGCAGTAATCTCCTAAAATTTTCCCTTCACATGCTTCTACAATATCAAGGAGTGTAATTTGTTCCGGTGGTAGATTTAATGTAAAACCACCGGAAGGTCCTCTATGAGCATTGAGTAGTCGTGCTTTAGTAAGTAGTGTCATAATTTTTGAGAGGTAAGAAGTGGAAATATGGATATGTCTTGTGAGTTCGAGATGGGAAACAGGTTCTTTTTTATTGTGAAGGGCTATAAATATTAGTGCTTGTATGGCTGTAATCGTTGTGTTGCTGAACATAGGAAGAATCCGGTTATGAATATATTTCGGGGAACAGGTATTTAACAACCTGTTCCCCTTTATTTTTAGGTTATGATACAACTTGTAGAATTTGTTTTACATCTTCAGAGGCATTTTTGCCGATAGGTTTCAGGTCATATTTATCCTGTAAAACTTTTAACACATTGGGGGTAATAAATGCAGGTAAAGCAGGACCCAATCGGATACCTTTAACCCCTAACGATAATAAAGTCAATAAAACAGCAACAGCTTTTTGCTCAAACCAACTTACTACAAGAGTGAGAGGTAAGTCGTTTACGCCACAATTGAACACTTTCGCTAAAGCGAGGGCTGTTTGGATAGCACCGTAAGAGTCATTGCATTGACCCATGTCTAATAAACGAGGAATACCTTCAACATCCCCGTAATCATAATTGCGAATACGATATTTGCCGCAACCTAATGTGAGGATGAGAGATTCTTTTGGGGTGTTTTGTGCAAAATCGGCAAAGTAATTGCGACCGGGTTCAGCACCGTCACAACCCCCAATAAGGAATATATGTTTGATTTTCCCGGCTTTAATCAAATCAATTAATTTGTCTGCAACAGAGAGGATGTAAGTCCAATGAAATCCAATTGTGCTTTCTTTTATTTCGGTGGGTTGTAAAGGACCTATTTCAAGTGCTTTTTTAATAACAGGAGAAAAATCACCATCGTTAAGACGAGGAGCGCCGGGGACGCCTGTGCAATGAAGTGTGAATAAACGGTCGAGGTAGGTGTTATGACTGGCAGGGATAAGAACGCAGTTTGTGGTAACGACTATAGGACCGCCAAATCTTTCAAATTCTTTTCGCTGAAGTTGCCACGCACCACCATAATGACCAGCAAAATGCGGATATTCCCGTAATTTCGGATACATGTGGGCAGGTAACATTTCGCCGTGAGTGTAAACCTTAATTCCTGTGCCTTTTGTTTGCTCTAACAATTGTTTTAAGTCTAATAAATCGTGTCCCGTGATTAGAATACCGGGTCCTTCCTGAATACCTTCTTTGACTTTTACCGGAGAGGGATTCCCGAAAGTTTCTACATGGGCATTATTAAGTAGTTCCATTGTTTTTAGGTTCATCTTTCCGCATTCGAGAACCAGTTCCAAAAGATGTTCCATGTCAAAGTTGACATTGGTCATGGTCGCAAATAAGGCGCGTTCAATAAACTCTTCAATTTCCGGGTCTGTCTTTCCTAAACGGCGGGCATGGTGTTTGTATGCCGCCATTCCTTTCAACCCATAGAGTAAAGTTTTCTGCAGAGATTCCATATCGGCATCTTTTCCGCAGACACCTTTCTGGGTACAACCAGTACCGTTAAAGGTTTGTTCACATTGGTCGCAAAACATGTTTGTCATAATCTTTTCTCCTACATTTGAGGTTAATGTTTTGGAAACAAAAAATATATTATAGATATATTATATCTAAAATATATATAAATGTCAAATCCAATTAATTAAAAAATCGTTGTTAAAAACAAAGGATAAAAATTAAAACAAAAAAATAGAGACGAATAATTATTTTCCCTCATATATCCCAGGAAGCCGAAACATATTTTTATCTACCTATTATATAAATGAAAAAAAATGGAGGTTCCGTATTGTTTGAAGGTAATTTTCTGGGAATATTAAGAAGGGGCTTAATGTTATGTTAATCGAAATTGAAAAATAAGCAACCCTAACAGTAAAACAAAGGAGAAAACAATGAATACTTCACGCCGAGAATTTTTATTAGCAAGCAGTTCTTTAATAACAGTAAGTTCAATTATTGGAGCACCTGTATTTGCTCAAACGGAAAATGGAAGTAAGGAACATAAACTTCCGGAATTACCGTATGCGTATGATGCTCTTGAACCTTATATAGACGCACGAACTATGGAGTTGCATCATTCCAAGCATCATGCGGCTTATGTAAAGGGGCTGAATACAGCGGAAAAGGCTCTTGAAGAGGCACGATTAAAAAATGATTTTGCTTTGGTTCAGCATTGGTCGAAGCAAGCCGCATTTCATGGTGGAGGACATTTTTTGCATAGTATGTTCTGGAAGGTTATGGCTCCCCCAAACAATGGTGGAGGAGGAAAACCTTCTGGTGAATTATTGGAACTGATAGAGAGGGATTTTGGTTCCTTTGATGCCTTTCAAAATCATTTTACGGCTGCGGCAAATGCTGTAGAAGGAGGAGGCTGGGCTTTGTTACATTATCGTCCAGCGGATGGAAAATTAATTGTTCTTCAGGCAGAAAACCAGCATAAATTATCACCTTGGGGCGTGTTTCCGGTATTGGGTATTGATGTATGGGAACATGCATATTATCTGAAATATCAAAATAATCGTGGTGAATATGTGAAGGCTTGGTGGAATGTTGTAAATTGGGAACAGGTAGCGAAGAATATAAAAGCGTTAAAAGGTATTGCTTTATAAAGAGCGGTGAAACTGATATATAGAATAAGCCCACTCACGAATGAGTGGGCTTATTTATTAATAAGGACTAAAATATTTCAATCGGATTTGTATACACCCAGGGAACCCATTTTTTGTTCAAATATAGTTGTGCTTCAACGCGATATTTTCCCTGCTCTGTGGGTTTCCATTCAAAATCTCTACCTTCGTGTTCTTGAACAGCAATTCCATGACGATAGATAATAAATTTGCATGGATAGGGAGAAGCCATTTTTAAGGATAGGTTGGGAGTTAAGGGAATTCTTTCTCCACAAATTGCTTTTACATTTCCATCATCTGCAAAGAAAACGAAGCCTGTTGTTTCGGCAAGCATTTCAAAGCCAACAAAGACGCGACCTTCTTTTAAGGATTCCAGAATAGATTGTTCTGATAAATCATGAGCAAGAACATGGGTAGCGACATAACGAACCATAGTTGGATAAGGGTCTAATTGGACATGAAATACTGTTTTCCCTGGTTCCAGTTTTCCAAAAAGCAACCGCAATAAGAGACGGGAAAAGAGGTTTAATTTGTATTCGCCTATTTTATGTGGGCTGGTATCTTCGATATATAAAGTTCCTTGTGGAGTTATTTTCCCGACAAAGCCAGTATTTTGATGACAATCGTTTGCTGCGATTCCAACAATTTTCCGACTTATATTCATTTCGTCCCATCTTTTTATAACTTCTGTCAATGGGCTAAAAATACTTCTTAAAAGTTGCTCATGATATTTATTCAGATTAAGAATGATATTTGGAGCCAATTTGTAAAGGATAAATTTTTTATCGAGGCTTTTGAAATTGGTGTGAATATTATAGATTTCCATGCCGTTAAGTTCAGGTAATTGCCATTCTCGGGGTTCTTCGGAATGAGCAAAGAATAATAGACCTCCTTTTTCATGGATTTCTTTTGCAAGACTTTCCGGGTCTTTTTTGCAATCCAGGACAGTGTCCGTAGGTAGTCCCCAAGGCATAAATCCGTAATTCATTTCATAGCCCGGTATAAAAATGACACCATCGTGTTCCCCACGCCATTGTTTGGAATAGTCGGCTTTCTCTTCATCGCAGTGGTCAGACATACAAATGAATTGCCGCTTCTCCTGTTTTAACGCTCGCAAAATTTCTTCAAAAGGGACCTGACTGTCGTGGGATAATTCGGAGTGGCTATGACAAACGCCGGCGTAATCATTCCAGCCATCGTCATAGACAGGGGGTTGGTATTGGCTTCGGAGTTCTTCCCAGGCTTGTTTTTCACGGGGAAATTCTACATAGCGGTTATAGATTGCGTTACGGAACAGAAACAGGAAAGCAATTAAAATCAGGACAATAAGGATTGATATACTATATAATGTCCATTTTAATGTCCGTTTTAAGATAGAGGATGTCATGGTAAAATCCTTTACTTGGAAGGTTTGATATTAATAATAAGAAAATAAGTGAAAGAATGAGGTAAAGTATAACATAAAAGAAGAGTAAAATTATAGGAGATTACAATGAAACATAAAGGTCCTTATATATATGAGTATCCACATCCTGCTGTAACTGTGGATGCGGTTGTGTTCAGGAAGATAAGTAGAGATTGGGAGGTTCTATTAATAAAACGCATGAATGCTCCTTTTGAAGGGTATTGGGCTTTACCGGGTGGATTTATTGATGAGCATGAAACATTGGAGCAGGCAGTAGAACGGGAACTTTTTGAAGAAACTTCGTTAAAGGGGGTTAAATTACAACAATTGAAGGCATTTAGTAATCCATACAGGGACCCTCGAGGAAGAACAATTGGTGTGGCTTTTGTTGGGGTATTAAAAAATATGGATGCGGAAGTTCGTGCCAATGATGATGCAAAGGAAGTTCAATGGTTTTCAATAGATAATCTTCCGGAATTAGCATTTGACCATGCAGAGATAATGGATTGTGCTATTGAATGGTTAGAAAAGTATGTAAGTGAAAAATAATTTTTATTTATAGGGAAGTATATGCAAAAGTTTGAATTGGAACCGTGGTTTGAAAGAAGAAATCTTGCATTGTTAACTGATTTGTATCAATTAACAATGATGGCAGGCTATTTTAAGGAAGGGCGAGGAGAAATTCCTGTTACTTTCGATTATTTTTTTCGTAGTTTACCACCGCATTCGGGTTTTGCTATTTTTGCAGGATTAGAGTCGTTTCTACTTTACTTAAAAAATTTACATTTTACGGAGGATGACATTAATTATTTGAGAAGTTTAAAGATATTTGATGATGATTTTTTGGCATTTCTTAAAGATTTTAAGATACATTTAAAAGTAAAGGCGGTGCTGGAAGGGACTTTAATTTTTCCATTTGAGCCTGTGGTGCAGATAGAAGGACCTTTATTGGAAGCCCAGTTAGTAGAGACGGCATTACTTAATATGTTGAATTATCAGACATTGATAGCGAGTAAGTCGGCGCGGGTGTGTTTAGCTGCGGAACCAGACCCGGTAATAGAATTTGGTCTTCGCCGAGCCCATGGACCGGATGGTGGAACAAGTGCCTCGCGTGCCGCATATATTGGTGGTTGTATGGCGACATCCAATGTAATGGCAGGTAAGGTGTATGGCATACCTGTAACAGGAACCCATGCTCATAGCTGGGTTATGAGTTATCAGAGCGAACTGGAGGCGTTTCGTGCTTTTGCAAGACTTTATCCTCAACGATGTGTTTTGTTAGTTGATACCTATGACCCGATAAAAAGTGGAATTCCTAATGCGGTTCAGGTGTTCAAAGAGATGAGAGAAGAGGGAATAGATGTGAAGCCCGCTATCCGTATTGATTCGGGAGACCTGGCTCGTATCAGTAAAGTAGCATATCGGATGATGAGAGAAGCAGGATTCGAGAATCCCATGATTATAGGGTCAAATGATTTGAACGAAGATTTGATTGCAGATTTGAAACGGCAGGGTGCGAAGA
>Ga0272448_1002849_pt1 | contig 21154 bp, 33 predicted proteins | sample YNPCB0191_FD_202220 | JGI IMG/M metagenome (GOLD analysis project Ga0272448, IMG submission 202220) | Hot spring sediment microbial communities from Yellowstone National Park, WY, United States - YNP-CB-019-1 | ecosystem: Environmental > Aquatic > Thermal springs > Hot (42-90C) > Sediment... | reverse complement strand
TATATTGGATGATACCCATGACCTGAATTTGGCCCAAGCGGATTGGATAGCTCCGACTATGTTGGGTATTGTGATGTTAGGTAGGCGTGGCCACCTGAATCGGGGTATATTGGATGATACCCATGACCTGAATTTGGCCCAAGCGGATTGGATAGCTCCGACTATGTTGGGTATTGTGATGTTAGGTAGGCGTGGCCACCTGAATCGGGGTATATTGGATGATACCCATGACGTGAATTTGGCCCAAGCGGATTGGATAGCAGTCACAGGGTTAGGTATGCTGAGGCTGGGAAGTCTTGGCCATCTGAACTTGGGTATATGAGATGATACCCATGATTTGAAATCATTCCACATCTGACTGAATCCCTGGATGAGGTACCCTGGCGGGTTCTCAGCGAACTTTCGGAGCTGCTCGCGGATGGGATCCTCTACATACTTTTTAGTATTATCCATGAGGATACCCTTCCTCTTCTCCCACTCCTCAGGGCCGTACAACCTCTTTAAGAGGTTCTCAGGGCTGAAGATCCTCCTGACAGGTTCAGGGGTCGTGTATGCTATAGGCCCAAATAGTTGAGTAGGATCTGTGAGAGCATCACTCAGGTATTGCCTGAAGTTTGCGAGGATGTCCACGGTCATGAGAGCCGCACCCACACCCTCACCAATACCCCGTATAAGCAAGGATCCTATACGGGACCCTAACTTAGGGATACTAACCCTTGCAGCGTCATCAACACCCCCCGTGAATCTCTCTAGGAGGGTCCTTGCAGCGTCATCAATCTGAGTATCCCCTATAGTTAAATCTATTTTGGGGAGTTTGAATTTGAATTCTGCAGGGATCTCAATTTTAGGTGTTAAACGGCCTGTCTCATCACCAAGGATCCTCTTAATCGTGTCAATAAACCCCTTAATGATATCCTTTGCTTTGCCCGCCGCCTTATCAAATCCTTCAGATAATGTATCTATGAGGCGGCGTGACAGTTCCTCAGGCAACCTTCCCTTCAATTCATCGAATCCGTCGGACAATAGCCTCCTGATAGCCCCAGTGACACGTGGGATGAGTCTCTTTAAGCCTTCGGCAAGGTACTCAGCGGCTTTTGTGAATACCCCAACAAGCAGTGATTCTCCGATTAGGCCCATGTCACCGAAAAAATCGTTCAACCATATCACGAACTGATCCAGATAGTACCTTATCCATCCTAATATATCCCTATGTTTTTCCGCTGATTTACCGAGCGCTTTGTTCATCCTCTCAGATTCCTCTTCAGTTACCTTACCCGTGGTTTTCCAGTTACTTGCCACCTGTGCCAGCGCTGGCCCCACCGATTCACCAAAAACCTCAGTGGCCACCCTAACACGTTCCTGCTGATCAGGAATCCGAGAAAGAACCTCTATAAAATCAAAAAGCACATCACGGAATGGTCTGATATTACCATGAGCGTCTTTCACAGCCACGCCAAACTTTTCAAGTTTATCACCGTATTCCTGGACACCCGTACCACCCCTCTCCCATTCCCTTGAGATTTCAGTTAACTCTTTAGCGAATGGTCTCAGAAGTCGTGTGCCAACAGGGCCTACTGATGCAATTATCCTGGCTGTGTCCTCCACACTCAAACCTGCCTGCCTGAAAAAATACCCAAGGCGATCAACGGTATCAATGAACTGTGTGAATGAGGAGTAACCTGAAACTCTCCATAACCCAAGTAGCAGGTTCACGGTATCCGTCGATTCTTGTACATTGACATTGAAGTCTCTGAAGATCCTTGCAAGTGCCAGTGTCACTGCAGTGGCATCCTCGCCACTCCTTTTAACCCCAAGAAGGGCTGCTTTAAAGTATCCCATAGTCAGGTTCACATCATTGGTGTAGGCTGCAAGTGTGTACATCACTGACGCTGTTCCCTTCATCCCTAGTGAGTAGACATAGTTTTCACGGATTAGATCCTCCATGGCTTCTCTCTGACTTTGAGTTGCATTTGTGAGGATTGCTGACTGCTCAATTATCCTATTATAATCTAGGAGTTCGAGTGTTTTATTATATGATAAGAATCCCGCCGTTAAGCCAGCGACTTTAGAAGTTAAACCGTCGATAGCTCCATTGAAAGTATTTGTTGTTTCTGCAGCTGTTTCAATTGATTCCGTATCCACATTAACCGTAGCATCATATGTGGTCCCATCGATCTCCTCAAGTTTAGTCTTAAGGTCCTCCACCTCCCCTTCATTAACTTCAGCGTTCACTGTGGTTGTGACTTCATCAGGGATATCCCCTAGGAGGTCATGGAGTCTTTCAATAATTTCTGTAGCGTTATCCTCTACGTTCAAGGAGATATCCACGGTGGATGGGAGTTCGTCAAGGATGTTTTTCAGGTTTGTAAGTGTTTCAGTAGCGTTATCCTCTACGTTCAATGTTATGTTGAATTCCTCAGAGAGTTTCTCCTTCAAAGAATCAAGCAGATCCGATGCATTATCCTCTGCTGTGAGGTTCACATTCACTTCTGATGGCAATGCCTCTACAAGGTCTTTAAGATTTGTGATGGTCTCTGTGGCGAAGTCATCGAATGCTGAGATAGCGATTTCAACATCTGAGGGCAGGCTGTTCAAACCCTCCTGGATAGATTCAAGGATAGGAGTGATTGCATCTTCACTGGTGAAATCGACTTCCACTGAACCTGGAAGATTCGATAACATATTGTTAATCTCATTCAAACCGTTCAACACTTCCTCAGCATCCATCTGAACCTGCACAGCAAGGCTATGATCACTCAAAGAAATAAGCCTCCATGAAAAAATTTAATTACTTATTAACATAACATTATTATGGGGGTGTCTCACTTGAAGGTTAAATGTAAGGAGTGTGGCCGGGAGTACACCCTAAAAGATGATGAAAACCCCAAGGATTACACATGTGAATGCGGGGGGAACCTAGAGAAAGACGAAGATCTAAGTGTATTAAAATGCAGCATATACCTTGCATTTATGTGGTTAGTGGCAGCTACAAATGGAGGTATCCAGAATTTAGGGGATATAGAACTGACTCTAATAGAATTGATATTATTTATTTTGCCAGCTATAATCATATCAGCCATAATCCTCCGCGAAAAAAACCCTAAAGAATTACTTGCCATTGAGGGTATCCTATTCCTCATATTAGGCATAATCGTCATCCATGACCCTAAAAGCCTGATCTATGGTGCCTTCGGTATATTAGGATTACTAGCAGGGGCGGTCCTAACCATTGAAGGAGTGCTTGGCACTATTAAAGGAGATTCTGATAAAGAAGGGCCCAGGGAAGTAGAAGGAGGTTTCCATGTCCTCCACGCAACAGCCATCCTCCTAGGAAGTTACATTGCATTACTTCTGATCAACCCCACTGCAAGTGAAAGTGAGGGTATCATGGCCCTGACTATCATGTTCCTAGTTCCAATCCTCACTGCACTAAGTATAATCTACAGGAAAGATAACCCTAAACCTCTTAGATCAGTCCAATTAATAACCGCTATGATCATCTTATTCGTCCTCATCATTTAAAGAATAATTTATCCTTTTGAGGGCCTCTAGTTTTTTCTCAATCTCCTCCTTGGAGGGTTTCACCCTGGGGGGTTCCATATGAGCCAGGTGATATTCTATGAATACACTGTACTCAAGTTCAAGTATCTCCCTTAAGCTCCACCCTGTCTTCATGCTGAGCTGGTAGATCCCCCTTTTGAGGGAGATCCACTCCTCCTCCGGGTTCCACTCTTTTTTTCAGTATTTTCAGTACCCCTAGGGTCTAGTTCATCAGTGGATACCCCTATGATATCAGGGTTCCCCAGCTCTAACATGATATTCACGATCTCTGTGACCATATACGGCGCTAATTCCACATCTGGTAAACTGTCAAGGTACTCAGTAAGGTTGCCATGGGACTCTGCTTCCCTGTATTCTTGTGTGTTCTTGTATAGTGCTCTTTTGATTCCCCGCTGTGCCAGTGGGTAGCTTACCTTGCTGACTTCAACTGTGAGTTTATCTATCTTGTCTTTGAGTTCTTTGATCTTTTTCGCGTCTTCTTTTGATATTTCCTTCTTTTTCTCGATTTTTTCTATAAAGCGTTGGTATGTTGCCCCGATCTCTAGGGCCTCATTTCTCTTCTCGATCAATGGTATTACGTATTCACTGTCAATGACCCTGTACCCTTCAATTTCTACTTCTGTTCCGTTAAGATCTAATTTTTTCTTCTTGAAAAAAGAGAAGCGTTTAGGTGAAGTCATATATTCCCTCATATTTTTGGTATTACTAGTGTTGGTGTGTCTGCGACGGTCATCTCAAGGGTAAATGACAGGTTGTCCCCTGCTTTACCTCCGGGTATGTCAGGTTTCAGTTTCACATTTTCAAAGTAGAACCGTCCCAGTGTCTCCCCATCCACGTGGTACACGGTGTACCCGTATAGGTTGATGGGTTTGTCATGGAGTTTATATTGCTCGGCCCCTGTGGTTTCACCCACTTTGTAGTACATTAGTTTCCTGAACTGCTCCAACCCGTTTTTGGAGAGTATCTGCTCAGATTTTAGGGTGATTGTTGTGCCAGCGTAGCTTGTTATCTTCGCCGACTCATTTAATATGCTGACCTCCTTTGTGTCCTGCTTCACATCAGGGGTGACATCCTGGGCAAGGAATGGTTCCATCTCCTCCACATATGATACTTTCACATTATCCCCTGTGTCTGGTGCTGATGCGAGACTGAAACCTTTAGCGTATCCTTCATCCTCGTCGAAGAGGATGCTTGATACTGTTGCTGGTGAACCATCCACTGTCACTGTCACATCTGCTGGTTTCACTGTCAGGTCATCGCAGCTCCTGGGGAATATTGGAGGATTATTCACATAAAAATCCTTATTCGTCCCGTCTATATCCCCTATTGGGGTTTCATCCTGCACAGGTATCCCAAGGAAGAACCCAACGTTCTCCCCTGTCAGTATAGTTTCTGCTAGTTTATCCACAATCATATCCATCACCTCATATTCAATTCAATCTCAAGCGTAACATCAAAGAGGACATAATATCTTCTATCATTCACTATGTCCTGCCTGATGTCCTTATCCCACCTAAGTAGGCGTACACGCGCACCGCCGACCTTTGTGTAGAGAAATTCTCTCATGATAGCCTCTAATGCATCATTCCTTTTTTTAACGGCCATTGTGACGCTATTGCCAACAACTTTCCACACACCCGTGAGATGCCCCTCTATTGTGGCCCTGTAGATTTTCCCATCAAGGACCGGCTCCAGTTTCTTCAACTGCTTTAAGCTCACTATGATGACTGATTCGCCCTCAATTTTCTCATTAAAGTCCAGGACAACAGTGTCACTGATACCCATTGATTCCAGTTTCTCCTTGAATGCAAGTTCCAATGAGTTCATGATATCAGCCACTCGATAAATGAATCCTCCACGATACCTTTCGCATCTATATAGGCAACGGCTGCAGAGAAATAATCATTCGGCGGGGCTGGCCTGGCATAGGCCACAGGATGTAACAGTTCCTCCCAATAGAGGGCCTTTTTCTCCACGGGGAACACCCATCCCCTTCCATAGAGGACCCATTGCAAGTATGGTACTGTGTTGGTCATCTCCCCCACTGATCCATTCACGCTCCATGTGTGGCTGATACGAAGTTCACCTGTCTTGATGGGGGCTGTGTTCATAGCTATTTCCTCAAGTTCTATCATGAGAAGTGTGACTGTCTGCTCAATACGATCATCCACTTCATCATATTTACTCAGGAGTTCCTCTGGCTTCTCTATATCAATCCTTATTGTCATGTTCTCACCCGTTTCAAGTGTAACTCCTGATGCGTCCTGTTAGGAATTATCAGGCTGACTGTGTATTCCCTTCCCCCTACTTCCAGTTTATCCCCCTCGTCAACCTCTAGGTCTCTGATTGTTAATGCGTATGCGTCATAATCTACAACATGCTGGCCAATGATTAACCTCTCGTTCCCTGTGTTCACATGGAAAAATACTTTAATAGTGTGTTGTGTGTCCTCCATTACTGGTTGGCCTCTCTCATCGCGACCCTTCATTTCCCTGTGGGTGAGGATAGCATCAGCACCATACTTGTAGAGGGTCTGCTGAAAGCGTTTCAATCCGGGGTTAGGCACACATCCACCCCCTTATCGTTATGGTTTCCATATCCTGATGCCCTGTAACTTGAGCAGGGCTTTTTTGAACCTGTCACTGATGGGATTTTCGATGATTGATTTTCTTGTTATGCTGAATCTTCCATCAGTAAATGATGAAACATCATCCATGTAATCTGTGAGAAAGGCCTGCAGAACTCCTGCAAGGACATACTCATCCTTTATATGATCCGGTGCCGTGGGGTTGATCCTCCCAGCGCGTAGACTGTACTCTTCGATTTTTCTAGTGATGAATGCCTCCTCTGAATCAGTTAACTCATCCCTTCGTAACTCTATACGTATATCTTCAGGTGTGATTGTCATAGCTGAGACCCCATATTATTCTGGAGGCTCCGGTGGATTTTCAAGGGTGCTGAGTCTCTGACTCGTGTACACCAAACCCAAAAGTAAGAGTGCCGTTAATCTATAAAGTCTTCTAATATCTCGCTGTCTGTTCCCCGACATTTTAATATAATCATTGAATTTCAGGAGTTCATATGCGTAATCACTGAAATCCTTGAGAAAACCAGGGGGCTGGTTAAAGAGTTCATCGAAGTTGTTGATGTTTACACCTGAATATTTGGTGAAGAGTTCCTGCACCATACTGTCCAATCGTTCATTTGTATCCATATGATCCCCCATTCTAAACTGTTATGGTCGCTGATACTGCTCCTTTCTCGTCCTCATAATGGCAATCAGCCCTGAGACTCACAATGTACTCTGTACGTCTCATAGGGGCATCCCTCTGCGGCTCCACCTTTATGTTACGCCAGAACCCGTAGACCAGGTTGGCGGGTACTGTGAGAAGGGCCCTCACCTTCCCATCCTGGAGAGCATCAAGGGCCGGGACGTACTGGACGGGTAGGCCCTGATATGTCAGGTTAGGACCACCGATTATTGCCTGATCACCCACCGCTGATTCTCTGCCCTTCAAGTACTCCCTGTACGCTTCAAGGATATCCCATGAGACATAGAATCTCATCTGAGGGATCATCTGCTTGTACCTGTTAGGGACCTTCCCGAGCATCTCATCAAATAGGCTGAGTGGCCAGTCATCATCCGTTGGGCTTGCCGTTGTTGCCTGATTACCAGCCAGTTTCATCCAACCATCATTTATCTTGTAGAGCGCCCTGTCACCCGTGTAACTGGTATCAGCGTGTAGGAAGAAGCACTCCAAGTCATAACTCACACCCTGACCCAGTAGGGTGACGAGGGTCTGCTCGAACTGGGCCCTCTCAATGTTATCCTCGAGGGTCTCATCCTCTATGCTGATCTTGGTGATGAGCTCCTTCATGCTCAGGGTGTTAGTGGTGACATCCACTGAGTCCTCTGTTGGGGCGACCTTTGCACCTGTATTGTCCCTACCAGCTTCCAACTGGACATTCAATCCGATACGTGAAATGTCCACCTCATATGACTGTAGAGCATTCAGTATCCTCGCCTCCCCTATCAGGGATGATGATTCCCTGACTTCCCTGACGAACTGTCCGAACCTCTGGACTGGTAGGACTCCCCGGCCAAGGTCAGGGACATCTATCTTGGGGACTATTGCGAATGGCCTTGTGTACATGTCCATCATATCCATTGTATCACCTCAAATCTTCTATAGTGGTCTGCCAAACCTGTCCACACCCATCTCCTCATATAGTGTGTGGGCTCCCTTAACGGCTCCTACTTGGCCCTTAATTGCCTGCGCATCCTCCCCTTTTGGTTCATCAATAGTTTCTTCTGATGTTTCAGGCTCCTCAATGGCCTCATCTGATGTTTCAGGTTCACCACTGGGCTCTGTCTGGGTACTTTTTATGGATTTCAACTCATCCATCACTTCCTTTATCGAGTTTCTGAGCGAATCTATCTCAGCCTTCAAAGCCTGGACTTCCCCGGCACCCACTACTTCTTCAACTGTTTTGTCATTCTCAAAATACTGTTTCAGACTATCGAATATGCTTTTAAGCACGGATTTCTCATCCATCTTATCACCTCCCCCTTTAAGGGATAGGTATTTTGCTTTTGGGACTGCTGGCCTGTCCACGATCGAAACGGTCACTACTTCGAATGGCCAGCCAATATCCTCCAGGGTCGTTTTTTTCATCGCCGCTGGGATGGCTGTGATGCTGAAACCCTGATATTTGCCCTGGACGATCCCTTTCCATGTGTCATCATCGTATACTTTTGCTGAGAGTATCCATGTGCCCTCAGGGAGTTCCACATCCCCTATCACTGTATCCTCTCTCAGGATGAAGGATTCCACTGGTTTCGCCACATTCTTGAAGCGGTGGAGGATGTCAATATTCTGATAGTTCTCCATGAAATTGTAGGCTACTTCTTCGATCTGATCTTTGGTGAGGATATCCCCGTCCAGGTCATATTCATCTGGGACCAGGACCGGGCCTGTGACTATCCGCTGGTGCTTATCCACCTTAATTATCATGTTCTGTTGTATGCACTGCCCCTGGCATTTCTCAGTTTTTTCATCGATCATTTCAAGCAAACCCCCTGCAGCATTGAATATCTCATCGTTACGTGTTGCTCCCCGGGCCCCTGCAGCAGAGGATCGTATAGCTCTGAGTGCTTGGAGGTACACCTCCCCTTCACGGCCATAAGGATAAGCATATGCCCCTGCAGTGCTGGGGTCAGCATCGGGGTTTACTGCAAGATGGAATAATGCGTACTCTTCGACATCATTGAAGTCCTTGAGGTCGGGCTTCTCCCATTCACCATCATTAATTTTCCCAGCCTCTATGAGGCTCTTTGCATTTTCATATCCTTTCCTATGCAATTTCCAAGTCACAACCTATCACACTCCCATTAAATGTAGTAGTATGGTGGTGGCGGCGGTACGGCTTCAAAGTCGATCCCAACATCCCCAAAGTCCTCCATGATCTCATCATAATATTCAAGTTCAGTTCCACTGTACTCTGAAAGGTCATCGATTGGTCTTCCATTCTCATCGCAGGGTTCAGGGTGGCATCTGCAGAAGGGGTGGGGGATATGGGGGAATTCCTCCACCCTATAGGGGGATCCGTCCTCATAGTCTTGGCATGTCTCACAGACATGATCATCACCCATTGTCACCCAGTTCAGATATAATTCCCCGCCATGTGCTTCGGAGTGCTGACAATATGCCTGGATTTCTGTGTCACGTTCAATATCCCTCGCAAGATAAACCACTGCAAGGCCCATGAACCAGATGATCTGCGCTAAATCCTCATCCTCGAAGGTTGGCAGGTTTAAATCCTCTACTTCTTGAAGCGCGGCTTGGAGTTCATTGTATTCACGTTCACTGACACCATAACGCCTCATGAATTCTGCCTTAGTGAGTAAGTGGAAATCTGATAAGAAGGACTCAACATCAGTAACCTTTAAACGAGTCAGGACATCCTGTATATCCGCGAGGAATTCATCAAACATGTAGTCAATCCTTTCATGATCGTACTCAACTCCTCCAGGACGCACCATCAAGTCTCACCACAAAATGTTATTAGGGAGCCGGCCAACCACCCATAAAACCATATTTTTAGGAGGTAGATTTTGCATCAGACAGGGGGATCTCATGGCTGAAGAAAAAACAAGTCTTATACGGGGTTGGTTGGCCGACACAATGGAAGATCTTACAGTTCCCTCCATCCTATAACCTTGTAGAGGTAGTGTCGTATCCTCCCAATCATATCCTCAACAGATGCTTCTAGGAGTTCCTCATACCTCTCAAGATTCAATGGTTTGGAGGGGATTACAGATACTCCTTGGTTGAGGGCTGACATAGAACCCATATCCCCTCCTATGATGAGCATTTTCTTTCCAGCCTCATATGCCTCGGCCCTGAACTCTGCCAGGCTTTCATCGATTTTTTTCTTTTTTTCTTCGGCACTGAGTTTTGATGATATGATTTCATTGAAGCGTGGACGGTATTTGGCATAGATCTTCCTGATTTCCCTGATCTGGTTTTTCTCATAGTTTCTTTCCTGTCTCTTCACAGACTTGGCAGCACCCTTTGATGGTACCATGAATATGTCAGGGCCACCATCCAAACCAAACAGTCTTTCACGCGCCTCGGCGGGTGTGAGGACTCCTGACTGTACAAGGAGTGCGTAATTCCTCACTGAGTCTGACTCTAGGAGGGTTTCATCATTAAATTTAAATCTTGTTTTGGGGTTGAATCTCACCTGGAAGAAATCTGTAAGTATGGAGGATATGATGTTCTGCTGTGGTCTCACAACAGACTCATAGTATGTGCGTCGGGTTACCTCAGCGAAGTTACCACCCAATGGGCCTGTGTCAGCTATCCCCAACCGGTAAGGGTCAATCATATGCGCAGCGGCGATATCATATTTTTTCTCAGCCGCATATTCCCTGAAACTCAGTTCCTTCTGTGAAGTGTTGAGGGGGGTGAACGTAACTTCAACCGTGTCTCCCCCGGGGATTGAGAAGACAAGGGGGGTATGGGGGGCCTCCTTCAAGTACTTAAAGTTGTCCTCAATGAGGCCCTGAAGCACTGTTCGGCCTGTGGGTTCACCATCCGATCCTAATTCCATTTCATCCTCAAACTCCCCAGTCACAGTGATAACATAGCTGGGGATCGTGTAATTATCAAAAAAGGCGTAATTATACTCATCAATCTTTTGCATGGCCAGTATAGAGGGGGCTGCTGAGAGGTACCTGGGGACTCCATAGTAGCTGCAGATTGGTGAAGGCAGATGGATAAAGATAATCTCATTAGCCCCCACACCATCCTGATCCTCACCATTATCCGGGTTAACCTCCCCCTCATACCGGTAATCCTTAAAGTAGGTTACATGGATCCCATCCCATGTTTGCATGTACCTTGAACCATCCCTGTGCACCCGGACCGTATGGGCGGGGATATAATCCAACCGGACAGGCTCACCCTGATCATCCCTGACAACCTCCAATGTACAATAATTGAAGACCTGCAAATCCTCAAGGGCCTGAAGGAGGATGAACTCAAATGAGGGCCTACATGCCCTCAATAACTCCTCAACCCCACCATCATCACCATCTATCAGGTAGCCTGTACGGAGGATATCATTAGCCTTAATACTGCAGGCGCTGGCATGATAAGGATTCACCTGTAATAGTGAGAGTAGGACTAGTGGGTGGACCTTGGGTTCAACGTACTCCTCAAATCCATCCTCCTTAAGGGCCTGTGAATCCGTATCCCCCTTGATTGCCCGGTATTTCTCTAATGATTTGATTGATAAGTGATAATTAAACATGACTCATCCTCCTGAGAGGTCCGGAGATATAGATCTTCCTCTTCTTCCTCATCTCCATGGCCAATGTATTGAATGCTCCGCTGAAGGCATCGACCTGGTCGTCATGCACGCCCTCAGAAGGGAATGCTTCAAGTTCATCAAGGAATGCCTGTGTCCATGAGGCCCTTAAAACCTTAATGCGAAAGGATTCAGCATAACTGGATACTGGCAGGGCCCGTGTCGTCTTATCACCAGTTACCCTGTCCGCCCGGAGCGTGTAACCCTGCAGTAGACTCCGCAGGTAATCGGTGACAATCTTCCCAGAGGACCCTGGTTCCTCCTCCTTGGCTATGATGACTTCCCGGCCATCCTCCTCAGCGGTCCTCAAGACCCTGGCCTTCACCTCACCAGGGGATCCTCTGAATCGTTGAATATCAAGGACATAGTAGTAGTCATCCTGATCAACACCCATCAATAGGCCCACCGTGTAATCAGGATCATTCGAACCATCATGGGGGGTTGCTGCAAGGTCCCAGTACCTGAGTTTCATCACCAAGTCATGGGGTGGTGTGTCTATGATCTCAAACCATTCCCGCCTGAAAACCCCGCCCTGGATGCTAACATCCCAGTCACCCTCTTTTAGTTGCCGACGTGTGACATGGTCCAGCATATCAAGGGCCTCCTCATACTCATCACGGTTCAAGTAGGGGTTCTCTCTCCAAGTGGAGGGGATGAATGTTTTCTCACCGCTTATGAACCGGGTTTTAACCCAGTCATGTCCCACCCCCCCAGGATTGCTTGTGGCTCTGAAGCGTAGGGGTATAGGGTCATCCGCTTCTTTTCTTAATGACCTGAACATGAACCTGTACTGAGACTCCAGGAACTCTGTGAGTTCATCGAATGCGATATAATGATATGACGACCCCTGGTATCTGTAGCGGTCCTTTTCATGTTCCATATGCCCAAACTGCAATGCAGCGCCGGAGGGGAATGTCCACCGTTTTTTCTGTTCATTCCACTCTGCATCCGTCCCCCCAAGCCAGTCATTTGCCATGTCTATAAGGCCTCCTTCCTGGCTGAGCTCAGGATAGGTTCGGCGCAGGATTAGGGCGGCGTAATCAGAGTAATGCACATATTGCAGAGCCCCCATAAGTAAAGCCACTGATTTACCGCCACCTGCAGCACCACCATACAGGACTTCACGTTCATCTGACAATAGAAACTTAATCTGCTTGTGGAAGGGGTTCACAGGGATATATGGGTTCAATATTATCGTTGAATAGAACAGCTTCAATTCCCTGTCAGAGAGGCCCTGGAGGATGCTTCGAATATTCTCTGATTCTTTCAGTTTCTTTTTCCAGTCAGCCACCTTCACCTTCAGCCTCTTCATCATCCAGGCCTTCATCCATACCCTCATCCTTCAGGTTCTTCGTGGCCGACACAAGATCCTCCAGCAAATCCTCCAGTTCACCACCACTTTCACGGTGTTCATGTATCTCAGTAGGATCCCCCAGGCCTAATGCTATTGCTAATCCAAGGTTATGGAGGTCCTTAGATGTCTGTAAGGTGAGGCCTTCCCCTCCATTCTCGATGGATTCAATGTAACCCTCCAGTGTGAGGCTGCAAGCCTTAAGGTATTTGCTCCAGAGGTCAGCATAGTACTCCTTTGACTCCTCTGATAATTCTTCACGCGCTCTTCTTATCTCCTGGAGTTGTTTCTTCTCGTACTGGTATATCCTCTCCCGCCACCTGAGTTTGGATGACCATCCTCTAATTGTGTCATATGAGTATCCAAATTTTTCAGCGACTTTTTTCAGGTTTCTTTTGTCGCCAAGGGAGTAGTAGTATTCGAATGCTTTTCTTTGGGTTGGTGTTTCTTTCATGTGTGATCTTGTGTTTGTTTGTGTGATTTTGTGGTTGGGGTTATATTGTGCGTATGAGTGTGATGATTATGGGGATGATCAGGGCTGTTAGGAGTATCATGGTGATTTTATGGTAGGCTTTGAGTGTTGCTATTTCTGCTTGGAGGTCTATTAGCATTTTATTGGTCTCCTTGATGTCGATGATGTCGTATTCAATGTTTTTCAGTCTTTCCTCGAGGCTTGTTATCCTCTCTTTTTGTATGCATCCATGTCCCTCTTTTGTCATGTTGTTTCTCCTGGGCGGGCTATGTATCCTGCGATGGCCCCGATACATGCAGAGCCTAATTCGTATTGTTTGAAGTATAAGGATATCATCCCCAATATTATCAGGCCTGTGAGTCCTAGTGCTTCACGATCCAATTTTTGTCACCTCAGTTCTCTCCTCATAATATGTATGTAACGTAGTCGGAACATCAACAGAGTTATTAGAGAATACTGCAAAACTGGTGGTTAAAGTAGGAGGCCCCAGGGTAAGTCCAATTTCACTCCACCAACATAACAACAAACACTTGACAGGACCAAACCACATGACCTGCAGCAAATATTATACTCAGAATCCAGCTCAAAATGGATACCTTCACATTCAGGGCATTTCTCCTCCTCACTCAAAAACAAATTATAATTATCATATACTTTGACCTGGAATATCCTGTAATCCTGCAAATTCATCCCCTCACAACAGGGGATCTGCTACGATAATATCTGAGGAGATTCCTGAGGACAGTAGTGTACAATTTATAGTTAACATTGTATTCTTTGAGGATAGTGTACCTGTCTATCCTTAGGGGATGGCCCGTTGATTCCTCCTTGATGAATACTGCAAGGGCCAATAAGACCTGTTCCATTGATGCGCGCTTATGTAATTGTTTGATCCCCACCCTCCGTGTTATGTAGAGTATTCTTTGTATATCAGTCCTGTTGAGGTTGAGGTCTGCAGATATTGTCTCCAGGAAGAAGTAGTGTTGAGTATGTCTCCATTCACCATTAGAAGAATTATGCATATCATATCTTCGGTTTAAGGATTCACTTATTCCCATATACAAAAATAAAAAAAGCATAGACTATAAAACTTAAGACGCTAAATTACCATCACCTGATGAGCATCCAACATATTTAATCCTAAGAGGAGGGTTTTTTGTCTTAAGGCATCTACAGCCTATCCTGTAAATTTTATCCCTTTTATCAAATATATGGCCTTTATCAACAGTTAGAAAACATTTATGCACATAACAATTAGTATAGGCCCCCCCATATCAAAGCGGTGGCTATAATCTTAATATCATTTATTTGATTAGGTGTCATATAACCTATCAAGTTCTGCAAATCCAAAATGATCTGATTATATACTTCTTTTAAAGTTTCTGTAGCCTCAGTTTCTACATCATCGACATCGAAAACTTCTATTTTTAACAAAAAATTATTAAAATACCTCTTAAGCTTCCTTTCTATTATTTTTGTTCCTTTGTCCCCTTCTTCTTCAATTAATTTTCCCGTGAGGCGGTGAATCCAATGATTTACCTCATCACAAACAATTAAACATGTAAAATAATCATGTTTTTCTATAGGATATTTAGCAGTTAATTTGGCGCACTCTTGATGATGTTTATCTGTCTCTATGCAAAGCCCTATGATAAACCCAGTATCACAGAAAAATCCGAGTATATGATCTTTTTCAGTCATCTTGAAATTTCTTGAATTATCTCATCTACAGATTTAGCATTTGGATACTTTTGCACGGTTTCTTTAAGATCATCCAATATCTGGGCAAATGAAGGTAGAAGCCCCTTATATTCTAAGGAATCATATATTTCATCTAATTCTTCCCTGACTTCCTTAGAAATAATTTTTTTCTTCTTAGCGAATCAAAGATGTATGTACATCTGCGAAGGTATCCTTGGGGAGTTTTGTACAGTCGACTGTACATGCCCTGTACAGCTGTATGTACATGATGTGCTGGGGGTACTCTCGTCAATGTATATACAAAGAAAAAAAGATGTATATACATCTGCGAAGGTATCCCTAGGGAATCTTGTATATACGTATATACATGCCTTGTATATCTGTATATACATGATGTGAGGGGGATACTCTCGTCAATGTATATACAAAGAAAAAAAGATGTATATACAAATAGATAATTTTATAAGGAGACTCCCATATCTGAAAGTAACCTTAAGATCTCCTCTTCAGGGGCCCCATACATCCTACTAGCAACCTCTATCAGATTCTCACCACGATCATTAACAACCTCACTGGGGGAAACCATACCCTCTCTCTCCTCAAGTCTCTCCATAACAAACCTTGCAGCTTCCCTCACCTCCCTCATGGGTTCATCAACAGGCTCAGAAAACCTCTCTAACTCTCTTTTCAATCGATCCTCCTCTATGTTCAATCTTTCCAATTCCTTTTCCAATTCAATCTTCCTCTCAGATATTTCATCTAACTCTTCCCTGAGTGCTTTCAGATATAACTCTGGGATTATACCCTTATTTTTCCTGAGTAACCTCGCGAAATATTCTATGGCATCAGCATAACTGTACTTACTTTTCTTAATAGTCTCCTTATCAACCCTTGAAACCCTGACACTTATCTGGTCTTCTTTCATGGTGCTTCACTGTTTAAGGCCCCTCTTAGCCTATTTTTCTCATGATATTCCCTTAATTTCTCCTTACTCTTCCTTTCATCCTCATCGTACTCTGACGCCATCCTTCGGAGGACTTCCCCTACAGGAACCTGTCGCATCAGTGAATAGATGCTCATTGTCTCCCTGAAGTAGTAGTTCATCTGGTTCATGAATAACTGCATGACCCTATCCAGGTCAACATCATTCTCCATGAAGAACCTGTATAATTCATCGTCCACTCTTAAAGTCACTTTAACCTCCAAGACTATTGACCCCCATCATCATCTAATAATTTCTTTAGTGACATTATTGTAACAGCCACCAATGCCTCTGATTCCCTCATACCTGTACCTTTAATTGTGGCCTCTAAGGCAATTAGAAGCGCTTCCAACCCAATTAATGGATGCGCCCCCTCATCACGGAATAACCTCACAGTCTTAAGCGCTAATTCTTTACTTTCCTCAAATGCTTCCTCGGTCAATATAAACTTGTCATCCATTACTACGCCTCCAATGTGTACACCCTGACTGGTTTCCCATACTTATTCATCGTTATCCCTGTAGTCGCCGCCACCCTACGCGTGTAGATTGTGACAGCCTGCCGGGTTACATCATAATTCCTTCCGAATTCATAGTTGTGAAGGAGTAGCCTGTGCAACTCCTCCACACTCAACTCCCCATATTCTCTGAGTAATTCCTTTATGGCCTTCTGGAGATCTCGCCTTCCGCAGATCCTCCTCTGCATCCTTCTTCCTCCCATCTGTGGGCCCATCTGATGAGTTTACTCCATGCTTCCATTGCACTCTGGAGTTCTTCCTCATCAAAATCTCCTCTCATCCTTTCACCCCCAGGGTGGTTTGATCAGTGGGGATCCTTTCTTCACGGATCTGGCTTTTGGGGAGCCAGTAAGACTCTCCTTTAGGTGTTCTCAGCAGTATGGCCTTGGGTGTTTCATGTTCTATTGTTCCTGTCACTCTTTCCCTGCTGAGTCCTTTTTCTTCAGCAAGCCAAGCAGGTACCTTGAATGTGCGCATGCATTCATGGTCACCGTATTCTTCATATGATTCGTTGAGTATGTGCTGCAGGACTGCCCAGCAATGTTTGCAGATGTATGAACCCTCATCGCCATGACGGTACTGGTAATCAGGGCATTCGCATCGTATCATGTTATCCAGTACTGTGACAAGGTATTCCCCATTCTCTGACCGGGTGATGAATGCTAGTAATGCATCATCCCCAGGTAGAGGTTCGACTTGAATGTTCTGCGCCTTCCGCAGCCTCCGTAGGTGTTCACCTACCATCAGCGCATCCTCCTATCAAGGTATTCTCTCTCGATGTTCACATAGTCCAGGTAATAGAGGATGGCGTCATTGATGATCTCATTCATGGATAGTTTCACTCCTTCGTCCTGCGCTGTTATCACAATATCTTTCAGGTAACTGTACACACCTTCAGGGAGCATTATGCTGGTCCTGACTCTATCCATTAGTTCACCCCCAGTTCCTCCTTGATTTTGAGGTACTCGGATTCTGTGACACCACCCTCACCATAGACTTCATCAAGCTTTTCCAGCACATTCTTTAATGTTGTCGTCCCTTTGTCGGCGCGGGTTAACATGATAAGTGCCTGGATGCTTTTGTCCTGGAAGTCATTCTCATGGAGAACCCCTAACTGTGTGGGTTGATTGAGCCTTTTCACCTTCACTGTGTAACTGTGGTATTCCGCACCCTTCTGTGACTTTGCCTTTCCATTGTATGTGATCCAGACACCCCATCCTTCCTGTATCCTGTCAAAGTATTTCTCCAGGGCCTTGTGGCCTTTCACGTAGTATTCCCCGTCTGCTGTTTGGAGGGTCATGACTTTTAGGCTGCCGAGTTTTGTGTGTATCTCCTTGATGCCTTTGCAGATGCCACGTATACTTTCTCCCTCCACGGGGTTCCAGAACATTGCTGATTCGTTCAGGTCTTCCCATCCTTTATCATTCTCTAATTCCAGTAGCAGGTCATTCAATATTCACACCCCCTTTAAGAGTTTTTTAAGCATTTCCAGCTTCCCATAAGGACTGAGTCTGAAGTATTCAGTGGGGACATTCACACCCGCCTTTCTTAGGTGCTCCAGGCCCGCTTCTGCCCATGCATCCATCCTTATACGTGAAGTTTTCCTCTCAGCTATTCTCGCAGCTAACCTGGCGAGTGATAGATGGTCTCGGGGTGTCCTGGAGAACATCTCAAGGTCATGGTATTCATCCATTAATCCCATAACATCAACCACCTACAATCCAAATGTGTGGTATGGTGCAACTTCGAGTGTCTTCATAAATCCCATGAAAATGAAAAGGAGGAGTATTAGGAGGATGAGGATCACAGCCCTCATGTTCAGATCGGACATCACCATTCATCCCCCTCCTGCAGGTCAATCTGAAGCCATCTTATTAGATCCTCAACGGTTTTTCTGTAGTGATCAAGGTTGTCGATGTCTCGTGTTATGAGGAGGCGGTTGTAGAGTTCATTCTTGCTTAATGGTATCATATTCCACATCCCCCTCCCCGTAAATTAGTGACGTGTAGAGTGCATTGTAGTCTTCAATTGTCTCTTCATCCCCTGAGGTGAGTATGTCAAGGAATGCAAGGTAAACAATGTCTTCATCGATAAGTACATCTTCTTCTCCTTGGTGTTCCCTGAGAGCTCTGATCCACGCGAGGCTGCCTGCTGAGTGTAGAAGACCAGCCGCAATGTGTTCAAGTATTTTTCTGAATTCACGGATTGCTTCGCTGGTTAAATGGGCCTTGTTAGGGTTTCTGATGCCCATCCATGTGTCGTGTACTTGGTCTTCAAGGGCTTCTACGGGTGTTAGTATTTTCACCCGGATGCCGTCATGGTCCAGGTAGTCCTGGTATGTTTCTTCTATTTCTTCGGGGTAGCCCTTTTCAAGGGCTTCCTTGTACTTTCTCCAGGCTTCAAGCCTACTACCAAGAACAATATCTCGTGTTTTCATCTTACCACCACACATAATTTTATAGATAATATAGTATATATATTTTTTGGTATATTGGTGTAGTGGTTAAATATTATAAATATTTTTAAGCTATGCTCCGAAAAAATAGAAACCATGAAAAGTGAAAAGGTCAACACAAGTGTCAATATCGATGCAAAAAAGTTCAAACTCTTCAAAGTCATCGCAATGCTAAAATTCGAGAAAACGCCAATTACCTCCGCATGGGAAGAAGCTATTGATTTGTTTATCGAAAAAAATAAAGAATATCTTGACGAAATTAAAGAATAGAGCAGTGAAACTCTTTCTTCTGCCCCCCTCGGTGTTTTCATCTTACCACCACACACTAAAGGGGGGCACCTATATATAACACTACCATTAATACCTATCACATAGCATCCCCCTAAGGGATGCGCATCCCCAGGGGGCCATTAGGGGATGTCACTTGGTGGGCGCCAAAAGAACTTCCTTCTAAAACCCCCTGGGGACCCCACCCTATGAAAGGTTAATAAGAAAAGAATAAATAATACCTTTAACCTTAGAGAGCCCCTGAAAACTAATCACAATCATTATCTCATTCTCTTCAAAAACTCAGGATCTGAAACAATAATATTATAGATTTTCTCCGTTTTCTTCACCCACTCCCTCAACTTCTCCTGAGACTCACGCAACTCCTTAATCTCCCTCTCCTTAGCCTCCAACTCACGGACAATCTCCCTGACCTCATCAGACATAACCCTCCTAACACGTGACTTCTCCAGGGTTAATGCATGCATCCTCTTCCTATACTCTCGCTTCAGGTGCTCAATATTAGCCTTAAAATAAGCCTCCGTGACGGGATTAACCTTATGGCCCAAACACCAATCGATCATGAGCTTATCCATTCCCTCCTTATAAAGGATGCTCGTGAATAACTTTCTAAGTTTATGTGATGTAAACCTGCGCGATCCATTCTCACAGAAACCCATACCTAAAGAATCATTTATCCTCTCAAAAATTGCCATATAATTGGAGCGCATTATGGGCTTATTAGAACGAGTTACGAATAAAGGATCCTCTGAACTTGTGGCGGGCACACCCTTAAGTTTCCGGTGTTTCAAATATTCCAGGATCTTAAGGTTAGCCTCAGGCGTGCTGAATGTCACATAGGGCATCCCTGTCTTCACACGTCTGATCTTCCACACACCAATGATCTCCTCATCCATAATTCTTTTTTTCAACTCATTATAATCTCCGCCCAGGACATTAAAGCCGATCGCACTATTATAATCATGAAGTGTGAGGCTTTGCACTTCTGCAGCGCCCATTCCACTCGTGAGGTGCAGTAGGATTATGGCCTTTTCTCTGATTTTAACATTATCAACAACATGCTTCACCTCTTCAATACTAAGAAGCTCTTCAAGTGATGCATTGTTATTAGTGTTGGTCTTGTAGGTGATACGTGGTGTGTCTATCTCATATTCATTGTAGATAGTTTTCAGACGTGAAAGGTAGAGGTTGATGGTTGATTCTCTGATTCCATTTTCTTCGAGTGCCTTGATGTATTTGATGAAATATGTTCTGATGCGCCTTTTTCTTCTTCTAACACCATGGTCCTGTTCATTCTCAGCTTCCTCAATGAGTTCTGTGAGGCTCTTTTTACCTGTTATTGGGAGATAGTATTGTAAAGCCGCGATATATGATCTGATCGTTCCCAGTTTTATGTTTCTTGTTAAAATAAAGTCCTGGAATAGGGGGTCTTGTGTTACTTTATCTGGGGATGGTTTCTTGGTGGGCATGAATTATTTGTATGAAAGCACTGTCTATAAATGTAGACATTTCTATAAAACTTTATCTCATAAACATCATTCAGGAGACCAATTTAAGAGGCGTTTACATGTACAGGATAACGGTTATACCAGGTGATGGGATCGGCGTGGAGGTAATGGAGGCAGCCCTCCACATCCTTGACGCCCTTGACATGGAATTTGAATTCACACATGCAGAGGCCGGTAATGAGTGCTTCAGGCGCTGCGGTGACACGCTCCCAGAGGAAACCCTGAAGCTCGTAAGGAAGGCTGATGCAACCCTATTCGGTGCTGTGACAACTGTACCAGGACAGAAGAGCGCCATAATAACTTTAAGGCGTGAGCTGGACCTTTTTGCGAATTTGAGGCCTGTTAAGTCCCTTCCTGGGGTCCCCTGCCTCTACCCTGACCTTGATTTTGTGATTGTGAGGGAGAACACCGAGGACCTCTATGTGGGTGACGAGGAGTACACAG
>Ga0272448_1002844_pt1 | contig 21187 bp, 19 predicted proteins | sample YNPCB0191_FD_202220 | JGI IMG/M metagenome (GOLD analysis project Ga0272448, IMG submission 202220) | Hot spring sediment microbial communities from Yellowstone National Park, WY, United States - YNP-CB-019-1 | ecosystem: Environmental > Aquatic > Thermal springs > Hot (42-90C) > Sediment... | reverse complement strand
TAGGCCTCGATTCCGCGATTATCTTGCATCCTCAGGTTTGGAAATGTTCCGGCCATTACGATCTGTTTCTGGACATGATGCAAACCTGCCGGCAGTGTAAAAAGCTCTTCCGCGCAGATCAGGTGGAAGGAATGCTTCAGGAGGCAGATTGGGTGAAATCCCTGGCTGCTACGCTGGCCGTGCGGACGGCAAAAGACCTTGTGCCCTGCGACAGCCAGGCGTTGATGAAATGGGCGCGAACTGCCGGCCGGAAACTCGCGCCGGGCGCGGCACTGGTTCGTCAGCCGGAAAGTACGCTCGCTTTATTGGAAAAACACGCCGCAAAGAATTCCCAGGGCGGCGTAAGTTTTACGGAGCTGATTTCTTTTGCCGCACTCGGTCAACCTGCGACCGGGCTGCAAGCCGTAGCCTGCCCTGAATGCGGCGGCGATCTCACCGAACCGAGAGAGTTCAACCTCATGCTGGAAACCTATGTCGGCGTCGTCCGCGACGAAAGTAGCAAAACCTATCTCCGGCCGGAAACAGCGCAGGGCATCTTCCTCAACTTCAAGAATGTTTGCGACAGCACGCGGGTGCGGATTCCTTTCGGCATTGCACAGATCGGCAAAAGTTTCCGCAACGAAATCACCCCCCGAAACTTTATTTTTCGCTCCCGCGAATTCGAACAAATGGAAATCGAGTTCTTCTGTCATCCAGCCACTTCGCCGCAGTGGTATCGCTACTGGCGCGAACGCCGCTACCGCTGGTATCTCGACCTGGGACTGTCGAGCGAGCGCTTGCGGTTGCGGGAACACACGCGGGAGGAATTGAGCCATTACTCCTGCGGCACGGCGGACATCGAATATGCCTTTCCTTTCCTGCAAGCGGGCGAATACGGGGAGCTGGAAGGCATCGCACATCGCGGCGACTTCGACCTGCGCAGTCATATTGAAGGCAAGCTCACACGCCAGGGAAACGAGCTGGTGGTTGAATTGGGGCCTGACGGACAGCCGCGCCATCGCGGCAGCGGCAAAGACCTCAGCTATTTCGACGAACAAACCCGTGAGCGTTTCATTCCGCACGTCATCGAACCTTCGGCCGGGGTGGATCGAGCGGCGCTGGCGTTCCTTTGCGAGGCTTATAGCGAAGATGAAGCACCCGATGAACACGGTCGGCCGACGAAGCGAGTGTTTATGAAGTTCCATCCCCGCTTGGCGCCGATAAAAGCCGCCGTGTTTCCCCTGGTGCGCAAAGAAGGGATGCCGGAAGTCGCCCAGAAAATCTATCGTTCTCTGAAACCGCACATCAATGTGTTTTATGACGAACGCGGGGCGGTAGGTCGCCGGTATCGCCGGCAAGATGAAATCGGCACACCCTTCTGCATTACTGTTGACGGCCAGACGCTCCGCGACGGCACGGTAACGATCCGCGACCGCGACAGCCTGCAACAATGGCGCATAAAGAGCGAGGATTGTCTGGCCGAGATTCAGGCCCGCATATCCTAAGACCGCCCACCATAGCCGCCGGCCCTGGGGGCAAGAGCATCTCGGCGGTCAAGATTGCTTACGTGGCGGGAAGTCCTGCCTTTTCGTCAACCACCAAAGCTGGGCGATTTTCGGCATCTGTCGTTTATAGCTGTTTCGGCGGATGAGGTACTCCACCCGATCGATGAACTCCGGTGCGAAGCCGGCGGCAATCAATTCCGCCCGCGGCCAATGGTAATCGACCATCAGCACCAGCAGCCGATCGGCCTCGGCATAGGTGAAGCCCAGCTCGTCTTCGTCGGTTTGTCCCACCCACAGGTCGGCGGTGGGCGTTTTGTCGATGATTTCCCGCGGCACGCTTAAATACTCCGCCAGGCTGCGCAATTGCGTCTTGTAGAGATCGCCGACCGGATTTACGGCCGAAGCCAGGTCGCCGAATTGCGTGCCGTAGCCGAGAAGTATCTCGCTTTTGTTGCTCGTGCCGATTACTAAAGCTTGCAAAGCGGCGCTTTGATCGTAAAGAATAGACATTCTTTCGCGGGCACATTTGTTGGCGCGACGCAATTGCGAAGCCTCGGGAAAGCGCTCGAAATAGGCGTCCACCTGGGCGGTAATCGGAATGTCAATCGCCTGCACATGCGTTAGCTCAATTATTTTCCGGCTGTGAAGAAGTGTCGCCTCGCTGGAGGTTTTATAAGGCATGGTAACGACGAAAACGTTTTCCGGCCCCAGCGCGCGGACACAAAGGAGCGTAACGATGCTGGAATCAAGGCCGCCGGAAAGCCCGATCACCGCCCGCGAATAACCGGCGCGGTAAATCTCGTTGCAGAGAAATCGACACAGAGCCTCCGTAACCAACTCGGCGTCGATGCGTAGCAAACTATCGGCCAAACTCTTGCTCATCAGGGTAGAACCTTCCTCTCCTACAAAATGCTTTTCGGCGGAAACATTACATGGCGGCGGCGCCTTATTCCGCTTTGGACAATGCCGCTTGTATGCCTTGTATCAGATCGTGCCAGGCGGAACGCGAATACTCCACGTCGAACCACAGAATCCGTCCTTCTCGATCGAGCAAGAAGGTCCGCGGCATTTTTCGTTCCGTCGCCACCTTAGCATACAGCGTGCCGTCGAAATCCGACAGGATGGGAAAAGGTGCTTTCGTCCGTTCCACAAGTTGCCGCACGCGCTCAGACGAATCGCCCACATTGACGCCGCACACCACGACGCCTTGAGAACCAAACGGCTCGGCAACCTTTTTTGCTAGATCACGGAGTACGGCTTCGGCCACCAGTTCTGAGCGGTGGGTGGAACCGATAGTCCAGAAACAAATTACCGTCAGCTTCGGACCGTATTGCTCGTTGAGTGTTTTTAGGTTGCCGTTAAGGTCCGGAAGTTGGGCCGTGGGGAAAACATCGCCTACGCCCACCAGACACGTCGCTCGCAATTCTTCGCTCAAAACTACGTTGGGAATCGACAACGGGGCGGGGGGCTTAACCGGCTCGGCGGAAGGTTGGCTTTGAGGCTTCAACTTCACTGCCGGCGGAGGCTCCCGTTGATTGTCGCCCACCGGAGGATGGGGTTCAAGCATCCGACCGGCGTCCGACTTGGCTGCCCCTGCTTTCCTTGTAGATTTAGCTTTCGGCGGGGATTCCGCAGCGCGCTGACAGCCCCAGAAGAAAAAGGCCAGAACCAACGCCGTACAAATAAGCCTGCGATGGTACATTTTTCCCTCAATTCTCCGGTGTATATCCAATCTGGCAGGTTTAAGTTTTTTAGTCAATGGGGGAAATCGAACCGCTTCGGTTGTCGCGGCAGGCGCCAGGGGTTAAAATCCTTCCAATTTTGGAGAGTGAAATAGTTCGGCGGACTGCTGCAAAGCGAGATCGAGCGCGCTCGCGCGGCACGTCCTTTGCCGCCGCTGCGACTGGAAGGAAGTTTCATAATGCTGATTGGTGAGCTAGCGGCATTGGCCACGGCGCTGCTGTGGACGCTTTCCTCCGTCTGTTTGACGGCGGCAGGCAAACGCGTCGGCGCGTTGAATGTGAGTTTTATCCGCGTGGTGCTGGCTTGCGCTTTTATGTCCGCCCACGGCCGGCTTACACGCGGCCTGTGGTGGCCGAGCGATGCCGACGCCCAAACGTGGTGGCTGCTCGGCATCTCCGGTTTTTTCGGGTTTTTCCTTTGCGACGTTTGCCTGTTTAAGGCCATGTTACTCATCGGCCCCAGACTCACACTGCTCATATTTTCGCTGACTCCGCCCCTGGCGGCTGTCTTTTCCTGGTGCGGCGCGTGGTTTTCACATGGCGATGTCTTGACCCCTAAAGACTGGTCGGCGATGGCCGTAACATTGGCTGGAGTAATCTGGGTGGTGCTCGAAGGGCCGGCGAATCAGGAAACTGCTGAGGCGTCCGTTTCGTATGCCCGCGGCGTTGCTCTGGCCGCAATTGCTGCGGCGACCAGCGCTATCGGGCTGGTGTTTTCACGAGCCGGCATTGGGCAATTCGATGCCGTGGCCGCAAACTTCATTCGCGCCCTGGCTGCTCTGCCAGGCTATGGGCTGCTGTTTACGCTCCTCGGGCGATGGCGTTCTTTCGCCGACGCTCTCAAAGAATATTCGGCAATGGGGCCATTGGTGCTGGGGGCCGTAATGGGGCCGTTTGCCGGCAATGTCTTCGTGATGGTTGCCTTGCGCTACTCTCCGCCGGGAATCGTAGCCACGATTACCGCCACCATGCCGGTGCTTATCCTTCCGCTCAGCATCTTGTACTATCGGGAGCGTGTAAGCCGGCGTGCCGCCGTCGGCGCCGTCGTGGCCGTTCTCGGCGTGGCACTCCTTATGCTTTGAGGCCGCCGGAATGCCATCCGGCTCCACCCTTGCGCCCCTTCCACCACCACGCCATGAGTTTCATGGCCAATCTGGCGGCTGTAGGATCACTGCCCGGCGACGTCGGCGAAGGGACATACTCCACCAGGTCGGCGGCGATCAAGCGAATGGAAGGGTTCGCCGTGAGGACGTGAATCAATTCCATTGTCTGCCGCCAGGACAGTCCGCCGGGGAGCGGCGTGCCGGTGCTCGGCATCAGCGAAACATCCAGGGCGTCCAGATCGATGCTCAAATATACCAGCCCTTTCAAGCCTGCCAGAGTTTCCAGAATCAGCGGCCACTTCTCTTCCAAACAGTGAGCGAAAAAGGTTGCAATCCGCGGCGCAGTAGTAATCAGCTTGTATTCATCGCTGTTCAGGCTGCGGACGCCGATTTGCACCAGCCGGCAACCTTTCTCCCAGAGTCGGCGCATGACCGTGCCGTGGGAAAAGGCGAGGCCGTCGTCCAGCCTCTCGGCCAGATCGGCATGAGCATCAAGTTGGACGATGGTCAATTCGGAGAAGTCAAAACCAGCGGCAGTTCGCGCAGCCAGCCCTGACAGAAGCCCCAGCGTCGCCGTATGTTCTCCACCGAGGGCAAGAAGAAATTTATCGTGAGGCAGGCATTTTACATAGTCGCTGATGGTCGTCAAACAGTCTTCGATAGTTCCTTCCAGTTGAAGCGGCGGCAAGGTGTGCAAGCGCGGCGATTCGGCAAACTCCAACAGGGTTTCCTCATCGAACGTTTCAACTTGCAAGCTGGCGGCGATAATGGCTGCCGGCCCGCCGCCGGTGCCGCGGCCGTAAGATACGGTTTTTTCCAGCGGCGTCGGCAAGAGCAAGATATCCGCGTGCTCGATGCCGGGCGAAGGGAGGCCGAGAAATTGCGTGGGATCAAGACTCATGGAGTGCATCCACGTTTCGCATAGCGGTAATCAGGAACCGACGGCGCCTTTTACTTCGAGGATCGCTCGTATGAGGAACGGCCAGGCGATCGTGGCGTCGCAATGGACTTCGGCAAAACGTCCGCCTTCTTCGCGGCTGACGAATTTGCCCCAGGAAACGCCCTCGCTGTAGGTGCAACCGCTGAGTCCGCCCCAGTGGACGGGTTCAGGGCAGATGCGGATGCCATAGTGGAATCGCGGAGGCGAGAAGGAGGTGCCCAATCGAAGATTAAGAATCTCGAAGTAAGGACCGATTTGTTGTGCCCAATTTCGGGGTACTCCCCCGCCGATAGTGAATATGCCCAGCCGTTTGGCCTGAATTGCGCGTCGCGCATAATCATGCAGGTCAAAATAGGGGTTAAAGTTGGGCACGGCACTAAAAAAGCGTTCCACATCATCCTGAAGTGCCGTTCCCCGGCGGGCCAAAGAGATCTGCGAAACGGTCATGCCGATGTCTGAGTCGGTAAAGGCGGGCACGTACACCGGCACGTTGCGTCGAAACGCACAGCCGAGGATACTGGGCATCTGGCCTTGCTCAAAGAGCTGTCGCCCGATTTCCCGATTAAGCTGCCAGGAGCACATCGGCCGCTCGGCCGGCCAATCGGCGATCGTCTGGGCGATCAATTCCTGGTTGCGGATAAGATTGGCCTCCATTTCCACGGTGTCATAGACCCTGTTATAACCCCAGCGATAGAGCTGATTATCAGGAATGTTAGGATCGTATTTGTAATGGATGCCCCCCGTGGCTTCCGAAAGCCCGTGAGCCATGATCGCGCCGGTGGAAATGACGATGTGGGCGAGTTTTTCGTCGATCATTTCGCAGACCAGCCGGCCCATTTTCGCAATAGTCATCGCCCCGGAAAGTGTCAGAACGATGGTGCAATTTGGGTCGTCGGCCATCGCCTGAAAGACCGCGAAGGCCTCGCCCAATTCGCGGCCGCCGAAGGCCGTGCGGCTCATCCGGTGTAATAGGTCGGCCACGCCTGTCGCTTGTCGGACATCCAGCGATTCCAGTGGTTCCAAGCCGTCTTCACGGCCGTCATGTAGTTCGCGTTGCATGGCCTTATTTCAGGGTATTTGCGATGCACTGTCAAGGGCACGCCGCCGAGAAGAAAGCCGAGCGAACGGGCCGGCAAAGGGGAGCAGAAAAATTTAGGCTGCGTAACTTGCAGAAGAGGCGACAATCGGGTAATGTATGCCCCCTATAAGGCTCGCTTGGAGGCCATGGCGGTTTTTCTTTCTCTCCATTTTCTTAAACCTGGAGGAACACTGAAGTGGGTGAAGTGTTGGTACCTAAGGAAGTGTTTTTTACCAAGGGCGTGGGCAAGCATCGCACGCGGCTTCAGAGCTTCGAGTTAGCCCTGCGCGACGCGGGAATTGAGGTCTTCAACCTGGTGCGCGTCTCCAGCATCTTTCCGCCGCATTGCAAGGTCATCTCCAAGGCGCGCGGCTTGCCGAAACTTCAGCCCGGACAAATCGTCCATGTTGTTCTTGCCGAGGCTTCGACAAATGAACCCTCGCGAATGGTCGGAGCGGGTATCGGTCTGGCTGTGCCTGCTCAAGGCGATCAATACGGCTATATTTCCGAGCATCACGACTTCGGCATCACCGAACCGAAAATGCGCGACTTAGTCGAAGACATGGCCGCCACGATGTTGGCCACCACGCTGGGCATCGAATTCGATCCCGAAACCGCCTACGACAAACGAAAAGAAATCTACCACATGTCCGGCAAGATCGTTAATACACGCGCCTGTGTTCAGACTGCGGAAGGCGATAAGGATGGACTCTGGACGACAGTCGTAGCAGCGGCGGTGTTTGTCTGCTGAAAAGAAGAAAACCACCGATAATCGCTGCGGCGGTTAGAATGAAGCGCGTCTTCGCGGGCCGCCGTGTGGGCGACGGTTCTTCGGCGCCCAACGCGCCACCAGCTCTTGCAATTGGCCGTCCAGCCGGCGGCTGAAGCGAAGATAGTTCGACAATTCCACCCTTACGGGCACATCCCAGTGGATGCGTTCCATGCGCAGCATTGCCGCGGCCGGGACTTTTTCGTTATTCATGACCTGGACCTCCTCTCTCTTCCGCATCCCATTACTTTGTACGCCGAAAGAGCAGCCTTTGTTCGGCGCGCTTGTCGCGGACGCCCTGAAGAAAAAAGCCCAGCGAAAAGCAAGGCCTTTCGCTGGGCCCAAGGGCTGAAGCAACGTGCAGACAGGAGTGCTAGTCACGCTCTTCGTGGGGTTTTGGACGATGTTTCGGCTTCGGCGGGACCTTGGCGACTTCCTTCTGCTGCTTCTCCTGTCGAACCTCGGTCAGCAACATGCGCACTTCGCGCACCGCCGCCAGGAGCATGGCCTGCTGTTTTTCAAGAGCAGTCAGCCGTGCTTCGATCTCCTTAATCTTGCCGGCTTCGTCCTTAATTTCCGGTTTCCTTTCCGGCTTCTTGGGTTCGGGTTTGGGCTGCGTCATAAATTGGGGTTTTTTGCCAGGCTCTTTCGGCGGCTGTCCCCACCAGCCCTGACGCGGCCCCTGGAACTTCTCTTTGCCGGTAGGCGCGCCAGGGCCGAAGCCCATCCACGGCCCGCCTTGAGACCAGCCATGCCAGGGCATAGCCCACGGCTGCCAGGGATGATATGCGGCAAACATCATCCATTGGGGATGATGATAGGGCTGAGGACCGCGATAATCGAAGCCCTGCATTCCCGGCATCTGCATACCCGGCATCCCATGCCTTGCAAAGGCACAGCAGGGGCAACCCATGGGGCAGAAAGGACGGCTGGGCTGCTTGGCCATCTGTTGCGCATACGGCGCAGGAGGACCACCGACGCGCCCATCCTTTGTCGGGAAGTAGCGCTTGAAATGGTCTTGCATGAAGGAGGGTATTTTCGGCGCCCAAGCGAATGCCATCTTTTGGTGCGGCATCCTGGCGGCAAATTGCCCTACCCTTTGGACGAACATCTGCCGAAACTGATGCAAACCTGCGGCAAACTCCTCAAAGCTTAATTTGCCGTCCTTGTCTCGATCCAGACGATTAAAAATCGCCCTGGCATCCAGGCGGAACGGCTGCACGCCGCCCATGCCCGGCCAGGCTCCGAACCGCACGTTGGCCGGCGGCTTTTTCTGGTGCATGGCCACCTTCGGCCTGGCCTGGGGGCCTTGTGGGGCTTTTTTCACAACCCGTTGAGGTTGCGGCGGTCCTGCCTCCGGTCGCGGGCCAGGCTTACGGTCTTTGAAGGCCTTGATTAGCTCATCCTTCGTCAGTTGGCGATCTTTGTTCTCGTCCGCACGGATGAGCATTTGTTTCAGCCGCTCCGGCATGCCTTCCGGCAGCTCCTCAGGCGTGATTACGCCGTCCTGATTGGCGTCCAAGCGCTGAAACATGACTTCAGGATTCGGTCGCGGAGGACGGACATCCGGTCGAGGACCATCGCCTCTCCGGCCGTCTTCCGCCACCAAACAAAGCGGCAAAGCAACGACGGCCATTGCTGCCAACAGAAACAAACCTTTACGCATCGTTTTACCTCCTAATAAAGTAAACCGGTTAACTACCCAATCTTCTTAAACCCCAGCAAGAGCAAAAAGTTCCGCGAAAAAGCGTTTTTTTGGCGGCATTTCCTCGCCAAATCGGTCTTGCCCAATTTGCGGCAACTCCCTAAAATTCCAGGGCCAAATCAAAAAATTATGAGCAAGAACCGCATCGGCTTCCGAACCGTATAAATAGGGTAAGGAAACTTGTCGCTGGGCTTTTCGGGAGGCCATTTTTCCGCTTGGATGCCGACCGCGAATTGTGCATAATAAGACTGTTCGACAGTATCCCGACGGCAGAAACAAAGCGAAGAATAGGAGTAGTTTTTTTGACCGTTTTGGGCGGCTGCTCGAAATACAGCCGGGACCGTCCGGCAATGCAATTAAGCATTGTTAGGCAATTTATCGCGGCCGAAAAAGTGTTACAAAACTATGCTGAGGGTTATCCAATACAAGCGTGCGCTTGGTGGGAAGTAGTGAAACGCCGACTGCCCGGCGACCGATGAAAGGATTGCCAGACTCGTCCATAAGGAGAAAAAAAGATGTACGTTTATGGTCCTGGTCATTTGCACGGGGCACAACCGATAGCACCGCCTCACGGCACGCAACCTGCACAACCTAACCTTCCGCCCGAAGCACCGTCGATAGCCGACGAAGTCGATATTTCCGAAGCGGCGCGTTGGGTGGAACAAGTTCGGCAACTGCCGGAAATCCGTGAAGAGCGCGTGGCGGAAGTTCGCCGGCAAATACTCGCCGGTACTTACGAAACCCAGGATAAGCTGGAAGTCGCCATCGAGCGCCTACTGAATGAGCTTGCATAAGGTCGTTAGCGGATGCCGACCAAAAGCCGTTCGAGTTCGTTGCAGGCGATAGCCGTTGATTTGCCTCCCATAGAACAATACGCTCGCTTTCTACGCCAGGGCGGCAAACGGCTGACACGCCAAAAACGATTGATTGTCGAACAGATTTTCAGCCATCACGACCATTTCGACGTGAATGAGCTGCTGGACCATCTTCAGCAAGTGCTCTCACGACGCGAAATCAGCCGCCCTACGGTCTATCGCACATTAGCCGAATTGGCCGAGGGCGGCATTCTGCGAAAGATGACCCTCGGCGGGCGCACCGTTTATGAACACGATTACGGCTATCCCAGCCACGATCACCTCTTCTGCCAGCGCTGCCATAACCTTATCGAATTTTATAGTCCTCAATTGGAACGTATCTGTAATAGCGCAGCCAAAGAGCACAACTTCCAGGTTTTGGGCCATCGCCTGATGGTTCACGGCCTCTGCGACAAGTGTAGTAGCGACAAACCTTCCGCCCGCTGACTTTGCCCAGTAACCACGGAAAGAAAACAGCTTAGCCGCAAAGCAGCGGTCTAGTATTTACTCCAGCAGGAGCGACCGAGCCTGCTATCAGCTCCGGCCCTTGGCGCTTCTTCGGTCTAGCGGGCGATTCGTCGGCTCAAGCAAGCTAAGGCGACGATGCTGGCCATGCCGAGCATTGCCAGGCAGCCAGGTTCAGGTATTGCAAATGTGCCGACGGCGCGAATCCAACCGGTGACGGAAGATTGCAGGTCGCCGTCTTCCCCAGTAGCGAATTCGAACGGGAAGATTAACTTCACGTCGTACTTCCAGAGGCCGCCGTCAAGATAGGGCGCGGAAACCGTCAATGTTCCGTCATCGCCTAATGCCGGCGTATCCAACGGGTCGTCGCTAATGTAGTTGGTGTCGTCAATGTTTTCTCCATCCACGTATCCCTGAATAGTCAGTATGCCGGAGTTCATCCAAATCCGATGGCCGTTGGTGGGAATGGCGCCATCATTGACAGGGTACGGCGGGTCAGGCGAATGCAGATCGCCCAGGAGATTTGCTATGGTTATCGACGCCCAACCGTATGAACCGAGATCATAGTAGAAATACATGTCCGAAAAACTTAGCGTACCGGGCGAGTGTCCGATAAAGCCGATGCCGGTTACGGATGCTGCTCTGGTGTCGGGATCGAAGTTGACATACAGTGCGGCGTCCAGACTTCCGGAAACCGTCGTGGTATCGGTTTGCGGAAAAATGTCCGGGGGTGCCATGGTTACGCTCAGCTCATTGGAGATCCCTTCGCCGGGCTGCAAAAACAGATATGCCGGAACAACGACTTCCGCGCTGAGAGGATTCACCGCCCACGATAAACCCAGCAGCGACATCAATACCATGCCAAACAGCAGATTACAACGTCTCATACTTCAGCCCTCCATGAAAAAGACATTGTGGCGGCTTAAGCCATAATTAAAAATGTTCCACGGGGCCAAAACCTCGTGGATGTCCGATAACTGGGGGGTATTTTATAACTGCCGGTAAATAGCGTCAATGTAGATTAGACACAATTACCGTAGGATGTGTAAGGGCGGAATCCCCAGCGGCGGAGCCAGCGCAGGTAGGCCCGGAGATGCAACCAGGCGTCGCAGGAAAATAATTTTTTGCTTGCCCGCTGCTCAAAATGATAGCAGTAGGCCGCCCCATGATAAACCACTTGCCAGCCGGCCCGCCACATGCGCAAGCAAAGATCAACGTCCTCGAAATACTTGCCGTAGGACTCGTCAAACTTTCCGACTTCCAACAGAGCTTTGCGCCGCAGGAACATGAAACAACCGGAAACCCAATCGCAAGAAAAGGTCTCTGCGGGAGCATGTTCAGCATAGAAATGCCGCTGTACCGCTTGGCGAAACAGCCCCTTTAGACCCAGCCGGCGGGCAAGCACCACAGGAACCGTCGGAAAACGCCGGGCGGCATAGGCATCAGTCCCATCAGGATGATACACCCGACAACCGGCCAGCCCACAACGCGGCCGGGATTCCATCAGCTCTACCATCCGCCGCAGACATTGCGACGCAGGGTCAAAATACATGTCGGTATTCAATAACAACAGGTAAGGCGCAGAAGAAACGGCAATGATGCGATTCAGGTTTGAAGCATAGGCCAGCCGCTGCTCGTTGCGGAGCGAAAACGTATCAGCGAAATAGTGCCGCCACTCTTGAATACCGTTCGCCGAGGCGTTGTCCACAAGAATCAACCTCAAGCGAAGCCCATCGCCGGAAGCCGCCAGGGTTTCCAACAGGCGCGGCATCAACTCCCGTTCATAGGTGTAAATTACGCCGATTTCCAGATCAGGCGCGGGCATCAGTGTTCAAGTGTATAATGTGCCAATCCGCGAGAATACTTCAGGCGGCTTTGCGACGGCTGTCGGACATAGTTTCCGTCCTGCCTTCGACCACCGGCAAGGACAGCGGACTGAAAATTTTCTCGGCATGGGCGGCAAAGTGATTGCCGAAAGTTTTTAAGAGGCGTGTTATTTTCTCTTGTTGCTTGAGTCTTCGCAGCGGACGACAACCGGCGGCACGCACGTTGCATCGTGCGCCCTCGGGCATGGGCAGCGAAACCGCGATGGACCAGCAACATTTTTCCCCCGGCGCTGCGCCCGGCTTAATCCATCGCACGCGGCGCAACTGTCCCGCTTGCTCAAGGCAAAACTCCATTTCCTGCGCTCCGCAGCCACGCAACTGTTCGATAAACACCTCCCAGGTTGATCGCTCTAAAGAGGTGAAATCGGTCGCTGCTTTAGAAAGCGCTTGCACGGCCGGCGAAGAAATGCCGTCGGCGGCATGGCCTGTCTGCTCACGGCCTGGAAAAGCCGCCGCGATGCCTGTGAATTCCACTATCTGCCTGATGCTCCTGTTAATCGTGCGCTTCATCAGGGCAAACTCATGGTGGCCGAACAAGCGCAAGCGGATCATCAGCACCACCAGCGTCATGGCGACAATCCAGGCCAGAGCGTCCCTACGGAATATCGTCGCGGCCGTAGCCGCCGCGCCGGTAAGCAGGCAAAGGGCTTCCAGCAGACAAAGGACCTGCCAATTGCTCCAGCCGCGACTGAGCAAACGATGATGAATATGCAAGCGGTCAGGCGTATCAAGCTTACGGCCTGTCAAGCCCCGACGGACAATCGCCGCCGCCACGTCGAGCATCGGCAGGGTCATTACGACCACCGGCGCGGTAATGGCCAGAGTGGCGGAGGTTTTCAGCGACCCTTGAATGCCCAACAAACCGAGCGAAAGTCCGATGACCATACTCCCCGAATCGCCGAGGAAGATGCTGGCCGGCGGCGCGTTGTAGAGCAGAAAACCGGCCAGCGCCGCAGAAAGCACAAAAGCCATGAGCGACACGTGTACGTGCCCTTCGCTTACGGCAATCACGCCGAGCAGAGCCGCCGTCGATAGCCCGATAAGAGCAGCCAGGCCGTCCATGCCGTCGAGCAAGTTCAATGCGTTGATGCAGCCGACAAGCCAGAGCACCGTCAGCGGCACCCCCAATGCACCCAATTCTACAGGATAGGAAAATACCACCACCCGATCCACATAATAGCCCAGGAGGACAATCGGCAAGACGGCGATGATTTGCAATGCGAGCTTCACTCTGGCGGGGAGGTTATAGCGATCGTCAATGCCGCCGATAAGGCAAACACAACCGGCGGCAAACAACCAGGCGGCAGCCAGGTCTCGAAACTCTTCGGTGCTCGGCGCGCCGAAGTAGAGAAGCGTCAAACCGATCGCCGTGGCGCCGTACACCGCCATCCCGCCCCAGAGCGGCACCGGCCGGCCATGGCGCTTTCGTCGGCCGTCGGGCAGGTCCACAACCTGCCGGCGGAGTGCCATGCGGCGAACCAGCGGCGTTAATCCGAGGGCAGCCGCAAACGTCGTCGCTAAAGTCAGCGTCCAATAACTTAGCATTCTTCTCTCAAGCTGAACCGCTCATGCGGCGCTGCGCTTTGCTCCGCTAAGAAACAAAGATTGCAACTTTTCACTTTGCTGAAAACGTATATTCCAGTTGTTTTCGCGCCGAAACCGCTCGATTTCCCGAGGATCGTCGCGATGGGTCAAAGCCGTTTTGGCCGTCGCTTCCAAATCGGGGCTGCGATCGAGAAAATACACGCCGTCGCGCTGATCGCGCAACGCCATCTCTCCGAAACTCGTGCTCAGCACCGGCAATCCGGCGGCACGATAATCGTAGTACTTTATCGGGTCCACGCCGGCCGTAAGGGTATTGTTGTAAAACGGGATGAAACCGACGGAAAACCGTGATAAGCACTCCCCTGCTTCCGCGGTGGAACAGGCCGGATGCAAATTGATATTTATCGGCAGCTTTTCCGGCAACGGTGCGGCGAGCGGACCGACCAAATCCAACCACGCCCAGGGCACGGCTTTTGCAAAACGAATCACCAGCGGCCAGTCAAACCAGCGACCGATACAACCGAGATAGCCGAAAATCGGCGAGCGCGTGTTTTCCCGAGCAGTGTAACAATCCGTGGAAAGCTCCGCCGGGAATCCGGCATTCATCACTTTCTCCACCGGCAGGCCGCGCCGCGCGAACTTCTCAGCTAAAAACGTGGACGAAGCCAGCACGAAATCCACCTCGGCGGCTACGGCCTCTTCATTCCGATACATTACCTGCCGGGCGAGTCCGTCGTAAAACTCCGGGAAGTTGTCCATCGCATCGTAGAAGCTGCGAGCGGGCCGCAATCTTCTCAGCGCCGCCAGAGCAAGAGAGCAGGGTCGGCCGATGCCCAGCACAAATCGCCCTTCCGCCGCAAAACGTTCGATTCGCCGCCACGTCTGCCGCCAGAGAAAATTCCGGTTCAACCATCTACCCAGCCCGAGCGGCTCCAACGGCAAAGCAGGCACATGCAGAACTTCCACCCTGGACGGCAAGGAACTCAGGCATTGCTCCTGCCGCTTCGCACTCACTAAGTCCGACCAGTAAGGAAAGCGGCAAGGGTAAGGCTCCACCCACAATACCGCCTCCATGCCCTGCTCCAGGAGCCGGCGGACCATAAAGTGCGGACGTTGCAAATAACTGTATGCTGAAACCGGGGCAAAATATACTAATCGCATGGCGTTCACTAAGCTGCTTTCTGTTGAGAGGTCGTTCCTTGTTGAGTAACCTGCCGGGTGTAGGCGGCGGTGACCTCGGCCGCCGGTCCCAACAGCCGCATTCGGCCTCGTTCCAGCCACAGCACCTGATCGCAAAACGAACCCAGCGATGTCAGGTCGTGGCTGACGACCACGGCGGCGCGTGCGCTGCGCATCAGGGCTTTCATGCGTTGTCGGGCTTTCGCCTGAAAAGCCATGTCGCCGGCGGCAAGCACCTCGTCCACAATCAGTATCTCCGGCTCGATGGCCGTGGCGATGGAAAAAGCCAATCGGACCAACATGCCGGAAGAATAATAGCGCACCGGCATATTCAAGAAGTCCCCCAGCTCGCTGAACTCGGCGATGAATTGCATCTTTTCGCGGATGGAGCGCGGCGTTTCCCCCTGCAAATAACCGCGATAAAGAATGTTTTCCCAACCGCTGGCGTCCGGCTCGAAACCGAGCGTGATGTCAAACAGGGCACTGACATGGCCGACGACTATTCTGCGCCCGCTGGTAGGCGGATAGATTCCGGCCAGCACTTTCAAGAGCGAACTTTTTCCGGCCCCGTTCGGACCGATGATGCCCAATCGCTCCCCTTCGCTGACCGTGAGGGTGATGTTTTCCAGGGCTTGCACTTCGAAGACGGCTTGCTTCGACCGGCGAAACAGCCCGCTTAAGAGATATTCCTTGAAGCTGATGCGGCCGAAGCGTCGCACCTTGAATCTTAGCCCGACAGACTCTAATTGAATCAGGTTCATTACTTATGTGGCAAAATGTAAACCGTCGCTAAGACTTGGGTAATTATCAGAGGTAAAAAATCATCCGTTTCTCAAAACGCTTTAAGGCGAGTGCCGCCAGGGCAGCAACTACACAGGTCGCAACAGCGGCCAGAGCAAACGCCCAGTAAGAAGGTAAACGTCCTTCGAGCAAGGGCGTGCGAAACAATTCCAAAAACGCCGCTAAAGGATTCAAGTGGACAAACCACCCTAAATATCGTCGCGTCAGCAGCATCTCCGGCTTATACATGATCGGCGTCATGTAGAACAACATTTGCAAGGCGACTTCCAGAAGGTGTTGAGAATCTTGAAACATAACATTCGCCAATCCTACACAAACGGCTAATGACCAACCAAAGACGAAGATCAACACCAGCACCGGTAGCAGACTAAGCATTGCCGGCAGATTGCCGAAGCCATGCACCAGCCAGACAAAGACCGTGGCAATGAGGAAGCCTAACAGAAAATGAATACCTGCACCCAGAGTGGTTCGCAAAGGATAAATGGCCAGCGGAGCGGGATGCTGGCGGATATACGACTCGCCCTGAAAGAAGCATTGACAGCCCTGCATTACGACCGCCGTGAAAAACCCCCAAAACGTCAGGCCGCTCAATAAAAACGGTGCATAGTTTCGGACTTCCAAATTGAATAGCCGGCTGAACACCACACAAAGCACAGCGGTCATGGCGATAGGGTGTAGCAGAGACCAACCCAGCCCGATTATGGACCGCCGGTATCGTTTGCGCAGGTCCACGCGGACCAGAGCCAGCCAAAAATGGCGGAGTCGCCAGATGTCAGCAAAATAGGCAACCACAAGAGCCTCCCTGCTCAACCCCCGAAAGAAATGTTCAATTGCGCTCCTTCACCCCAGGAAACCGAACACAGCCGGCCCATTTGCGGCGGTAATATACTTGTTTTTGCTCTGTTGATGCAAGAGAAAACTTAGAAGGGCAAATTGCAGCTACACAAGGAATGAAAGTGATTCAATTGAAGGAAAGAGGGCCTGAAAAGATACTAATTTGGACATTTGCTCCAGTTCGGGAGGGAACAGCAAGCGAGAGGTTGGGAAAGATGTGCAGTATAGAAAAAGTGTCTCCGAGGTAATACACCTCCTTTCCATGCACTGCGGAGAGGAACGCTTAGGGGCCGATTACCGCAACTCTAGAAAGGTAACAGCAGCGATGTAGGGCTATGCAATCGGACGCAAGCAACCGGACTTAATAATCCGAATATTTCGCGGCTGAGGCTGGCCGGGTATTTGAGCTTGAGCACTGGGGGGTAAAACTATCCCGAACACCAGCACCCGTGAGCCTGGCGGAGCACCAGCGGCATCGCCGACGTCAACCACATTGAGCAGATCAGCAAAATTGGGTAATTCCAGGACCAACCCTTTCTTGCCGGCCTGGTCAGAGCTTTGCCCACGGATAATACCCACACAGACGAGCCCTCCTTGCTGGCCGGTTGGGGGAAATTGACTCAGCGCAAACTGATTGATGGCGTTAATTTGAACGTCATTCCAAGCAAATTGTTTAATCCGCCCGATGAGTTCATTTCCAAATGCCTTCAAATCCTGCGGTGCTTGCGGCTCCTGAAGGGCAGTCAGTATGAATGCCAACTCCGCCAAAGTTTTGTACTGTTCGGGATTTGTCGGCTGCCAGTTAAAAGCGGCGGCGGCATCGAACAACTGCTGAAGTTTCTCCCGCGAAATGGCCGGATGCGGCGGCTGACCGCCAGGTTGCTGCGGCGGTTTTATCTGCGCGGGATCCGGCAAGGGTTTCAATTGTTGGTCGCTGGACTTCTCTACCAGCTCCTTCAAATACTTCACATGGCTGGCAAAGCCGAAACGGGCGTTGAGGTTCGCAAAAGTGTTAATGCCTAACACGCGGCATTTCTCGTCCAACAACGGTCCGCCGCTATTACCCGGTAAAACCGTGGCATCGGTCTGAATCCAAATTGCATCCGGCGGCGAGTTGATGCCGGTCAGCAAATGATTCGGCTGCTCACTGACCAGCTCCTTGGTGGTCGCCACGCGGCTGACGATGCCTTTGGCCAAAGAAAAGTCTTGATTTTGCGGATGTCCGTAAGTATAGACCGTGGTGCCGATCTTCGGTCGGTCCTGATAACTAATATCCAGAATCGTAAAGTTCGGCGGAAGTTGTTTGATCTTTACAATGGCCAGGTCCCGCTCCGGCACCTGGGCAATGATGCCTTCCAGTTCGATCTTTTCACCGTTGTAAAGCCGCACGCGGGCGGCGGTGGAAATCGTCGAAGCCACGTGATTGTTGGTGGCAATCCAACCGCGGTCGTCAATAAAAAAGCCCGTCCCCGCACTCATCCCGCCGGGAATGGGCATCTCAAACTTGACAATGGCATTGGTTACATCATCCAAGGTTTTAGCCACCCTGGCTTTGGGCCTGGGCGGCAGCGGTTCCACCGGTGCTGCAGAAGGCGCAGGCGGCGGAGGCGGAGTAGGTAAATTGCTGGGCGTGGAAGTAGTCGGCGGTGCAGGCGTCGTGCTCGGCACAGGCACAGGCGGCGGAGGAGGAACAACCGCTACTTGCCCGCGACCTCCTCCGCCGGAAAAAATGAACGCCAGCAACAGGATGACCAGAGCCACGCCGCCGCTGGCTGTTACCCAAACCCACGGAGGAATGGCGGCTTTTTTGGGCTGAGGTTTAGGCCGCAAAGGCGAAAGCGGCGCCCCGCCCAGTCCCCCTCCGACCGCCGGCATCTCCTCTCCTGGTAAGCCGGCGGCAGGAAAATTCCCGGAAAGCAGGGCATCTCTCGCTCCGGCGGACGGCAGCGGTTTCATGGTTTGTGGAGTGCTGGGAGCGGGTATTTGGATAATACTCCCACATTTTGGACACTTCCCGCGCTTGCCGGCGAACTGGTCCGCCACCTTAAACTCCGAACCACAACCAGCACAGCGAATGGCTATCGGCATCGCCCTTCTCCTCCGCCAGCTAAAGATGCTCCAATTGCATTCAAAGTTCCAGTTTACTTCACTTTAATCGGTTTTACCAGACTGACGCAAAATGTAGAAAACGATGCACTAATGGACATGGCTTATTTGAGAAAAAACAAATACGTCCTTTTCACCGAAGTTTTTCGGGCCTTTCGTGGCATGTCGCGCAGCCCAATGTGTCCGCTGACACGGCACGACACAAAGCGGCGCATCATTAGATTTTATTATATCGTTACCTATCAACATTAAAACCGCAAAAAAAGAAAAATTGTTGTACGGTTCTTCCTTTATTAGGCCCCTATTATCAGTGGGAGGAATCATTTATGCGCTTGACACTCCGCACATTACTGGCCTATCTCGATGGGATTCTTAGTCCCCAGGATGCCGAAGAAATCCGCAAAAAAATCGAGGAAAGCGAATATGCCACCAGCCTCATGCACCGCATCCGTGATGTTACGCGATGGTTGCGGTTGGGCGCACCCAGCCTCAGCGACCGAGGGCTAGGACTCGACCCCAATAGCGTGGCGGAATATCTGGACAACACGTTGGCGCCGGAGCGGGTAGTGGATTTTGAAAAAATTTGCCTTGAATCTGATGTCCACTTAGCTGAAGTTGCCGCATGTCATCAAATTCTTACACTCATTTTAGGGGAACCGGCGGAAGTCGATCCGGCCAGCCGGCAACGGATGTATCGGTTGAAAGAAGCCAGCGAACTTTCGACTTCTCCAGGGGCAGGCACCGCAGCCATCCCTTCTTCCACTACTCCCCCGCCGTTGGACAGAATCGTCTCCGGTCCGGATAAGAAGCAACCATCTCGACTGAAACCCACCGTGCCGGATTATCTCAGAGAGACGCGAAAAGAACGACGGTGGCTTACGGTCGGCGTCATGGTAGCCGTAGCCGCGTGTTTTGCGATTGTCCTGCTCTGGTCGCTGGGGCAATTTCAGCCAGGGACTCCCGTGGGGGACGCACTTGTGCGATGGGGACTTCTTCAATCTTCCCCTGAAATAGCCCAAAAGCCGGATGATTCCAGTAACAAAGCCCAGCCGGAGGTAGGAAAGCAACCGGCAGAGCAAACTGGACAAGAACCAGCCCCGCAAAAGACGGAATCGCCTTCTTTGCCGCCGAAAGAACCCACCGTAAGAGAACCATCGCCGACCGAGGAAGGCAAAGAAAAACCACCGGCGAAACCGAAAGAACCGGTGGAAGAAGCTCCGCCGCCGGAAGCCGCGAAGCCGCCGACTGAAAAATTGCCGTCGGAGGGAGAAAAACCCCTGGCGCCTGCCGAAGCACAGGCGCCTCCGGTTGCGCCGCCACCGCCGGGTGTGGAAGCTCCGCCGCCCTTGCCGCCGGAGCCGCTGGGCAACTTGCTCTCCAGCGAGCAAGTGATACTTGGCGACGATAGTGCAGGCGAATGGGTCCGCATTGCCGCCAATCAGCCCTTAGTTCCCCAGCGCTTGTTGGTTCTGCCAACCTATCGCGCTAAAGTGGAATTAACATCCGGGCTGAAGCTGGAAATACTCGGCGGCACACGCCTGGACCTTCTAGCCGGCGACAAGCAAGGCCTTCCCGGCATTCGCATCTATTACGGTCGCTTGGTATTGTCACCGACGGAAAAAAGCGGCGCCCGTTTGCGAGTGGCTTTCGGGGAACGGCAGGGTACGCTGGTTCTGCTTGACGGCAAGTCCACGGCCGGCATTCAAGTGCAGCGTCTTCTGAAACCTGGCTCAGACCCGGAGGACACGCCCGCTCGCATTGTTTTGGACCTCTATGTAACCGGCGGCGACATCAGTTGGGAAGAATCGCCCGCTGAGGCCGGCATACCGGCCTTGCGCTTGGCGCCCCCGCAACGGCTGAGTTTTGATGCGGCGCTGACTTCCGCCCCAATCGATGCCAAGCAATTGCCGTCGTGGATGGAAGGGGAAGAGCCGCTGAAGGAGTTGGAGCGGAATGCATCGAAGATGATCGCCCAGGCTTTGCCCACCGATTACCCGGCAAGGCTGGGGCTGATGGAGTTAATCTCCACCCGCCCGCAAAAGGAGCTGAAACGGCTGGCGCTCCGCTGCATGTGCTACATCGGTCAATTCCGCGACATGGTTGCGGCGCTGAACGATCCGGAATACAAGCTCGAGTGGCAGGACTACTTCGATGAGCTTTGCCAGGCAGTCGGGCGCGACCCTGAAATCGCCGCCGCCGTGCGACAAACTCTGAAAAACCAATTTCCTCAACAAGCTGAAGAACTTTATCGGATGCTCTGGGGCTATAGTAACGAAGACCTGGAAGCCGGGGAAGACGCCAAGCTGGTCGGCGCGCTGAGTTCCGACTTACTGGCCATGCGTGTGCTTGCCTACCAGAACCTGAAAGACATTACCGGCGTAGGCCAACTCTACCGGCCACAAGATCCTCCCTTGCAACGCCAACAGGCCATCAAACGATGGCGGCAGCGATTGGAAGAGAAGAAAATCCGTGTGAAACCAATTGAAGATGTGGAAGAGAAACCCTCCGAAACCGCCGAGCAACCATAGAGTTTAATCCACATCGCGCCCCAAGACTTTTCACTTAACTCATCACTTAACTCACCCGTCGGCTGAGGACCGGCTTTCAGGGGGGCAGGATGAGCCGGTTATGTGTTTTTTACTGGTTAGAATGGGTCGAAATTATCCACCCCCCCTAGTTCATAACCTAAGCTTGTA